>Ga0307500_10000529_pt1 | contig 12419 bp, 6 predicted proteins | sample 14_S_MG_FD_201362 | JGI IMG/M metagenome (GOLD analysis project Ga0307500, IMG submission 201362) | Soil microbial communities from Populus trichocarpa stands in riparian zone in the Pacific Northwest, United States - 14_S | ecosystem: Environmental > Terrestrial > Soil > Riparian zone > Trees... | reverse complement strand
CCGGACCCGGCCCGCCGGGTGCCGATCGGCCGGCCCGCCACCGGCAGCCGGCTGTACGTGCTGGACGAGTGGCTCAACCCGCTGCCGGTCGGCGTGGTCGGCGAGCTGTGCGTCGGCGGTGCCGGCGTCGCCCGCGGCTACCTGGGCCGGCCCGGGCTGACCGCCGAGCGGTTCGGGCCGGATCCGTTCGGCCCGCCCGGCGCCCGCCTCTACCGCACCGGCGACCAGGCCAGGCTGCGTCCGGACGGCCAGTTCGAGTTCGTCGGCCGCCGGGACGGGCAGCTGAAGCTGCGCGGCTACCGGGTCGAGCTCGGCGAGATCGAGGCGGCGCTGGCCAGCCAACCGGGCGTCCAGCAGGCGGCCGCCACGGTGCGGGACGAGCGGTTGGTCGGCTACGTCGTTCCGGCGCCCGGCGCCGCCCCGGACGCCGCCGGGTTGCGCCGGCAACTGGCCCGGACGCTGCCCGACCACATGGTGCCCGCCGGCATCGTGCTGCTCGACCGGCTGCCGCTGACGCCGACCGGCAAACTCGACCGGGCCGGGCTGCCGGCGCCGGCTGGCCCGGCCCCGCCGGCGCAGCCGCACGTCCCGCCGCGGTCGCCGAGTGAGGAACTCGTCGCCGAGGTGTGGGCCGAGGTGCTCGGCGTGCCCAGGGTCGGCGCCCTGGACGACTTCTTCGACCTGGGCGGCCATTCCCTGCTCGCCACCCGGGTGGTGGCCCGGCTGCGCGACCTGGTCGGCGTCGAGGTTCCGCTGCGCGCGTTCTTCACCGGGCGCACCCTCGCCGGCGTCGCGGCCGCGGTCGAAGCGGTGCTGGCCGCCGAGATCACCAGCCTCTCCGACGCCGAGGTGGCCGCCCAGCTCGCCACACCGGCCGGCGGCGGTGGGTGAGGCTTTACAGGGGTGTTACCCCGGTCGTAATCTGTGAGAGCGCTCTCACGGCCTGATCACGGTCGGGCGAGTGGCTGCACAGCCCTGCGGCGGCGGCAGGTGTCGACGAACCGTTCCGGTGTCGTTGATCCGCCCGCGCGGGTGCGATCCGGTGCCGGTTCTCCACGATCAGCGCCGACGAGGAGATACCTCCAGTGATCCGAGTCAGATCGGCCGCATCCGGTCCGCTCCGTTCCGTTGTGCTTGTCGCCCGCACGGTGGTCGCCGCCGCGCTGGTCACCGTGGGGCTCGCCGCCGTCCCCCCGCCGGCGCAGGCCGCGACCAACTTCGTCTCCCGGTCCGGGGCCAGCTTCGACCTGAACGGCAGCGCGTTCCGGTTCGGCGGCTCCAACAACTACTACCTGCACTACAGCTCGCAGCTGATGGTCGACGACGTCTTCGACGACGCGCAGGCGATGGGGCTGACCGTGCTGCGGGCCTGGACGTCGCTGGAGTGCGGCGGCGACAAGCCGAACGCCGCCGGCGCCTGCGGTTTCGGCACCGAGCACTGGATGCAGCGCTGGAGCAACGCCGCGAACGGTGGTGCCGGCGGGGTGGTCTACAACGACACCGCGGCCGGCGGCCTGGTGCAGCTGGACCAGATGATCGCCTCGGCGTCCGCGCACGGCATCAAGCTGATCCTGCCGTTCGTCAACAACTGGCGCGACTTCGGCGGCATGGACCAGTACGTCACCTGGTACGGCCTGCAGTTCCACGACCAGTTCTACACCGACGCGCGGATCAAGCAGGACTACAAGAACTGGATCACCAAGCTGGTCAACCGGACCAACACGATCACCGGCGTGCCCTACAAGAACGACCCGACGATCTTCGCCTGGGAGCTGGCCAACGAGCCGCGCTGCATCAACGCCTCGCTGCCCACCTCCGGCACCTGCACCGCGGACACCCTGGTCGGCTGGGCCGGCGAGATCTCCACGTTCATCAAGAGCCTGGACAGCAACCACATGGTGTCGGTCGGCGATGAGGGCTTCCACCCCGGCGCGGCCGGGCCGGCCGGCAGCTGGCCGTACAACATCACCGATGGCGTCGACCACGCCCGGCTGACCGCGCTGCCGAACATCGACTTCGGCACCTACCACCTCTACCCGCAGGGCTGGAGCCAGACGCCGGCCGACACCTGGGGCACCGGCTGGATCAACGACCACAACGCGGCCGGCACCAGCCTGAACAAGCCGGAGATCCTGGAGGAGTTCGGCACCCTGGACCTGGCCGCCCGGGACGCGACCTACACCGCGTGGACCGACGCGGTGCGCACCGGCGGCGGCGACGGCTTCATGTTCTGGCTGCTCACCGGCATCCAGGACAACGGTCAGCTCTACCCGGACTTCGACGGCTTCCGGGTGGTCACCCCGTCGGCGACGGCCACCACGCTGGCCACCGCGGCCGCGCAGTTCCGCGGCGGCGGGCCGATCGACAACACCCCGCCGAGCACACCCGGCACACCGACCGCGTCCGCGCTGGCCGCGACCAGCGTGAACCTGGCCTGGGCCGGGTCCACCGACAATGTCGGCGTCTCCGGCTACCAGGTGGTGCGCGTCGACGGGACGACCGAGACCACGGTGGCCTCGCCGGCCGCGAACTCGGCCGCCGTCGTCGGGTTGACCCCGTCCACCAGGTACACGTTCGCCGTGTACGCCCGGGACGCGTCGGGCAACCGGTCGGCCCGGTCCGGCACGGTCGTGGTGACCACGCCGGCCGGCACCGGCGCGGCCCCCTGCGTGGTCACCTACAAGAACACCAACCAGTGGGGGACGGCCTTCCAGGGTGACGTGACGATCAGGAACAACGCCACGGCCGCGATCAACGGCTGGACGCTGCGCTGGACCTGGGCCAACGGCCAGGTGATCACCCAGTCCTGGAACTCGAAGTTCGCCCAGACCGCGGCGAACGCGGCGATCACCAACGAGGCCTGGACCGCGAGCATCGGCGGCAACGGCGGCACGGTGAGCTTCGGCTTCATCGCGAACTGGTCCGGCACGAACACCGCGCCGACCACCTTCACCCTCAACAACACCACCTGCACCGCCGGGTAGACCGGCGGCGTCCAGCAGCGGGCCCGGCGACGCAGCCGGGCCCGCTGTGCTGCGCCGGCCCGCTCGCTGCGCGGGCCGCCGGCCGCGCCGACCCGGCCGGTATCACCCACACGGTTACCGCCGCGTGTCGAATGTGGCGAACAGGTTGATAGTGAACCTGCCGTCCACCTGGGAGGTTCTGATGCGTCGTTCCCGCCGCGTGCCGGTGATCGTCGCCGGGGTGCTGACCCTGCTCGCCGCGATGGCCGTCGCGATCCTGCCGGCGGTCCGCGCGAACGCGGCGACGACGGTGACCATCGACGGCAACGCCACCGGGCGGACGTTCGACGGGGTGGGCGCGATCTCCGGCGGCGGCGGGAACAGCCGGCTGCTGATCGACTATCCGGAACCGCAGCGGACGCAGGTGCTCGACTACCTGTTCCGGCCGAACTTCGGCGCCTCCGTGCAGATCCTCAAGGTGGAGATCGGCGGCGACACGTACTCGACCAGCGGCGCCGAGCCGAGCCACCAGCACGCGGCGAACGACCTGAACTGCAACCGCGGCTACGAGTGGTGGCTGATGCAGCAGGCCAAGGCGCGCAACCCGAACATCCGGCTGGCTGGTCTGTCGTGGGGCGCCCCGGGCTGGATCGGCAACGGCACCTTCTTCTCCACCGACGAGATCAATTCGCTGGTCGCCTGGCTGACCTGCGCCCGTACCAACGGCCTCACGATCGACTACCTCGGCGGCTGGAACGAGCGCGGCCGCAACCTGAACTGGTACGTGCAGCTGAACACCGCGCTGGACGCGAACGGCTTCGGCAACGTCAAGATCGTCGCCTCGGACGACTCGTCCGGCTGGACCGTGGCCGACGACGCGGTGAACAACACCGCGTTCCGCAACGCGGTCGACATCCTCGGCAGCCACTACGTCTGCGGCTACCGCAGCGCCCAGACCAACTGCCCGTCCTCGGCGAACGCGCTGGCCACCGGGAAGACGCTGTGGGCCAGCGAGAACGGCTCGGACGACTACAACGCCGGCGCCAACGCGCTGGCCCGCGGCATCAACCGGGACTACCTCGACGGCAAGATGACCGCGTACCTGAACTGGCCGATCGTCGCCGCGGTCTACCCGAACCTGCCGTTCCCGACGATGGGTGTGGCGCTCGCCCCGCAGCCCTGGTCGGGCTTCTACTCGGTCGGCAAGAACGCCTGGGTGATGGCGCAGACCACCCAGTTCACCGCGCCCGGCTGGCGCTACCTGGACCCGGCGTCCGGCTACCTGTCCGGTAACCGGAACATCGGCTCGTACGTGACGCTGCGGTCGCCGACGGCGAACCAGTGGTCGACGGTGATCGAGACGATGGACGCGACCGCGCCCGAGACGTTCACGTTCAGCGTGACCGGCGGCCTCGCGACCGGCGCGGTGCACGTGTGGTCGACGGCGGTCAATTCCGGCAACGCCGCCGACTACCTGGCCCGCGGCGCCGACCTGAACCCGAGCGGCTCGACGTACACGATCACCCTGCAGCCGGGGCGGGTCTACACGCTGACCACGACCACCGGCGGCGGCAAGGGCACCGCGACCAGCCCGGCGCAGGCACCGCTCGCGCTGCCGTACGCCGACAGCTTCGACAGCTACGCCGTCGGCACCGAGGCCCGCTACCTCGCCGACCTGCAGGGGTCGTTCGAGATCACCGGGTGCGGTGGCGGCCGCGCGGGCCGGTGCGTGCGGCAGATGGCACCGCGGGCGCCGATCACCTGGGCCACCCTGTCCGACGCGTACACGCTGGTCGGCGATACCAACTGGACGAACTACACAGTCTCGGTGGACGCGCTGCTGGAGTCCGCCGGCTACGTCGAGCTGATCGGCCGCGCGTTCACCCAGGGCGCGTTCAACCCGCCCGGGCTGGACTCGTACCGGCTGCGGATCAGCAACACCGGCGCCTGGTCGATCCGGCGGGTCACCTCGGGGGGCGCGGTGACGACGCTGACCAGCGGGACGACCGCCGCGCTCGGCACGAACACGTGGCACACGCTCGCGCTCGCGTTCACCGGCAGCACGATCACCGCGCGGGTGGACGGCACGACGCTCGGCACGGCCACCGACGCGTCGTTCGTCCGCGGCCACGTGGGTGTGGCGTCCGGCTGGAACTACCAGACCCAGTTCGACAACCTCAGCGTCACCGCGCTGGCCGGCCCGCAGCCGCCGCTGCCGGCGCCGCTGCGCAACGTCGGCGCCGGCCGCTGCCTGGACGTCAACGCCGCCAGCATGACCAACGGCGCGACCACGATCATCTGGGACTGTCACGGCGGCACCAACCAGCAGTGGGCGCTCACCGCGGCCGGCGAGCTGCGCGTCTACGGCACCAAGTGCCTGGACGTGCTGAACCAGGCCACCGCGGCCGGCTCGCCGGTCGGCATCTGGGACTGCAACTCCGGCGCCAACCAGCGCTGGACGCTGACCGCCGGCGGCACGGTCGTCGGCGCCCAGTCCGGCCGCTGCCTGGCCCCGACCGGTGCCGGCACCGCCGCCGGCACCGCGGTCGTGCTGGCCGACTGCGGCACCGCCACCACCCAGCAGTGGAGCCGCCAGTAGCGGCTACGGCTACCGCGCCTGCGGCTGCCGCGGCGCGATCGCGGACAGCGGCCCGGGGCCGGCGGAGTCCGGGCCGGGGGAGTCCGGGCCGGGGGAGTCCGGGCCGGGATCGGCCCGGTGCAGGTCGCCGTTGCCGTCCAGGTAGCAGTGCCGCTGGTCGGCCTCGACCAGGTCGCTGCGCCGCCAGTAGCGGATCCGGCCCACCCACTCGCTGCGGTCGATGCCGGTGCTGATCAGGCAGAGCCGGGCGGCCAGCGCGGACGCGGTGCAGTCCGGGACGCCGGCCGCGACCGCGGTGGCGACGCTGTCGATGGTCCGGCCCTGGGTGCCGTCCGGGGGCGACCCGCGCCGCCCGGTGGCCTCGACCAGGTCGGTGGCGGTGCGGATGCCGACAGCGCGCAGCCCGGCCCGCAGCCGCGCCGCGCTCGGCACCCCCGGGCCGCCCGCCTCGGTGCCGAGGTACATGGTCAGGATCGCCTGGTCCACCCAGTCGATCAGCCGGGCGGCGGCCAGCCGGGTCTTGAAGAACAGGTCCAGCAGGTCGTGGTGGGCCAGCGCCTCCACGCTGGTGATGCCCTCCTCGGACAGCCGGGTGCGCTCGTACAGGTCGATCCCGTCCAGGACGGTGAGCTGCTGCATCTGGTCCCGGTTGAAGGTGCCGCCGAGCTGGCCCAGCACCTTCTCCGCGATGAAGTGCAGCACCGTGTTCGGCACCAGCCCGGCCAGGAACGCCAGCAGGTAGAGCACGTTCGCCGGCTGCGTGGTGCCGAGGGTGGCGTCCAGCAGCCAGGCCAGGATGACGACGACCAGCACCCGGACGGTGACCGTGGTGTACGTCTTCGGCCGCAGGTCGGCCCGGACGTAGCCCTGCCAGATCAGCTGCAACCCGAAGAAGTACGCACCCAGGAACGCGTAGGTGACCAGGGACGGGTTCGGGTCGAGCAGGTCGAGGAACGACAGCCCGGTGCCGCCGGGAGCCGCCGGGTCGATCCGGTCGCCGGCCCGCAGCAGGATGACCAGCCAGCCGAACGCCAGCAGGATCGTGGCCAGGATGATGGGGGAGCGGCGGCTGCGTACCAGCCGGCCGGTCTGGTCCTCCCGGCTGCCGTACGCCTCGTCCAGCTGGCAGCCGTACTTCGCCATCACGTCGGAGACCGTGCTGACGGTCGGGTCCAGCCGGAAGACGTTCCGCATCCAGCGGCTGCGCAGGGTGGTGAGCCGCTCGGCGTCGAACTGGAAGTACATCAGCGCCGGCAGCAGGGTGGCGACCGCGATGAAGGTGAGCTGCAGCAGCCGGCCGATCAGCACCAGCGGTCTGCCGGTGTCGACGCTGAACCCGGTGGGGTGGATCGACACCACCTCGTGCAGGTCGGTGGCGAAGTAGAGGGCGGCGGCCGGCATCAGCACGCCGATCGTCACGACCAGCGCCATCACCGCCTCGTTCCAACCGCGCCGGGCCATCCGCCGGCGCTCCAGCCGGGCGTCCTCGCTGTACCGTCCCGGGCGGGTCAGCAGCACCAGGAAGCACAGCACCGCGCCGACCGCGAGCAGGCCGGTGAGCCGCAGCCACCACCACACCGGCAACGGCCAGAGCGAGGCGAGCCAGAGCACCCCGAGGATCAGCCAGAGCCGGATCGCCGCGGCCACCGCCGGGTCGGACGTGGCCCGCGGTTGCCGGCGGACCACTTCGAGCTGGTGCTGCTCGATCAGCCGGGTCAGGTCGAACACCTGCCGCGGGTCGGTCTCCTTCGCGTCGCCCCGCCACGGCCGCTCCTCCAGCGCCGCCAGGGTGAAGACCCGGCCGCCCTGCTCCAGCCGGATCGGACGCGGTGTCTGGTTGCAGACGTACCAGACCGGGCGGGTTCCCGCCTTGGCGTCGCCGGCCCAGAACGCGTGCGCGGTACGCCGCAGCCAGCCGGCCCGGCGGAACGGAAGCACGGCCGAAGACATGGTCGAGTCGGACATCACGGCCCCCGTAGCCATCGACTTTCGTATGTCAGAGGCGCGACGCCGGGCGGAAGATACGCCGGGTGGACCTGACGCGGCTGGGCCGGCGCGGTTGAGTGTTAGTGCTCAGGAGCTGGCCCGGCCGGCCGGCCAGACTTCCGGCATGACCACTTCCGTGCAGCCCAAGACCACGACCGCGTTCTACTTTCAGGCCGCGGTCTCGTTCGCGGTCGCGCTGGTCGCCGTGACCATCGGCCTGGCCTACCTGCCGGTGGACACCTGGGTCCGGGCGTTCTTCGGGCTGGCCAGCCTCTACCTGGTCACCTCGGCCTTCACGCTGGCCAAGGTGATCCGGGACCAGCAGGAGACCACTGCGGTGGTCAGCCGGGTGGACCAGGCGCGGCTGGAGAAGCTGCTCGCCGAGCACGACCCGTTCCGCACCGACGGAATCTAGCCGACCGGCCCGGCCGGTTCGCGCAGGACCGCGACGCCGCCCGGCGGGAGCGGCACGGTGCTCTCGTGCACCTGGCCGCTGAGCAGGTCGCGGCCCCGGGCCGGGACGATGACCGGGGCGCCGCTGTGGTTGATCAGGAACAGCCAGCTCGCGGCGGCGGAGCGGCGGCGGACGATCTCCACCCCGGGCGGCGCGGACGGCGCGGCGGGCAGCCCGGCCGCGCCGACCACCAGGTCGAGGATGCGGGCCAGGCCGGCCGGGTCCGGTCGGGTGGCCAGGTACCAGGCCGTGCCGGCGCCGAAGTCGTGCCGGGTGAGCGCGGGCTGCCCGGCGTCCGGGCCGGTGCCGAACGTGATCACCGGCTGGCAGCCGGCCGGCACCACCGCCTCGCTCCAGACGTCCGCCCGGATCCGGCCATCCGGTGCGACCAGCTCGATGACCTCGTCCCGGCCCAGCGGGTGGAACTCGTCGATCCAGAGCCCGAGCAGGTCGCGCAGCGCCCCCGGGTACGGCCCGGGGTGGACGGTGTCGTGCTCGTCCACGATGCCGGAGAAGTACGAGACCAGCAGCTGCCCGCCGGCCTCGACGTAGCCGCGCAGGTTGGCCGCGGCGGCCGGGCCGGCCAGGTAGAGGCTGGGCAGGATCACCAGCCGGTAGCCGGACAGGTCAGCCGTCGGCGGGACGAAGTCGACCGTCCGGTTGGCCTGCCAGAGGGCGGTGTAGACGGCCCGGATCCGGTCGCCGTAGTCGAGGTCGACGGACGGGCGGAACTCCAGCTCCAGCGCCCACCAGGACTGCCAGTCCCAGACCAGGGCGATGTCGGCGTGCACCCGGCTGCCGCGCAGTTCGGCCAGTGCGGCCAGGTCGGCGCCGAGCCCGGTCACCTCGCGCCAGATCCGGCCGCGGCTGCCGGCCTGCGGCACCATCGCGGAGTGGAACTTCTCCGCGCCGCTGCGCGAGTTGCGCCACTGGAAGAACAGCGCGCTGTCCGAGCCGCGGGCGATGTGCGCCAGGCTGTTGCGGCGCAACTGCCCGGGTGCCTTGGCCAGGTTGCGTGGCTGCCAGTTCACCGCCGACGTGGAGTGCTCCATCAGCATCCAGGGGGCGCCGCCGGCCAGGCCGCGGCTGAGGTCGCCGGCCATGGCCAGGTCGATGTGGTTGGCCGGGTCCTCGCCGCGCAGGTAGTGGTCGTTGGCGACCACGTCCACCTCGCCGGCCCAGGTCCAGTAGTCGATGTGCTTGCAGGTGGTGGCCATGAAGTTGGTGGTGATCGGGATGTCCGGGGTGGCGGTGCGGAGCAGGTCGCGCTCGGCCCGGTAGCAGTCCAGGTACTCGGCGTTGGAGAAGCGCAGGAAGTCCAGCTGCTGGGCCGGGTTGACCGGCATCGGCGCCTGCCGGGGCGCGGTGATCTCGGCCCAGTCGCCGTACCGCTGGCCCCAGAACGCGGTGCCCCAGGCCGCGTTCAGCGCGCCCAGGTCGCCGTAGCGGGACCGGAGCCAGCGCCGGAACGCCTGCTCGCTGGTGGCGCAGTAGCACGGGCCGACGTGCGCGCCGAACTCGTTGTGCACGTGCCACATGACCAGCGCCGGATGGTCGCCGTAGCGCTGGGCGAGCTGCCCGACGATGCCGGCGGCGGCCGCCCGGTAGTCCGGTGAGCTGGGGCAGAACGACTCGCGGGCGCCGATGCCGAGCACCTGGCCGGCCCGGGTGACCGGCAGGCTGGCCGGATGCCGGCGGGCCAGCCAGGCCGGCGGCGAGGCGGTCGGGGTGGCCAGGTCGACCAGCACCTCGGCCCCGTGCAGCCGGTCGAGCACCCGGTCGAGCCAGCCGAAGTCGTACCGGCCGGGCTCTGGCTCGAGCATGGCCCAGGCGAACACGCCGACGGTGACCAGGTTGACCCCGATCTCCCGCATCAGCCGGACGTCGGCGTCCCAGACCTCCTCCGGCCACTGCTCCGGGTTGTAGTCGCCGCCGAACGCCAGCCGGTCCAGCCGGCGCGGCCAGCCGGGCCGCTGGCCGCCGGGCGCGGCGGACCGGTCGGGGCGCGGTGTCGGCTTGGCGGGCGCAGTGGTCACCGGGATCCTCCACGGAATGTCTGTGAGCGGTCACAGTATCTCCCGTCCGGCGCTCTGTCCTTTCGTAACGGGCCGGACACGAGTGCTTGACACCCGCGCCGCATCCGTCGAATCTGTGACCGCTCACACATGCTTGAGCTGGATCGCATACCCGGAGGTTCCGCCCATGCGACGCAGGACATCCCTGGTCAAGACCGCGCTGGCGGCGGTTCTGGGTGCCGTGCTGGTTGCCGGCTGTAGTTCGTCGTCGGATACCGGCGATTCCGCCGCGCCCAAGCAGTCCGCCGAGACCGGCCCGGTGACGCTCACCTTCTGGGCCTGGGCGCCGAACATCGACAAGGTCGTGGCCATCTGGAACAAGCAGCACCCGGAGATCCACGTCACCCTCAGCACCCAGTCCCAGGGCGACACGCTGGTCACCAAGCTGCTCACCGCCGACAAGGCCGGCAACCCACCGGACCTCGCCCAGGCCGAATACCAGGCGCTGCCCACGCTGGTCACCGGCGGCGTGGCGGCCGACCTGACCGCCTACACCGGGCCGATCAAGAGCCAGTTCACCGACTCGGCCTGGCAGCTGGTCAGCTTCGGCGGCAAGACGTACGCGGTGCCGCAGGACTACGGGCCGATGATGTTGTTCTACCGGGCCGACCTGTTCACCAGGTTCGGCCTGACCGTCCCGAAGACCTGGGACGAGTTCGCCGCCGCCGCCCGGACGCTGCGCGCCAAGGACCCGAAGCGCTACCTGACCACGTTCTCGGCCGGCGACCCGGGCTGGTTCGCCGGGCTGGCCGAGCAGGCCGGAGCCAGCTGGTGGAGCATCGACGGGGAGAAGTGGAAGGTCGACATCGCCGGTGAGCCGAGCCGCAAGGTGGCGTCGTTCTGGGGCGGCCTGGTGAACTCCGGCGTGCTGCAAGGGCAGCCGATGTACACGCCGCAGTGGAACAAGGCGATGAACGACGGCACCCTGCTCGCCTGGCCGAGCGCCGTCTGGGGCCCGGCCGTGCTGGCCGGCATCGCGCCGGACACCAAGGGCAAGTGGGCGATGGCGCCGCTGCCACAGTGGACGGCGGGGGAGCAGAAGACCGGCCTGTGGGGCGGTTCCTCCACCGCGGTGATGGCCAAGTCCAAGCACCAGGACGCGGCGGCCAAGTTCGCGGTCTGGCTGAACACCGACCCGACCGCGGTGGACGCGCTGGTGACCCAGGGCAGCCTCTACCCGGCCGTGACGGCGGGGCAGTCCACCCCGGCGCTGACCAAGGCGCCCGACTTCATGCCGAACCAGCCGGACTTCTACCAGACCGCCAAGCAGATCTCCGGCACCGCGGCGGCCGTCACCTGGGGCCCGGACGTGAACGTCACCTACACCAGCTACCGGGACGCGTTCGGCAAGGCGATCCAGGCCAAGTCCGACTTCGCCACGGCGCTGTCCACCATGCAGAGCGCCACCGTGGCGGACATGAAGAAGCTGGGCTTCGACCTGGCCGGGGGCTGACCGCGGTGCACGCCGAGCCGGCCGCCCGGCCCGCCGCCAGATCGTCCACTGTGTCCGGACAAGCTGGACAGTCCGGTGTGGACGATCCGGGCCGGGCGGCCGGCGGCTCGGGCCGGCCCGGCTCCGGGCCGACCGGCTCGGGGCCGGCCCGTTCCCGGCGGCGGCGGGCGGTCGGGTCGCGGCTGGCGCCGGTGCTGTTCCTGCTGCCGGCCGCGGTGCTGTTCGTGCTGTTCCTGCTGATCCCGATCGGGTACGCGATCCTGCTCAGCCTGCACGGGCAGCGGGTCCGCGGCGGGCTGCTCGGCCGGCGCACCGAGGTGTGGGTGGGGCTGGACAACTACCGGGCCGCACTCGCCGACCCGGAGCTCTGGCACAGCCTGGTCCGGCTGGTGATCTACGGGCTGCTGGTGGTGCCGATCATGCTCGGGCTGGCACTGGCGTTCGCGCTGATGCTGGACGTGCCGACCGCCCGGCTGCGCCGGTTCAGCCGGATCGCGATCTTCCTGCCGTACGCGGTGCCCGGGGTGATCGCGACGATGCTCTGGGGGTTCCTGTACCTGCCCGGGGTGAGCCCGATCCGGTACGCCGCCGAGCACCTGAACCTGCCACCGCCGAACTTCTTCGGCGTGCACTCCATCTTCGGCGCGGTCGCGAACGTGGCGATCTGGGGCGGTGTCGGCTTCAACATGATCGTGCTCTACACCAGCCTGCGCGCGGTGCCCAGCGAACTGTACGACGCGGCCCGGGTGGACGGCTGCGGCGAGTGGCAGATCGCGACCCGGATCAAGATCCCGCTGCTCGTCCCGGCGATCGTCATGACCACGGTGTTCTCGCTCATCGCGACCCTGCAGGTGTTCAACGAGCCGATGACGCTGCGGCCGCTGACCAA
>Ga0307500_10000527_pt1 | contig 12440 bp, 10 predicted proteins | sample 14_S_MG_FD_201362 | JGI IMG/M metagenome (GOLD analysis project Ga0307500, IMG submission 201362) | Soil microbial communities from Populus trichocarpa stands in riparian zone in the Pacific Northwest, United States - 14_S | ecosystem: Environmental > Terrestrial > Soil > Riparian zone > Trees... | reverse complement strand
CGGCCCCGGGCGAAAGGAAACGAAGGGCTTCTTGCATTTCTTGTCCTCAATGTTTCTGGAAAGCCGGATGCCAGGACAGCGTCAGCCGTTCCAGCGCGCGCGAAGCGCTGTCGGCGAGCTTGCCGAGCAAGGCGTAGATCAGGATCGAGAGCACGACGACGTCGATCAGCATGAACTCGCGTGCCTGCATCGCCATGTAGCCGAGGCCGGACGACGCGGCGATGGTTTCGGCCACGATCAAGGTCAGCCACATGATGCCGAGCGCAAAGCGCAGGCCGACGAAGATCGACGGCAGTGCCCCGGGAAAGATCACCCGGCGGAACAGTTCGCCGTCGGTCATGCCGTAGATTCGTCCCATCTCGATCAATTGCGGATCGACGGTGCGGATGCCGTGCAGCGTGTTGAGATAGATCGGGAAGAAGACGCCGAGCGCAACCAGGAACAGCTTTGCGGATTCATCGATCCCGAACCACAGGATGACCAGCGGGATCAGCGCCAGATGCGGGATGTTGCGCACCATCTGCAGCGTCGTGTCCGTGAGCTTGTTGGAGAGCTGGGACAGGCCGTTGGCAAGACCGAACGAGAAGCCGATGCTGCCGCCGATCAGGAAGCCGACGCTGGCGCGCCAAAAACTGACCCAGATGTTGCGGGCGAGTTCGCCCGATAGCAGGAGCTTCCACCCCGCCAGCGCGACGTCGCTCGGCGCCGGCAGCACGCGCGCCGAAACGAAGCCGGTCACGGAGGCGAGTTGCCATATCAGGATGATCGCGAGCGGCACAATCCACGGGATCAGGCCGTCGACCCGCGGGAGTCTTGGTGAACTGACGCGCGAAAGACTATCGATGAGACTCATGATTGCGATGCCTGTTTGTCCGGCCGGTATTCATTGCCGATGGTTTCGCCGAACGGCCCGGTGTTGACGCGGATCGGCGTGACATTGTTCGGCTGCGCGAGCGACAGCAGCGGGAACACCAGCTCGGCGAAGCGATAGGCTTCCTCCAGGTGCGGGTAGCCGGACATGATGAAGGTATCGATGCCGATATCCTGATATTCCTTGATCCGCGCCGCGACGGTCTGGGGATCGCCGACCAGCGCGGTGCCCGCGCCGCCGCGCACCAGGCCGACGCCGGCCCAGAGATTGGGGCTGATCTCGAGCTTGTCGCGACGTCCGCCATGCAACTGCGCCATGCGCTGCTGGCCGACCGAATCCATCCGCGAGAAGATCTTCTGCGCAGAAGCCACGGTTTCGTCGGTGACGTGCTGGATCAGCTCGTCCGCCGCCTTCCAGGCTTCCGCATTGGTCTCGCGCACGATCACGTGCAGGCGAATGCCGAACGAGAGCTTTTTTCCCCGCGCGGCGGCCGCGGCCCTCACCTTGTTGACCTTCTCGACGACCTGCGCCGGCGGCTCGCCCCAGGTCAGGTATTTGTCGACGGTGTCGACCGCAACGTCGATGCCGGCATCTGACGAACCGCCGAAATAGAGTGGCGGCCGCGGCGACTGCACCGGCTGGAACAGCAGCCTGCCGTCCTCGATGTGAATATGCTTGCCCTCGACATTGACGGTCTTGCCCGCCAGAAGGTCGCTGTAGACGTTGAGGAACTCGCGCGTCACCTCATAGCGCTCGTCATGCGACAGGAAGATGCCGTCGCCCTTGTTCTCGACGGGGTCACCGCCGGTGACGACGTTGATCAGCAGACGTCCGTTCGACACCCGGTCGAGCGTCGCGGTCATGCGCGCGGCCACGCTTGGCGACTGCAGTCCGGGCCGCACCGCCACGAGGTAACGGAGCCGCTCGGTCCATGGCGCCACGGCTGAGGCGACCACCCAGGAATCCTCGCAGCTACGCCCCGTCGGCAGCAGCACGCCGAAATAGCCAAGCTGATCGGCGGCCTGCGCGATCTGGCGCAGGTAGTTGAAGTTCACCTCGCGTCCGCCGGTGGTGGTGCCGAGATAGCGGCCGTCACCATGCGTCGGAAGGAACCAGAGGATATTGGCGTTGGGTTGCGTGCTCACGATCCGGACCTCCGGGCCACGTCTGAAATCTTGATTTGCTTCGGGATGAGGCCGAGCGCAAAGAACGTATCCGCGACCTGTTGCTGGTCGTTGATGACGCTTTCGGTGATCGGCTTGATGCCGTAGGACTGCCGCTTGAGGGCAACTTCGACCACGGGAACCGAAAGGCCGATCGCGGGCGCCAGTTGCTCGGCGACGGCGTGGATGTCGCCCTTGGCCCAGTCGTCGACCTCGCCGAGCTGCGCCAGCACCACGTCTACGATCTTCGGGTCGCTCTCGAGGAATTTCTTCGAGGAGAAATAGAACTGGTAGTTCGCGACGATGCCGGTGCCGTCGGCCAGCGTCCGCGCGCCGGTGGCGGCTTCGGCGGCGGCCTGGAACGGATCCCAGATCACCCACGCATCGACCGCGCCGCGTTCGAACGCCGCGCGGGCATCGGCCGGCGCCAGGAACACCGGCTCGATCTCGGAATATTTGACGCCGGCTTTCTCCAGCGCCTTCACCAGCAGATAGTGAACGTTGGAGCCCTTGTTCAGCGCGACCTTCTTGCCCTTGAGGTCGGCAACAGATGCCAGCTTGCTGTCCTTTGGCACCAGGATCGCCTCGCCCTTCGGCGCCGGCGGCTCATAGGCGACGTACTGGATCGGGGCCCCTGCGGCTTGCGCGAAGATCGGCGGCGCTTCGCCGGTGTTGCCGAAATCGATCGCGCCGACATTGAGCGCTTCGAGCAGCGGCGGACCGGACGGAAACTCGGTCCATACCACCTTGTAACCCGCTTCCTTCAGCTTCTCCTCCAGCGTCCCCTTGCTCTTGAGCAGCACCAGCTTGCCGTATTTCTGGAAGCCGATGCGGACGACCTTGTCCTGGCCGTAGGACATGCCGACAGTCGCGCCTACGATGCTCATGGAGAGCATGGCGCTCGCGATCCAGCGCTTAATCAAACGCTTCATGGGAATGACCTCTTTCTGAATTTCAGCTTTGGGTATGGCGCCAGACGATATCGCGCACGGTGATCGGCTTCGGGATCAGCCCGAGCCTGTGAAACCGGTCGGCGACGGCCTGCTGCGTCGTGACGATCTCGTCGGTCACGGGGCCGATCAGGAATGACGCGCGGTTGGCGGCGACGGTCTGCACTTCGAGTGGCACGCCGGTGATGGCCGCGAGCGCGCTGGCAACCTCGGTACGATTGGCCTCCGCCCAGCGCGCGGCCTCTGCCAGCCCGTCGATGACCTCGCGGGTCTCTTTGACATAGGTGTTCGCGAAATCGCGGTTGGCCAGATAGAACGAATTGGTCTTGGCGACATCGACGGCGTTGATGAGGATGCGGCCGTTCTGGCGCTTCTCGCCGATCGCAAAATACGGATCCCAGACCGCCCAGGCGTCGATGCTGCCATTGGCGAAGGCCGGCCCGGCGTCGGGCGGGGTCAGATAGACCGGCGTGATGTCCTCGTAGGTCAGCCCGGCCTTTTCCAGCGTGGCGATCACCACGTTGTGGGCGCTGGAGCCCTTGGTGAAGCCGACGCGCTTGCCCTTCAGGTCGGCAATGCTGCGAATGTTGGAGTTGGCGGGGACGAGAATGCCCTGCCCGTTGGTAATCCGCGATCCCGCCACATAGAGAACGTTGGCGTTCGCGGCCTGCGCAAAGATCGGCGGCGTATCGCCGACGGAACCCAAATCGACGCTGCCGATGCTCATGGCCTCCAGCAGCGGCGGCCCCGACGTGAATTCGATCCACTTGATACCGATCTGCCTGGCGGCGAAGCGCTTCTCCAGCACGGCCTGCTGCCGCGCGATGACAAGCACGCCGGTCTTCTGGTAACCGATCCTGATTTCCTTCAGCGGCGTCTGCGCACGCGCCACTGGCGACACCGATGCAACCGCCGCTGCACCAAGCGACAGTTTAAGGAACTCACGACGCTTCATCACATTCTCCTGAACGATCGGGTCTATGCCCGATGCAGTGCAGGAATGATGATGATGCTTCGAACGAGTGTCGAGTGCTCTGCAAAAATAGCAATGAGGGCACTGCGCGCTTGCCGTGACACGACAGGTTTATTGCTGGATCTGGATCAGACGCGATGCATTTTTCTCATGTGGAGCGCGATGCACATTTTCCGCTCACATGCATTTACCCTGCACGACGGCGTGATCGAGGCGGCGATCGAACAATAAACGGTAAACGCCTGAAATTTTTCATCTGCAATCCGCACTCGATGTAGCAAGGTTGTATTCATAGCGCACCGACAACGAATTGTGGTTCTATTGACTGAAGCCCCGCGCGCCTTAGCCTGACTGAACTCCTTCAATTCCATCAGGCAGAACAATTTCATGAGCCATCGGATCAAGTCGGCGCTCGGTATCGCCGCAGCCGCAGCGATCATTTCAGCAACGAGCGTGAGCGCACAAACGCCGGCTTCCGATACGATCCGCATCGGCTATCAGAAATCGTCGACATTGACGGCGATCCTCAAGACCAATGGCGAACTCGAGAAGGCGCTGGCGCCGCTCGGCGTCCGCATCTCCTGGCATGAGTTCACCAGTGGCCTGCCGCTGCTGGAAGCGATCAATACCGGCAACGTCGATTTCGGCGCCGACGTTGCGGATACCGTTCCGCTGTTCGCGCAGGCCGCCGGCGCCAAGCTCGCCTATATCGCGGAAGAAGCCGCCTCGCCGTCCGCCCAGGCTATCCTGGTGGCCGCGGAATCGGCGATCCGGACGGTCGCCGACCTCAAGGGCAAGAAGGTGGCCGTCACCAAGGGCGCCGGCAGTCATTTCCTGTTGCTGGCTGCGCTCGCCAAGGCGGGCCTCAGCTTCAAGGATATTTCACCGGCCTACCTGACGCCGGCCGATGGACGCACGGCCTTCATCGGCGGCAACGTCGATGCATGGGTGGCGTGGGATCCATTCCTCACCAGCGCCCAGCGCCAGTCCAATGCACGGGTGCTCGCCGACGGCAGCAACGGCCTTGCGAGCTACAAGCGCTACTATTTGTCGTCAGCGGCATTTGCCGACCGGCGCAGCGACGTGTTGAACGCGATCTTCGCCAAGCTCGATGAGACCGGCAAATGGGTCAAGGCACATCCGAAGGAAGCCGCGGCACAGCTCGCCGGCCTCTGGGGCATCGATGCCGCCACGGTGGAAGAAGCCAACAGCCACCGCTCCTACAAGGTAGGCGTCGTGACGGCGCCCGGACTTTCCGAGCAGCAGCGTATCGCCGACGCGTTCTTCGCGGAGGGATTGCTTCCGGTAAAGGTCGACGCCGGCACCGCCAAAATATGGACACCGAAGCGGGATTGATCTGCTTCCAACGGCGTTAGCAGACACGCTTCGTCACCACTGCAAAGCCGAGATGTTCATTGCACGCCCGGCAAAATATTCAGTCAGCCATTTCATTGACTGCAGTGCCATTGCTCTTAGGCTTTGTGCATCGCTGATTGCGTCAGGCAACGCAGCGGATGAAATGGAAAGACCAAGAACATGAATGCAGTCAAACTTGAATTGCGCGCGCGTACGCGCCTTCGTCGCATCGGCGCGACTCTATTCAGTGCCGTGATCGGAGTGACCATTGCCGCCTCCGCGTTTGCCGCGGACACCGTGACGCTCCGCGTCGGCGACCAGAAGGGCGGCAATCGCTCCCTGCTCGAAATATCCGGCTACGCAAAGGATTTGCCCTACAAGATCGAATGGTCGGAATTTCCCGCTGCCGCGCCGATCCTCGAAGCGCTGAACGCGGGCGCGCTGGATGTCGGCTATACCGGCGATCTCTCGTTCCTGACGGTGTATGCGGCCGGCGCGCCGATCAAGGCCGTCGGCGGCACCCGCTCCGATGCCAGGACGCAGGCGATCCTCGTCCGTCAGGACTCAGCCATCAAGTCGATCGCCGACCTCAAGGGCAAACGTCTCGCCGGAACGCGCGGCGGCTGGGGCCAGTTTCTGATCAATGCGACACTGGAAAAAGCCGGGCACAAGATTGAGGAAGCGACATTTGCGCCGCTTGGGCCGGTGGATGCAAAGATCGCGCTGGTCGCCGGCTCGATCGATGCATGGGCGGTGTGGGAGCCTTACGTGTCCTATGCCACGCTCAAGGACAATGCGCGGGTGATTGCCAACGGCGAGGGCCTGACGCCCACGGTCACCTTCATCGTGGCATCCGATAGCGCCATCGCCACCAAGCGCGTGGCCGTACAGGATCTCGTGCAGCGTCTCAACAAGGCGCGGCTATGGTCGCTGGATCATCTGCCTGAATACGCGAAGAATACCGCCGAACTCACCAAACTTCCCGAAGACGTGCTGCTGAGCGCCTACCAGGCGCAACGCACCAGCCCGATCGCGATCGACGAGAGCGTCATCAAGGAAGTTCAGGCAGCGTCCGACCGCGCCACCCGCTACGGGATTCTTACGAAGGCGCTCGACGTAAGCAAAGCGGTCGACCGGAGCTTTACGGCGGCGGCAAACTTGAATTGATAGCTTACGGCCAGATGGCCGTCATTGCGAGGAGCGAAAGCGACGAAGCAATCCATCTATCGGCTATGCCGCGCTATGGATTGCTTCGCTTCGCTCGCAATGACGCGGAGATACGGCGACTCTTTCGCGACCTGCGGCGTCGGCGGCGCCGATCTGACTCGATATCGCTGGCCGACTATCCAGCCGCCACCTTCTGCGCCGGCGCGACGCTCACCGCCAGCTTGCCGTAGCGATCCTTGAAGGCTTCGGTGTCGATTTCCTCAAGCTTGATCGCGCCGCTCATCACGCCTTTCTTCCACGCGTCATGCTCGGGGTCGTTCTGGAATTCCGGCATCACTTCCTTGCCGAACAGTTCGAGCGACTCGCAGATATGCTCGTGGGTATTCTTGCCGGCCTGGTTGAGCAGGATCACCTGGTCGATATGGGAGGCGCGGAAACGCCGCAGCTTCTTGCGGATGGTTTCCGGCGAGCCGATCAGGCCGCCGCGCAGCGCCGCCTCCTGCGCTTCCGGGTTCTCGCGCTTCCACTTGTTGTACTCGTCCCACATGTTGACGGTGCCGGGATCGGGACGCTGCCGGTTCTGCGAGGCGCCGTAGAAGCGCAGCGCGAACTGGAAGAAGGTGGCGCCATCGGCACGGCGGCGCGCTTCCTCGTCGGTATCGGCGCACATGAAGAACGAGACCAGCGCCATGTTCGGGTTGATCTCGTAATCGGCGAGCTTCTTCAGCCGTTTCGTGATGGCGTTGTAATAGGCATGCACCCAGGCATGCGCCGCGTCCGCGCTGACGAACTGGAAGCCAAGCGCGCCAAAGCCGTTCTCGCCGGCACGCTCGATGGTCTGCAATTGCGAGCACGCCATCCACAACGGCGGATGCGGCTTCTGCACCGGCTTCGGCACTACGTTGCGCAGGGGAATGTCGAAATACTTGCCGTGATGCTCGGTGCCCACCTTCGTGAACATCGGGAAGATCGCCTGGACCGCTTCCTCGAACACCTCGCGCTTGTTTTCCATGTCGCGGCCGAACGGCGTCAGTTCGGTGATGGACGCGCTCTCGCCCATGCCGAATTCGCAGCGGCCGTTTGACAAGAGATCGAGCACCGCGACTTTCTCGGCCACGCGAGCGGGATGGTTCGTGGTCAGCTGGAAAATGCCGTGGCCGAGCCGGATCTTCTTGGTGCGCTGGCTGGCGGCGGCGAGAAAGGATTCCGGTGCGGGCGAGTGCGAATATTCCTCGAGGAAATGATGTTCCACCACCCAGGCGTGGTCATAGCCGAGCCGGTCGGCGGTCTCGAGTTGGGTCAGCGCGTTCTGGTAGAGCCGGAGCTCGTCGCCCTCTTCCCATGGGCGTGGCAGTTGCAGCTCGTAAAAGATACCGAATTTCATTTCGCGTCTCCCAACACCGCTTGTTGTTTTCAGGCAGTGTATTCGCCATCGGCTGCAAGTCCAGCCTCGGTTGCGAAACAGCAATTCCGTGACGCGGAAGCAGCCTTGCATGGAACGCGTGAATGGTTAGCTTTACGCTTCCGTTGAGTCGCGGCGTTCCGCCTGCTCTGCTTTCCATCTGGACCCCATGACCACGTTCACGCCGCATCAGGATTCCGCGCTGAAGGCCGTTGCCGACTGGCTGAAGGCCAAGCCCGGCAGGGGCGGCACGCCGCCGGTGTTCCGGCTGTTCGGCTATGCCGGCACCGGCAAGACCACGCTGGCGCGGCACATCGCCGAGGGCGTCGATGGCGAGGTCAAGTACGCGGCTTTCACCGGCAAGGCGGCGCTGGTGATGCGCAACAAGGGTTGCGACAACGCCTCCACCATCCACTCGCTGATCTATCGCGCCAAGGAATCCGGCGTCGAGCAGCCGAGTTTTGAACTCTGGGACGATGCGCCCGCCTCCAAGGCAAAGCTGATCGTGATCGACGAATGCTCGATGGTCGATGCCGAACTCGGCCGCGACCTGATGTCGTTCGACTGCCCGCTGCTGGTGCTCGGCGACCCCGCGCAATTGCCACCGATCCAGGGCGGCGGCTTCTTCACGGATTGCGAGCCGGACTCGATGCTGACCGAGGTGCATCGCCAGGCCCAGGACGACCCGATCGTGCGGATGTCGATGGATATCCGCGAGGGCCGCGAACTCGAAATCGGCCGTCATGGCGAAAGCGAGGTGGTGCCGCGCAGCGAACTCGACCCGGACCGCGTGATGGGCGCGGACCAGGTGCTGGTCGGCCGCAACAACACCCGCCGCGCCTATAACATGCGCGTTCGCCAGAAGCAGAACATCGAGGATCCCTTTCCGGTGGCCGGCGACAAGCTGGTCTGCCTGCGCAACAATCGCAAGAAGGGCCTGTTCAACGGCGGGTTGTGGCGGGTCAAGTCGCGCACCCAGCCGCGGGGGAAATCGAAAATCCTGACCATGCGGCTATCGCCCGACGAGGAGTTCGGCCACAAGGTAACAAAGGTCTCGGTGCGCCATGATTGCTTCGAGGGCAGCATGGAAGCGATCCCGTGGGAGCAGCGCAAGCCCTATGACGAGTTCGACTACGGCTATGTGCTCACGGTGCACAAGTCGCAGGGTTCGCAATGGGACGACGTGGTGCTGTTCGATGAGAGCTTTGCGTTCCAGGACAGCCGGGCGCGATGGCTCTACACAGGGATCACGCGTGCGGCGAAGCGGCTGAGCGTGGTGGTGTAGCTTCGCACCACCAAGAAGTCCTCATCCTGAGGAGCCGCCACCGGGTCGCGCGTATGCGCGCCCGATGACAGGCTCCGCGGCGTCTCGAAGGATGGGCCGCGGGCAACATGGTTCGAGACGGCGCTGGCGCGCCTCCTCACCATGAGGGTCGAGAGGGGTGCGAGGCTCCTCGCAAGGACGCTAGCGTGTCACTTCCCCGCCACGAAGTAAAAATCCTCGCGGCCGGGCAGCGAGCCGTAGGTGAATGGCTGCTGCGCGCGATTGGTCGCCTTCCAGACGTCGTCGCGGACGATGTCAAACAGTTTTCGCACCTCGATCTTCGGCTCCTTGATGACCCGCGCCAGCACCGTGGCGAACGGGCTGTTGAGGGAATCGCCGTCGAGCGCCGTCTCGCCGTGCTTGGCGGCATAGACCACCATGAAGCCGGCCTCCGGCTCGATGTTGGAAAAGCCGCGGTTGACCAGCTTTAGCGCAATCGTCCGCTGCATGGTCTTTTCAAAGGGATTGTCGCGGCAGGCGTCGAGCATCACCAGACGCAGTTTCCGCGCGCCGGCGACGGCTGCGATCACCTGCTCCAGCGCCACCGCCTGCGTTTCCGCGTCGCTGTCGGCCTTCAGCCTGGCGTCGACCGGGATCAGATAATTCACGCCGCCGATTTCCATGCCGTGACCGGCATAATAGACCACCGCCCAGTCGGCCTTTTCGGCCTCCACGCCGAATTCGTGCAGGGTGGCGAAGAATTTGTCCCGGCTCAGATCAGGCACCAGCGTCACCGTGGCAAAGCCGAGGTCGCGAAAGGTCGACGCAATCAGTTTGGCGTCGCGCGGCGGGTTGGCCAGCGGCTCGACATTCTTGTAGGCGCCGTTGCCGATGATCAGCGCGACCTTGCGCGTCCCCGCCGGTTGCGGCGCCGACGGCGAAGCCTTGCCGGCCGGCGCGGGCGCGGCCGTGCCCAGCAATGCTTCCAGCCGCTCCTTGGCGATGGCGCGCGCCAGCGTGGTGTCGATGTCCTCGCGCCGCGCTGCCACGGCGTTGGCCGCGGCGCGATAGTCGGCGCGAGCGGCGGCAAGGTTGCGGCGCTTCTCGAACAGCTGGCCGCGGCCGACATAGGCGCGAACGTAGTTCGGATTGATCTTGAGCACCTGCTCGTAATCGCCGAGGGCGGCATCGAGATTGCCCTTGCCGAGATAGGCATTGCCGCGGCTGGTCAGCCCGTAGACGTTGGTCGGCGACTTCGCCAGCGCCGTATTGCAGTCGGCGATCGCATCGTCGAACCTGCCCATGCTGGTATAGGTAATGCACCGGTAGGCCGGGACTTGCGGTCCGTCGGGATTGACCTTTTGCGCCTCGGCGTAGTCGGCGAGCGAGGCGTCATACCGCTTCATCAACCCCTGCAGGCGGCCCCGATTGTAATGGTGCAGGTAGCGGCTCTGATCATTGGAGATGTGCTTGACCGCCAGGTCGAACTCATCGAGGGCGCGCTGCAGCTCCCCCCTGCGCATGAAGATCAGACCGCGATTGTTGTAGGCGCTGCCGTAGGTCGGGCGCAACTGCAGGCACAGATCATAGTCGGCGAGCGCCCGCTCGTCGTCGCCCTTGTAGCTGTAGGCGATGCCGCGCGCGTTGATGACGTTGATATTCTGGGGCGCGATTTCGTGGGAGGCGGTAAACGCGGCGATCGCGCCGTCGTAATCGCGCTTCTTCACCAGGCTGTCGCCGCGATACCAGAAGGCGGCGGCCCGGGAGGGGCCGGTGATCTTCTCGTCGGCGATCACGCTCTCGCAGGCCGCCAGGCGCGCGACGGGTTCCGCTGTGGCGTTCCGGCAGGTGTCGATATCGCCCGCCGCCCGCGCAGGGCCGGCGGCGGCAAGCATGACGAGACCCAGCAACAAGGCCCGCAACATTGGAACACTCCGGTGCATGGATTTTGGTCGCGGCGCGCGACCGGCGGTTCATTGTGGAAAGGGAGGCCCGGGCCGGTCAAGCGTGGTTTAACGGCCTACCTTAAGGCCTTGCGCAAGCGCCGCTTTATTCACGAACTCGTGTGGCGCGGGCTGTAACAATCCGCTGCCGGCGCCGTATCTAGGGCATCGGCGCGCTGAGCCGATTGCGAAACGCCGATCCCGCTCTAGACTGCCCCCAACCATTGCCGAAAGAGGAAACCATGTCCCCTCGCCATCTCAGCCGCCTGTCGCTATGCGCTGCCGCCATCGGCGCGCTGGCCATCGCCGCGGTCGCCATCAGCCCGTCGCGCGCCTCGGAGGAAGCCGTCATCATTCCACCGCCGGCCGTCGATGTTCAGACCGCCGACGGCATCCAGACCGCCGTGATCGCCGGCGGCTGCTTCTGGGGCGTACAGGGCGTGTACCAGCACACGGCCGGCGTGCTCAACGCGGTGTCCGGCTATTCCGGCGGCAGCAAGATGACCGCGAACTACACCATGATCGGCACCGGCACGACCGGACATGCGGAGTCCGTCGAGATCAAGTACGATCCGAAGAAGATCAGCTACGGCAAGATCTTGCAGATCTTCTTTTCCGTGGTGCACGACCCGACGCAATTGAACCGCCAGGGCCCGGACACCGGCACGCAATATCGCTCGGCGATCTTCACCGCCAATGACGAGCAGAAGAAGGTGGCGGAGGCCTATATCGCCCAGCTCAACGCCGCCAAGGTCTACAAGAAGCCGATCGTGACCAAGGTCGGCCCGCTGCAGGCGTTCTATGCGGCGGAAGACTACCATCAGGACTATCTGACGCTGCACCCGAACCAGCCCTATATTGCCTTCAACGACATCCCGAAGGTCGAGAACCTGAAGAAGATCTTTACGGAGAACTACATCGAGAAGCCGACGCTGGTGAGCAGTGCGAAGGCTACGAACTAGTACGCTCGTCATTGCGAACGAAGCGACCTACACTCCGTCATTCCGGGATGGTGCGTTAGCACCAGACCCGGAATCTCGAGATTCCGGGTTCGATGCTTCGCATCGCCCCGGAATGACAACGAATTCGAGGAGAGTCCATGTCCGACACCAAAACATCCGACAAGCTCGTCAAGAGCGAGGCCGAGTGGCGCAAGGAATTGACGCCGATGCAGTACGCCGTGCTGCGCGAGAAGGCGACCGAGCGGCCGTTCTCCGGCGAATATGAGCACGAGCACCGCAACGGCACCTATACCTGCGCCGGCTGCGGCCAGACGCTGTTCGAATCCGACGCCAAGTTCGACTCCGGCTGCGGCTGGCCGAGCTTCACCGCGCCTGCCGTGGACAGCCAT
>Ga0307500_10000526_pt1 | contig 12459 bp, 8 predicted proteins | sample 14_S_MG_FD_201362 | JGI IMG/M metagenome (GOLD analysis project Ga0307500, IMG submission 201362) | Soil microbial communities from Populus trichocarpa stands in riparian zone in the Pacific Northwest, United States - 14_S | ecosystem: Environmental > Terrestrial > Soil > Riparian zone > Trees... | reverse complement strand
TTTCAAGAATTGCCGGCGGCTTGATGCCGGCACGTCACACGAGCCCCGGATGAAAGTCTGAAGGCTCTGGTCGACGAAAGAGGGTGTCGGCGAGACATCAGGTCAAACGGCTGGATCGTATTTCGGAAGAGCGTTCTTTCAAAAGAGGCCCGCTCTTTCAAAACCGGTCCGGCAGAAGAAACAAGTTTTTCTTCGTTCGGTGCGGGTATCCTTAACTATCCGCAGTTTCACCGGCGCCAAAAGCCCGGAATGAAATCTGGTCCTGACGTGTTCGCCGACGCCCTCGTTCCCTCGGGGCGTATTCGTCCCCCGGAACGCCAGCTTTCGCTGGAGCGTTCCGATAGCCGACGCTAAGGCGTCCGGCGCTGAAATCTCCCTAAATTCATATGGATCGTTCGCAGGGCCCGGTGGCTTCGCTTCCGCTTGTTGCCACAGGCGCGTCATCGCTCGCGAATTTGAGTTCCGGCACGCCGCGATGCTCCCGGATGGTCGCAGAAGCCACACGATGCCCGATCGTCTGCTGGAACCCGGCATGCGCGGCGTGCTGCGCCGGCCCAATGACGAATGATGATGACGCCGACGTTGCCGCAATGGTTATCGTTCTGCGAAACCGCAGGGTAAACCGAATTTCACGATTGGTAACTTCTCCCTGTGCCGCAGGCATTTCTGCGATTTCGCGCTCGGCGGCACAATGTGCGCATTTACATCCCGTTCATCGCGAACCTTAAACTGCCCTTCAAATTTGATCGGCCATGATCATCCCAACAACAGACCGGAAAACGGCGTTGGGCAATGACAGGGTTTAACAGTGGACAGGGGCCGCGCTCGGGGGAGGGCGGCAACGATAAAAAGGGGAGTTGCGGATGTTTCAGGGGCAGATCGATCTCGACGCGGCCATTGCGGTGGAGGCGACGGCGATCCCGGACGTGCTGTTCGAGCGCGGCCTGTACTGGGCGAGCGGGCGTTCCGGCGTGGTGAATCTCGTCGCGGCCCACAAATGGTTCAATCTCGCCGCGCTGAAGGGACGCGCGGATGCCATCTCGATGCGCCGCGAAGTCGCTGCGATGATGTCGGATGCGGAAATCGCCACCGCGCAGCGCGAGGCCCGCGCCTGGATGACCGCGCATTGAGATTCATGGCGGCCGGCGTCACGCCGGCGGCCCACCATTGGCGAGGCAGCATTTCTTGGCCTTCTTGCCGCTGCCGCAAGGGCATGGATCGTTACGTCCGACGGGCGCCAGGGATTCCTGACCGGCTCGTTCGGGTACGCGAAATCAGTCCACGGGGTTTCCTCGTCGAAGGCGTCTTCGGCGCTGCGCACCCAATCCAGCGATTCCAGCACATCCTCGATGTAACCGAGGTTGATTTGTGTGAAGCGGTCAATGTCGTCGGGCGCGCGTTCGGCTTCTGCAAGGTCCTCATTGAACTGAGGACGATCAATCCATTCTAAGGGTATGCGATCTTCGCGAAAGGCGTCGTCGACAAGCGGCACCAGTTCGCGCAGTCCGATCTGGGCGATTGCCTGCAGCCAGCCCGCCCAGGCCTGATCGCCGTCTTCGGCCGGCCGTGCTTCATTGAACCGGACAAGAAATTCCCGAAAGCGATCGCGATCGATGCGGCGTTCCCATGTGAGGAAAGTCGCGGCGCCAAACAACGCTTCACGGATGAATCCGTCGATCGCGCCGTCGATGATCAAGTCCAACAGCGCGTCGATGCCGTCATCGAACACGCCAGTGACAATTTTGGCCAGGCTTTCAGTGACGGCATCGCCGAGAATGGCGTCGACCTCATCGAAGGGCCGACGCAGCAGGCGCAGCAGCGGCCGGCATGCTTCCCGGTCACGCGCTGCGCCCAGGATGTGAAGCCCGCGGAACAACAGCAGGCTTTCATCGTCCGACAATACCTCGCCATCCGCGGCTCGCAGCAGAACGGCGCGCAATTTCGGCGCGGCCTCCTCGATTCTCGCCGTGCATATTCTGACGGCAAGATCCGGCAGCTTCGGCTCCGTCGCGACAGCATGAAGGTAGTTTTCGATCGGACCGAGATCAGGTGTGTTCTCGCGGTCGCCAAGGATCGCTTCGAGTTCTTCCTTTTGCATGCCGCGCTCCCATGGCGAGTACGGGACGATGCTAATGCCTCGCGATCGAGGGCCGCTATCCGGAAGTCGCCAAGAAGCGCTTCTTTGCGAATGCCTTGCCTGACCCCGACTTGAAATACCGTCCAAGGCTGCGAGCCGTTGCTTCATCGCCGACTGCTACATATGAGCGCAGAGTCGAGGGCAAATACTTGCTTGTCGAGATGACATGTCCTTGCTGATGGGACGTTACTCTACGCCGCAGATCGTCCGTCGAGCCGACGTAGATGTCGCCATTGCTCAGTTCGAGGAAGTAGACGTACCACACGCGGCAACGGTCTCCCTGCGCTCCTTCGGAGCTTCGGGCGACACCCTTCGCCCTTCGGGTGGCCTGCCACCCGAAGCCCGCAGGGCGAAGGGTGGCGGAGCCGGAGGGATTCGAACCCTCGATAGGGCTTTACAACCCTATAACGGTTTAGCAAACCGCCGCCTTCAGCCACTCGGCCACAGCTCCATGCGCGCGGATATGCCTGACGCGGCGGCCAGCCGCAAGCGGCAGATTCAGATTACGCCGAGGCCGTTTAGAGGCGCCGGCGCTTTTCGCATACGGCTCATGAACGGCCGATATCCCTTATTGCGCGTTTAGGCGCGTCTTTCCGGGCTCGGCGGTCCTGAGGACAGCAGACGGGTTTAGCGATTGGCATGGCGTGCGCGGCGCGAGATCTGGCCTATGGGGGAGTTCCGCCGTGTGTTTGCCCCAAGCGCTGTGTCGAAATCGCGCGAAATTGATTCGAGGTCGCCGGCGGGCCGATTCGATTCCAAGCCCCGTTAAGGTTCCAAGCCGTCGCGCGCAAGCGCCGAGGGTCTGCCTCACGCGATAGATGCCTTTCGGTCCGGAAAGCCGGGTTCCCATCGCCTTTCGCCGGTTTTTTGCCCCGCTCGGGCGTTCCAGCGGCGGTGAGGCATCGCCGCGGCCTGCGTCGCACGCGATGCGCCTCGTCTACTGACTCTATAATAGGCGTGAAATCGGCGGTCGCGGATTCGGCGGCCTCGCCTTCGATTCGGCGCGGGAGAGGCATGCCGGCAGGCACGAGACGCTTGTTGCGGTGCGTGCACCGACAGTTGCGGGGGCAATTGGAGTTATTCAAAATGCCTAATAAAAACAGCAACTTACAGCAAAACTTCAATCACGATCGCGTGTTATTTGTGCAACACCCTTTGGAAAAGGGGCGCAGCCGGGCGGCTCGAAGCGGTTCCTTAGTTGCGTGTGCAGAAGTCCTCGGTAATTGTGATCACGCGACGGAGGGGGGCATCCCGAGGTCGTCCCGTTTTAGGTGGTTCGCTTAAGTCCCTCGCGTTCATGCGGGAGTGTCCGAAGGCGCGAAGCGACTAAGCGGGTTTCAGGGGATTAAGGGAACCAACCTTCGGGTGTCATGCACCCAGCGGATCCGGAACCTTCCCTACAGAGCAACTTGGAGGTTTAACATGAAGATGGTTAAGAGCCTTATTCTCGGCTCAGCGGCGGGTCTCGTCGCGATGAGCGGAGCACAGGCGGCCGATCTTCCCGTCAAGGCCAAAGCGGTCGAGTACGTGAGGATCTGCTCCCTGTATGGCGCGGGTTTCTTCTATATCCCGGGCACCGACACCTGCATCAAGCTGGGTGGTTATCTGCGCGTCGACACCACGTTCAATACGAGCACCGGTGCTTACGGTCAGCCGGGCTATAGCGGCGATCAAGGCCAGGGCAATCGCTACCGCGATTACTTCCTCTCCCGTTCGCGTATGGCGCTGACGATTGATACCCGAACCGCGACCGAATACGGCGTCGTCCGTACGTTTGGTCAAGGCGACTTCCAGTTCCAGAACTTCGGCACGTCCAACCCCGGCAACCCGGCGGTTCCTCAGCAGACCGGCCAGGCGCTCAATGCCTCGTTGCTTTCCACGGCAGGCGGCGGCTACGTCGCGGTTGAAATGGTGTTCATCCAGTTCGCTGGGTTCACCTTCGGTAAGTCGGCCTCGGCCTATGCGACGCCTTGGAACGGTTATCCGGGCAACAACAACTCGTACTTGATGGGCGGTCCGGACTACGTCACCGGCGTCAACAACATCCAGTACACAGCGCAGTTCGGCAACGGCGTGTCGGCCACCATCGGTCTCGATGATCCGACCGTGTTCAACCGTACCTCTGTCGGCAACATCTCGGTTGGCCTCCCGGCCTCCGGATCGGGACAAACGGTTAACGCTTACGGCGGCACGCATGCTCCGGACATCGCCGGTAACATCCGCGTCGATCAGGCCTGGGGTCTGTTCCAGATTTCGGGCGTGTTGCACAACGTGAACGCTTCCTACAACGTCCTGGGAACGGGTGCTTCTCCGACCGCGCTGTCGGAAATCTCCGGTCACCCCGACGACAAGTGGGGCGGTGCGGTAACGGCAGCGTTGAACATCAAGAACCTCCCGACGGGCGCCGGCGACGACTTCAAGATCGACGCTACCTACGCCAAGGGTGACACGAAGGCTGTGATCTCGACCTCCGGCGGTACGCCGCAGTTCCTGATGTACGGCAGCAGTGGGGTTGGCGCTTACCAGAGCATCGGCTTCGGTGCCTCAACTGACGCCGTCTACTCGGGTGGCCTCGGTGGCGGTGCCACCCAGGGTCTCAAGCTGACGAACGCCTGGGGTGTCCGTGGTGCCTTCAACCACAACTGGGATCCCTACTGGTCGACCAGCGTTTGGGGAAGCTACGCTTCGGTTCGGTATGACGGCAGCGTTCTTGATCTGACCTCCGCCAAGGGGGCTCTGTGCGCGGCCTACATCGCCGGAACTGGTGGCTTGGCTACCAAGAGTGCGAACTTTAGCTGCAACCCAGACTTCAACATCGCTCAGGTCGGTGTGGTGACGCGCTGGACTCCCGTCAAGAACCTGACGTTCTCGGCTGAAGTCGGTGCATTCTTCCTCGACCAGAAGTTCACGGGTACAAGCACCTTGTCACCTGCGGCTCCCAAGCCGACCGCGACCTACGAGTTCAAGGACCAGAGCACCGTGTTCCTGAACGTTCGCGCTCAGCGTAACTTCTGATCCCGAAAGACTTGAAACACTCGGAGAACCCCCGGCAGGCAACTGCCGGGGGTTTTTCTTTGGTGCGCGACCGCGGACGTTCAGATTGGCGTTGAGGTTGACGTTTGCCGTCACTGGCACCTGGCCTATCGAGATTTGGCGTGCCGCTGCAACGTTGCCGGAAGCTGCCAAGGTGATGTGATAGGCCACCGTGCCGAGCGACCATCCAGGCACCGCCGGCGCGGCAGCCAGGCTGCCGAAAAGCCCGGGAACCCAAAGGGACACACCGTTCTCGTCCGTGTGGGCTGCCTGAGGTCGAAGCGCCAAAGTCGCTGCAGCGGCAATCCCCATCCGGCAAATATTCGAGGAAGCGATTTTCATCTCAAGCCTCCAAAAGCGCACCCGCACCAAGCCAAGTAGATCAAAATCGAGGTCTGAAGCGATGGTCGCAATCGGCCTCATTGATTTAGGTCAAGGTCGCCGATTGATTTAGATCAAGGTCGCCGATTTCCCCACGGATGAAGTCGCCGTCATGTGCTCGCGGGGCGGCGCTTGGCCACCATGCCGCGATGATCATGGGGGGTGACATGGCGGCGCTCTTCTCTGCGTCCACCGCTAAGGCTGATGTCAGGGTTGATGATTATTCCACGCAGCCTGGCGCGATGATCTGGATACCCGGTGGCACGTTCCGTATGGGCTCGGATCGGCACTATCCCGAAGAAGCTCCGGCGCACCGCGTCACCGTGGACGGCTTCTGGATGGACCGCCATCCCGTGACGAACCGGCAGTTCAGGGAGTTCGTAAGGGCCACCAAGCACGTCACCGTCGCGGAGATCATACCCGATCCCAACGATTATCCGGGAATGCTCCCGCACATGATCTACGCGGGCTCCCTGATGTTCTCGCCGCCCGCACATCCGGTCAGCCTCCGGGATTTCAGCCAGTGGTGGACCTTTGCCAAGGGCGCGGACTGGCGGCATCCCTACGGACCCGGAAGCAACATCCGTGGGCTGGACGATCATCCAGTCGTGCATGTGGCCTTCACCGATGCGCTCGCCTACGCGAAATGGGCTGGCAAGGAATTGCCGACCGAAGCGGAATGGGAATTTGCAGCACGCGGCGGGCTCGCGGACACTGAATTTGCGTGGGGCGATGAATTCACGCCGGCCGGCCGTCACATGGCAAACACCTGGCAGGGAGAATTCCCCCGTCAGAACGACAATGCCGATGGCTTCGAGCGCACATCGCCGGTTAGTGCATTCCCACCCAACGGCTACGGGTTGCACGACATGATTGGCAACGTCTGGGAATGGACGGCCGACTGGTATTCGCCAAAGCATCAGGCGGATGCGGCGAAGGCCTGCTGCATTCCGAAGAACCCGCGCGGCGGCCGCGAAGACAACAGCTACGACCTCAGAACGACCAATGTGAAGATTCCACAGAAGGTCATTAAAGGCGGCTCGCATTTGTGCGCGCCGAACTACTGCCGACGCTACCGGCCGGCAGCGCGACACGCGGAGCCGGTCGATACTTCGACGAGTCATCTTGGCTTTCGATGCATCAGGCGAGGAGCCTCCGATGCATCATAAACAGGAGAGCGTAGCCATGTTGAGTTCCATATTGCCCGACAAGCCACCCTCTGTTGCAACGCCACCACGCAAGACACCTGGTTGGCATAAGCGATCCTGCGCTGCGTTACTCGGCGCGACTACATTGATGTCGCTATCGTTGTCCGGACCGGCCAGCACGCCGGCGGCAGCACAACAGCCGCAGAAACCGAACATCATTTTCATCATGGGCGACGACATCGGCTGGATGCAGCCGAGCATCTATCACCGCGGGCTGATGGTCGGCGAGACGCCGAACATCGATCGCATCGGCAACGAAGGCGCGATGTTCGTGGACTACGTCGCCATGCAGAGCTGCACTTCCGGCCGCAATGCCTTCTTCACGGGCATGTATCCTCTGCGCACCGGCATGATACCTCCGCAGCTCCCGGGCAGCCCGTCCTATCTGCGGCCCGGCACGCCGGCGCTCGCCAGATTCCTGCTCGATCTCGGCTACAACACCGGCGAGTTCGGCAAGAACCATCTGGGCGACCACACTGCGGCCTTGCCGACCGCACATGGCTTCCAGGAATACTGGGGCTACCTCTACCATCTCGACGCGATGCAGCAGGTGAGCTTCCCTGACATCAATTCGACACCGACCGTGCAGGGTGTCGCGCCGCCGTGCAAGAACACGCCGATTCCGGGTGTTCCGGAAGTCCCCGGCGCGGTGGACCAGAAGACGACGCTCTGCCTGATGCCTCCGCGCCCGGTGCTCGCGTGCAAGTCTACCGACGGCACAGAGAAGAACCAGACGTGCAGGGACGAGGGCCCGCTGACGCTGGAGCGGTCCAAGACAGTGGACGAGGAAATCTCGGGCAAGGTGATCGACTTCCTCGACCGCAACGACCCCAAGAAGACCAACAAGCCTTTCTTCGTCTGGTACAATCCAGCGCGCATGCACGTTGTGACCGTGCTGTCGCCGAAGTACGAGGCCATGCTGGGCACCAGAGGCGGCAAGGACTGGGGCGTGAACGAAGCCGGCATGAAGCAGATGGACGATAACATCGGTGCCGTCCTCAAGAAACTCGAAGACATCGGTCAGGTCAACAACACCATCGTTGTCTTCACCACCGACAACGGGGCCGAGACGATTTCTTACCCCGATGGCGGAATTACCCCATTCAAGGGCCAGAAGGGTGAAGCATGGGAGGGTGGTTACCGCGCTCCGATGGTCATCCGTTGGCCTGGCGTCATCAAGCCAGGCACGGTGAAGAACCAACTGTTCGCCGCGCTCGATTGGGTGCCTACGCTGGTGGATATTGGCGGCGGTGCAAAGGGTGACGCGCTGAAGCAGCAGATCGAGGCAGGCCAATACCCCGGCATCGTCAAGACCACACTCGATGGCGTCAATCAGCGCGATTACCTCGAAGGCAAGTCGGAAAAATCGGCGCGCGACTTCTTCTACTACTTCTCGGGCGCGACTCCTTCCGCGGTTCGCTACAAGAACTGGAAGATGTACTACACCATGTCGCAGCCCGGGCCGGCCGGCTGGATCATGCCGCTCGTTCCGTTCCACTTCACCCTGGTGCAGAACATCAAGCGTGATCCCTTCGAGCAGGCGGTCGGCATCGACCAGAAGTCGGCGATGAGCCTGGGCGGTGCGCTCGGCGCCCCGATGGGTGCCTTCCAGTACGACTGGAACATGCTGCCGATCGGCCAGCAACTGTGGATGGAGCACCTGCTGTCGTACGAGAAGTTCCCGCCGCTGCAGGCTCCTGAGAGCTACAACCTCAGTGGCATCCTGGAGCAGGTCAAGAAAGCAAATGCCACTCACTCGAGCGACTAGTCGCATGCGACGAGCGTGATCCGACGAAGCGGGCGCCCCACGACGGGGCGCCCGCCAACGAAATAGCGAGCAAGCGATAAGGGCCCGCGCGGGGCCGGTCGGCACCTCCACAAGCCATTTCGGCGTCCGATGCATCAAGCGAACAGAACCGATTGCATCACAACAGAGAGGAGCACGTCATGAGTAACAAGCTTCCGCCTGGAGATTCCAACGACGCTACTCCGCAATCGGGCAGCGGAATGAAACGCCGCGATCTCCTGCTGAGCGGGAGTTCTCTTGTCGCCGCTTCGGCACTCTCCGCGGTCGGGCTGACAAGTTCTGCGCAGGCGCAGCAACCAACAGCGTCACCCGCGCCAGCAGCGCAGCGGCCGAACATCGTCGTCATCATGGGTGACGACATCGGCATGTGGAATATCGGCGCCTATCACCGCGGCCTGATGGCCGGCCGCACGCCCAATCTTGACAAGCTTGCCGCCGAAGGCATGCTGTTTACCGATTACTATGCCGAGGCGAGCTGCACGGCAGGTCGCGCCAACTTCATCACCGGCGAATTGCCGATCCGTACCGGCATGACCACGGTCGGCCAGGCCGGCGCAGCTATCGGGATACCCGCACAGGCGGTGACGATTGCCACCGCGTTGAAAGGAATGGGCTACGCCACCGGCCAGTTTGGCAAGAACCACCTTGGCGACAAGAACGAATTCCTTCCGACGGTGCACGGCTTCGACGAGTTCTTCGGTTACCTCTATCACCTCGACGCCATGGAAGACCCTGCGCACCCGAACTATCCGCAGGACCTGCTCAACGTCGTCGGTCCGCGCAACATGCTGCATACCTACGCGACCAACGTGGATGACCCCACGGTGGATCCGCGCTGGGGCAAGGTCGGCAAACAGAGGATCGAGGATGCTGGAACGCTTTATCCCAAGCGGATGGAAACCGTAGATGACGAAATTCGCGATCTTGCGCTGAAGTTCATCGAGAAGGCCAAGGCCGACAACAAGCCGTTCTTCCTGTGGCTCAATCCAACCCGAATGCACATCGTCACCCACCTCTCACCCAAATACCAGGGCTTACGAAACTCCAAGAACGGCTGGTCGATCGAGGAAGCCGGCATGGCGCAGCTCGATGATGACGTCGGCATCGTGATGCAGAAGCTCAAGGACATGGGCGTCGACGACAACACCATCGTGGTCTTCAACACCGACAACGGCACCGAGGTCTTCACCTGGCCCGATGGCGGACAGACGCCCTTCGCGCAGAGCAAAGGCACCGTCATGGAAGGTGGCTTCCGCGTGCCCTGCATGATCCGTTGGCCGGGCAAGGTGCCGGCCGGCAAGGTCGAGAACGGCATCATTTCCGGTCTGGACTGGTTTCCGACCTTCCTGGCGGCGGCGGGCAACCCGAACATTGCAGAGGAACTGAAGAAGGGCAAACAGATCGGTGACACGACCTACAAGGTGCATCTGGACGGCTATAACCAGATGGACATGATTACCGGCAAGGGGCCGTCGAACCGGCACGAAATCTTTTACTTCGGAGAGAGCGAACTCGGCGCCGTGCGCATCGACGACTTCAAGTATCGCTTCATCGACCAGCCTAGAGGCTGGCTCGGTGAAAAAACCAAGGCTGACGTGCCCTACCTGACTAACCTTCGCCTCGATCCGTTCGAGCGCACGGGCTGGCCCGATAACGGGACCAAAGAAGGTGCGCAACAATACTTCGACTGGTTCAAATACGAGTTCTGGCGCTTCGTGTTTGTTCAGCAGCAGGTGGAAAAGCTGGCGATGACAGCGATCGAGTTTCCGCCGATGCAAAAGGGCGCGAGCTTCAACCTCGATGCTGTGAAGGCGAAAATCGAGGCGGCCCGGGGAGCGGTGGGCAAGTAGCCGCCAAGGCATCGACTGATTTATGTTTATGGCGGGCGCACCGCGGTCCTGTGCGCCCGCTTGGCGACGGAAAGGAGTTTACCATGAAACCGATCATCCGTTTTCCCGTTATCGATCGCCGCATCCTGCTCTCGTCGCTGGCGATGCTTCCGTTACTGTCCGCCTCACTCCGTTCCACCTCCGCAGTGGCGCAAGCGCAGCGCGATCCGCTGCCCTCCTGGAACGACGGCGCGACCAAATCGTCGATCCTCGAGTTCGTCGCACGCGTCACGACGCAAGGCGGACCCTTCTTCGTACCGGTCGACCAGCGCATCGCGACCTTCGACAATGACGGCACGCTCTGGGTCGAGCAGCCGATGTATGTGCAATTGGCCTTTGCACTCGACCGCGTGAAGGTCATGGCGCCGATGCATCCGGAATGGAAAACCAGGCAGCCGTTCGCAGCAGTGCTGGACGACGACCTGAAGGCGGTGATGGCTTCCGGCGAAAAAGGACTGGTCGAAATCATCGCCGTGACGCATGCCGGCATGACCACAGCGGAGTTTGAGAAGATCGTCACGGATTGGCTCGCGACCGCGCGTGATCCCCGCTTCAAGCGGCCCTATACCGAACTGGTCTACCAGCCGATGCTGGAGCTGCTCGCCTATCTCCGGGCCAGCGGCTTCAAGACCTTCATCGCATCAGGCGGCGGCATCGAGTTCATGCGGCCGTGGACCGAGCGGATCTACGGAATACCTCCGGAGCAGGTCATCGGATCGTCGATCAAGACCCGATTTGAGATGAAGGACGGTGCGCCAACGCTTTTCCGGTTACCCGACATCAACTTCGTCGACGACAAGACGGGAAAGCCTGTTGGCATCAACGAGCACATCGGCCGCCGCCCGATAGCGGCGTTCGGCAATTCCGACGGCGATCTCGAAATGCTGCAATGGGCGACGCTCGGCGCCAGTGGCGCGCGGTTCAGCCTGATCGTTCACCACACCGATGCGGAGCGCGAATACGCCTACGACCGTCATTCGCATGTCGGCAAGCTCGACGTAGCGCTGGACGCCGCAGCGGTGAACAAATGGACTGTGGTCAACATGAAGAACGACTGGAAGCGGATCTTTGCGTTCGACTAGGTTACGTGCCGCTCAAGAAGCGGCCGCCTTGCTACCGAAGACACGCGACGTCCTGTCAATAATCACGCCACGGAGAACGGAAATGCTTCGATCCTTGATCCTCGCAGCGGCTCTCCTGACAAGCGTTCAGGCGGCAATGGCCCAGGCGCCCAAGACCTGGACGCAGGTAGGAATGCTGTCGTGCAAGCTCAACCCAAGCATTGGCTTCGTCATCTTCGGCCATCAATCCATGGAGTGCCGTTTCGTTCAAAACCCGCCATTCCCGGTACAATTCTATGAGGGCGCACTTAATACCGTAGGTGTCGATATCGGCATTTCGGCAGGCGGCGAACTGGGCTGGGCCGTGCTCGCGCCCACCGCCGGCCCTCCACCGGGAGCCCTTGCTGGCGAATACATCGGTGCCACGGGGGAGGTTGGCATGGGTCTCGGAGCCGGCGTCAACGTTTTGATCGGGGGCTCTGGAAGGAGTTTCGCTTTGCAGCCGGTCTCCGTCGAAGGATCGGTGGCGCTGAATGTCACGCTCGGGCTGTCGCACCTTCAACTACGTGCCGCGCGCTGAACTCGTCTCTTTGCCTTCGATTGATGTCCGAGTTCGTCAACTCGATGGTTGATTGACTCGAACTCCACGCAGTGACGTGCTCGTTGGAGGGGAGGCGCCGTCGGAATATGCTGTCTAACGCGATCAGCTTCCTTCGGGATTACCTCTTCACCTTACCGGTGCTCGCGAGGTTCGCGGTGTTGATGGTGCTGCTTGTCACCATCCCCCGGCTTTCCCGCCGATTGCATGTTCCAGTACCGGTAGGTTTGCTGCTCAGCGGCGTTGTCGTTGGGCCGTATGTTCTGGACATCTTTGGCACGGTCCGACCGGTCGCAGATTTCCTGGCGGAATTGGGCAAACTGCTGTTGATGTTTTTTGCGGGCT
>Ga0307500_10000524_pt1 | contig 12480 bp, 11 predicted proteins | sample 14_S_MG_FD_201362 | JGI IMG/M metagenome (GOLD analysis project Ga0307500, IMG submission 201362) | Soil microbial communities from Populus trichocarpa stands in riparian zone in the Pacific Northwest, United States - 14_S | ecosystem: Environmental > Terrestrial > Soil > Riparian zone > Trees... | reverse complement strand
GAGCAATTTCTCGGCCGAGTTCTTCGAGCCTGAATACTGGCGCCAGCACGACGCCGTCGAAGGCACGGCGCGCGGCCGCGGCACCACGTGGTTCATCCGCACCGGCGACAGCAGCTTCGTCCTGCGCCACTACCGGCGCGGCGGGCTCGTGGCAAAATTTTCCAAGGACAGTTACTGGTGGAGCGGCGAGAACGAGACGCGCTCGTTCTCCGAGTGGTACCTGACTTACCACTTGCATCGCGCCGGATTGCCCGTGCCGGTGCCCATTGCGGCGCGCTACCAGCGTCATGGCCTGTTCTATCGCGCCGATCTCATCACGCAGAGAATCGAGAACAGTGAGCCGCTCGCGGCGCGGCTGCTCAAAGGGCCGCTGTCGCTCACCCAGTGGATCGCGGTGGGCCGATGCATCCGGCGTTTTCACGACGCCGGGGTGTGCCACGCGGATCTGAACGCGCACAACATCCTGCTGACACCGGAGCAGGTGTACCTCATCGACTTCGATCGCGGCGAACTTCGCAAGCGCGGCTGGTGGGCCGACACGACGTTGGTACGCCTGTATCGCTCGCTCGAAAAGGTGACGCTGCTGGCCGCGCCGGAGAGCTTCACCGACGAGGACTGGCATTCGCTGCTCGCCGGCTATCGCGAGTCCGCGGGCTTGCCGCAAGCCACTTTCGACTGACGCGGCCCCGTGCGCTTCGTCTACATCTGCATCGCCTACCTGATTTCGCCGTTGTGGATCGGGGCGCTCGCACTGCGCGGCTTTCGCGATCGCACGCACTGGCAGGGATTTTCGCAGCGATTCGGCCTGGGGCCGGTGGTGAAGGAACAGCGCAGCATCTGGGTGCACGCCGTATCGGTGGGGGAAGTGCAGGCGGCCGTGCCACTCATCGAAGCGTTGCTCAAGCGGTTCCCCGGCTTTCCTCTGGTGCTGACCACCGTCACGCCGACGGGACGCTCGCGCGCCATCGCGTTGTTCGGCAAACGCGTCGACGTGCGTTATGTGCCCATCGACCTGCCGGGATCGGTGCGGCGCTTTTTCCAGCGCGTCCGGCCGCAGGTCGCCGTGATCCTGGAAACCGAGATCTGGCCCAACCTCTATCACCGGTGCGGCCGCATGGGCGTGCCGCTGGTGCTCGCCAGCGCGCGGATCTCGCCTCGTTCGGTCGACAGCTACCGGCGGCTCGTCGGATTGTTTCGCGAGACGCTCTCGCACGGCATCTTCATCGCCGCGCAGAGCGCCGAGGACGCACAGCGCTTCGTATCGATCGGCGCCAGTCCCACGCGCACGCACGTGGTGGGCAACATCAAGTTCGATTTCGGCTATCCACCCGACATGGAAGCGCGCGGGCACGAGCTTCGGCGCTTGTTAGGCGTGCATCGCCCGGTGTGGGTGGCGGGCAGCACACACGCGGTTGAAGAAGACGACCTGATCACGGCGCATCGCCTGATCCGCGAGCGTTTCTCGAACGCGCTGCTGGTGCTGGTGCCGCGGCATCCGCCGCGCTTCGCCGAGGTGGCCGCGGCGCTCAAGGCCCGGAACGTGCCGTTCGTCACGCGCACCAGTGGCGACGCCGTCTCGCCGAATGCGCAGGTGTTCCTGCTCGACACGCTCGGCGAATTGCCGCCGTTCTACGCGGCGGGCGACGTGGCATTCGTCGGCGGGAGCCTGGTCCCGATCGGCGGCCACAACCTGCTCGAGCCGGCCGCGCTCAGCCTGCCGATCGTGGCCGGGCCCCACAACTTCAATTCCGCCGACATCGCGAAGATGCTGGTCGAGCGCGGCGCGGTGCGCATCGTCCAGGATGCGGCTGGGCTCGCGACGGTGGTGGGCGACCTGCTGGCCGATCCCACCGCCCGCACCATCATGGGTGCGAGCGGCAAGAAGGCGGTGGACGACAACCGGGGCGCCGTTGCCCGGCTGATGCAGTTCCTGGAACCGCTGCTGCCCTAGCTAGTTACTGCGCAGCGGGCGGGTTCGCCGGCGGCGGCGGAGCCTCGAGCCAGGAGTTCACTTCTTCGAGCGCCTTGCGATCGAGCAGTCCCGCGGACTGCTTGAGCTGCAGCACGTTCAGCATGTAGTCGTAGCGGCTGCGGGAATATTGCGTCTGTGCGCCGACCAGCTTCTGGCGCGCGGCCAGCACGTCGACCGCGGTGCGGGTTCCCACGTCGTAGCCGGCCTCGGTGGCGCGCAGCGCGGTGGCCGAAGACTCCAGCGCCTGCTTGAGCGCCTGCACGCGCGACATTTCCGACATGACGCCGAGATAGGCGTCGCGCGCGGTGCGCTCGGTGGCGCGCGACACCTGCTCGAGGCGCTGCTTGGCCGCCTGCCAGAGGTAGGACTGCTGACGTACGCGCGACTGCGTGCCGCCGCTCGCCCAGATCGGGACCGTCACCGTGAGGGTGATCGCCTTGTCCGTGTCCGTGGTGCGGTTGGACGGCGCAGTGTCGCCGTCGAAACGGCCGGTGATGGGATCGAACGTCTCGATGTCATCGCTCTCGCTGTGCGACTTGCTGACGACCAGGTCGACCTGCGGCAGGTGGCCGCCGAATGCCGTGCGAACGTCGTCGCGCGCGATGTCGGCGCCGATGCGGCTCGAGGTCAGGGCCAGGTTCTGTTCCATGGATGCTTCGACCCATTTCTGCGGATCGGCGGGTTCGGGCATGACGAGCGGCATGGTGGCGCGCGGCGTGGCGAGCACCTGGTATTGCATGTCGGTGATCTCGCGCAGGAATTCCTGCGCGGTGGCGAGCTGGCGCTTGGCGGCGATGAGGTCCGCGGCAGCGGTGTCGCGCGCGGCTCGCGCTTCCTGCACGTCGGTGATGGCGATGAGGCCCACTTCGAAGCGCTTGTCCGCCTGTTCGAGCTGGCGGGAAATCGCATCGAGCGCGGCCTGCTGCGCCGAGACATTGTCCTGCGCGGCGAGCACGTCGAAGTAGCGCGTCGACACGCGCAGCGCGAGGTCTTCCTGCGCCACGCCGTAGTCGGCATCGGCCTGAAGGGCAACCCGCCCGGCGCGCTTGAGCCCGACGAGGCCGCCCCACGAGAAGATGGTCTGGCGCAACGTGAGGCTCCAGCCGGAGCTGTCCGGATTGAAGCCGCCGTTCTGACCAAACTCCTGGAGCACCAGGCGATTGGGATCGTTGGGATCCACGACCAGCTGGGAGCTCGTCGACTGCTGCGTGCCTTCGGTGGTGCCCTTGTTGTAGCTGCCGTTGATCTGCGGCAGGTACGCGGCCCACGCCTGCGGCCGCGCCTCACGCGTGGCTTTGCGGCTGAACTCGGCTGCGCGGACGGTGGGATCGTTGACCACGGCCTGGTCAAAAATCGTGAGCAGGTCTTCGCTGGCAGCGGTGAAGGAGACCAGGCAACCCAGCCCCAAGGCGAGTAAACGGCGCATTAATAAGAGTCCTCTTTAGTGTTGTAGTTCACTATATCACCTGCCACCGGGGCATAGGCAATGGTCTTCGAACGAACTTAGACGTTTCAGTACTGCGGTACGGTTGCATCTACCACCTGACTCCACGCGGAAATTCCGCCGGACAGGTTGGCGACGTTCGTAAATCCTTGGTTCGCCAGAAAATGTGCCACCCGCATGGATCTCCCGCCCGCGTGGCACATCACGATCGTTTCCGCTTCGCGCGAGAACTCGGCCATCCGTGCCGGAACCTGGTTCATCGGCACATGTACGACGCCTGGAATGCTCGCAAGTTGCAATTCCCACTCTTCGCGCACGTCCAGGACCAGCGGATTCTCTCCGCGATCCCGCCGCGACTTGAGCTCTTCCACCGAAATCTCGCGGATCATGAGTCTTTAGAACTGAAACGGCTCGGGGCGCTTCGCGTTCTCGAGCGCATCCACCGCCGTCTCGAACTGGCCGGTACTGTCCCAGGTGCCCTCGGCTGTGCGGGTGACCAGCAGGGCTTCCTGCGGCAGCCGGTCGCCGACCACGACAAACAGCTTCCCGCCCACGCCTAACGCGCGAGCAAAGCGATCGTCGTACAACGGCAGGGCTCCACATACGGCAATGAGCGCATAGTCCTTTCCGATATCCAAGTTGAAAGTGTCACCCGTGACAACCTCCACCTGTCCGAATCCGGCGCGTTTGAGGTTGGCGCGCGCGGCCGCGGCGAGCTCCGCGTGAATTTCGATGGCGCGCACGCTCGCCCCCATGGCCGAGAGGCAGGCCGGCACGTACCCCGTGCCCGCACCGACCACCAGCGCGCGCATTCCGGGTTGCGCGTCGAGCGCCTGAAGGAGCCGTCCGACGATCTTGGGCGCGAGCATGTGCTGCCCGGCGAGCAGCGGGATGGCGGTGTCGGCGAACGCGACTTCGGCGTAGCGCTCCGGCACGAAAAATTCGCGCGGCGTGCGGCGCATGGCGTCGAGCACGCGGTCGTCGAGCACGTCCCAGGCGCGCACCTGCTGCGTGATCATCTGGACGCGCGCGAACTCGGTCTGCATGTGCAACTCCTACAATCGGGATGCTACTTATTCTGCCCGAATTGCGCGTTCCGAAGTGCTTCGTTTCGTCGCGGAACCAGTCGTCACATCGCTTATTTTTATGGTTAATGTCGAATGAGATGACGACAGGATAGGTCTATTCTGCCGCCGCACAACAAGCCGCACTAATAACAGCGGCAAGAAATACGGGATAACGGTTCGGGATGTCGATTCTAGGGCTGATCTGCGTGCTGCTCGCACTCGTGGCGACGCTGCTCTTCGTGCTGTTCTTGTTTCAGCGGCGCGATCTGCGGGCGATCTCCGAGCTGTCGCTCACGGTTCAGCGAGCGATCAGTGGCGAGCGCCTGCCGCAGCGCATCGAAATCGTCGATCAGGAAACGCCGCTCGACGTCCAGGCGCTGGGTGTGTCCGTCAACCAGCTGCTGCTGCGCGCCTCGCGCACCACGGGTCGCGAGAAATCCGGCCCCAAGCTATTCACCGAACTCGGCGAGCGCATTCACGAAGCGGTGCTCGTGCACCGCGAAGTGATCCTCTACGCGAACAGCCAGTTCGCGAGCTTCGTCGGCGTGGATCGCGTCGAGCTCATCGACCGCAAACTCGCCGACCTGGTCGCGCCGGAATACGCCGATCTCGTCGCCGAGAACCTGCGCCGCCGCCTCGCGGGCTCGCATGGCGCCGACCGTTTCGAAGTCGAGATGGTCGGGCTGCAGGGCCAGGTGAGCCTTCTCGAGCTAACTACCGCGCAGATCGATTTCGAGGGTTCGCCGGCGCTGCTCGTGACCGGCGTCGAAGTGATCCCCACGAAGAAACTTCGCGCCCTGGCGAGCGGCCGGATCGACGAGAAGGAGGCCGCCGCGCGCGCCGCGCTGGTGGCGCCGCCGTTGCCGCCGCCACCGCCGCCGGAGCCGCCCCTGCAGGTCTTCGCCATGCAATCGATCGGCGAAGCCATCGTCACCACCGATCTCGAAGGTCACCTGGTGTACCTGAATCCGGCCGCCGAGAAGCTGCTCGGCGTGGGCCGCGCCCAGGCAATGGGCCGGCTGCTCGAAGAAGTCGTCGGGCTGGTCGATCAGAACGACCGCAAACTGCTGACCGATCCGGTGCGTGAGGCCGTCAGCGGCGGCACCGGTCATGCGCACAATCCGAGTCGCCGCTCGGTATTGCTCGGCAAGCCTTCCGGGGAGGAGCGCGCCATCGAGCTCGCCGCATCGCCGCTTCGAGATCAGAGCGGCGAGCTCGCTGGCGCGGTGATCCTGCTGCACGACGTGACCGAGCTGCGCGGACTGCATCGCCAGATGTCGTACCAGGCGACGCACGATGCGCTCACCGGTCTCGTGAACCGGCGCGAGTTCGAGCGCCGGCTCGACGAGGCCACCGAGGCCGCGCGGCGCGGCGAGGCGGCGCACATGTTGTGCTACCTCGATCTCGACCGCTTCAAGATCGTCAACGACACCTCCGGTCATCTCGCCGGCGACAGCATGCTGCGCGAAGTGGCGAAGCTGTTGCGCGAAGCGGTGCGCGACTCCGATACCGTCGCACGTCTGGGCGGAGACGAGTTCGGATTGTTGCTCGTCGGCTGCCCGCTCGAGAAAGCGCGGCAAATCTCCGACGATGTATGCCGCTCGATCGCGGCGTATCGCTTCGTGTGGCACGACCGCGTGTTCAACATCGGCGTGTCCATCGGGCTCATCGAAATCGGCCGTGAGGCGGGCTCGGTCGAGCAGCTGCTCGCCGCCGCGGATTCCGCGTGTTACGTGGCGAAGAAGGAAGGCGCGGGCCGCGTGTCCGTCTATTCGGCGCGGGATGAAGCGCTGGCGCGCAGCACCGGTGAGATCGAGTGGCTGCAGAAACTGCAGTCGGCCCTCAAGGAAGAACGCTTCACGTTGTATTACCAGCCCATCGTGGCGGCGTACGGCGGCGAGACCGACGGGCCCTCGATGGAAGTGCTGTTGCGCATGATCGACGAGGCCGGCGTGGAGATCGCGCCGCTCGAATTCGTCGCGGCCGCCGAGCGTTACCGGCTCATGGCGTCGGTCGATCGCTGGGTGGTGCAGACCACGCTGGTCGCGCTCTCGCGCAACGCGTTCCAGCTCGCGCGCGATCGCAGCGTGGCCATCAACATCTCCGGGCAGACGCTCGGCGACGGTCTGTTCCTCGAATTCGTGGTCGAGTGCCTCGACCGCACGGGCGTCGACCCCGCGCAGGTGTGCTTCGAGATCACCGAGAGCGCCGTCATCGGCAACATGGAATCCGCGCGCCGCTTCGTCGGCGTGCTGCATGGCATGGGCTGCAAGTTCACCATCGACGACTTCGGTTCGGGCGTGGCGTCGTTCTCGAGTCTCAAGAACCTGCCGCTCGACTACCTGAAGCTCGACGGCTCGTTCATGCGCAACCTCGCGAAGGACTCCGTGAGCCAGACCATGGTCACCGCGATGATCAAGCTCGCGCGCACGCTCAATTTCAAGATCATCGCCGAGCAGGTGGAAGACAGCGCCGCGCTCGACGTCGCCCGCAAGATGGGCGTGGATTTCGTCCAGGGTTTCGTGATCGCGCGGCCGTCCCGGCTCGCGCTCGCGGCCTGACGGCTCGTCAACTAACAAGATTGCAGATTCGGGGAGTTTTCTGATGTCAGTCGCACAAGGCCAGGGCAGCGCGCCATGCCGCTTCCGGGGACAACATCCGACCGTGGTGCGTCCCGCGTCGCGCCTCCCGCTGGTGAGCGTGCCGGGCCGCATTCGGGCGGGCGCCGTGTGCCGCTCCACGTTACGCGGCCTGCGTGCGAGCAGCCGCCCGCGCCTGCGGGATTCGCACGGCCGTCGGCCGGCGACGAGGAACGCGCCGCCGCGCAGAACTTCATAGCCGTCGGCCCCGATCTCGGCGAATAATCCGCCCCTGAGACTGCGGGGTGTGCATGAGGGTGGCGACTGCAATACCGGGATGTGTGCTGCGGCCCTGGGGGCCGGCCGACAAGGCCAGCCTCATCGCGAACGCCAACAATCGCAACGTCTGGCGCAATCTCGCCGACGTCTTTCCGCATCCTTATACCGAGGCCGACGCCGATGATTGGCTGCGCCGCGCCGGCAATCCCGGCCGCAACCTTACGTTCGCGATCGAGCGCGGCGGGCTCGCCGTCGGCGGCATCGGCGCGCGCGCGGGCGACGGGATCTTCGCGCGCACCGCGCATTTCGGATACTGGCTCGGCGAAGCGCATTGGGGACAAGGAATCATGACGGCCGCCGGGCGCGCCATGCTCGAGCATCTGCGCAGCGACGGACGCTTCGCGCGCCTCGAGGCGCCGGTGTTCGAGTGGAACCAAGCGTCGATGCGCGTGCTCGAAAAGCTCGGATTCGCGCGCGAGGCCCTGATGCGCGACAGTGTGACCAAGGACGGGCAGCTCATCGACAGCGTGCTCTTCGCCTATCTGCTGAAATCCTGAAGGGGGATCCCATGCTCAAGACCTACCAAGGCAGCTGCCATTGCGGCGCGGTGAAGTTCGAAGCGGACATCGATCTCGCGCAAGGCACGAACAAATGCAATTGCAGCATCTGCACGAAGACGCGCAACTGGAACGCCATCATCAAGCCCGCGGCGTTCCGCCTGATTTCGGGCGACGACGCACAAAGCGACTATCGTTTCGCGAGCAAGCAGGGCGCCCATCTCTTCTGCCGGAACTGCGGCGTGCATTCCTTCGAGCGTGGACACGTCAAGGAGATCGGCGGCGACTACGTCTCGATCCGCCTCGCGAGCCTCGACGGCGTCGATCCGCTGGAGCTGATCGAAGCTCCCGTGAGATACGCGAACGGCCGCGACAATGCGTGGTGGGTTCCGCCGGCGGAGACCCGGCACCTTTGACTTGCCGGTCCTTTGACATGAACGGGCGGCCCGCATAAGTTCGCCGCAACCGGGAGATACGCTTGCGCAAACTGCTGTTCGCACTCTGGCTCGCATGCGCGGGCGCAATGGCGGTTGCCGCGCCCCCGGAAAAGACCGGCGAGGTCAAATCCTTCGATGGCATGCGTATCGCGTACGAAGCGCGCGGTGCGGGTGACATCACCGTCGTACTCGTGCACGGCTGGTCCTGCGACCGGAGCTATTTCCGGTACCAGCTCGCTTCCCTGTCGACGCGTTACCAGGTGGTCGCGATCGACCTGGCCGGCCACGGCGAATCGTCGTTGGGACGCCAGAACTCGACCATCACTTCGTACGGCGAGGATGTCGCCGCGGTCGTGAAGAAGCTCGGCCTCAAGCGCGTGGTGCTCGTGGGCCATTCGATGGGAGGCGACGTGGTGGTGGCCGCCGCACGTCTGCTCAAGGGGCGAGTGGCCGGACTCATCTGGCTCGACGACTACAAGAGCCTCGGCCCGCCGCGCTCCGACGCGGACATCGAAGCGTTCGTCGCCCGGTTCCGCACGGATTTCCCCGCGATGGTGGAGAAGATGGCGCGCAGGCTGTTCAGGCCCGACGCGGATCCCTCGGTCGAAGAACCGATCATCCGCGACATGAAGCAGGCGCCGCCGCAGGTGGCGATCCCCTCGCTCGAATCGTCGTTCAAATACGAACGCGAGATCCCGGGCGCGCTGGCCGCCCTCAAACTACCGGTGATCGCCATCAACGCGGACATCGGCCCGACCGACGAGGCTTCGTTGGCGAAATACGGCGTCAAGACCGTCGTCATGTACGGCGTGGGCCATTTCATGATGCTCGAGGATCCGCCGCGGTTCGATGGGTTGCTCGACACGGCCATCAAGGCCATCACGGAGGCAGGCAAGTGAAACGCGTCACAGGCATCGGCGGCATCTTCATCAAGTCGGCGGATCCGGCGCGGCTGCGCGACTGGTACAAGAAGCATCTCGGCGTCGAGGTCGAGGCGTGGGGCGGCACCGCGTTCCAGTGGGCCGGCCCTCACAACCCCGACGGCCACGGCACCACGGTGTGGAACGTGTTCGAGGCGTCGTCGAACTACTTCGAGCCGAGCGCCGCGCCGTTCATGGTGAACTATCGCGTCGACAATCTGCACGACCTGGTGGCCGCCCTGCGGGCGGAAGGTTGTCAGGTCGTCGGCAAGGTCGACGAGTCCGAGTACGGCAAGTTCGGCTGGGTGGTCGATCCCGATGGCAACAAGATCGAGCTGTGGGAGCCGCCGCCGGGCCAATGAAATGAACACGCTGCCCGACAGCGACAAGGTTTTCGCAGGATCGATTCCGCAGATCTACGACGAGTACCTGGTGCCGCTGATCTTCGAGCCGTACGCGATCGACCTGGCCGCTCGAGTGGTGGCGCGCGCGCCGCGCCGGGTTCTCGAGGTCGCGGCGGGCACCGGCGTCGTCACGCGGCATCTGGCCGCCGGGCTTCCCGCGGACGCCTCCCTCGTCGCCACCGATCTCAATCAGCCCATGCTCGATCGCGGCGCGGCGGTCGGCACATCGCGCGCCGTCGAATGGCGCCAGGCCGATGCCCTGCAACTGCCGTTTGCCGATGCCGCGTTCGACGCCGTGGTATGCCAGTTCGGCGTGATGTTCTTTCCCGACAAGGCACGCGCGTTTGCCGAAGCGCGTCGCGTGCTTCGGCCGGGCGGCGTGTTCCTGTTCAACGTGTGGGATCGCATCGAGGACAACGAATTCGCCATGACCGTGACCGACGAACTGGCGAAGATGTATCCGGGCGATCCGCCGCGATTCATGGCGCGCATCCCGCATGGGTACCACGCCGCGGCCGCGATCGAGCGCGATCTCGCGCTCGGTGGTTTTCAGCAGCGGCCGGATATCCACACCGTGACCGCGCGAAGCCGCGCGGCGTCACCCGACATTCCAGCGATTGCCTATTGCCAGGGCACGCCGTTGCGCAGCGAGATCGAGGCGCGCGGCACCGTGACGCTCGAGGCGGCGACCCGCGCGGCGACTCAGGCGCTCGCGAATCGTTTCGGCAGCAGCGCGGTGGACGGCAAGATCCAGGCGCTCGTGGTGAGCGCCGCTGCGTGAGCTGGCCCGCGACGGTTCGCGCGCGCCATCCGTGCCGGGTTCAGGCGATTCTGCCCACCACGCGCACCATGCCGCGCGGACCCGGTTCGCGCCGCGTTTCGAAGCCGATGGTTTCGAGGCTGGCGATCACCCGATCCGGCGCCAGGCGCAGCTTGCGATAGCTGCTGACGCGCGTTTCCCAGGCGTCGCCCGCGCGTTCGTGAAGGATGTCGTTGACCACCACCGTGTCGTCTTCGTACTCGAGGAAGCAGGTGAGGATTCGGCGCTCGTCGCTGCGTACGGGAATGAAACGCGACTCATCGCGCAGTGGTTCGCTGTAATCGCGAAACGTGAGCACGAAGCGTCCGCCTGGCGCGAGCGCTTCGTGAACTTCCTGGGCGAGGAAATCGACGTGCGTGTGTTCGGCAAGATGGGTGAGCGTATCGCCCATGCACAACACGGCGGTGGCCTTGCCGGTCAGATGGAGGCGAAATGACAGCAGATCGTCGGCGATCGACTCGACGGTCAGGCCTGTCGCGAGCCGGTCGAGCTCCTCGAGAAGATGGGTCGAACTATCGATCGCCACGACACGCGCACCCGCGCGCGCCAGCGGGACGGCATGCATGCCGAAGCCGGCGCCCAGGTCCACGACCAGCGCGCCCGCGGGAAGCCGCAGGTCCAGGGCTTCGATTTCGGCCTTGCCCGCCTCGAGAGCGGCTTCGACGCCACCAGCCATCCATGAATACACGGGCGAGAGAACACGTTCGTAGTGTTCCGCGACGCTGGCCAACTCAGGTTGCCTGTGAATTCTGGGCGCGCGATATGCCCAGCTTCTTCATGCGGTGGCGCAGGGTCGCGGGCTTGAGCCCGAGCTTGAGCGCGGCGCCGGAATTTCCTTCGATCACCCAGTGGGTGGAGTCGAGCACCCGCAGGATGTGATCGCGCTGGATCACGTGGAGCCCCGTGCTCAGCGTGTCGTCGAAATCCACCGGGCCGGCGAGCGTGGTGCGGGTCGTCGCGCCGGTATCGTGCGTCGCGGCCGCGACGAGGGCGGCGCGCTCGCCGGGAGCCGTGATCGCCAGCAGCTCACGCGTCACTTTGAGCACCGGCGCGTCCTGCATCACCAGCGCGCGCTCGACGAGATTGGCCAGCTCGCGAATGTTGCCGGGCCATGCGTAGCGGGCAAGGTCGGCCAGGCATTCCGCATCGACGCTTTCGACGCGCCGGCCGAGCCGGCGTGAATACAGCTTCACGAAGGCCTGCACCATGAGCGGAATGTCTTCGACGCGCGTGCGCAGCGGCGGCAGCTCGATGGTCAGGGCGCTGAACCGCGAATGGAGGTCTTCGAGAAACTCGCCGTCGCGGATCATGCGGCGCAGATCGCGATTGGTCGAGGCGATGATGCGCACGTTGGCGTCGATGCCGTCGCGCTGTTCGGCCGGGAGCGCCGGCAGCCCCGCGATCACGCGCGATTGCATGTCGAGCGAGAGCGCGCCGACCTCATCGAGCAGCAACGTGCCGCCGTGGGCGAGCGGCAATGTCTGAGGCAGAGAGCCCAGCAGCGCATCGACGTTGAGCGCCGCACAATCGATCTTCACGAACATCTTCGCGGCACGCAGGCTGGTGGCATGGATGGCGCGTGCGACCAGCTCCTTGCCGGTTCCCGGTTCGCCCCTGACGAGCACGCCCGCCGCGGACAGCGCGGCGCGGCGAATCTCCTCGACGATGCGCTGGTGCGCGGCGCTCACGCCGGTCATGCCGCCGACCTCGTGGTCCGCGGCAATCTCCGCGCGAAGCTGGCGCCGCTGCGCGCGCAGCAACGCACGCTCGCGCTTGACGTGAACCAGGCGCAGCTCAGCGGCGGCGCGGTTCGCGAGGATGTCGCAGATGGCGCGGCTGTGCGGCGTGAGGCTGGGCGGCTTCGCGGTGTACACGCAGAGGTGCCCGAGCACCGCGCCATCGTTGGCCGTCAGGGGCATGCCGAAGTAGCCGCCGGTCGGCACCGTGGCCATCACCGTCTCGCCCGCCTGCACCGCCGCGCACGGCGTTCCTTCGACGGAA
>Ga0307500_10000522_pt1 | contig 12491 bp, 11 predicted proteins | sample 14_S_MG_FD_201362 | JGI IMG/M metagenome (GOLD analysis project Ga0307500, IMG submission 201362) | Soil microbial communities from Populus trichocarpa stands in riparian zone in the Pacific Northwest, United States - 14_S | ecosystem: Environmental > Terrestrial > Soil > Riparian zone > Trees... | reverse complement strand
GGCTGCGATGTAGAACAGCGGACGGCTGAGCGCGCGTTGCAGCAGCTCGGCGCCTTGCCTTGCGCCGCCGTTCAGACCACTGATCATCTCGTCGAGTTTTGGAGCGACCTTGAGCAAAGCAACTCCGCCTCCCGGCACAATACCCTCCTCAATCGCTGCCCGGGTGGCGTTGATCGCATCCTCGATCAGCTGGGTGCGGCGCTTTTGCTCGACGGGCGTCGCGCCGCCCGCAAGGATCATGGCGGTGCCGCCGGAGAGTTTTGCGATTCGTTCCTGGAATTTGTCGCGCTCGATATTTTCGGGAGCGGCATCATATTGGCGCATGACCTGCTCGCGGCGCGCGGCGATCTTCTTCTGATCGCCACCTCCTGCCGTGATCAGCGTCTTCGAGGCTGAAATACGCACCTGGCGCGCGGAGCCGAGATCGTGCAATTCCGCCTTTTCGAGCTTGCCACCAAGATCGACCGAAATCACCCTGCCTCCGGTGGTGATCGCGATATCCTCGAGCATCGCCTTGCGCCAATGGCCAAATTCCGGCGGATGGATGGCAGCAACCCTGAAATTGGTCTTCTCCCGGCGCGCCAGCAATTGCATGATCACCGGCGGCGCGACTTCTTCGGCGATGATCAGCAAGGGCCGGCCGCTCTTTTCAATAAGCGAGATCACACCGGCCAACTGTTCACCGGTCTGAATTTTGTGATCCGTCATCAGGATGAACGGATTGTCGAGAACGACCTGCATTTTCTCCACATCGGTCACCATGTGATGCGAAAGATAGCCGCGCTCGAAGGCCATGCCTTCGACGATTTCCAGCGTCGTTTCGACTGTGTTGCCGAATTCCACCGCGACAATCCCGTGATTGCCGGCTCGCTCAAACGCTTCGGCTACCATGTCTCCAAGCGCCGCATCATTGGCGGCGATACTTGCAACGGCGCGCAGACCGGCGGGGCCTTGCAGAGCTTTGGCCGAGCGCTTCAGCGCCGCGATGGTCTCGGTGACTGCCAGCTCAAGCCCTTCGACCAGTTCGACCGGGTTGGCGCCCGCGGCGAGGCACTTTAGTCCTTCCTGCACCAGCACGTCGGCCAGCACCGTGGCGGTGGTTGTGCCGTCGCCCGCCACCTCATTGGTCTGCTTCGAGACCTCCCGCAGCACCTGCGCGCCCATATTCTCGAACGGGCATTCAAGTTCGATCTCGCTGGCGATGCTGACGCCGTCGCGCGAGATGATCGGCGTACCGATCGGCCGGTCCATGATCGCGTTCATGCCCTTTGGACCCAGCGTGCCGCGCACGGCTTTGGCGAGTTTGGCGACACCCCTGCCTAGCGCTGCCCGGGCCGCTTCATCATGCAGCATGATCTTCGGCATTGGATGTCCTCACCTTTTACAAAGAGGTTGTCTTACTTGGAGTCACTTACAGTCCGGCACGCCGGTGTCAGGGAACGTGCCGCGAGTCCGGCGTTTTCGAGGTAGCCTTTGATTTCGGCACGAAGGGCGTTTCGAGATCGAAGCGCACGGAAAGCAGACCGCGGCAGAGAGCGCCGTTAAATTCGGCATTGACGCCGACGCGCCTTAGCTTCGAAACGTAGGCAGCAAGGCTGTCGGTTTTCAACTCGGCGCCCTCCGCATCGACGAAAGCCGGCAGGTCGGTACGTAACGGCCCGACGACGGTGCGTCGTTCAAGATAACTCCGCACCAATTTTTCACCTTCATCATCGACCGGCAGACAACCAAGCTCCATCAGCGTCAGGCTGACGATCATTTCAGGCGAGTGCCCTACCCCGATGAGGTGGTTGAGCAGCGCTACTTGCCGCCGCTGGAATGCCTTGACGAGGAACGTCTGACGCAGATCATCCAGGTTGCCATCGGCCTCGGCGCCGAAGGTTTCCTGAAACGACAGCCCGTTGGCGAGCCCTGCGTTGATCTTGTCGGCATACATGTGCTCGCCCAACACGACGCTGACGCCTTCGACCCAGTCCAGCGCACTCACGGCCCGGCGCATGTCGTCCGCCATCAAGAACGAGAAATTGGCGGCGCACCAATAGGTCGGCAGACGGAACTCGATGTGGACCCGGTTTTCCGGATCCACATCGGCCCTGGTGACGAAGTTCAGCTCGGTAACGGATTCATCTAGCTCCGGATCAGTCACGCCTTGCAGGCATGCCCAGACTTCGGCTTGCCTGTCCCGGGGTTGCCGGCTTCGCTCCTGTTCGTTCCGTTCGGCGTGACCACTCATGGCACTCACCGCGGTGCGTGGACGGCTTCGGGCAAATGGGCATACCCGCCGCCCGCCCTGATCTTCTTCTTCTGGGCTTCGACATCTATGCCGTAGAGGCGCGCCGCATTGAGGCCGAGAATCTTGGTTTTCGTTTCCATCGACAAGACGGAACCGGTTTCCTTGGTGACGTCGGCGGGAATTTCGAATGCCATGAACTTGTCGATCAGCCATTTCGGTGTCCAGATGCCGTAGTCGCTGCCATAGAGGATCTTGTCCGGCCCAACCCAGAACAACAGCTCGGAAATGACATGGGCGAAATATCCCGGGCGCGTATGGATAAATGGCAAAGCCACCGCGAGACCAGCATAGACGTTGGTTTCCTGGGTCGCGATCCAGCAGAAATCGTCAAGGCGCGGCAGGCCGCAATGCTCGACAATGAAGTTCAGATCCTGGAACGACGTAGCGACGTCATCGACGTCGGCCACATCGAACGCATCGCGGTTAAGCGGAATAATCGTCGGTCCTTTGTGGACATGGATATTCTTGATCCCAAGCTTTTGCGCCGCCTCGAGATATTGGTAGGACGCCTTGTCGGACAGCTTGTAGCCCTTTGATTCGCCGCGCCATTCGGCGGTGTAGAGCTTGACGCCCTTGAGCTTGTGCTTCTCGGAAAGGGCGTGCAGATCTTCCAGGCCCTTGTTGCCGTCGCGCGGATCGAAGGCGCCGTTCAGGATGAAGCGATCCGGATGGTTCTTCTTCATTGCGGAATTGCGCTCGGTGGTGTTGAAGCCGTTCTTGTAGAAATCGGTGAGATAGGTCGGCTGCAAAATGGCCATGTCGTCATAGCCGGTCACGAACAAATCGTCGAACATCGTCTTGGCATCATACTTCTCGAACTTCTCTTTTTCCCACTTCTCCGATGGCGGACTAAGATTTGAATGGTAAGCATAGAAGCATTCGATGAATTGCTTGCCGTGTATATTCTTCTGGTTTGCCGGGCTTCCATCCCAGAAATGGGTATGCCCATCGATGACGAAAATTTCTTCACCCTTGGCTGTCCTGTACATGGCGTTTCTCCTGCTCCCGCTCGGATTGAGTATTGTGAGGCTCGCCGTTGGCGTAGCCGGATTGGCCTGGCCGGCGCGAACACCGGCCAAGCATTGTTCGAAGCAGCCTCAAACGATGTATTTCATCATCTCGTTCATGTCGCCGAACAGCATGACCGTGTTGTCATCCGTCATGACCATGCGGCCGTAATGCGTCGAGGTTGAAATTTCGAAGAGATGCGGGGTCATGACCCGGCCCAGCTCCTCCGAAATCTCGTCCATCTTGAATTCCATCTTGCCGTCACCATCGATGCGGATCATCGCGGGCATGTATGTCACCCTGATATGATCGTGGCGGCTCATGACATCGGCGATCGCGCGCGCCTCGACGCTGTCATTCATCGTAACACCGCATTGATGCGATACCGTGTCCTCGAACGTGATGTCTTTCATCGATTTGAAGATGTTGTCATTTTCGTGCAGCATGTCGGTCTCCTGAAGGATTGAATGAATGACGTGGGGTCGGGCTATGATGAGAGATCGGCTGGAACCTTCAGGCCAAGCTCGGCGGCGATACCCTTGATGCGGTTCTTCGCGTGCGCCAAGGCGTCACCGAAGCCCACGACCTTGACGCGCGGTTGCGACCAGATCGGCTGCAGATGATTGGCGGCATCAAGTGCAAGGTCGGCATGCTTTACGAGCCACTTGTTGAACAGCGCAATGTTTTGCGTCCCGTAAGTTGGATCGGTACCAAGGATGTAGATCAACTCGACGGTATTGGCGAGATTGCGCTCATAATCCGCTTCTGCTGCGGAGACGACGGCGGGGGTGATGAAGTCGCCCTGCGCCGCGGCGGCCTGCATCAGGAACCCGGAGCGGAACAGCTCGCCAACCAGCGGCTCAAATACCACGTTGGTCGCAAAATACTGCTCCAGATAGTCGTTCGAACCCATCACCGATTCAATCGACTTGCGCACGCCCTGCCAGATCGGATCCTCCAGCCAGTGCTGTTTGCCGGCGGCAATATCGAAGCCCGGGAGGTCGAGAGCAATCTCGCTCAGATAAAGTGTGATATCCTGCGCAAAGCGCAGCTTGTAGGAAGAGTTGGTCAGGATCGCGTTGTTGACCATCTGGGTGTAGCCGTAGCGCTGCGCCTGCATGGTTGAAGTGCCAAGACCAAACTCGGCATGTTTGTAAGCGCCGAGATGGTTCTGCAGTATCTTCACCCAGGCGGCGTCGAAGCGAGCAGGCGCGCCGGATTTTCTGCCGTTCTCAATCGTGTTCTGCACCATGCCGCAAATCGTCGACTGGCGCTGGTAATGCGTACGCTCCCATTCCTGGTCGACGGCGCGGAATTTATGCCAATTGGAGCTTTTCGCCGCCGTCCAATCCTTGCTGTATGTCGGCGTCCCATCAGGGAAGGAGATGATCCAATCCTGCAACAGATAGCGCTCGGGATCGGGCTGAACATCGACCGTCATGTCCTCGTAGTGTGTCGCCTTGCGACCCTTGGGCTCGAAGTAATTGTACTTGCGGCTGTCGGAGCCCGGAAACGTCGCGGCTCCCGCGGCCCCGGATTTGACGATGGCCGGCTTCGTGGCCGCTCTGCTCGATTGTGCGCTCATGGCTAACTCCCTTTTGTCATTCTCTCCTGCGACGAACTCCAAACGCCGTCATCGCACCGCCGGCGTAAACTTGTCGAAATAGATGTGATCGGGCTCGACACCATTCATCTGCAAGACCGGTAACACTGCGTCGATCATCGGCGTCGGTCCACAGGCATAGGCGTCGATCGCTCCGGTCAATTTCTCTTCGCGTAAATGCCGCAGAACGACCTCATGGACGAATCCGATTTCCCCATCCCACCCGTCATCCGCCTCCGCGTGCGATAGCGCCGGTACAAATTTGAAGTCCTCGAGCTGCGTCGCGATTTCTGCCAGTTCCTTCAGATAGAAGAGATCGGCACGCGTGCGGGCCCCGTAGAAGAAACGCACAGGCCTTTGTTCCTCGCTCGCTATGTGATCAGCCAGGATCGACCAAAGCGGCGACATGCCCGAGCCGCCACCGATCAATAGCATCGGGCCGGGTCTCTGCTCCCTCCGGAAGCAGGTGCCATAAGGCCCCTTGGCAATCAGGGCATCGCCGATGCTCAACTTTCCATCGAGTTGGGACGAAAACGCGCCGTTTGGATATTTCTTGATGATGAAGCGCAGGTTTGTGCTTTCGCTCGGCGCGTTCGCCATCGAAAAAGCACGGGTAACGGCGCCATCCCCAAGCGTCAGGTCGACATATTGGCCGGCCCAGAATTTCAGAGGCTTCTCGATTTCGATTTCCAGCAACCTGATGTCGGACGTCAACGCGCTGATCTTGGCGACGCGCCCGGCAAATGCCTTTACCGCTATCGAACGGCTGAGCAGGTCTTCGTCGTAATTGAGCAATTCGAAGCTGACATCGCTGAAGGCGTGCGTGCGGCACAACAGGACGTGACTGGTCTCGCTCTCGTAATCGGGCAACGCGAAGGTGGAATACTTCAGCAGCTCGATGTCGCCATCGATGAGCTTTGACTTGCAACTGCCGCATTGTCCTTCCTTGCAGCCATGCATCAACGAGATGCCTTGACGAAAAGCCGCGTCAAGCACGGTTTCGCCCTCTTCTACTTCCATCTCGATACCCACAGGCTCGAACCGAACCCTGTGAACTTGTGCATCCGTCATAATCTCGGCCTTGTCGTATTCATGATTTGGGCAGAATTGTCGGAGCGGCGGCGCCCCGGGAGAAATGGGGACCGCCGAAGCGATCCCCATCCGGTTGTTACGCTCAGTGGCAAGGATTGATCTTGAAGCCCTTGCGATAGTCAGCCACCGCGACCTCACGCTCGATCGGCGAAAGCGCCCGGAATCCGCGAAGCGGACTGCCAAGCTGGTGTCCGCGCACGTGATCGAGCGTCCACATGTCTTTCTCTTCGAACCGCAGATGCGGCTGTGCGACCAGCGTCTTGCCATCGGGCCGGACGAACCCGAGATCCTTGATCGCGTCGGCGATGTCCCAGCCGTGGTAGCAGTCTTCCCATTCACGGCGACCGCTGAAGCGGCCCATTGCCGGCGTGGCGCGGCCTTCATACTCGGCGGCAAACGCCACCTTGTGGGTCCAGCGGCACCCTTCCGAGCAATAGGTGTACATCTTGCCGTCGACTTCGTCGCAGACGAAGTCTTCGCGGATCAGGCAAGGCACCATGCAGCTCCAGCACCGATGCGGGTAGGAATAGCCCACGTCACTGTTGAAGAGGATGTTGGTCTCGCCGGGAACGCTCAGCTTCGCGTGCCATTTCCAGAAGTCGCCGAACTCGGCGTACCAGCCTGGATATTTGTGTTCGAACCACTCGAAGTCCTTCTCGGTCTGGGCTTCGATGCGCCAGAAGTTCGCCGACCAGCCGACCGTGAAGAATTGCGCGGTCTTGTGGACGTAGTTCTTCTTGACGATGCGGTCCCAGGCCGCGGCGACGTCGTCGTGGTGGATCTTGATGCCGTACTTCTCGAGCGGCAGCATATAGGTTCGATAGTAATCCTCGTAGATCCAGCGATGCCACAGCTCCGCATAGGATTCCTTGTTCTTGTCGCGGTTGGTCGTGCCGTATTCGATGAACGTCCCGATCGCGGCATCGACGATCGCGTGGTTCTGCCAGAAGGCATACTTCAGATCGCGTTCCAGCAACTGATGATTCGACGGATCGTTGATCATCGCCATCAGCATCGAGTGACCGTTGCCGATATGGCGGGATTCATCCGACTGCACCGACAGGAACACCGTCGGCAGCGCATAGTCGCCGTTGCGCGCCGCCTCCGAAGGCATGGCCACAAACAGCGTATTCGTGAAGGCGGTTTCCGCAACCACCGTCAGATACACGTTGGCGGCGGTGATCGCGTCGCCAGTCAGGAAGCCCTCAGCGAACTGACGGCCGATCGTGGTGGCATAGCATTTGCCGAACGCGGCTTCGGTAATATCGAACCCGGCGGGATCGATATAATTTTCCATATACCACTTCTTCAGGTTCATCTGGATCGTCGAGTGCCGGAACTCATCGACCATCTGCATGGTAAACCCGGTGCGCAGTTCCTCGCCGGGCGCCAGCCGGCCAACCATCGCCATGGAACGCGCCGCCGAGATTTCCGGGAACGGGATGATCGCCAGGAACAGCTTCATCCATTCGACCCACCGCGGTTCGACATTGCGGAACATGTCGCCGCGCAGCGCCGCATCCAGCGCACCGTAAACGCGGTTGTCTTTTTCTTCCTGCATCGGAAAATATGACCGAAGCACCTGTTTCATCGGGTCGCGCGGCGTCTTCGAGATCTTGTAATCGGTCGGAAAGGTCATGGCCTCCTGCACGTAGCTTGGCGTCCAGCCAAGATCCGCGACGCGGTTCGCCGCTTCGGCAATGCTTATGCCTTTCTGGGCCGTAATCTTATTCAGCGTCAGGCTTGCAGACATCTCTTTCTCCTTTGAACGTTGCGTTAGCTTCAGCATTCTCGCTTCAGTCGTTGGGTCAACCAGTGGTCTCTTGAGCTCTCGAAATTCACGTCTGCGAAAACAAACTTTGAGTCCGGTAAATGTACTTTGATTTGCGAAATCACGATTTCAGTTCAAGCCGGCTTGACGGCGCCGGCCGTCTCGCCACCTCCGTTGGTTCGATTGATGAGCGGCTTGCCTTCGGCGATGAACTTCGCCGAGAGAACCAGCGTGCCAATTGCGAAATCCTTGCCATGCCGGGCGATCATGGCCTCGGCGGTTTCCGCAATTTGAACGAAGAATGCGTCTTTCGACTTGTCTTCCTCACTCAATTCCAATTGCCGAGGTGGCGCGCGTTCTTGTCCAGCCTGCGCGACAGTTCCGGCAACCTTGATCCCGATCTTGCTCATCACGAATGTCCCGAGCGTTGGTGTTCATTGGTCGAAGGGCCGCTTTCAAATTCAAGCAACGATGCGTTGAGCCATTCGCGTTCGGCGACGAGGCGCTGATGCTCCTGCTGCAGCTCCTGCAGGCGCGCCGTCATCCTTCCCATTTCAGCTTGCGCGCCGGCTACTCCCTGCACGACATCGCGCCGGGCGCATTCGAGTTCAATTTCGGCGCCGCCGCGCGCACTTTCGTTTTTCAGTTGCATCTCGTTGTTCCGAATCATGGCTTCGATCAGCTTGTGCCGCGACAGCATCCGTTCCCGAGCGCGCTCAAGTTCCGCGGCTTCCTCTGCAGTAGTCTGTGGCCCGCGCCCGCTGGCGTTCACATGCATTACCCTCGTTCGATATTCCGGACTCAAGCTGAGCATCTTGCGGCGGGTTTCCTACGGGATCAGAACGGCACGACCGTGGATGCGCCCATGATGCAGGTCATGAAGCGCATCGTTGGCCTGGCTGAGTTTGTATTCTTTGGTATGAAGATCGACGAGGCCGCGATCCGCGAGCGCCATCAGTTCGACCAGTTCAGCATAAGTGCCGACCAGATTTCCGACGATGGTCTTTTCCGTCGTGATCATATCGATGGTAGGGAGCTCGATCTTGCCGCCGTAACCCACGATGTAGTAGTAGCCGCCGTTCGCCGTCATCGACAGACCTTTGGCAATCGCGTCGCCTTCGCCGACGAAATCGATCACGGCTTCGGCGCCGCGTCCGGCGGTCAGCGCCAGCACGGCTTCGACTTCGTTGCCGTCGGCTTTCACGAGATGGTGCGCACCGCACTCCTTGGCGAGATCGAGAGATTTGTCTGCGCGGTCGATCACGATGATTTCCGCCGCGCAGAGCGCTGCGAGAACCTGGATGCCAATATGCCCAAGTCCGCCGGCGCCAATCACCGCGACATATTCACCGGGCAGCAGATGGCGGGATGCCTTCTTGGCGGCACGATAGGCCGTCAGCCCGGCGTCGGTGTATGGAGCGACATCTTTCGGCGCCAGCGACTTGGGCAACTTGATGAGAGAACGTTGGCCCGTGAGCAGGTATTGCGCGTAACCGCCGTTGGCGTTGATGCCGGGAAACGAACTATCCAGTGCGTGCATGTCGTCGCCGCGCCGGCAGGCAAGACAATGTCCGCTGGTCACCAGCGGATGACAAATGACACTGTCGCCAACCTTGACGCCCTCGACGCCGGGCCCGATCGCCTCGACCCAGCCCGCATTTTCGTGACCCATGATGTATGGGAGTTTGACGTCAACCTTGCTGCGCCAAATGCCTTCGACAATATGAAGATCTGTGCGACAGACGCCCGCGCCTCCAATGCGCACGATCACGTCCATGGGGCGCGAAATCTTCGGGTCTGTCACGTCTTCGTATTTGACAAACTCCTTCGCCGTCAGCTTTTCATCAAATGCATGGAGCACCGCGGCCTTCATTTGCTTGTCTCTCCCCCTGAGATTTTTTTTTACAGTCATGGCGCAAGCGCCGTCCCAACTAAGTAAGTTAGCAAGGGCTGTGCCAAGCACTTAACTGGCTGATCTTTCTGACATTCTCCGGACCCCGACGATGCTTGTTCCGGTCCGCCTCGGAGCACACTTGGCGGCATACTGTTCCGACACGGAACACTTTGACGATGACGGCGACGGACGCGGAGAAATTTGGATTTTCGATCTTTTGATCTATGATCGTCGAACGCGCGGGCGCCGAAGAAGACCCGACAGGAAGTTGCCGAACTGCAGTTCCGGGAGGACCGATGATGCTGCCAGCGAGCCGGCGCGTCGAAAGTGCGTGGATGACGCTCGAGCAGCGCGGAGCGCCGCCAGCGGAACTTCTATCGGCCGATATTTACGATAGCTGGATGCGCTGCATTTCGTTCGGCCTCGACACGCTGCGTCCTCCCTCGCCCGAATTTGTCAGCCCGGCAATCCTGCGCCAGGAACAACAGCGTTGTTCGCTGGTCCGTGGCCTCGCGCTCGCTGAGATGCACACGTTGCATCAGCAGATCGCCGGCTCCAATTTCATGATCGCGTTTGCAAACGCGGACGGCTTGCTGCTCGACATCATATCCGATCCGAGCTTCAGCGACGCTTCGAACGCAGCGAGCATTCGGCCAGGTACGGTCTGGACGGAAAGTCTTTGTGGCACCAATGGTCTCGGCACCGCGGCACACCTGAAACGAGCGATCGTCGTGCACGGGCGCGAGCATTTTTTTTCGCGCTACAACAATCTTACCTGCATCGCAGCGCCGATCTTCGCGCCCGATGGCGAACTGACCGGAATATTGGATGCTTCGTCGGATTGCATTTCAAGGCAGGCTCACACCCAGGCGCTGGTCGCCATGGCGGCGACCCAGATCGAGAATGGACTGTTCCGCGAACATCATCGCGCAAATATCCTGATCGCGTTCCACAATCGCGGCGAATATTTGCATACGTTGAGCGCGGGCCTGCTGGCCGTCGATAATGAGGGCAGGATACTCGCGGCGAACAGGGCCGCGGGCATCTTGTTGCATGGTTTGCCGGCCTCGCCGGGCCGCCGCTTCGCCGACGTCTTTCGTACGAAGTTCAGTACGTTTGTCGATGAGGGCCGGCGCAAGGAGCGCCAGCGCCTTGAAGACGAGGTCGGAAGCCAATTTGTCTCGACGATCGAGAACACGCGTCAGTTCCCAATGATTCAAGGAGTTTCCAGACCGCGGCCGCCGGCACCGAAAGAAGTCACCACGCCATTCGTCTCGGCCGATCCGACGATCGCGGGAGTTGTGCGACGGGTTGAGAGCGCCGCAGCACGCAAGATGCCGATCCTGATCCGCGGCGAGACAGGTACCGGCAAGGAACAACTCGCCCGCCATGCCCATGCCGCCAGTAGGCGAGCCGGCGCCTTCGTCCCCGTCAATTGCGCGGCGCTTCCCGATAGCCTGATCGAAGCGGAGCTGTTCGGCTATGCCGAGGGCGCTTTCACCGGCGCCAAAAAGGGCGGCGCCGCGGGACTATTCAGAGAGGCCGACGGCGGCACCCTTTTCCTCGATGAAATCGGCGACATGCCGGTGACGCTGCAAGCCGTGCTGCTGCGCTTTCTGGACGATTGGACGGTTCGTCCGGTCGGCGGCGCCAAACGCCAGGTCGATGTCCTCCTGGTATCCGCCACTAACGCCAATCTTGACGACTCTATTGCAAAGGGCCGCTTCCGGTCCGACCTGCTGTTTCGCCTCAACACGCTGGAGGTGACGTTACCGCCCTTACGTGAACGTTCGGATTTCGCCGAGATTGCGCGCCATCTGATCGAGAAGATTGATCCCTCCGCGGATTTGACAGAAAGCGCAATTGATCGATTGGCCGAACTGAATTGGGGCGGCAATATCCGCGAATTGCGCAACGTGCTCTCCAGACTATCCTTGGCCGAGCGCCTGATCGATGAGGCGGCAGTCGAATCCGTTGTCGGACATTCATTCAGCGAGCGACTGCCCGGCAGGGCCTCAGGCAACAGTGGGATGAAACACGACTTGCGTGAGATCCAGCGCGCGCATGTGCTGACCGCGTATGCGGAAACCGGCAATAACATCAGCAAGACCGCGCGACGGCTGGGCGTGTCGCGCAATACGATCTATCGCGCCCTTCGTGACAATCAGAGCTAGCACCATCGCCCGAGACCATGAGGGCTTCAGTGAAAGTGCTTCACGAAAAGCGTTACGCGCGAAAATCTGATCCACTATCACGTTCAATGAGAGGACGCCGTGTTTGAGCCGGAAAACAGTCTCGAAGCCCTGATGCAGGCCGCCGGTAAGGATCCCGGTATCGTTCCTGCATTCTATCAAGCGCTGCTTGAAACCGAGATCTATGTTCTGATCCCCGAAGCGCCAATGAAGCCCGGCCGGCGCCGCTCGCTCAAATTTCAGGAAAGGATCAACATTGCCACCGTCGAATTCCAAGGCATGAAATGGCACCCTGCCTTCACGTCCAAGAAACGCATATCCGACTATGTAAAGGAGCCCGAGACCTGCCTTGGCGCCGCCGCGCGTAATTTGTTCGAGATGTTGCCCAACTCCAACTTCTGGCTCAATCCACGATCCGAATGCCAGAAGCCGCTGCCCGCGACTGAAATCGCACTCCTGATGAACGGCACGATTTTTGAAACATTAAAGAGGGCGAGATAGGAGGCGCGTGCCGCGCTATCGCTGTTGAATTCGGCCCGATCTGAATAGAAGATCTTATCCGCTGCTAGACAGTCTGAGCGCAGTCGTTCCCACATTCCATATCGATCATTCCGCGAATTGAACAACGCCTGCTGACT
>Ga0307500_10000519_pt1 | contig 12515 bp, 9 predicted proteins | sample 14_S_MG_FD_201362 | JGI IMG/M metagenome (GOLD analysis project Ga0307500, IMG submission 201362) | Soil microbial communities from Populus trichocarpa stands in riparian zone in the Pacific Northwest, United States - 14_S | ecosystem: Environmental > Terrestrial > Soil > Riparian zone > Trees... | reverse complement strand
CGGTCAGCTCGTCCCGGCTGGTGACCAGCACCAGGCAGCCGGGCGCGCCGGGCAGCAGCGGCCGGACCTGGTCCGGGCTGCTGGCGTTGTCCAGCACGATCAGCAGCCGGCGGCCGGCCAGCAGCGACCGGTAGAGCCCGACCTGCGCGTCCAGCTCGACCGGGATCTGGCTGCTGGGTACGCCGAGCGCGCGCAGGAAGACGGTCAGCGCCTGCCCGGACGGCATCGGCCGGCCGGGATGGTAGCCGCGCAGGTTCAGCCAGAGCTGGCCGTCCGGGAACTGGTCGGCGACCCGGCGGGCCCAGTGCGCGGCCAGCGCGGTCTTGCCCACCCCGGCGGTGCCGGCGATCGCGGTGATCACCACCGGGTCGGCCTGCCCGGTGCCGGCGCCGAGCAGCGCGTCCAGCTCGATCAGGTCACGGTCGCGGCCGGTGAAGGCGCGGACCGCGGGCGGAAGCTGCTGCGGCACCACCCTGGCCGGAGCGGGAGCGGCGGCCGGCGCCGGCCCGGCCCCGGACGGCTCCGCCACGGACGGCTCGGCCGTGGGCAGCTCGGCCGGCGGCAGCTCGGCTGCGGGCAGCTCGGCTGGCGGCGGCCCGGTCAGGCTGGCATCGCCGGTGAGCACGGCCTGGTGCAGCCGGCGCAGCTCGGCACCCGGGTCGACGCCGAGCTCGTCGGCCAGCAGCCGGCGCACGGTCTGGTACGTGTCCAGCGCCTCGGCCGGCCGACCGGACCGGTACAGCGCGGTCATCAGCTGCGCCCAGAACCGCTCGTGCAACGGGTGCGCGCCGACCAGCTCGCGCAGCCGCGGGACCACCTCGGCCGCCCGGCCCAGCCGCAGCCCGGTGTCGACCCACGACTCCTCGGCCCGGCGCCGCCGCTCGGCCAGCAACGGCAGGTCACGGCTGTGCAGCAGCTCCGACCGGACGTCGGCCAGCGCCGGGCCGCGCCACAGCCCGAGCGCCTCGGTCAGCAGCGTGTGCGCCCGCGCGAGCTCGCCGGCCGCGGCCGCGGTCTCGGCCGCTCGGGTCAGCGCGTCGAACCGGGTCAGGTCGAGCTGGTCGACGGTCAGCCGGATCAGGTAGCCATCGGCCGCCGTCTCGATCAGCTCGCCGCCACCCAGCGCCTGGCGCAGCCGCAGCACCAGGCTCTGCACCGCGGCGCGCGGGCTGGCCGGCGGTGCGGTGCCCCAGATCCGCTCGGCGATGTGATCCACCGACACCGGCTCGTTCGGGTGCAGTAGCAACACGGCCAGTAACGGCCGCAGCTTGCCGCGCCCCAACGGCGACGGCTGGCCACCAGCCGTCACCTCCAACGGACCGAGCACCTGGAACTGGAGGCCGCCCACGTCTACCCGATCCACCCGATTCGCTCCTGATACGGCCCACGTTACGGAGTTCTCCGGATAGCTGTATCAGCCATGGCGCTGCTTCTCTGAATGTGCCGCGGAGAGCGGCGGAAATCCCTCTGTGGAACGGAGTAAGGACATGTGGACGAACAGAACCCGGCGCTGGCTGCGCACCGGGGTGCTCGGCGTCGCGGCGGCACTCGCGACGGTCGCCGGGCTGCCCGGCGTGGCCACCGCGGACAGCCGGGCGGCGCCGGCAGCGCTGCCGGGTGGCTTCCACACGGCCTGCGCGCTGACCGCGCCGGCCCAGGGCGACTGCCTGCTGATCGTCTTCGGGCTCACCCACACGAAGGTCGTGCCGGGTGTGACCACGTTTGACTGGGTGTTCATCCCGGCCGGCGCCGGGGCGTATTACATCCGGAACCGGGAGCGCAGCGACGTCTGCGTTGACATTCTCGCGGACAGCCAGGCCGACTCGGCCCCGGTGGTGACCCGGACGTGCGACAACACGGCGAGTCAGCGCTGGACCTACCGGGAGGACATCAGCGGTGGCGCCGGCGGCGCCTACCACCCGTTCATCAACGTCTGGAGCGGGCTGGCGCTGAGCTTCGAGTCCGTGCCGGACCCGACCGGGCCGTTCCCCACCGCGCCGGTGAGCCAGAAGTTCTTCGGCGACCGCACCACGCAGTACTTCCGCATCCTGGCTCCGGTCAGCTGACCGACCCGGGTCCGGCCGGGCCGACCACCGGACGGGCCGCCGCCGGGCTACGGCCCGGCGGCGGCGCGGCGCAGGGCGCGGTAGAGCACGCCGGGGTGGCCGAGCCGGCGGCGGAGCTGGCGCTCCAGGCCGGCGATCGGGTGCAGGTTCTGCGGTGCCCGGCGGTCCTTGTGTTCGGTCGAGGCGTACCGCGGCAGGACGTGCTGGGAGACGCCGGCCAGCCGGATGACGTCGGCGACCGGCAGCCCTGGCTCGCATTCCACCCGGACGATGCCGGCCCAGCTGCCGTTCGGCCGGCAGGGCAGCCGCAGGTACCAGCTGTACCGGTCCCAGCTGGTGCCCATGTGGAAGACCGGCGTGCGCTCCCCGGCGGCCAGCGCGACGATGACCGCGTTCAGGTCCGGCGGCAGGTAGCTGGCCCGGTGCGACTTGATGTAGCCGAGCGCGCGGGGTAGGTGGGTCCGGCCGCGCAGCGGCCCGTCCACCACCAGCAGGTCGTCGCCCGGCGGTCCGGCGGAGCCGGCCGACCCCGGCGGCCCGGCGGAGCCGGCCGGCAACCCGTCCCGGGCCGCGGCCGCGGCCGCGATCTCGGCCGCACCGAGGCTGCGCTGCAGCGCCAGCGACAGGTCGTTCCCATCGTCCGAACCGGACAGTCGAAGTGGATAGTCGCCGGCACTGGTGCTCACCGGCTCGGCCGCGGCGGAGGCGGTGAACAGGCCACGGTGCACCTGCGCGACCGCGAGCCGGGCCGACTGTCCACTGCAGACGACGACACCCGCCGCGTACGAGGCGCAGAGGCCGAACGCGCCGGTGCCCGCCCCGGTGCCGGGCGGTTCCGCTATCCACACCTGCGCGTCGATCCGGCGCACCCCGTCGACGAACAGCACCGCGCCGGGGGTCGGCAGGCCGGGCCGCGGCGACAGCGGCCGCCAGCCGTCCCGGGGCAGCTCCACCTGCGGATCGACCGTCGCGCTGGAGTCGGCCAGGTCGTCGTCCAGGTCCACGCTGCTGCCGTACCCGGGATCCCAGCTGTCCACGGCGAACCGCATCCCGGCCCGGTCGGCGACGGTCACGCCCCCTCCCGGGTGACGCTGGAGGTGCGCTGATCGCGCCGCACGGCGAACCGGACCGGGACGCGTTCGGCCAGCCCGGGCACGTGCGTGACGACGCCGACCATCCGGTCGCCGGTGGCGGCCAGGTTCTCCAGCGTCGCCGCGACCACTTCGAGGGTGGCCTCGTCCAGGGTGCCGAAGCCCTCGTCCAGGAAGATCGAGTCGAGCCGGGCGGCACCGGCCGCCGCCATGCCGGCCAGCTGGGACGACAGCGCCAGTGCCAGCGCCAGGCTGGCCTGGAACGTCTCGCCGCCGGAGAGGGTCTTCACCGGCCGCCGGCTGTCCGCGTCGAAATGGTCGATGACCAGGAAGTCGGTGCCGTCGTGGCCGAGCTCGAACTGCCCGGCCGACAGGTCGGCCAGCGTCCGGGACGCGTCGGCCACCAGCACGTCCAGCGCGGCGCCGAGCAGCCAGCGCTGGAACCCGTCGGCCCGCAGCAACTGGCCGAGCGACTTCGCGACCCGCTGCGCCTCGGTCGCCTCCCGCTGCTGCTGCTGCACCGTCGCCGCCTCGGCCCGGCGCCGCCTGATGTCGCGCAACGCGCCATCCGCGCGCTCCCGGGCGACCGCCACCGCCGGCTCGGCCGCCTCGGCCAGCGGGCGCCCGGCGCGCGGGACGACGCCGGCGGCGGCCAGGGCGGCCCGCAGCGCCTGCTCGGCATCGTCCCGGCTCTGCCGGGCGGTCGCGACAGCCCGGTCGGCGGCCGGCTGGTCCTTCTCCCGCTGGGCCGCGGCCTGGGCGGCCCAGGTGGTCAGCGCGGTCCAGGCGGCGACCAGATCGTCCCGCCGCAGCGCCGGCGCATCCAGGGCGACCAACGGGTCGCGGGCCCGGTCCAGGGCGGTCCAGGCGCTGCTGGCGTCCGTGCCGACCGCGGCGGCGGCCTGCTCGGCCCGGGCCGCGCCGGCCCGGGCGCCGCGCAGCCGCTCATCGGCCGCGCGCTGCCCCGTTTCTAACGCGTCCACTTCGGACAGTCGAGTTGCGACGGTGGCGGCGTCGTCCGCACCGGCCAGCGCGGTCCGGAAGGCAGCGATCTGCTCGTCGAGCTGACCGACCGCGGTGGCCGCCCGCTGCTGCCCGACGACGGCGTCCTGCCAGCCCTTGCGGTGCCGGTCGACCGCCTGCTCGGCCTTGTCCAGCGCGCGCTGAGCCTGGTCGAGATCCACGCCGGCCAGCGCCGGCGGAAGCGCGTGCACCGGCTGCGCGCAGACCGGGCAGTCCTCGCCCAGCTCGAGGTGCGGGCGCAGCGCACCGGCCAGATCCGCCCGCTGGGCCCCGTCCAGCACAGCTCGGGCGGCGGCGAGCGCGGTGGCGGCCGCATCGGCCCGCTGCTGCTGCCGGGCCAGCGCGGCCTCCTGCCTGCGCTGCTCGCCCTGCGCGGCCGGCAACCTGCCCTCGAGCTCGGCCAGCTGTTCCCAGGCCCGCCGGATGTGCTCCAGCGGGGCCCGCTCGGGCGCCGCCGCCAGCGCCTCCCGGGCAGCGGTGTCGGCCGCTTCGGCCGCGGCCAGCGCGTCCTTCGCGCGGCGCAGCGCGCTGTTCGCCACCGCCTGCCGCTGGTCCAGTTCGGACAGTCCAGTTGGGACGGTCAGGGCCCGCAGGGCGACCGTCTCGGCCCGGAGCCGGACCGCCGCCCGGTCCGCCTGCTCGACCGCCGCGGCCGCCGCGGCCAGCGCCGGCAGCGCCGCGGCGAGTTCGGTGTCGAGCTTGCGCAGCGCGGTCACCTGCCGGCGGGCAGCCTGCTCGGCCGCGGCGGTCGCGTCGGTGAAGCCGGCCAGCTGCTCGGTCAGCTGCTCGGCCCGGACCCGCTGGGTGGTCGCCTCGCTGTTGGCCGCCTGGCCGATCCGCTGGTACACCTCCAGCCCGAGCAGCTTGATCAGGATCTCCTGCCGCTTGGCCGGCTTCTCGTGCAGGAACTCGGCGAAGTCGCCCTGCGGCAGCACCACGCAGGTGATGAAGTGCTCGTACGGCAGCCCGAGCAGTGCCTCCACCGCGGGCGTGACGCCGGAGTCGGCGGCCAGCACCTCGGTGTCACCGTCGACCGCCGCCGGGTCGGCGAGCCGCTCCAGCCGGGCGTTGCGCACGTTCACCGAGCCGCTGGCGGCGCGGCGCAACTCGCGGGCGGCGACGTAGCGCCGGCCGTCCACGTCGAAGATCAGCCGCACGGTGCCCCGGGTCATGGTCGGCGCCAGCGCGTTCGACACCGTGCGGCGGTCGTCCCAGCGCGGCACCGAGCCGTACAGCGCGAACGTCAGCGCGTCGATCACCGTCGACTTGCCCGACCCGGTCGGGCCGACCAGCGCGAAGTAGTCCACGCCCCGGAAGTCCACTGTGGTCGGTTCGCGGAACGAGCCGAAGCCGGCCAGATCGAGCAGTACCGGGCGCATGGCCTAGCCCTCCGCCGCGATGATCTGGTCGTGCAGCCGGGCGAACAGGGCCTCGACCGGCGGGTCGGCCACCCCGCGCTGCGCGCAGAACTCGCCGAACAGCTCGCCCGGGCTGCGCTCGACGCCGTCCGCGGCCGGGCCGCTCCGGCTGGGCCTGGCGGCGAACTCCGGGTCGATCAGCACCTCGAGTGCGTTCGGCAGCAGCTCCTGCACCTGCTCGCGCAGCCCGGCCCGGGCCGGCTCCCGGACGAACACCCGCAGGTACGCGTCCCCGAGGCTGCCGGCCAACGCGCTCAGGTCGGCGAGGCTGCCCCGCAGGATGCGCAGCTGCCGGGCCGCCGTCACCGGCACCTCGGTCACCCCGGCCGGGGTGCCGACGCCGGCCGCCACCACCAGCACGACCGGCTTGTTGTCGACCTCGCCGAAGTCGACGGCCAGCGGGCTGCCGGAGTAGTGCACCGGGCAGGGCGCCGGCAGCGACTGCCGCCGGTGCAGGTGGCCGAGCGCGACGTAGTGCGCCTCGGCCGGGAACGCGGTCGCCGGCACGTGGTACTCGAAGATGGTCTGGGCGGCCCGCTCACCGCCACCGAGCGTCCCGTTGGTGACGGTCAGGTGCGCCATGATGAGGTTCACCGCGTCGCCGGTGAAGCCCGCGGTCAGCGCCCGGATCAGGTCGCGCACCAGCTGGTCGTACCGCGCGCTGTTCTCGGCCGGGGTCTGGGTGATCAACTCGGCGGCGTGCACCGCGTACCGCTGGGACAGGAACGGCAGCACCGCGATCCGCACCGGCTCACCGGTCGACCGGGCGGTGAACTCGACCACACCGCCGCGGTCCGGCCCACGCACCCGGCCGATCAGGGTGATCCCGGCCTCCGCCAGCAGCGGCCGGTAGGCGTCGAAGGTGTCGGCGTGGTCGTGGTTCCCGGCCATCGCGACGACCTCGGCGCCGGTCCGGCGCAGCCGCAGCAGCGTGCGGACCACCAGTTGCTGCGCCTCCGCGCTCGGCGCGGCCGACTCGTACAGGTCGCCGGCGATCAGCACCGCGTCCACCGCCTGGTCGCGGGCGATGCCGGCGATCTCGTCCAGCACCGCCGCCTGCTCGGCCAGCCGGCTGTGTCCTTTCAGGACCTTGCCGACGTGCCAGTCGCTGGTGTGCAGGAATCGCATCGTCGCAGCCCTCAGAAGGGTGGCTCGTCGTCGTCCAGCGGCCGCGGCAGTCCACCGAACGGATCGCTGTCCACAGTGGACGGCCCGGCGCCGCGCTCGCTCTCCCGGGTCGCCCAGGCCGGGAACGGGAACTCGATCGCCAGCGGCACCGGGATCTCCGGCTGGGAGACGAACATCGCGCCCGGCCGCGCCAGGGTGGCCCGGATCCGCTGCGATGCCGGCAGGAACGCGTACTCCGGCCGGGACGCCTCGGCCGCGTCCAGCCGGCCGACCACCCGCACCGAACTGTTCGCCACGATCCGCCGCTCGACCTCGCTGGCCGTCTGCTGCGCGCCGATCAGGATGATCCCGAGCGAGCGGCCGCGCTCGGCGATGTCGAGCAGGATCTCCTTGATCGGGCTGGCCCCCTCCCGGGGCGCGTACTTGTTCAGCTCGTCCAGCATGACGAACAGCAGGCTGCCGCTGCCGGCCGCTTCCTTGCGCTCGGTCTCGGCGGCGAGCACCACGCCGACCACGAACCGCTGCGCCCGCTCCGGCAGGTTGTGCAGGTCCACGACCGTGACCTGATGGTTCTCGGTGGAGACGCGCCGGCTGGTACCGGCGGTGATGTCGGCCCGGATCAGCGCCCGCATCGGCCGCAGCGACGACCGCAGCCGCCGGACGAACGCGTTGACCGTGCCCATGCCGATCGCCGGCCCGGCCCAGTCCAGCCGGGTCCCGTCGTCGGTCACCTTCGCCACGACGAAGTCCACGAGATCGTCGTACGTGCGCAGCAGTTCACCATCGACCGACCAGGCGCCGTCCACACCGGCCGTGCTGCCGTTACGGCGCAACCGGCTCGCCACCTGGTGCACGACGGTCATGTACTGGTTGCGCTCGTCGTCGGAGTCGGCGAACACGTACGGCAGCAACTGCTGCTGGCAGAACTCCTCGATCGTCCACCAGAACGGGGCGACGCCGCTGGTCCGGGCGGCGACGTGCGGCCGTCCGGTGCTGTCGCCGGGCATCGGCGGGGCGAAGAAACCGACCGAGGCGAACGGCTCGGCCGGCAGGTCGAGCCGGGCGTAGGCGTCCTTGACCGCGCCGTCCAGCTTGTTGTTGGCATGGTCGAGGAACAGCAGGTCCTCGCCCTTGACCGAGAAGATCAGCGCCTTCGAGTTCACCCCGCGCGAGCCGAGCACGGCCGACCGGAAGATCGAGTACAACAGGAACAGCGCGAAGCTGGTCTTGGTCGCGACCCCGGACACTCCGGAGATCGACACGTGCGCCCCGCGCGACCCGTCCAGGAACTCGAAGTTCAGGTAGACCGGGATGCCGTCACGGCCCAGCCCGAGCGCGACCTTCCGATCCATCCGGTCGAAGTGCAGTGCCTGGTCCCGCTGCGCGCCGGTGGCCCGGAAGACCTTCGCCCCCGGCCGCGGCGGCACGTACACCTCCGGATCCACCCGCGTGGTGCTGACCTCCGCCGCCTCCTGCACGTCCGCCGGCAGCACCCCGTCTTCGATCAGGAACACGTCGGACGCGAACTGCGCCCCCTCGTGCCGCGCCCGCACCTGAGTGACCACACCGGACGCCGTCACCTCGCCGACCCCCGGCACCTCCCGGCTGGTCACCACGATGTCGTCCAGCTGCAGGTACGCGCCCGGCGCCACCGCCACCCAGAACAGCAGCGGGGTCGCGTCCTCGATGCCGAGCACCCGCCCCGCCGGCACGCCCTCACTCATCACCACCGCGACACGCTACCCCCGCCGCCCGCCGGCCCACGGTTGCGCCACGACCGCCCGGGCATCGGACCCGGCTCAGTTGCGGAGGTAGGTGACCAGGCCGCGGATGAAGAGGACGGCGCCGGCGATCATCGGGCCGTAGGAGACGAAGTAGGTGCCGCCGGAGTCCGAGTTGGACGCCCACTCGTAGGTGATGACCGTGATCAGGACGCCGACGGCGAACAGGGCACCGCCGGCGATCATCGACTGGCGGCCGGAGGCGCGCGCCATCGCCTGCGGCGAGATGTGGGCGGCCGAGGGCGGCGGCACATAACCCTGCGCCGCCCCGTACTGCGCCGGCCCCTGGCCGGGCTGCCCGAACTGCGGCTGCCCGAACTGCGGCTGGCCGTACTGCGGTTGCCCGTACGGGGGCTGACCGGCCGCGGGCTGACCGTACGGCTGCTGGCCGTAGCCGGGTTGCCCGTACGGCTGCTGGCCGGGACCGGGCTGGCCGTTGGCCGGCTGCTGGTACCCGGCAGGGCCGGCCGGCTGGCCCGGCCCGGTCGGTGCGGGCCCGTATCGCGGCTGACCGTAGGCCGGCTGCCCGAGCCCGGCCGGCTGCCCGTACGGGGCCTGCCCCGCAGCAGGCCCCTGCGGGCCGTACTCAGCCTGACCGGATGGCCCCTGCGGGCCGTACCCGGCTTGGCCGGCCGGAACCTGGCCGGACCCAGCCTGGCCGGGTGGGGTCTGACCGGGCGGGGCGGACGGCGGCTGGCTGGACTGCTGCTGGCCGTACGGAGCCGCGCCGTACCCGCCCTGGGCGGGCGGGGTCGGCTGGGCGGGCGGGGGTGTCTCGCTCGGTTGCTGCGGCCAACCGCCGGTCCCGTCGTACGTCACGCAGGTCCCTCCCAGCCGTGGAAACACCAATGCAGACGGTACGGCGCTGGCCGGTGGGGCGGTGCGGTATCCCGCGATTACGCCGAGCGGCCGTAGCGGGAGCGGGCCGCCAGGACGGTGGGCATCTGGCTTTCCACGAAATCGATCAGGTTGGTCAGCCGGGTGGCGATCTCACGGCCCAGCGGGGTGAGGCTGTATTCGACGTGCGGCGGGTTGGTGGGCCGGGCGTCGCGGTGCACCAGGCCGTCGCGTTCCAGCGCGTGCAGGGTCTGGGCCAGCATCTTCTCGCTCACGCCGGCAACGCGGCGGCGGAGTGCGTTGAACCGGTGGGTGCCGTCACTGAGCGCGCTGAGCGCGAGGATGCCCCAGCGGCCGGTGACATGTTCCAGCGTCTCCCGGGACGGGCAGTCCGGGACGAACACGTCGAACTCGAGGTTGTCCGGGGCGGCTGCCGCCACGGCCTGGTCACGGTCCACAGTGGTCACAGTACCTCTGGCACAGTGCTAACCTTCTGATCGCGCTTACTTTTCGATAGTGTCACCTTCACGAAGGAGAACCGATGATCGCTGTAACCGCCGCCACCGGCCACCTCGGACGACTGACCGTGGCCGGCCTGCTGGACGCCGGGGTCGAGCCCGGGCAGATCGTCGCCGTGGTCCGCAGCCCGGAGAAGGCGGCCGATCTGGCCGAGCGCGGCGTCCAGGTGCGGTTCGGCGACTACGACGACCCGCAGAGCCTCGGCACGGCGCTGGCCGGGGCCGGGAAGCTGCTGCTGATCTCCGGTTCCGATGTCGGCCGCCGGGTTCAGCAGCACTCGGCCGTGGTCGACGCGGCCCGCCAGGCCGGGGTGTCGCACATCGTGTACACCAGCGTGCTGCGGCCGGAGCAGAGCCCGGTGACCGAGCACCTGGGCTCCGAGGCGGCCATCGTGGCGTCCGGCCTGCCCCACACGCTCCTCCGCAATGGCTGGTACACGGAGAACTACACCAGCGCGATCACCCAGGCGGCCGACTCCGGCATGATCATCGGTAGCGCCGGCGCGGGCCGGGTCTCCAGCGCCACCCGGGCCGACTACGCGGCGGCGGCCGTCGCCGTGCTGACCGGCCAGGGCCACCAGGGCAGGACGTATGACCTGGCCGGGGACGTCGCCTGGACCTACGCCGACCTGGCCGCGGCGGCGGCCGGCGTGCTCGGCCGCGACGTCGCCTACCAGGATCTGTCGCCCGAGGCGCACAAGGCGGCACTGACCGGCGCCGGCCTGCCCGCCCCGGTGGCCGACTTCGTGGTCAGCGCCGACCAGGCGATCGCGCAGGGCCTGCTCGAAGACCACTCCGGCGACCTGGCCCGGCTGATCGGCCGGCCCACCACGCCGCTGGCCGACGGCCTGGCCAGCGACCTCAAGACCAGCTGAGCGGTCTCAGCCGCGCCGGTCCAGCAGGCCGCGGACGAACGCCGCCTGGCCGGCGTGCTGCAGATCGTCGCTGATCACGCTCACCAGCCGGACACCGAGGGTCACCGGCGGGTTCCACGACTCGTCCACGATCCGGGCCAGGTCGGCGCCGGCCAGCTTGCCGACATATCCGACGGTCCGCTCGTGGACGGCGTCGTAGTAGCCGGTCAGCAGGCCGGGGCCGGAGACCCGGACGGCTGCCACGTCGGCGTCGCCGTGCCCGTAGCCGGTGGCGGACGGGCCGAACGGCAGGCCGAACCGGTCCGCCCAGCCGTCGGTCCAGACCTGGTCGGTGTCGGCCGCGTCGGCGATGTGGTCGTCCTGGATCCGGGTCAGGTGCCAGACCAGCCAGCCGATCGAGTTGGCCGAGCCGTCGACCCGGTACGCCAACTGGTCCGCCGTCAGGCCGTCCACAACGCCGTGCACCAGCCCCTGGACCCGGCTGAACGCGTCGAGCAGAACCTCAGCGCTGGCCATGCCGCCACTCCCTCTGCCGATCAGTTGTCAACCGTCCGAATGCCCATCCTGCCGGTAGCCATACCGGCGCGCGGCGGCGGCCGGCGCCCGGCGGCGGCCGTGGCCCGGCCGGCCGGCGTACGGTCCGGACCGGTAGGTGACGAGGTTCGACACCGGGAGCGGTCGGCTCCGACCCCCGCCCCGAGCGGCGCCGGGACGCGATCGGCTGGGACGGGAGCTGGACAGTGGACGGCCTCAGCAGCGAGGAACTCTCTTTCGTCAGGCTGGTGCGCGACTTCGTCGACCGGGACGTCCGGCCGGTGGTGCGCGAACTGGAGCACGCGAACACCTACCCGGAGCGGCAGATCGAGCTGATGAAGGAGCTCGGCATCTACGGCCTGGCCATCCCGGCGCCGTGGGGCGCCGGCGCCGTGTCGACCTCGTGCTACGCGATGGTCACCGAGGAGCTGGCTCGCGGCTGGATGAGCCTGGCCGGCGCGATGGGCGGGCACACCGTGGTGGCCAAGCTGCTGCTCGAGTACGGCACCGACGAGCAGCGCGACCGGTACCTGCCGAAGCTGGCGACCGGCGAGATCCGCGCGACGATGGCGCTGACCGAGCCCGGCGGCGGCTCGGACCTGCAGGCGATGCGGACCACCGCCCGCCGCGACGGCGACGGGTACCTGGTCACCGGCACCAAGACCTGGATCTCCAACGCCCGGCGGTCGCGGCTGATCGCGCTGCTCTGCAAGACCGACCCGGCCGCGGACCCGCCGCACCGGGGCATCAGCATCCTGCTGGTCGAACCCGGCCCCGGTTTCACCATCTCCCGGGACCTGCCGAAGCTCGGCTACAAGGGCGTGGAGGCCTGCGAGCTGTCCTTCGACGGCTACCGGGCGCCGGCCTCGTCGCTGCTCGGTGGCCGGGCCGGCGCCGGCTTCGGCCAGATGATGCGCGGCCTGGAGGTGGGCCGGATCCAGGTGGCCGCCCGGGCGCTCGGGGTCGGCCGGGCCGCGCTCGAGGACGCGCTGAAGTACGCGCAGCAGCGGCACTCGTTCGGCCAGCCGATCTGGCAGCACCAGTCGATCGGCAATTACCTGGCCGACGGGGCGACCCGGCTGACCGCGGCCCGCCAACTGGTGCTGTACGCCGCCCGGAAGTACGACTCCGGCGAGCGGGCCGACCTGGAGGCCGGCATGGCCAAGCTGTTCGCGTCCGAGACGGCGATGCAGATCGCGCTGGACGCGGTCCGCATCCACGGCGGCCACGGCTACTCCACCGAG
>Ga0307500_10000517_pt1 | contig 12541 bp, 10 predicted proteins | sample 14_S_MG_FD_201362 | JGI IMG/M metagenome (GOLD analysis project Ga0307500, IMG submission 201362) | Soil microbial communities from Populus trichocarpa stands in riparian zone in the Pacific Northwest, United States - 14_S | ecosystem: Environmental > Terrestrial > Soil > Riparian zone > Trees... | reverse complement strand
GGGTTTCCGCGGCCGCCGCAAGAACACCATCCGCGCCGCCAAGGCTGCGGTCGAAAAGGCCGGGCAATATGCCTTCCGCGACCGCAAGCGCAAGAAGCGCACCTTCCGCGCGCTCTGGATCCAGCGCATCAATGCCGCGGTTCGTCCGTTTGGCATGACCTACAGCGTCTTCATCAATGGCCTTTCGAAGTCGGGCATCACGGTGGACCGCAAGGTGCTGTCGGATCTCGCCATCACCGAGCCGACGGCGTTCCAGGCGATCGCCGAGAAGGCCAAGGCTGCGCTCGCGGCCTGAGGCCGTTGCCCGCATCGGCTCTTCTGCGGAAGTCTCTTGAAGTCGTCATGGCCGGGCAAAAGCGCGAAGCGCGTGTCCTCGCTGGATGTCCCGGCCATCCACGCCTTCCTTCTCGCAAATGCTGTAAGACGTGGATGCCCGGGAACAAGCCCGGGCATGACGGGGCTAGGAGCACCGGCTGAGCATCCTAGCCAAAAGGGATTGCCATGACCGACCTCGCTCAACTCGAATCCGAAATCCTCAGCCAGATCGCCGCTGCTGGCGATGAAGCAGCCCTCGAAGCCGTGCGCGTCGCAGCGCTCGGCAAAAAGGGCTCGGTGTCCGCGCTGCTCGCGACCCTCGGCAAGATGTCGCCGGACGAGCGCAAGACGCACGGCGCTGCCATCAATCTCGCCAAGGACAAGGTCACCCAGGCGCTCGCCGCCCGCCGCGACATTCTCAAGTCGGCGGCGCTCGATGCCCGGCTTGCCTCCGAGACCATCGACGTCACGCTGCCGCTGCGCGAGGCGCCCGCGGAAGCCGGTCGCATCCATCCGCTGAGCCAGGTCCTCGAGGAGGTCAACACGATCTTCGCCGACATGGGCTTTGCGATCGCCGAAGGTCCCGATATCGAGACCGACGACTACAACTTCACCAAACTGAATTTCCCCGAGGGCCATCCGGCCCGCGAGATGCACGACACCTTTTTCTTCAACCCGAAGCAGGATGGCTCGCGCATGCTGTTGCGCACGCATACGTCGCCGGTGCAGGTGCGCACAATGCTGAGCCAGAAGCCGCCGATCCGCATCATCTGCCCGGGCCGCACCTATCGCATCGATTCCGACGCGACGCATACGCCGCAGTTCCACCAGGTCGAGGGCCTCGTCATCGACAAGGGCTCGCATCTCGGCCATCTCAAATGGATCCTGCACGAGTTCTGCAAGGCGTTCTTCGAGGTCGATCACATCAACATGCGATTCCGACCGTCGTTCTTCCCGTTCACCGAGCCCTCGCTCGAGGTCGACATCCAGTGTCGCCGCGACAAGGGCGAGATCCGTTTCGGCGAGGGTGAGGACTGGCTCGAAATTCTCGGCTGCGGCATGGTGCATCCGAACGTGCTGCGCGCCTGCGGCATCGATCCTGATGTCTACCAGGGCTTTGCCTGGGGCATGGGCCTCGACCGCATCGCGATGCTGAAATACGGCATCGCCGATCTCCGGCAGTTGTTCGACAGCGACGTACGCTGGCTTTCGCATTACGGCTTCAAGCCGCTCGACGTCCCGACGCTGGCGGGAGGACTGAGCACGTGATTTCAGTCCCTGCGAAATATCAGGGCTTGCGCTCGTTCGCGTTCGGCGACGGGCGGGAGTTGGCCGACGAGTTGCTCGCCCTCGTGATGAACGGCGTGAAGACCGCGACCTGCTCAACCGAGGACGAACCCAACACCTCGACGCCGGGCGAACGCTGGATCGTGCTCGATGGACGTGGCACGCCGGCTTGCGTGATCGAAACCACCGAAGTGACCTATCGCCGCTACAATGAGGTCGACGCCGCCTTCGCCTATGAAGAAGGCGAGGGCGACCGCAGCCTCGCTTATTGGCGCGAGGCGCACCGCATCTATTTCGGACGGCTTGGCCGATTCAGCGAAGACATGATGCTGATGTGCGAACGGTTTCGCCTGGTTGAGGTGTTCGCGCAGGCGGAACAGACGTCATGAGCGGATTGTGTGGGACAGCATCCGGCAGCACTTTGCCCTCCCTCACGACTGCCGTCGCGGAGAGAGCCCCCACCCTAGCCCTCCCCCGCGAGCGGGAGAGGGAACGGACCTCGCTTGGGGCGAATAGCTTTTGTCAAATGGATACGAACCCCTCAATCCAGCAATCGGTCAAACTCCCTCTCCCGCTTGCGGGGGAGGGTTGGGGTGGGGGTGTCTCCGCATCGGAGGTGTCGATGGTCGATCCAGAACATCCTGACTGGAAAGTTTCCCCCAGGCTCCGCTCGAACGCGCGCGCACTCAGAAAAAACTCTACCGACGCAGAGCGTCTCCTCTGGGCTGCATTGCGCGACCATCGCCTGAACGGTGCCAGCTTCCGCCGTCAAGTCCCCATCAAGGACTTCATCGCTGATTTCGTATGTCACGCGGCGAAGCTCGTGATCGAACTCGATGGCGGACAGCATTTCTCCGACCAAGCCGAGCATAAAGACGCGGCCCGATCCGCCGCGATCGAGGCGCAGGGCTTTAAGGTTCTTCGCTTCAGCAATCACGACATGATGACCAATCGCGACGGCGTTCTTGAAACAATTGCCTCCGCCATTGCGGAGAGAGCCCCCACCCCAACCCTCCCCCGCAAGCGGGAGAGGGGGGAAGAGAAGCAAAGATCATGAAATTCACGCTCTCCTGGCTGAAGGAACATCTCGACACCGACGAGCCGCTGGAAAAGCTTGCCGACAAGCTCACCATGATCGGGCTCGAGGTCGAGAACATCGAGGACAAGGCGAAGGCGCTTTCGCCGTTTTCGATCGCGCGGGTGATTTCCGCCGAGCAGCATCCGAATGCGGATCGCCTGCGGGTGTGCATGGTCGATACCGGCGACGGCGGGGCGCCGGTGCAGGTGGTCTGCGGCGCGCCGAATGCGCGCGCCGGCCTCGTCAGCGTATTCTCCCCGCCCGGCACCTTCATCCCCGGCAAGAACATCACGCTCGGCGTCGGCACCATCCGGGGCGTCGAGAGCCGCGGCATGCTGTGCTCGGCGGCCGAGCTGCAGATCTCCGAGGACCATGACGGCATCATGGAGCTGCCGGCCGATGCGCCGATCGGCAAGGGCTACGCCGAATGGGCGGGCCTCGGCGATCCCGTGCTCGAAATCAATCTGACGCCGAACCGGCAGGATTGCACCGGCGTGCACGGCATCGCGCGCGATCTCTCCGCCGCCGACATGGGCAAGTTCAAGGATCCCGCTATCAAGCAGATCAAGGGTGAATTTCCCTGCCCTGTGAAAGTGACGGTGGAAGACGCCACCCTGTGCCCGGGTTTCGCGCTGCGGCTGGTGCGCGGCGTCAAGAACGGCCCCTCTCCGGAATGGCTGCAGAAGCGACTGACGTCGATCGGCCTGCGGCCCATCAACGCGCTGGTCGACATCACCAACTTCATGACTTACGACCGTGCCCGGCCGCTGCATGTGTTCGACGCCAAGAAGGTGAACGGCAATCTCACGGTGCGCCGCGCCAAGGATGGCGAGAGCCTGCTGGCGCTCGACGGCCGCACCTACACGCTCGATCCCTCGATCTGCGTGATCGCGGACGAGCACGGCGTCGAATCGCTCGCCGGAATCATGGGCGGCGAGACCTCGGGCTGCGATGAGAACACCACGGACGTGCTGATCGAATCGGCGCTATGGAACGAGATCAACATCGCGCAGACCGGCCGCAAGCTCGGCATCAATTCGGATGCGCGGTATCGGTTCGAACGCGGCGTCGATCCGGCCTTCATGGTGCCGGGGCTCGAGCTTGCTACCAGGCTGGTGATCGAATTGTGCGGCGGCACGCCGTCGGAGAACATGGTCGTCGGTAACGCCTTCGGCGAGGACCGCGTCATCGACTTTCCGCTGAGCGAGGTTAAACGCCTGGCGGGCATCGAAGTGCCGCTGGCCGAAATGCGGCGCATCCTCAGCCATCTCGGCTTCATGATCGCCGGCAGCGGCCCGGTGGTGAAGGTCGCCGTCCCTTCCTGGCGCACCGATGTGCACGGCAAGGCCGACATCGTCGAGGAAGTCGTACGCATCGTCGGTGTCGACAAGGTGCCGATGACGCCGTTCGAGCGCGGCGACGATGCCCGCAAGCCGGTGCTGACCACGATCCAGCTCCGCACCCGCCGCGCCAAGCGCGCGATGGCGGCGCGCGGCATGGTGGAAGCCGTGACATGGTCGTTCATTTCCAAACCGCACGCCGAATTGTTCGGCGGCGGCCAGGCTGAACTCGCGCTCGCCAACCCGATCGCTTCCGACCTCTCGGACATGCGGCCGAGCCTGCTGCCGGGCCTCGTCGCCGCCGCGCAGGGCAACGCCAATCGCGGTTACGCTGATGTGGCGCTGTTCGAAGTCGGGCAGATCTTTAGGGGCGACAGACCTGAGAACCAGTTCGTCGCGGCCTCCGGCGTGCGTCACGGCTTTGCCTCCTCGAAAGGCATGGGCCGGCACTGGTCGGGCTCTGCCATGACCGACGCGCTCGACGCCAAGGCCGATGCGTTCGCCGTGCTCGCCGCCGCCGGCGCGCCGATGCAGGCGCTGCAGATCGTGCCGGGCGGCGCCAGCTGGCTGCATCCGGGACGCTCCGGCACCATCCAGATCGGCCCGCAGAATGTACTGGGTTATTTCGGCGAGCTGCATCCGCGCACGCTGGAAGCACTCGGTGCCGACGGCCCGCTGGTCGCGTTCGAGGTCATCCTCGACCGCATTCCCGACGCCAAGAAGAAGCCGACCCGCGCCAAGCCACTGCTCGACCTCTCCGCGTTCCAGCCGGTGTCACGCGATTTCGCCTTCATCGTCGATCGCGGCGTCAAGGCTGGCGACATCGTGCGATCGGCGCAGAGCGTCGACAAGAAGCTTATCACTGATGTGACCGTCTTCGACGTCTACGAAGGCAAGGGCATCGATCCGGACAAGAAATCGGTCGCGATTGCCGTGACGATCCAGCCCCGCGAAAAGACCCTGACGGACCAGGAGATCGACGCGGTGGCGGCAAAGATCGTGGCCGAGGTGACGAAGAAGACCGGCGGCGTCCTGCGGGGATGAGCCTGCTCGGACTCATCCCCTCCCAAGTCAGCCTTAACGCGGCGGTCGCGATCTGTGCGGTCGCCTTCGTCTCCGGAACGGCGCGCGGATTTTCCGGGTTCGGCTCGGCGCTGATCTTCATGCCGCTCGCAAGCTCGGTCGCCGACCCACGTCTGGTCGCAGCCCTGCTCCTGATCATCGACTTCATCGCCGCCGCGCCGCTGCTGCCGGGCGCGTGGCGAAAGGCCGACCGCACGGCGACCTCCATCATGGTGTTCGGGGCGCTGATCGGCGTCCCGATCGGCACCTATTTCCTGAGCAGGCTCGAACCCGTGACGACGCGCTGGATCATTTCCGGATTTGTGTTCGCGCTGTTGCTGCTGTTGCTGTCGGGTTGGCGCTACCGCGGTAAGGACTACGCCGCGGTTTCGATCGGCATCGGCGGGCTGGCCGGCTTTTGCAGCGGGCTCGCCCAGACCGGCGGCCCGCCGATCGTCGCCTACTGGCTCGGCCGCCCGCTTCCATCCGCGATCGCCCGCGCCAACATCGTGCTGTTCTTCGGCGCTTCGGATTTCTTTTCCGGCGTCAGTTACGCCGCGGCCGGACTGATCACGCTGGACGCAATCAAGTTCGCCGTGGTGGTCGGCCCGGTCTATGCCATCGGCGTCTGGTTCGGCGCTTCGCTGTTCGGCAAAGCAAGCGAAGCTGTATTCCGATCGATCTGCTACGCCCTGATCGCAGCGGCTGTGATTTTTGGCTTGCCGGCGCTGGATGGCGTGCTGCGGTGATGGGCGCTACGTAGGATGGGTAGAGCGAAGCGAAACCCATCATGCATCTGCGCAGGGATTGATGGGTTTCGCTTCGCTCTACCCATCCTACGAATCGTTTTTCCATCACAGATCTCAAGACACATAACCCTCACGTTAGGCGCGCTCGTGGCCGCCGCAAAAACAAGTGCTTTCGGGCATGCCATCCGTTGACCGGTTACCCGCGCCGCCGCTGCTTCGCAGGGCGTGCCTCCGGCTCCGGATCTTTCAACGCACCGATCCGCCGCAACGCCGCTTCGGCGGCGCGCTCGCCGCTTTCCCAGGCGCCGTCGATCGTTCCCCACAGCGTTTCATGGGCGGCCTCGCCGGCGAGATAGATGCAGCCGAACGGCTCGGTCAAAGCCTTTCGCGAGGACTGCCCGCCGGGACCGGCCGCCGACATCGCGCCGAGCGCGAACGGCGCGGCATTCCAGCGCGTCGCGCTCGATTTCTTCACCGCGGCCGCGGCCTCGCTGCCGTACAGTTTCGTCAGCCATTCCACCGCGAACGCCACCATGGCCTTCTCCCCCTGCGCGGAAAGCTCGCGGCCGAACGAGCCGGCGACATCGAGGGTGCAGAGTGAGGAGCCGCCGATGTTGGCGAACATCAGTGCCGTCCTGGGCGAATTGCTCTGCTCGATGATGACGTCGTCACGGGCAAGGCCAAGCGGATTCCCCGCGATCTGCAGTGCGATCCGGTCGTAGCTGCCAAGGCTCAGTTTGGAGGCCGCATCGAGCACGCGCTTCGGGATGTCCGGCGCGAACTTGATGTTGCCAGCGGCCAGCACGTTGCTCGACACGGTGATCACGGCGGCGCGCGCGGCAATCTTGCCCGCCGGCGTTTCCACGCTGACGTCGCGGTTGCTCCAGACAATGCGATTGGCCGGCGTCGACAGCGACAGCGGCACCTGCTCGCCGAGCTTTGCGATCAGCGTGCCCAATCCCTGACGACAGCCGATTGCGGTATTGCGATCCTGCGCGCGGGACTTGTCGCCGACGGAGACATCTTTCAGATCCTTGCCCGAGAAACTGGCGCCGAGCACAAACTCCGACGTGTCCGCCCAAACGCCGAGGTCCTTCGGCAGCACCGATGCGCATGAGACGTCGAACCGCCGCGCGGCGTCGTCGATGGCGCGATTGGCGCGCACGAGCGCGGCGAGAAATTCCTCGGTCTCGCCGGCACGCGCGTTGCGGCGGCCGATGCGGATTTTTTGGCCCGAGGGCGCCGTCGTGATCTCCAGGCCCGCGCCGCGCGCCAACTTGATCATCGGATTGGTTTCGGGATTGTGCATCCAGCGCGCGCCGCGATCGAACGGCACGTCGAAGGTGGAAGCGTCGGTTTGACAACGGCCGCCGATCTGGCTCGCCGCTTCCACAACAATCACCTTGCGGTTCGCCGCCATGATCCGCCGCGCTGCAGCAATACCGGCCGCACCCGCGCCGATCACAACAATGTCAGCTTCCCGCGGCAACGGTGCCGCTCCGACGCGCGCTCCGAAAAAAACCGGAGTGACCGCCAGACCTGCGGACGCCGACAGGAAGGTGCGGCGGGTCATTGTCATGTCATGGTTTCCGGGGCCTGAAAAAAGCGAGAACAGCTAGCGAACTGTGCCGCATCTCACGTGACGCAGCAACACTCATGGTAAATCAATCATGATTGATCCGCATCTCGCATGAACTAAATTGAAACGGCTTGCGACCATGATAAGGAAACAAAAAAAGCGGGAGAAAAGCCGCTCCAGGGGAATGTCATGGGCGTGATGCTCGATACGATCGGCCAGTTGATTGCGGGCTACCTCCAGAAGGAAGTCCCGGGCTATGAGCCGTTCACACCCAGCGACCCCGAGCATCTGCGCGGCGTCATCGAGCCGGGCGACGTTCTGCTCGTTGAAGGCAACAACCGCATCTCCGGCATCATCAAATACCTGACGCAATCCACTTGGTCGCATGGCGCGCTTTACGTCGGCCCGGTCGATGGCGCCTACGAACCCGACGGCGAGCCGCACGTCCTGATCGAGGCCAATATTGGCGAGGGCGTGACCTCGGCGCCGCTGTCGAAATATTTTCCCTATCATACCCGTATCTGCCGCCCGATCGGCCTGTCCTACGAGGACCGCACCACGGTGTGCCGTTACGCCATCAACCGGATCGGCTTCGGCTATGACACCAAGAACATCGTCGACCTGATGCGCTTTCTGATTCCGCTGCCGGTGCCGCAGCGCTGGCGTCGGCGCATGATCGCGTTCGGCTCCGGTGATCCCACCAAGATCATTTGCTCGGCGCTGATCGCGCAGGCGTTCGACGCAGTGCGCTACCCGATCCTGCCCAAGATCACGCGCGCCGCATCGCGAAAGGCCCGGCGCGAGATCCTGCACATCCGCGATTCCTCGCTCTACATGCCGCGCGATTTCGACATCTCGCCCTATTTCGAAATCGTCAAGCCCACCATCGTGAACGGCTTTGACTACACAGCGTTGCACTGGGCCGACAAACAGAAGCCGCTCCGGGAGGTAGCGGGCGAATTCGCCGTGTTTCCCGAACTCAAGTCGCCGCCGCTTGTTCCTGAAGAGATTGACGAAGAAGCGCCGCTTTCGGCTGAAGAAGTGACGATTGAGGAAGTGACAATAGAGAAAGTGACCGTTGAGACGACAATGGTCGAACGCGTCACCGTGTCGGAACATTACCTCGCCGTCGAATACGTCCCGGTCCGCCCGCCCGAGCGCCGCATGAAGCCGCGCGACAAGGCGCGGGAGATGGTGGCCTGAAGACTCGTAGCCCGGATGAGATTCGTAGGGTGGGCAAAGCGAAGCGTGCCCACCATTTCAAACCAACAACCCAGATAGATGGTGGGCACGGCGCAAGGGCGCCTTTGCCCACCCTACTTCAAAACCTTCCCGCCAATGTCAGCCGCACCGCCAGCGGCTCTGCCGGATGCACATGCCGGTCCGCCACTCCTCCGATCGGCTCGCCCGGCAACCGCGACAGATAATAATATTCGATCTGGTTGGTCTTCGCGTTGAAGAGATTGAGCACGTCGAGCTGCAACCGCAAACCATTGTCGAACTTGTACCCCGCGCGTGCATTGAAGATCAGCGACGCCTGCGAGCGGACGCTGTCGTCCTCGATCAGAGGACGCGGCCCGAAATAGCGTCCACGCAACGCGCCGAACCAGCCGCTCTCGCCGCCGAACGTCACGCCGCCGGCCGCCACCCACGCCGGCGCACCCGGAATGAAATCGCCGGCAGGATCGAAATCGGTGAAACGGGCACGAGTATAGGCGACGTCGAGATCGAGCCGCATCCACGGCAGTATTTGATACTGGTTGGTCCACTCGACGCCGACGCGCCGGCTGGGGCGGCTCGGTTCGGTGGTGCCGGCGTCGCCGACGAACAGCAATTCCGAATCGAAATCCAGCACGAACACCGCGAGTGAACTCGTGAGACCTTCGACCGCTTTGTTGCGAATGCCGATCTCGGCGCCCTTCGAGCGAACCAGCAGCGGCACGCGATCCTGCGGCGTCACCTTGTCGATCGGATCGACCGTGATAGTCGCGCCTCTGATATCGTTGGAGTGCAGGCCGTAGCCGGCATTGCCATAAAACTCGGTCTTGTACCACGGCCCCAGAACGATGCCGGCCTTGGGACTCGTCATCGACGCCTGCGCGTTGCCGGAATTTTGCGGCGTGTCGCTCAGGACTCTTCCTGCAAAATAATCTTCGCGGATGCCGACCGTGGTACGCAGCCAGTCGGTCCAGCGTGCCGTCGTATCCGCCCACAGGCCGACATTGCCTTCCCTGACACTGTCTTCGCGCACGGTCGAGAGCGTCTCGCGCTGCAATGTCTTGAACAAGCCGACCCGGATATCGTCGCCTCGCGTCTGCAGCCCTACTCGGGTTTGCGTCTCGATGCCGCCGACGCGCACATCGAAGGCGTGGCTGGCATTGAGGCCATAGACCGTGCGCCGGTCCATCTGGCTGAACTGGTCGCCATTAATGGGATCGTCGAGGAAATAGGTGAAATTGTTGTAGAGCCGCAGCGACGAGTTGATCGCATAGGCGTTGATCTTGCTCTGCCCGTATTCGCTCGATTGCGCCCAATTGCCCGACAGCGAGAACCGGCTCGACGTGCCGCCATCGGTCGGGTCGAGCGTCCCGAAACGGCCGATGATGCTCTGGTCGATCGCGCGCTGCGCCACCTGATCAGTCGAATTCCAGCCGTTGGAATAGGCCATCGCCGACAGCGTGAACCCGTCGGTCGCGGTGCCCTGGCTGTAGCGCAGGACGCCGTTGATCTTGCGTACATTGTCCGCCACATCCCACGGGCCGTTGTATTTGACGCCCTCGACCGCCGCGAGCAACGTGCCTGCACCGACCGCCGTCGACCCTGCCGCCAGCCCACGGTGATAGCCGAATGTCCCGTTGGTGGTCTCCAATATGTTCTTGGGCAGCCGGTTGACGTAGTCGATCGTGAGGGAGCCGGCGGAGCCGAAGTCGCCGACATCGGCGAAGTACGGACCCTTGCGTACATTCACCGACTGGATCAGTTCGGGAATCATGAAATTGATATCGGCATAGCCCTGCCCGTGGCCATGGGTCGGCATGTTGACGGGCATGCCGTCGATCTTGATGGCGAGATCGGTGCCGTGGTCGAGATTGAAGCCGCGCAGAAAATATTGGTTAGCTTTGCCTTCGCCGGAATGCTGGGTCACGATCAGTCCAGGCACTACCTCCAGCGCCTCGCCGGGGCGGGAGAAGGGCTGCGCGTTCACCTCCGCGCCGCTGATGGTCGTGGCGCTGGCGGCGGTGGGCTGCATGTATGCCGGCCCCGCGGCCGCGGATCCCGACGTCACGCCGCTGCTGACCTGCGGTGCAACGGGCAAACTTGGTTGAACCGGGGCCGGATTTCGCGCGCTTCTCTCGCGGCGGGCCGGCTTGGGACGGTTGCGCGGCCTCGCTTCTGGTGGATTTACCGTCACTGCGGGAAGCCGGTCGGATGAAGGTGCCGCAGCGGTTTGGGCGTCTGCCGGAGACACCGCGGCAAACAGATATGCGGCGGCGGAAAATGCTCCCCAAGCAGCTCTACGCAACGCTCATGCCCCCGCATGATAACTGCTACAATCGGCGCGCGACCGCACCAGTTCGACTTAACCCGGCACCTCACGCTAGCAAGCGCGGTATGACGATACAATAGAAATATCATACTGCGGCAGGACGGAATTTTCCATGCAACGGATCACCATCACGATCGAAGACGATCTGCTCGCCGAGATCGATGCTGCGGCGGAAGCCCGCGGCTACCAGAACCGCTCCGAGATCATCCGCGATCTCGCCCGCGCCGGGTTGCAGCAGGGCGCCGAGGACGCCGCACCATCGGGCCAATGCGTCGCGGCGCTGGTCTACGTCTACGACCACGCCGCGCGGGATCTATCGAAACGGCTGGTGCAGAATTTCCACGGCCATCACGACCTGTCGCTGGCGACGCTGCACGTGCATCTCGACGACGACTCCTGCATGGAGGTGACCGCGCTGAAGGGAGCGAGCGGAGAGGTGCGGCACTTTGCCGACCACATCATCGCCGAACGCGGCGTGCGCTACGGCCGCGTGGTGATGATCCCGACCGCATCCGACAAGAAGCCGAAGGCGCGCAAGCACGGCCATCGCCACGACTAGGATAGCGCTCTATCCGCGTCATTGCGAGGAGCGTAAGCGACGAAGCAATCCATCTATCCGTTATGCCGCGACGTGGATTGCTTCGCTCCGCTCGCAATGACGCGGAGAGGCTGGTCCGAATCTTCCAATCATGCCCGGGACAAACTAGTCATAGCGCGACGAAGTCATCTATCGGACCGGCCGATCACGGCCATCAGTTCCGCGATCTTCTCGCGCTGATCGGCCTTGTTGCCGCTGGTGATCGCATGCTCGACGCAATGCGACACGTGATCCCTCAACACTTCCTCCTCGACACGCCGCAGTGCGGCCCGCACCGCCGATATTTGCGTGACGATGTCGATGCAGTAGCGGTCCTCGTCGACCATCTTGGAGAGGCCGCGGACCTGACCCTCGATCCGGCTGAGACGCTTTTGACAGGATGCCTTGATGTCTTTTCGCATGCGGCTTATATACCCCCACAGGGTATAGGCTTCAAGGGCCGGAGCGGATGATGAACAAGAGCGAAAGCGCCCAACCAAACGGCGCCTGCTGCGGCGGCAACAGCCACGCCGGCCATGACCACGCCAGCCAACACGATCATCACGCCCACGCCGTCGAAACCGTTCGCGACCCCGTCTGCGGGATGACCGTGAACCCCGCGACCAGCAAGCACCGCTTCGACTATCGCGGCGAGACCTTCCATTTCTGCTCGGCCGGCTGCCGGACCAAATTCGCCGCCGATCCAGTCGCGTATCTCGAGAAAGACAGCAGGCCGAAAGCCGCCGTGCCGGAAGGCACCATCTACACCTGCCCGATGCATCCGGAGATCCGCCAGGTCGGCCCGGGAAGCTGCCCGATCTGCGGCATGGCGCTGGAGCCGGAGGTCGCAAGCCTCGACGCGCCGCCCAATCCGGAACTCGCCGACATGACGCGCCGCTTCTGGGTCGGCCTCGTGCTCGCGCTGCCGGCCGTCGTCCTGGAAATGGGCGGACACCTCGTCGGCGGCCATGGCTGGGTCGATCAGACGCTGTCGAACTGGATCCAGT
>Ga0307500_10000515_pt1 | contig 12586 bp, 9 predicted proteins | sample 14_S_MG_FD_201362 | JGI IMG/M metagenome (GOLD analysis project Ga0307500, IMG submission 201362) | Soil microbial communities from Populus trichocarpa stands in riparian zone in the Pacific Northwest, United States - 14_S | ecosystem: Environmental > Terrestrial > Soil > Riparian zone > Trees... | reverse complement strand
CGACGATGCGCCGACCCGCTGAGCCGGCGGACCGCGGCGCCGGCACCCTGCCGCGGTTCACCCAGGCGGAGCGCTGGGTGCATCGCGGCACCGCGGTGCTGCTCGGCCTCTGCCTGATCACCGCGGCGATCCTGTACCTGGAGCCGCTGGCGGTGCTGGTCGGCCGGCGCGCGCTGGTGGTCCGGGTGCACGTGCTGGCCGGGCTCGGGCTGCCGGTGCCGGTGCTGGCCGGCTGGCTGTCCGCGGCGTTCCGGTCCGACCTGCGCGAGCTGAACCGGTTCCATCCGGTCGACGGCGAGTGGCTGCGCAGCCGGGACCGGCGCAGCGGCCGGCTCGCGGTGGGCAAGTTCAACGCCGGCCAGAAGCTGAACGCGGCGTTCATCGCCGGCGCGATCATCGTCCAGTTGGGTACCGGGGTGATCATGCAGTACGGCCGGCACTGGCCGCTGTACCTGCGCACCGGCGGTACCTTCGTGCACGACTGGCTGGCCGCCGCGGTCGGCGTGGTCGTGATCGGCCACCTCTACCTCGCGTTCCACGACCCGGACGCCCGCCGCGGCATGCGCACCGGCCGGGTGCCGGTCGGCTGGGCCAGGCGCGAGCACCGCGGCTGGGCCGAGGCCGTGCCGGCCGGGTCGCCAACGGCCGAGGCCGGCCGCGAGGGTTGACCAGGTTCCCCTCAGTTCAGCCGCCGGCCGGCCGAATGGTCATTACATGCGAGTCGGTGCGGCGCGACGGCTGACCGACCAGTTTGTGCATGTCGGGCGGCAGCCGATCTGGGACCGGGAACACGAGATCATCGGGTACGAACTGCTGTTCCGGGCCGACGAGCGGGCCACCGGGGCGGTCCGGGCCGGCTCCGAGGCGACCAGCCAGGTGATCGTCAGCGCGTTCACCGACTTCGGGCTGGAGCGACTGGTCGGCGCCAACCGGCTCGGTTTCGTGAACCTGACCCGCGACTTCCTGGTCGGCAACCTGCCGGTGCCGTTCGAGCCCGGGCAGGCCGTGCTGGAGGTGCTGGAGACCGTCACCGTGGACGACGACGTGCTGGCCGGCGTCCAGGCGCTGGCCGACGCCGGGTACCCGATCGCGCTGGACGACTTCGAGCTCGGCAGCGGGCACGAGCGGCTGCTGCCGCTGGCCAGCTACGTCAAGCTGCAGGTCGCGGGCATGGATCCGACATTGGTGACGACCGCGGTGGAGATCTGCCGGCAGTACCCGAACGTCAAGCTGGTGGCCGAGCGGCTGGAGACGGACGAGGATCTGAGCTTCGCCCGCGAGCTGGGCTTCGAGCTGTTCCAGGGTTACCTGCTCGGCCGGCCGCAGGTGCTGTCCGCGGCGGCGCTGTCGCCGACCCGGCTGCGCCGGATCGAGCTGATCGGCTACCTGGGCCAGCCGGACGTGGACATGAAGCAGATCATCTCGATCGTGACGCTCGACCCGGCGCTGTCCTACCGGATCCTGCGGGCGACGAACTCGGCGGCGATGGGCCGGAGCCGGCCGGTCTCCTCGGTGCACGAGGCGATCATGATGCTGGGCACCACCCGGCTGCTGCAGTGGCTGTCCCTGATCGCGATGAGCGACCTGGGCGCGCCGGGCGAGGAGCACCTGGTGCCGATCCTGTCCCGGGCCCGGATGTGCCAGCTGGTGGCCGAGCGGCTCTGCCTGGACCCGGCGGCCGCCTTCACCCTGGGCATGCTGGTCGGGGTCGGCGACCTGCTGGACACCCCGATGTCCGAGCTCATCGCCCAGCTGCCGCTGACCGAGGAGGTATCCGACGCGCTGGTCGGCGGCGGCAAGCTGGGCAACGTGCTGGCCGCGGTGCGGGCGTACGAGAACGGCACCGAGCCCGGCCAGGCCGGGCTGGCGATCTCCGGGGCCGAGCTGGCCCGGGCCTACCTGACCGGCCTGGACTGGGCGATGCGCACCTACCGCGCCGTGCTCGGCTGGGCTGAGCCCCGCCCGCTGGGGCGGCCGGGTCCGGTCAGTCGCCCAGGTAGCTCATCACGTGCTTGACCCGGGTGTAGTCCTCCAGCCCGTACATCGACAGGTCCTTGCCGTAGCCGGAGTGCTTGAACCCGCCGTGCGGCATCTCGGCCACCAGCGGGATGTGCGTGTTGATCCAGACGCAGCCGAAGTCCAGCCGGCGGGACATCCGCATCGCCCGGGCGTGGTCGCGGGTGAAGACCGACGCGGCCAGGCCGTACTCGACGTCGTTGGCCCAGCGCAGCGCCTCGTCCTCGGCGCTGAACCGCTGCACGGTGATCACCGGGCCGAAGATCTCGGACTGGATCATCTCGTCGTCCTGGCGCAGCCCGGCGACCACGGTCGGGGCGTAGAAGTAGCCGCGGTCGCCGACCCGGCTGCCGCCGATGGTGACGTCCGCGTGGTCGGGGGCGCGGTCCAGCATGCCGCTGACCCGGTCCAGCTGGTTCGCGTTGTTCAGCGGCCCGTAGAGCGCGTCCGGGTTGGACGGCGGGCCGACCACGGTGCCCCGGGCCTGCTCGGTGAGCGCGGCCACGAAGTCGCTGTGGATGCCCGGGCCGGCCAGCACCCGGGTCGCCGCGGTGCAGTCCTGGCCGGCGTTGAAGTAGCCGGCGACCGCGATCGCCTCGGCCGCCTTGGCCAGGTCGGCGTCGTCGAACACGATCACCGGAGCCTTGCCACCCAGCTCCAGGTGCACCCGCTTCAGGTCGGCGGCGGCCGACCGGGCCACCTCGATGCCGGCCCGGGTGGAGCCGGTGATCGAGACCATCCGCGGCACCGGGTGCGCGACCAGCTCGCGGCCGGTGTCCCGGTCGCCGCAGACCACGTTGAACACGCCCGGCGGCAGGAACTCGGCGGCGATCTCGGCCATCATCAGCGTGGTCACCGGCGTCGTGTCGGACGGCTTGAGCACCACGCTGTTGCCCGCCGCGAGCGCCGGCGCGAACTTCCAGACCGCCATCATCATCGGGTAGTTCCACGGCGTGACCTGGGCGCAGACGCCGACCGGCTCGCGCCGGACGAAGGAGGTGTGGTCGGCCAGGTACTCGCCGGCCGACCGGCCCTCCAGCACCCGGGCGGCGCCGGCGAAGAACCGGAGCTGGTCCAGCATCGGCGGCACCTCCTCGGTCCGGGTCAGCTCGAGCGGCTTGCCGGTGTTCTGCGCCTCGGCCGCGATGAACTCCTCGGCCCGGGCCTCGATCGCGTCCGCGATCTTCAGCAGGGCCCGGCCGCGTTCGCTCGGGGTGGCGTCCCGCCAGGTCTCGAAGCCGCGTTCGGCCGCCCGCATGGCGGCGTCCACGTCGGCGGCCGACGACACCGGCGCCGCCGCGAACACCTCGCCGGTGCTGGGGTCGATCAGCGGCGCGGTCCGGCCGTCGGCCGCGTCGACCTGCTTGCCGTCGACGAAGTTGCGCAGCACCTGGTCAGCCATGGTGTCTCCTTCTCGTGTCCGCGATCAGGCTGGCGCGGCGGTGGCGAACGCCGCGGCCAGCAGGTCCAGGCCCTCGGTGAGCAGATGTTCGCCGATCACCAGCGGCGGTAGGAAACGCAGCACGTTGCCGAACGTGCCGCAGGTCAGCACGACCAGGCCGGCGGCGTGGCAGGCCCGGGCCACCGCCTGGGTGGTGGCCGGGTCCGGTTCCCTGGTGCCCGGCCGGACGATCTCCACCGCCAGCATCGCGCCCCGGCCGCGGACGTCGCCGATGGCCGGGTGCTCCGCCTGCAGGGCGAGCAGCCGGGGCAGCATCACCGCCTCGATCCGCCGGGCGGCGCCGACCAGGTCCTGCTCCTCGATCGTGGCGATCGCGCCCAGCGCGGCGGCGCAGGCGACCGGGTTGCCGCCGTAGGTGCCGCCCAGACCGCCGGGGTGCACGCTGTCCATGATCTCGGCCCGGCCGGTGACCGCGGCCAGTGGCAGCCCGCCGGCGATGCCCTTGGCGGTGGTGACCAGATCCGGCACCACGCCGGAGTGCTCGCAGCAGAACCAGGCACCGGTCCGGCCGAACCCGGTCTGGATCTCGTCGGCCACGAACACGATCCCGGCCCGCGCGCAGAACTCGGCCAGCCGGGGCAGGAACCCCTCCCCCGGCACCACGAACCCGCCCTCGCCCTGGATCGGCTCGATCACCAGCGCGGCCACGTTGTCGGCACCGACCTGGCTGCGGATCGCGGTGATCACCTGCTCGGCCGCCTCCGGCCCGCAGTTCGCCGGCCCGGTCGGCCAGCGGTACGGGTAGGCCATCGGCATCCGGTAGATCTCGGCCGGGAACGGCCCGAACCCGTGCTTGTACGGCATGTCCTTCGCGGTCAGCGCCATGGTCAGGCTGGTCCGGCCGTGGTAGGCGTGCTCGAACGCGATCACCGCCGGCCGGCCGGTGTGCACCCGGGCGATCTTGACGGCGTTCTCCACCGCCTCCGCGCCGGAGTTGAACAGCGCCGAGCGCTTCTCGTGGTCGCCCGGGGTGAGCCGGGCCAACTGCTCGCAGACCGCCACGTACCCCTCGTACGGGGTGATCATGAAGCAGGTGTGGGTGAACCGGCCGACCTGGTCGCGCACCCCGGCGACCACCAGGTCGGCCGCGTTCCCGACGCCGACCACGGCGATCCCGGAGCCGAAGTCGATCAGGCTGTTGCCGTCGGCGTCGACCAGCACGCCGCCGCCGGCCGCGGTCACGAACACCGGCAGGGTGATCGCCACGCCGCGCGCGACCGCGGCGTCCCGGCGGGCCAGCAGTTCCATCGAGCGCGGCCCGGGCACCGCGGTGACCAGCCGCCGCTCCTGCTTCAGCCCGGGACCACCCTGCTGCCTGTCCACAGTGGACCTCCTCGCCGACCGCGCCGCCCGCCGACACTGGGTACCGCACCGCGGCCCGGCCCGCCAGGCGAAAGTAGTCCCGGTGCCCGGTCCCGGTCGCCGGTACCGGTGTCGCGCCCGGCCAGCCGTGCCCGGGTTCCGACGTTCTGCCCTGGTCCCGCGGCGGCCGGGCGGCCAGGCTGGGCAGATGTCGGACAACCAGCCGGCGGCGGGCCACCAGGTCCCGCGCGCGGCGTACGAGCGGCGGCTGAGCGCGCTGCAGGTCGACCTCGTCGCGATGCAGGACTGGGTGATCAATACCGGATACCGGCTGGTCGTCCTGTTCGAAGGCCGGGACACGGCCGGCAAGGGCGGCACCATCCAGCGCATCACGCAGACCCTGCGGCCCCGCTGGTGCCGGACGGTGGCGCTGGCCGCGCCGACCGAACGGGAACGCACCCAGTGGTACTTCCAGCGCTATGTCGAGCACCTGCCGTCCGCCGGCGAGATCGTGCTGTTCGACCGGTCCTGGTACAACCGGGCCGGGGTGGAGCGGGTGATGGGCTTCTGCACCCCGGCCGAACACCAGCAGTTCCTGCTGCACGCCCCGGTGTTCGAGATGATGCTGATCGAATCGGGCATCCGGGTGGTCAAGTACTGGCTGTCGGTGTCCGCCGAGGGCCAGCTGCGGCGGTTCAAGGACCGGGCCAAGGACCCGGCCAAGCGCTGGAAGCTGTCCGCGATGGATCTGGCCGCGCGCACCCACTGGTACGACTACTCGCAGGCGAAGGACGAGATGTTCGCGCACACCGATACGCCCATCTCGCCCTGGTACGTGGTGGAGGCCGACGACAAGCGGGCGGCCCGGCTCAACCTGATCACCCACCTGCTCGGGCAGGTGCCCTACCGCGGCACCCGGCCGAAGCCGCTGAAGTTGCCGCCGCTGCAGGCCGACACCGGCTACACCCGGCCACCGCCGGCGGTCTACCGCCAGGTGCCCGACATCACGGCCGAACTGCGTTGACGTCCCTCCCGGCGGTCGGCCACCGGCTCCGGCCCGGCCCTCGGCCCGGCCCCGGCCCGGCCCTGGCCCCGGCCCTGGCCCCGGCCCTGGCCCCGGCCCTGGCCCTGGCCCAGCCTCGGCCCGACCTTGGCCCGGCCGGGCCCGGCCGGGCGAGGTCAGCCGCTGACCGGCAGGGCGGCCCGCCGGACCATCTCGCCGATCGCGTCGGCCGGCACCGGCCGGCCCAGGTGGTAGCCCTGCGCGACCCGGTAGCCGAGCGCGCGCAGCCGGTCGGCCTGGGCCTCGGTCTCCACCCCCTCGGCGACCAGGTCCAGCCCGAACGCGGACCCGAGGTGGGCGACCGCGGCGGCCACCGTGGCCTGGTGCGGCATCGGCTCGGCCTGGGTGAAGGTGCGGTCCAGCTTCAGCTCGTCCACCGGGCAGGTCTGCAGCAGGCTGAGCGTGGACTGGCCGGTGCCGAAGTCATCCAGCGCGATCCGGACGCCCAGGGCGCGCAGCGCGGGCAGGTGCGGCTCGGTGCCGAGCAGCATGGCGGCCATCGTCTCGGTGATCTCCAGGGTGAGCCGGTGCGGCGGCAGCCCCGAGTCGGCCAGCGCCGTGGCGACCTCGTTGGTGAAGCCGGGTTCGAGCAGCTGCGCCGCGGACACGTTCACGTTCAGCCGGTTCGGTGCGGCCGGGCCGAACTCCGCGGTCCAGCGGGCGGCCTGCCGGCACGCCTGGCGCAGCACCCAGCGGCCCAGCGGCACGATCAGGCCGGTCCGCTCGGCGACCGGGATGAACGTGGCCGGCGCGAGCAGCCCCCGGGTCGGGTGCGCCCAGCGGACCAGTGCCTCCACCCCGGTGATCGTGCCGTCCTGCAGTGACACCAGCGGCTGGTAGACCAGCCGCAGCTGGCCCTCGTCGATGGCCTGCCGCAGCTCGGCGCCGACCCGCGGCTGCTCGGCCAGGCCGAGGTTCAGCTCCGGCGTGTAGTGCGCGTACCGGCTGCCGCCGTGCGCCTTCGCCGCGTACATCGCCACGTCCGCGCGGCGCAGCAGTTCGGCCGCTTCGTCGGTGGTCGCGCCGTCGGCGATGCCCAGGCTGGCCCGGACCAGCAGCTCGTGCCCGCCGGCCAGCACCGGCGGGGAGAGCGCGGCCAGCATCCGGTTGGCGGTGTGGTCCGCCTCGGCCCGGGTGGCGCCGTCCAGCACCACCGCGAACTCGTCGCCGCCGAGCCGGGCCACCGTGTCGTCCGCCCGAACGCTGCCGGCCAGCCGGCCGGCCACCTCGACCAGCAGCGCGTCCCCGATGCCGTGTCCGAGCGCGTCGTTGACCATCTTGAAGTCGTCCAGGTCGATCAGGATCACGGTCACCGGCCGCTCGGCGTCACACCGGCTCAGCGCCTCGATCAGCCGCTCGTTGAGCAGCACCCGGTTGGCCAGCTGGGTCAGCGAGTCGTGGGACGCCCCGTGGTCCAGCCGGGTCACCAGCCGGCCGTTCTCCCCGAACGCGACCAGCTGCCGGGCGACCACCAGGGCGGTCAGGCCGACCGCGCCCGCCGACACCACCAGACCCCGCTGGTGCCCGGGTACGAAGAGCAGCGCGTCGGTGGCCGCGATCGCGACGTACGGCAGCACGCTGAAGGTGCGCCGGCCGCGCCGGCCCGCCCGCGCCCCGGCGGCCCGCCGATCCGGCCGCCGGGCGGCCGCCACCTGCCGCCGGGCACCCAGCAGCATGAACACGCAGACCGCCGGCGTCACGTAGCAGCCGACGTTCAGGTACGGCCGGTCGGCCAGCAGCGGCGCCGGCGCCGACCCGACGCTGCCGATCACCATGGCCACGCCGAGCCGCTTCAGCGCGCCGGTATCGACCAGGTTGGCGCCGGCCAGTGCCACCTTGGCCAGCCCGAACATCACCACCAGCGGCAGCATGGTGATGGACAGCCCGGTGACCAGCGGTCGCAGGCTGTCGGCCTGCTGGCGTGCCGCCGGCCCGCCGACGAAGGTCCACAGGAACACGCCGCCGGCGAGCACCACCGTGCCCGCGTCCAGCAGGATCGTCAGCCGCTCCACCCGGCTGGTGGCGCCCATCGGCAACCGGCACAGCGTCCAGATCGCCAGCAGCAGCGAGAGGCTGTAGAGGCCGGCGGTGAGCGGGCCCATCTGCTGCGACGGCCGCCCCGTCGCATATATCGCGTCGTAGGCATTGGCCACCGTCGCCAGCCCGACCACGGTATTCGCGATGGCCAGCGTGCGCCAGAAGCGGACGGCGCCCCGGTTCAGCCCGGGGCTGGCGCCGGCCCGCCAGAGCGCGACCGCGGCCAGGCCGGCCACGACCGGCTGCACCGCCCAGAGCAGCAGCAGCGGGCCCACCGACCGGCCGGCGCCGAAGTCGACCAGAAACCAGGCCAGCGACACCCCGGTGAGCAGGACGGACACCGCCAGCGCCCAGTCCGGCCGGCGGCCGCGGGCCCAGGGCCACCCGGAGGCGTCCGGACCGGCCGGGTTGGCGTTGGGCACCTGCCCGGTATCCACCGGCGTGTGCACAGTGCCCACCATCCGTCCCTGACCGGCTACCCGTCGCGCCGCCTCGTGATTCGCCCGATGGACCTATCGGCCGGCCCCGGCCGGCGCTGAGCGCTGCCAGCGGGTCGCCGCCGGCGGCGGAAGCCGCGCGATGAGGCGCGATGAGGCGGGATCCAAGCGGGATCCATCGGGCAGACTGTGCAATCGGGGAAAGGGGGTCCCGCGGTGGTGTCCGTCCCGAGCGACCGCGCGCTGCAGACCCGGGCCGCGCTGCTGCAGGCGGCCCTTGAGGTGTTCGCGGCGTCCGGCTTCGCCGAGGCGAACGTGACCGACGTGGTCGGCCGGGCCGGTGCCAGCGTCGGCAGCCTCTACCACCACTTCGGCGGCAAGGCCGATCTCTACCTGGCGCTGTTCGACGAGTACCAGTCCCGGCAGGAGGCCCGGGCCGCCGCCGCGGTGCGGGACGCCCGGACCGCCGGCGTACCGGGCGAGCTGGGCCTGTTCCTGGCCGGCACCCGCGGCTACCTGTACGGCTGCTGGGAGGACCGGGACGTGGCCCGGCTGTTCCTGCCCGGCGGTGGCCCGCCCGGTTTCGAACTGGTGGCCCGGCGCCGGTTCCGCGCCTGGGTCCGCCGCAACGGGGCGCTGCTCGGCCATGACGGCGGCAAGCACCGCCTCGGCGAGGCGCTCACCCTGGTGCTGACCACGGTGATCAGCGAGGCCGGCCGCGAGGTCGCGGTGCAGAGCTCGGAACGGGCGGCGCATCAACTGGCCGAGGACGTGATCGAGCTGATCGGCCGCCTCGCCCTACCCGACCTGTAGCCACCCCGACCGGTAGCCAGGCCAGGCCAAGCCGGTGGCCGGGCCAGGCTGGTAGCCAGGCCAGGCCGGTGGCCAGCCTTGCCGGTGGCCAGGCCCGTCGGTAGCCGGCCGGGCCGGTGGCCGGCGGGGGTGTCCAAGCAGGGCTGGGCGCGGTAACCTCCCGCATCCGAATGCGGTTCGGTTCTGGGGTGATGCCGATGTCGGCCGACCGGCCGCTGCTCGAGGTCGACCGGCTGACCGTGGCGTTCGGCGGTCTGCACGCACTCGACAACGTCTCGCTGACGGTCCGGTCCGGGCAGGTGCTCGGCCTGATCGGGCCCAACGGCGCCGGCAAGACCACGCTGTTCAACGTGGTCTGCGGCTTCGTCCGGGCCAGCGGGGGCAGCGTGCGCTGGCAGGGCCGGCCGTTGCGCCGGGTCCGCCCGCACCAGCTCGCCGGCCTCGGCATCGCCCGCACGCTGCAGGGGCTGGGCCTGTTCGGGCACCTCACCGCGGTGCAGAACGTGATGGTCGGCGCGGCCAGCAAGGCCCGGTCCGGGCTGGTCGGCAACCTGCTCGCGCTGCCCACCGCGGACGCTGACGAGTACCGGCTGCGGGACCGGGCGATGGCCACGCTGTCCGCCCTGAACATCGCCGACGCCGCCGGCCGGCGCTGCGGCGAGCTGCCGTACGGGGTGCAGAAGCGGGTCGCGCTGGCCCGCGCGCTGGTCGCCGAACCCAAGCTGCTGCTGCTGGACGAGCCGGCCGCCGGCCTGTCCGGGGACGAGACCGCGGAGCTGGCCGACCTGGTCCGCCGGCTGCGCGCGGACATGTCGGTGATGCTGGTCGAGCACCACGTCGACCTGGTGATGAGCGTCTGCGACGAGGTGGTCGTGCTCGACTTCGGCAAGGTCATCGCCACCGGTCCGCCGGACACCGTCCGCACCGACCCGGCAGTCGTCGAGGCATATCTCGGCGCCACCGTCGAAGACTCCGCCGGCCCGATCACCGAACTGGCCACCGACCCCGGGCCGGCACCGGCCGCCCCGCCCGCCGAGCCGGCCCAGCCGGCGGAACCGGCCGAGCCGGCGGAACCGGCCGAGCCGGCGGAACCGGCCGAGCCGGCGGAACCGGCCGGGGAGCGGAGCGCCGGTGCTTGAGGTCGAGGGGCTGCAGACGATGTACGGCGCGGTCCGCGCGCTGGACGGGGTGAACCTGACCGCGCCGGCCGGCAGCATCACCGCGGTCCTGGGCGCCAACGGGGCCGGCAAGACGACGCTGCTGCGCACCGTGAACGGGCTGGTCCGGCCGCGCGCCGGCGAGGTCCGGCTGGACGGCGAGCTGGTCACCAGGCTGGCGCCGGAGGACCTCGTCCGGCGCGGGCTCGGGCACGTCCCGGAAGGCCGGGGCGTGATCACCGAGCTGACCGTGGAGGAGAACCTGCGCCTGGGCGGGCTCTGGCGCCGGGACCGGCCGGGGCTGCGCGCCGACCTGGCCCAGACCTACGAGATGTTTCCGCTGCTGGCGGAGCGGCGGGCCCGGGCCGCGCAGACGCTGTCCGGTGGGGAGCGGCAGATGCTCGCGCTCGGCCGGGCGCTGATGGGCCGGCCCCGGCTGCTGCTGCTGGACGAGCCCTCGCTCGGGCTGGCCCCGCGGGTGACCGCGCAGATCATGGCCGTGCTGCGCCGGCTGCGCGCGGACGACGGGCTGACCGTCGTGCTGGTCGAGCAGAACGCGCGCAGCGCGCTGTCCATCGCCGACCGCGGCGTGGTGCTCAACCTGGGCCGGGTGGTGGCCGAGTCGGACGCCGCCGAACTGGCCGCGGACGAGCGGCTGCGGCACGCGTACCTCGGCTTCTAGCCGGCTGCCGGCTGGCTTCGGACCCGGACGAGAAACCGGACGAGAAAGGGTGGCTGGTGAGTCGATTCGTTGACCTGACCCTGGCCGGCACCGCCAACGGCATGGTGTACGCGGCGCTGGCGCTCTCCCTGGTGCTGATCTGGCGGAGCACCCGGGTGGTGAACTTCGCCCAGGGCGGGATGGCGATGATCACCACGTTCATCGCCTATTCGATCGTGCACCGCGGCGGGTCGTACTGGCTGGCGCTGCTGGTCGCGGTGCTGGCCGGGCTGCTGATCGGCGCGGTGGCCGAGCGGGTGCTGATCCGGCCGGTGGAGAACAAGCCGCCGCTGAACGCGGTGATCGTCACGCTCGGCCTGCTGGTGTTCCTGCAGGCGCTCGCCGGGATGATCTACGGCGGGACCCCGCGGTCGTTCTCGCCGGCCTTCGACATCCGCGGCTACCAGGCCGGCGACCGGCGGCTGCTGTTCTCGCCGGCCGACCTGTTCACCGTGCTGGCCGTGCTGGTGGTGATGGCCGGTCTTGCGGTGCTGTTCCGGCGCAGCGCGCTCGGACTGCGGATGCGGGCCGCCGCCTTCGCCCCGGAGGTGGCCCGGCTGCTCGGCGTCCGGGTGGCCCGCACGCTCACCATCGGCTGGGCGCTGGCCGCGGCGGTCGGCGCGCTGGCCGGGATTCTGGTCGCGCCGAGCACGTTCGTCGGGCCGAACCAGTTCGACGCGACGCTGGTCTTCGGCTTCACCGCCGCGGTGATCGGCGGGTTGGACAGCCCGCTCGGCGCGGTGGTCGGCGGGCTGCTGCTCGGTCTGGCGCTGAGCTACCTGTCCGGGTACGCCGGTTCGAACGTGGTCACCCTGGGCGCGCTGGTGGTGCTGATCGCGGTGCTGATGGTCCGTCCGGCCGGCTTGTTCGGCTCGACCGGCGAGCGGCGGGTCTGATGGCCGCCGAGGCCGGGGCCGACAGCATCGACCTGGGCCGGCCCGGCCGGCGCAGCCGCTGGGCGACCCTGCGCAAGCACCTGGCCTGGACGGTCGTCGGCGGGCTGGCCCTCTACCTGCTGACCATCTCGGTGGACCCGTACCGGAACCTGCAGATCGCCACCATCGCCTACACCGCGATCGCCGCCGCCGGGCTCACCGTGCTGACCGGTTCCAGCGGCCAGATCTCACTCGGCCAGGGCGCGTTCATGGCGGTCGGCGCATACACCACCGCCCTGCTGCTGATCCACCGGGAGGACTGGCCGCTCGGTGTCGTGCTGATCGTCAGCACCCTGTTCACCGCGGTGGCCGGCGCGCTGGTCGGGGCGGCCGCCGCCCGGCTGCGCGGGCCGTACCTGGCCGGCGCCACGCTGGCGTTCGCGGTCGGGCTGCCGGCGCTGGCCGACTACCGCGGGCTGCGCGAGCAACTCGGCGGCGGCAACGGCCTCAGCGTCGCCACCAAACCGCCGCCGCTGCGGCTGGGCGAGACGTTCCCGCTGGAGCGCTGGCAGGCCTGGATCTGCGGGCTGTGCCTGGTGCTCACCCTGCTGCTGCTGGCGAACCTGCAGTCCGGCCGGATCGGCCGGCACATGCGCGCGGTCCGGGACGACGAGGTGGCCGCGTCCCTGGCCGGGGTGAGCGT
>Ga0307500_10000514_pt1 | contig 12594 bp, 11 predicted proteins | sample 14_S_MG_FD_201362 | JGI IMG/M metagenome (GOLD analysis project Ga0307500, IMG submission 201362) | Soil microbial communities from Populus trichocarpa stands in riparian zone in the Pacific Northwest, United States - 14_S | ecosystem: Environmental > Terrestrial > Soil > Riparian zone > Trees... | reverse complement strand
TTCAGCCCGGACGGCGAGCGGCTGGCCACCTCGGCCACCGACGACACCGCGCGGGTCTGGGACCCGGTCACCGGGCAGAACCTGACCACGGTGCGGGCCCGGGGCGCCGCGGTCACCGCGGCCGCCTTCACCACCGACGGCGTGGGCCTGGCCGCCGTCGGGGCGGACGGCAACACCCGGCTCTGGGACGCGGCGACCGGCGCCTGCCTCAGCACCAGCCGCGGCGGCGCCGGGCCGCTGACCGCCATCACGGCGACCCCGAGCGGGTTCACCGTGGCCGCCGGCGCCGAGGAGGCGGTGCAGGTGCGCACCCCCGGCACCGGGCTGGTCGCGGTGGTGCCGCACGGGCCCGCCGGCGTGCTGACCGCGCTGGCCGTCAACCCCGAGGGCACCCGGCTGGCGACCGCCGGCACCGACCACATCGTGCGGATCTGGGACCCGCTCAGCGGGCAGCCGCTGGGTGCGCTGCACGGGCACATCGGCGCGATCACCGGCGCCGCGTTCGGCCCGGACGGGGTGACCCTGGCGACCGCGAGCACCGACGACACGGTCCGGCTCTGGGACACCAGCAGCGGCGAGCCGATCCGCACGCTGTACCGGCGGGCCGGCACGATGACCGCGGTCGCGTTCAGCGCCGACGGGCTGTGGCTGGCCACCGGCAGCACCGACGGCACCGGCCAGGTGTGGAACGCCGAGACCGGAGCGGCCCACGGCGTGCTCTACGGGCACGCCGGCCGGATCACGGTGGTCGCGTTCGCCCCGGACGGCGGCTCGGTGGCCACCGGCAGCACCGACGGCACCACGATGCTCTGGGACCCGGCCACCGGCCACAGTAGACACACGCTGGACGCGGCGTCCGGGTGGACCGAGGCGGCCGTGTTCAGCCCGGACAGCCGGCGGCTGGCCACCGGCGGCACCGACGGCACCGTCCGGCTGTGGAGCGTGGCGACCGGCGGCTGGCTGGCCACCCTGGTCCCGCTGACCGAGGGCTGGGCCACTCTGCTGCCCGGGCTGAAGTACAAGCTGGAGGGCGCGGCCGCGGGCGAGTTCTGGTACGTCGCCGGGATGTGCCGGTTCGAGCCGGGCGAACTGGACGCCTACCAGTCGTCGCTGGAACGGCTGCCGGCGCAGGCCCCGCTGACCGCGACCACACCGGTGCCGGCCGGCCGGCGGCGGTCGCCGGGGGTCGGCGTGACCGGGGCGGTGGGCTGGGTGTAAACCACTGTCCATGATGTACACACCGGCTGCGGACCGGTACGACCAGATGGAATACCGGCGCAGCGGCCGGAGCGGGCTGCGGCTGCCGGCCATCTCGCTGGGGCTGTGGCACAACTTCGGCCACGACCGGGCGCTCGACACCCAGCGGGCGATCCTGCGCCGGGCGTTCGACCGCGGCGTGACCCACTTCGACCTGGCCAACAACTACGGCCCGCCGTACGGCTCGGCGGAGGAGAACTTCGGCCGGATCATGGCCACCGACTTCCGCCCGCTGCGGGACGAGATGGTGATCTCGACCAAGGCCGGCTATGACATGTGGCCCGGCCCGTACGGCGAGTGGGGCTCGCGCAAGTACCTGCTGGCCAGCCTGGACCAGAGCCTGGGCCGGCTGGGCCTGGACTACGTGGACATCTTCTACAGCCACCGGTTCGACCCGGCCACGCCGCTGGAAGAGACGATGGGCGCGCTCGACTCGGCGGTCCGGCAGGGCAAGGCGCTGTACGTCGGCATCTCCTCGTACTCGCCCGAGCGGACCGGGGAGGCGGTGGCGATCCTGCGCGAGCTGGGCACCCCGATGCTGATCCACCAGCCCTCCTACTCGCTGCTGAACCGCTGGATCGAGGGCGGCCTGCTGGACGTGCTGGGCGAGACCGGGGTCGGCTGCATCGTGTTCTCGCCGCTGGCCCAGGGCGTGCTCACCGACCGCTACCTGGACGGGGTGCCGGCCGGCTCACGGGCCAGCCGGGACTCCTCGCTGGACCGCGGCACGCTGACCGAGTCGACAATGGCCAAGGTGCGCGGGCTGAACGAGATCGCCGGCCGGCGCGGCCAGACGCTGGCCCAGCTCGCCGTCGCCTGGACCCTGCGCGACCCGCGGGTCACCTCCGCGGTGATCGGCGCGAGCAGCGTCACCCAGCTCGACAACAACCTGGACGCCCTGCACCGGCTCGACTTCACTCCGGACGAACTGGCCGAGATCGACACCCTGGCCACCGAAGAAGACAAGGTCAACCTCTGGGCGAGATCCAGCCAGCAGTAGGCCCATATGCAGGATGCTCACCGCGCCGGTGCACCCAGCCGATCACGAAGTGTGCCCCGCCGGGACGTGTGACCGGCCCGGCCGTCAGCGGCAACGTCGTCGCCACGGCAGGCCCGCCGTCGGTGATCCAGCTGTTGAGGTAGCGGAACTCGACTCCGGCGGCCGTGCGGCTCAGCGTCGCGGCATGCCGTCCCGCCTTCACGACATCGGCCCGATCGACGGTACGGAGCTGCTGGAGATCCTCGTCGCTCGGCTGTGCCATCAGATCAGGACCACAGGTCCGGCTGCGGGCGGACTTCGGCGGCCCCGCCCCGCTTGAGTTCGAGGTGCAGCCCGAGCGCCGACAGCACGGCGATCACCTTGTCGAGCTGCACGGACTGCTTGCCGTTCTCCAAGGAGTAGACGAACCGCTCCGACACTCCCGCGAGCTCAGCCAGCTCGTCCTGGTGCAGTCGCAGCTTTCGGCGTCGCGACCGCACAGCTGCCGCGAACGCGTTACCGGGTGCGTCGGCAACCGTCCGACCTTGCGTTGTCACAGACGTCGACCTCCAACCGCACGAACGTACGGCTCAGCGAGTCTAGCCGAGCGGCGCCGAGCAGAACCAGTGCCAATCCGCACGAACGTGCGGCCGACGCCCGGAGCCGGTACCCGACGTCGGCGTCCGGCGGTGCGCCCGCACGGACGTGCGGCCAGCGCGGTCTCAACTCAGGCGGTACAGGCGGTGGGCGTTGCCGGTCAGGATCAGGTCGGTGACGTCGGCGGGCAGGTCGAGGGCGCGGACCGCGGCGAGGTTGCGGGCGATGCCGGGGACGCCGGGCCAGTCGCTGCCGAAGACGAAGCGGCGGGCCAGGCGGGGCAGGCTGTGCCGGGCGTAGTAGTCCGGTAGCCGGTGCGGGGGCAGCCCGGCGATGTCGATCCAGACGTTGTCGTAGGTCAGGGTGAGGACGGCGGCCGTGTCGTAGGACCAGCCGCGGCCGCCGTGCGCGAGCACGAACGGGCAGCCGGGGAAGTCGCGGACCACGTCGACCAGGTGGTCCAGGCTGGCGTAGCGGTTGCGGGCGCCGGGGAAGTTGCTGGTGCCGGCGTGCACGATGATCGGGATGCCGGCCGCCTCGCAGTGCCCGTACAGCGGGTAGAGCTCGGGCAGGTCCATCGGGAAGCCGCCGTGCACCGGGTGCAGCTTCACCGCGACCGCGCCCAGCGCGAGCTGCCGGCGGGCCTCGGCCAGCACCGGGTAGTGCACGTGCGGGTTCACGTTGGCGACCAGCGCGAACCGGCCCGGGTCGTGCTCGGCGAACGGCAGCAGGTCCTCGATCCGCTGCCAGCCGGTGACCCGCGGGCTGTACTCGGCGAACAGCAGCGCCCGGTCGACGCCCTCGCCGGCCAGGTAGGCGGCGAACACGTCCGGGCGGGGCCGGCCGTCCGGGTCGTACAGGTCGGGCACATCGCCGGCGGTGAAGCCGGCCCGCCACTGCCCGCCGGCCACCTTCAGCCCGGCCAGCGTGGCCACGTGTACGTGCGCGTCGACGACCGTGCGAACCCCCCGAGGGCTGGCGCCGGCGAACGCGCCGGAGCGGCTGCGGTGTGCGAGATTGTATGGGTGGTCGACTTCGAGACCCACCCGAGCCGCTACCGGCACTGGCGCCTGGGCGTGGCCGGCGAGCAGGCCACGCTCACCCTGGACGTGGACGAGCAGGGTGGCCTCCAGCCCGGCTACGAGCTGAAGCTGAACTCGTACGACCTGGGCGTCGACATCGAGCTGTACGACGCGTCCCAGCGGCTGCGCTTCGAATACCCGCAGGTCAGAGCCGTGGTGCTGGCCAGCGGCAAGGACCGGGTGTTCTGCGCCGGGGCGAACATCGGGATGCTGGCGCTCGCCTCGCACCAGTGGAAGGTGAACTTCTGCAAGTTCACCAACGAGACCCGCAACGGCATCGAGGAGGCGAGCGCCGGCTCCGGCCAGACCTGGATCGCCGCGCTGAACGGCACCACCGCCGGCGGCGGGTACGAGATCGCGCTGGCCTGCGACGAGATCCTGCTGGTGGACGACGGCTCGTCGGCCGTCTCGCTGCCGGAGGTGCCGCTGCTCGGCGTGCTGCCCGGCACCGGCGGGCTGACCCGGCTGGTGGACAAGCGGCAGGTCCGCCGCGACCTGGCCGACGTGTTCGCCACCCGGGCCGAGGGCATCCGCGGGCGAACCGCGGTGGACTGGGGCCTGGTGGACGCGATCGCGCCACCCCGGCGCTTCGCCGACGCGGTCGCCGGCCGGGTGGCCGCGGCGTTGGCCGCACCCGCCGACCCGGCCCGGGCCGGCGCGACCGGTGTCGAACTGCCGCCGCTGGACCGCGCCCAGGCCGGCGACGGGATCGCGTACCCGCATGTCCGCTGCCGGCTGGACCGGCCGGCCGGGGTGGCCGAGATCACCGTGACCGGGCCGGCCGCCGTCCCCGGCACCCCGGCCGAGCTGCACGCGCAGGGCGCCGGGGCCTGGGCGCTGGCGGTCGCCCGCGAGCTGGACGACCTGGTCCTGCGGCTGCGGCTGGACGAGCCGGAGCTGGGCACCTGGCTGCTGCGCACGGCCGGCGACCCGGCCGTGCTGGTCGGGTACGACACCTTCCTGGCCATCCACCGGGACGACTGGCTGGTGAGCGAGACGGTCCGGTTCCTGGGCCGGGTGCTGGCCCGCCTGGACCAGTCCGCGCGCAGCCTGTTCGCGCTGCTCGAGCCGGGCAGCTGCTTCGCCGGGCCGCTGGCCGAGCTGGCTCTGGCCGCCGACCGCAGCTTCATGCTGGACGGGGCACGCGAGGGTTCCGACCTGCCGGCGGCGACCCTGACGCTGACCGAGGCGAACTTCGGGACGTACCCGATGGCGTCCGGGCGGAGCCGGCTGGAGGTCCGGTTCGCCGGCCGGGCCGAGCCGGTGGAGGCCGCCCGCAAACTGGCCGGGGCGGCACTGACCGCGGCCGAGGCGTCCGGAGCCGGGCTGGTCACGTTCATCCCGGACGACCTGGACTGGGACGAGGAGATCCGGCTCGCGGTCGAGGAACGGGCCGCGTTCAGCCCGGACGCGCTGACCGGGCTGGAGGCCAACCTGCGCTTCGGCGGCCCCGAGACGCTGCAGACGAAGATCTTCGGCCGGCTCACCGCCTGGCAGAACTGGATCTTCCAGCGGCCGAACGCGGCCGGCCCCGACGGCGCGCTGCGCCGCTACGGCACCGGCCAGCGCCCGGCCTTCGACCGGAAGCGAGTCTGAGCATGACCGACACTCCCGTCAGCAAGATCGACTACACCGAGAAGATCCCGAACAACATCGACCTGGCCACCGACCGGCGGCTGCAGCGGGCGCTGGAGTCCTGGCAGCCGGACTTCCTGGACTGGTGGCGCGACCTGGGCCCCGAAGTCTTCGGCCAGGACGAGGTCTACCTGCGGACCGCCACCGCGGTCGGCCGCGACGGCTGGGCGCACTTCGACTACGTCCGGATGCCCGAGTACCGCTGGGGCATCTTCCTGGCCGAGCCGGAGCCCGGCCGGGTGATCAGCCACGGTGAGCACGCCGGGCAGCCGGTCTGGCAGCAGGTGCCCGGCGAGTACCGGTCCGACCTGCGCCGGCTGATCGTCGTGCAGGGCGACACCGAGCCGGCCTCGGTGGAGCAGCAGCGGCACCTCGGCCGCACCGCGCCCAGCCTGTACGACCTGCGCAACCTGTTCCAGGTGAACGTCGAAGAGGGCCGGCACCTGTGGGCGATGGTCTACCTGCTGCACGGCTACTTCGGCCGGGACGGCCGGGCCGAGGCCGACCTGCTGCTGCAGCGCAACAGCGGCGACCTGGACTCCCCGCGCATCCTCGGCGCGTTCAACGAGCGCACCCCGGACTGGCTGGCGTTCTTCATGTTCACCTACTTCACCGACCGGGACGGCAAGTTCCAGCTCGGCACGCTGAAGGAGAGCGCGTTCGACCCGCTCGCCCGCACCTGCACGTTCATGCTGCGGGAGGAGGCGCACCACATGTTCGTCGGCACCACCGGCGTGCAGCGGGTGCTGGAGCGGACCGCGGCGCTGATGGTGGAGCACGACACCGAGGACGTCTACCCGCACGGCGGCATCCCGCTGGACCTCATCCAGCGCTACCTGAACTTCCACTTCGCCGTCTCGATGGACCTGTTCGGCTCGGAGCTGTCCACGAACGCGGCCAACTACTTCTCGTCCGGGCTCAAGGGCCGCTGGAACGAGACCCGCCGCGCCGACGACCACCGGCTGCTGGACGCGGTGGCCGCCCGGGAGACGGTCCGGGACGGGCGGCTGGCGGTCGACGAGGTGCCTGCGCTGTCGGCGCTGAACCTCGACCTGCGCAACGAGTACGTGGCCGACTGCGCCCGCGGGGTGAAGCGCTGGAACCAGGCGCTGGCCGCCGCCGGCCTGCCGCACCGCCTGACGCTGCCGCACGACGGCTTCTGCCGCCGGGTCGGCGGTTACTCGTCCGCCCACATCACCCCGGCCGGCCAGCTCGTGGACGCCGCCAGCTGGGACCGCGGACAGCAGCACTGGCTACCGACACCCGAGGACCGGCTGCGGGTGGCGGAGCTGATGCGACCGGTGTACGAACCCGGCCGGTTCGCCGGCTGGATCGCTCCCCCACCCACCGGCATCAACAACCAGCCGGTCGACTTCGAGTACGTCCGCATCACCTGACCTGTGCTCCGACAATCCGCTTCCGGTACGCCAGGAGGATCTGCACCGCGGTGGTCCATGCGGTGAGCACCTCCGGCGGGGTGCCCGCCGCGGCGGGCTGCAGGCCCCGGACGTACTCGGCGAGCTCGGTGGTGGCCGCCTGCATGAAGCTCTCCGCGCAGAACTCGCCGAAGTCGCCGGCCTGGTACCGCCGGCGCTCGGCCGGGCTCATGCTGGGGCCGAGGTCGAGCCCGAGCAGGTACTGCCCCCCGTTCCGGCGGAGCACCAGCCAGGCCCCGTAGAGGCTCCGGGCGTCCGGCGACATCGCCTTGATGGCCGCCACCGTCGCCGCCCCGTTGGGAAGGCGCAGCTGCAGGCTGGCCAGCTCGGCGGTCTGGTTGCCGACCGGCCCGGACCGGGCCAGCTGCGCGACCAGCTCGACACACCGGCCGATCTCCGCGGCCGCCGCCGTGGCCACCTCCGGCGGCAGGACGGCGCCCGCCAGCAGCGACCGCTCGAAAGTGGCGTGCCCGGCCTCGTGCAGGAACAGCCGCAGGTAGCCGTACGGGTGCAGCAGGCTGAACGCCTTGAGGAGCAGCTCGCCGTCCAGGTAGCAGGCATCGCCGTACGCGCTGTCGATCCGGGCGACGATCCGGACCGGCACGCCGAACCGATCGGGCCCGGTACCGGTCAACGTCGCGGCGAACGCGGGCCATCGGGTCAGGTAGCCGAGGACCGCGCGGGCGTGCATGCCCGACATCGCAAGGCCCTGCCGCACCCCGAGCAGCTGGGCGACCTGGGTCGACGCCGCCGTGTCGGTGACCATCGCCAGCGCGATCCGGGCGTAGTCGGGCTGCTCGCGGACGAGGTCGAGGGGCTGGAACGCCTTCTGCAGCGAGTTGATCTGGCTGGCCGCGGTGATCAGTTCCGCGGTGGTCAGCGTGAACCCGACCGGGTCGGTCACCAGGTACTCGACGATCTGGCCGAGGATCGGCGGCAGCAGCCGCGCTTCCTTCGCGATCTGCGCCAACTGGGTGGGCGTCAGTGCGGTCGTCGGCTGGCCGTCGAGGATGAGCCCGCTCGGGGCTCCGGGCTGCTGCCCGGGTAACGGCTGGGTCGGTTCCATCTCGTGATCCCCCACGGTCGTCGACGTCGATGCCCGGGACACTGCCGGTGAGCGGGCTGCTGCGGCCAGTGTCGATCGCGCAACCTTACGGACCGGAACCTGCCCGGGTGCCCGACTCCCGGTCTGGCTGGCGCCGGGGCGGCTGGCCGCCCGGCTACAGTCGACAGCCGTGCCTGCGATCGAACCGCCGCCCCACCACCCGCACCGGCGCCCGGCCCGGCCCGGCCGGCGGCGCTGGGTGCTGCCGGCGGTCGTGCTGCTGGTGCTGGCGGCCGCCGGCGCCGGGGTGGTCTTCGGCACCGGCCTGGGCGACCGGCTGACCGGGTCGGGCACCCGGGCGGTCGCGATCACCGGGCCGGCCACCGGCGGGCTGGCCACCCGGCCGGCCCCGGCCGACCCGACCAGCGCGCCGGCCGGCACGACGGCGCCACCGGCGGTGACGACCGCTCCAGCGCCCCCGGCGAGGCCGGGCCGGCCGGCCGTGCCGGCCGGGGAGGCGACTGTCAGCCCCGCGCTGGTGCCGCGGCAGGGGTCCGGGAAGTTCAACATCGTGCCCGGCTCAGCACCGGCCACCGGCCCCGGCCGGCGGTTCCGGTACCGGCTGGAGATCGAGCGGGGGCTGCCGTTCAACCCGGCCGACGTGGCCCGGATCGCGCAGCGGGACCTCACCGACCCGCGTGGCTGGCAGTCGCTCGACCACGTCGCGTTCGAGCGGGTATCGGGCGGCGGCTACGACATCCGGCTGCTGATCGCCACCCCGGGCACCACCGACAGGCTCTGCCTGCCACTGGACACGGTCGGCCAGCTCTCCTGCCGCAACGGCGGCAATGTGGTGCTGAACGCGCTGCGCTGGGCGGTCGGCATCCCCGCCTACGCCGGCCGCCTGACCGACTACCACGCCTACATGTTCAACCACGAGGTCGGGCACGCGCTCGGCCACCACCATGCGTACTGCACGGTGCCCGGCGGCCCGGCGCCGGTGATGATGCAGCAGACCAAGGGGCTGGGCAGGTGCAAGCCCAACCCCTGGCCGGCGGTGAACCCGGGCTGAGCCGGGCCCACCCGGGCAGGGCTAGCTCGAATTGCGGCTGCGGCGGCTCCAGCCGCCGACCAGGCTGAGCACGAAGATGATCCCGGCGATGATGAACAGCCACTTCAGCGCGGTCAGGATCGCGCCGATGAGCGACACGGCGATGATCAGACCGAGGATGATCAGCACTACCTTGAGTACCACGGTGTCCCTCCGACGGCCGGCCCGCGGTTGGGTCGTACCAACCTCAGCGTAGGCGCTCCGACCGGGAGCCGGCCCTGGTGCCAGCCCCCGGCCCCGACCTCGTGCTGGCTACCGGGCCGGGCGGACGGCCGGCAGGTGGCCGTCGTGCTCGGCCGCCAGGACGGTACCGAGGTCGCTCCCGGGCGGCCGGCTCAGGCGCCGCCGGGGTTGAGCGTCACCGTGCGGGGCGTGAAGGCCGCGCCGGTCACGTCGACGCCCTGCCCCTTCAGCGCGTCGACGGCCTTCCGCGCGTAGTCGTTGGTGTACGCGTCGGCCTCCGGGGCCTTGGTCAGCACCGTCTTGCCCTCGGCGTTCCTGGTCTTCTGCGCGATGTCCACGGTCCGGGTCCAGGCGGCCTGGTCGACCAGCCCGATACCGCCGGGCGACGGCCAGACCAGCTTGTTGATCTCGTTCATCTGCCAGAGCTGGTGGCTGGCGCCGAGCTTGGAGCCCTTGGCCACCACGATGTCGCGGCACTTGTCCGGGTTGTCCCGGCAGAACACCCAGCCCTTGAACGCCGCGGTCAGGAACTTGACCGTGGTGTCCCGGTAGGACTGGTCGTCGGCCAGCCGCTCCGAGCTGGCCCAGACCGCGTCCTGCAGCATCGCGGTGCCGGCGTCGTTCCAGTTCAGCGCGGTGAAGTCGGACGGCTGGTAGAGCTTGCCGGTGGCCGGGTTCTTCGCCTCCAGCACCTGGGCGTACTCGTTGTAGGTCATCGCCTGGGCGGCGTCGATGTCGCCCTTCAGCAGCGCCTGCATGTCGAACTGCTGCTGCACCAGCGTGACGTCCTTGGCCGGGTCGAGGCCGGCCTGTGTCATCCCGGCGAACAACTCGAACTCGTTGCCGAACCCCCAGTTGCCGACCTTCTTGCCGCGCAGGTCGGCCGGGGCGCCGATGTTCTTGTTCTTGAAGCTGACCTGCAGCGTGCCGGACCGCTGGAAGACCTGCCCGACGTCGGTGATCCCGGCGCCCTGCTCCCGGGACGCCAGCGCCTTCGGCACCCAGGCGATCGCGTAGTCGGCCTGTCCCTGGGCCAGCACGGTCTGCGGCACGATGTCCACGCCGCCCTCCAGGATCTGCACGTCCAGGCCCTGGTCGCGGAAGTAGCCCTGGTCGACCGCGGCGAAGTAGCCGGCGAACTGGGCCTGGGTGAACCACTGCAGCTGCAGCTTGACCTTCGTGAGCCCGGCAGTGGGACTGCCCCCATCCCCACTGTCGGACCCGCCACCGCACCCGGTGGCCAGTAACGCGGCCGCGGCTCCCATCGCCACGGCCCTGAACATTCTCCGCATCGACACCTCCCGGCTGGCATGACGAGGTTATGGTCTAGACCACCCGGCGGCGTCCCGGCATCGCGAGCCGCTCGAGCAGGGTCGCCCCCAGATAGAAGATCAGCCCGAGCGCGCAGGCGGCGGCGACGTACGCCCAGGCGCGCGGGTAGGCGGTGTTCGAGGCGGCCGACGTGATCCGGGTGCCGAGTCCTTTCTGGACTCCGCCGAAGTACTCGGCGACCACCGCGGCGATCACGGCCAGCGACGCCGCCAGCCGCAGCCCGGTGAAGACGAACGGCAGCGCCCCGGGGACGCGGACCTTGCGGGCCAGCGCCCAGCCGCCGGCGCCGTAGCTGGCCATCAGGTCGCGGTGGATCGGCGCCACCTGCAGCAGGCCGCGCAGCGTGTTGATGAACAGCGGGAAGAACACGACCACGGTCACGATCAGCCGGCGCGGCACCGTGCTGGTGGTGGAGAACATGTTGTTGAAGATCGGCGCCAGCGCGATGATCGGCATCGCGTTCACCGCCGCCGCCAGCGGGATCAGCAGCTCGTTCACCAGCCGGAACCGGCTGGCGACCAGCGCGGCCAGGACCCCGAGCAGGCCGCCGGCGACGAGCCCGACCAGCGCGTTCGCCCCGGTCACCCGGGCCGCCTCGACGATGTCGGCGCCGTTGAGCCGGATCTGGTGCCAGATCGCGGACGGCTTCGGCAGCAGGTACGGCTTGATCCGGCGGGCGTCCACGAACGCCTCCCAGCCGGCCAGCACCGCCACCCCGACGACGACCGGCGCGGCGACGCGGACCAGCCGGTCCCTCACCGCGGGCTCCGCGGCGCGGGGATCGGGGCGCGGCCCCGCAGCGCCTCGCGGACCTCGGTGACCTTGGCGAAGAACTCCGGCGCCTCCCGGGTGTCCTCGGTGCGCTCGCCGAGGTCGACGGCCGCGATGTGGGCGATCCGGCCGGGCCGGGCGGACATCACGACCACCCGGTCGGACAGGTACACCGCCTCCGGGATCGAGTGCGTGACGAACACGACGGTCGCCCCGGTCTCCCGGCGGATCCGGATCAGCTCGGCCTGCAGCCGCTCCCGGGTCATCTCGTCCAGCGCGCCGAACGGCTCGTCCATCAGCAGCAGCCGCGGCCCGGCGGCCAGCGCCCGGGCGATGGCGACCCGCTGCTGCATGCCGCCGGACAGCTCCCCCGGCCGGTGCCCGGCGAACTCCGGCAGGCCGACCAGGTCCAGCAGCTCCCGCGACCGGGCCCGGCGCCGGCCGCGGCTCCAGCCGCGCAGTTCCAGCGGCAGCTCGACGTTGCGGGCCACCGAGCGCCAGTCCATCAGGCCGGCCTGCTGGAAGGCGATCCCGTAGTCCTGGTCCAGCCGCGCCTGCCGGGCCGGCTTGCCGAACACCGTGACGGTGCCGGCGGTGGGCCCGGTGAGGTCCGCGATCAGCCGCAGCAGCGTGCTCTTGCCGCACCCGGACGGCCCGATCAGGGTGACGAACTCCGCCGGCGCCACGGTCAGGTCCACTTCGGACAGCGCCCGGGTCGCGCCCGGCCGGCCGGCGGCGAACACCTTGTCCACACCGGACAGCTCGACCGCGGCGGCGGTCACCGCGGTGCCGGTCGCGGCGCTCGTCCCGGCGCCGGTCACCGGGCCTCCTCGGCCGGCTGGTAGCGGGACAACCCCAGGTCGAGCAGCGCGACCAGGCCGGCGACGGCCAGGCCGAGAGCGGCGGCGCCGGCAAACGCGGTGTAGACCTTGGCCGGGTCCGCGGTGGCCTCCCGGGAGTACTCGATGATCAACCGGCCGATGCCGCCGCGGGTGCCGGTGGAGATCTCCGCGACGATCGCGCCGACCACCGCCGAGGCCGCGCCCAGCCGCAGCGCCGGCACCAGGTACGGCACCGCCGCCGGCAGCCGCAGCCGGGTCAGCGCCTGCCACCAGGACGCCGAGTAGCTGCGCATCAACTCGACCGCGTGCCCGGCCGGCGACTGC
>Ga0307500_10000513_pt1 | contig 12594 bp, 7 predicted proteins | sample 14_S_MG_FD_201362 | JGI IMG/M metagenome (GOLD analysis project Ga0307500, IMG submission 201362) | Soil microbial communities from Populus trichocarpa stands in riparian zone in the Pacific Northwest, United States - 14_S | ecosystem: Environmental > Terrestrial > Soil > Riparian zone > Trees... | reverse complement strand
GGATCGCGAAGCGCGGCTGGAATCGCGCGCGCCCACCGTCGTCAAGCCGCAGCCAAATCAGTTCGCCAAGGTTCAGGGCGTCGACAACGTGCTGGTCCGCCTGCAGACCTCGCTCGATTCGGTCGAACGGCGGCAGATGGCGGCCTTGAGTTCAGTCGAGGACGGCATCGAATCGCGTCTCCGCCGGATGCGCGGCGTGATCAACGATCTCGGCCTCGACATGGCTCAGCTCGAAGCGGCGACGCCGCGCTCCGCCGTCGGCGGCCCGTTCGTACCGGTGAAGCTTTCGGCCGATGCCGGCGCGTTCGAGCGTCAGCTCTACCGGATCAACCTCACCCGCACCCAGATGCAGCGCCTCAACGCGACGCTGGCGCTGGTGCCCTACCGCAAGCCCGTTATCGGCGAGGTCGAATTCACCTCGGGCTTCGGCGTCCGCAGCGATCCCTTCCTTGGCCGCCCCGCCATGCACACCGGCCTCGATTTCCGCGCCGCCACCGGCGATCCCGTCCGCGCCACCGCCAACGGCAAGGTCGTATCGTCGGGATGGACGGGCGGTTACGGCCGCATGGTGGAGATCGATCACGGCAACGGGCTCTCGACCCGCTACGGCCATCTGTCGGAAATTCACGTCAAGGTCGGCGATGTCATCAAGATCGGTCAGGTGATCGGCGCCGTCGGCTCCACCGGCCGCTCCACCGGTCCGCATCTGCATTATGAAACGCGGATCGACGGCGATGCGGTCGACCCGCAGAAGTTCTTGCGCGCAGGCGTCAGGCTCAGTTCGGGCTAGGGCGGAACGGTACGCCGCACAAAATAGCGAAAACAACCCCATGCAAAGTAGAATGGGGCACGGAAACCGGCGCGCACCCGCGTCGGAAATTCTTTTTTGGCCTCATGTCGGCTCGCAGGGAGGCCGGGCGTCCTTGGGGCAGAGACTGAGCTAACCCACCCTGCGATATGCTCCGCTCAGTCATGGAGAAAACAAAACCATGTCCCAAGGCAATACCGTTCGTTTGCATCGTGTCTTCGCCACCAGGCCTGAGAAAGTTTTCCGCGCCTTCCTCGATGCGGACGCCATGGCCAAGTGGCTGCCGCCCTACGGCTTCACCTGCAAGGTTCACCATTTCGAAGCGAAGGTTGGCGGCACATTCAGGATGTCGTTTTCGAATTTCACCACGAACACGGGCCATTCGTTCGGCGGAGAATATCTGGAGATCGTGCCCAACGAGCGCATCCGCTACACCGATCGTTTCGACGATCCCAATCTTCCCGGCGTCATCGAGGTCACCGTCACGATGAAAGCGGTTTCCTGCGGAACTGAAATCAACATCGAGCAGGCGAACCTGCCGACGGTGATCCCGGTCGAATCCTGCTATCTCGGCTGGCAACAATCGCTCGCGCAGCTGGCGCTGCTCGTCGAGCCGGACATTCCGGGATAGTGACGGTCGAACGGAGGCACCACGCCGTGGTGCCTCGTCCTCCAGTCTCTAGTGCCCGACCTCGCCGGTGATGACATCACCGAACAGTTCCCACGCTTCGCCGTTGAACTTCATCAACTGCATCTGCTCGATCGGAAAATAGTCGTCCGGCCCGGTATTGACCATGATGCCGGGCAGCATCAGATCCGAGTGGAAATTCTTCAAATTGGCGGCCTGCTTCATGACATTCTCGCGGGTGAGATTGTCGCCGCACTGCTTGAGGACCTGCAGCATCGCCTCGGACTGAACGTAGCCATAAAGGTTGTTGGCGTTGGTCTTGTCTCCGTCTGGATAATACTTGTCCATGAACGCCCGCCATTTCACGACCGCCGGATCCTTGTCCCAGGTCGGATCGGTCGGATCCTTCAGGTAGGCCGTTGAAATGATGTCCTTGGAATATTGCAGGCCGGCCGGCTTGAGCACCGAAGCCACCGACGTTGCAGTGTTGGCCAGGAAGAATTTCGGCTTCCAGTTCAATTCGCCCACCTTGCGAATCGCCTGCGCCGATCCCTTGGGCGCGGCCCAGGAGAAGAAGATGTCAGCACCGGAATCGTGCAACGCCACGATCTGCGAATCGATGCTGGGATCGCTGACTTCGTAAGACTTGTCGGCGATGATCATGTTGAGCTTGTCGCCGAGGCCATCCTTCAAGCCCTTGAACTGGTCCTTTCCGGCGTCGTCGTTCTGCCAGAGCACCGCGATCTTGCTGTTTGGGAACTTGTCCCTGATGTATTTGGCGTAGATGCGCCCCTCGCTCTGGTAGTTGGGCTGAAAGCCCATCGTCCAGGGGAAGTTCTTGGGATCGCCGAACTTGGTTCCGCCGGAGGCGACGAAAAGCTGCGGCACTTTCTTGGCGTTCATGTATTTCATGATCGCCGAATTGGACGGCGTGCCGAGCGGCTGGAAGATCAACAGGACCTCGTCGCTTTCCACCAGCTTGCGCGCCTGCTCGATCGCCTTGGGCGGACTGTAGGCGTCGTCGTAGGTGATGAAATTGATCTTGCGGCCGTTAATGCCGCCCTCGGCATTGATCATCTTGAAGAAGGCTTCTTCGGTCTTGCCGATCACGCCGTAAGACGACGCCGGGCCGCTATAGGGCATGATATTGCCGATCTTGATTTCGGTGTCGGTGGCGCCGGAATCGTATTTCTTCTGCGCGTGGGCCGTGGTGGCGACCATGGCGCCAATGGCGAGCGCCGTCAGGGCCACCAGGTTTTGCATGCGAACCGGCATCGTTTTCTCCCGTCTTTTTTTGTTTTGTCCAAGTCTTGTTGTAACGGAGTTTCGCAAGTGGCTTCGCCGCTGGCAAGCATGTGCTTATTCCGTATGACGAAACGGCATTGTTGCCCGGCGCCAATTGTGATTGATGCAGGTTCCCGTCATTACCGTGCGTGCAAGGTCATGCGTTCAAGGCCCAGAGGTTAGACAGGTTGGAAACGAACATACGAATTGGTCCACGACATCCAAAACTCGGCGCCGCCGGCTTTCGCTTCGTGCGATGGCTGGCGCGCAAAACCATGGCCGCGGCCGGATTCCACCAACTCGGCTCGGATCTCGCCAACGACCGCCTGGCCGGCGTGCGCGAAAAACTTCGCCGCGGCGAAACCGTATTTCTCGTCGGCCTCGGGCTTGCCGGCACGCATAATTCCGGCGCGGCGCTGGTCGAGGTGACGCAGGCGAGCGGCCCACGCCTGATCGTCAATAATGAGGAGGAGCGTTTCTCCGGCAACAAGCACACCACGGAATATCCGAAATCCTCGCTCGACGAGATGGTCGCGACGCTGCGCGCCATGGGCCGCGATGTCGGCGATATCGACGCCTGGCTCACCAGTTGGGACTACCCGACGCTTGCTGGCACGACCGCGCGCGCGGTGCTGGAAGAGCTGCCGCAGAGTCTCACGATGTTGCGCATCACGGAGGCGCCTGGCTTCGACGCCCGCCGTCTCGACCAGATGACGCGCTCGCCAAAGATGCTGGCGCGGCAGCTTGGCCTTGCCGAGCGCGTGCCGCTGATCTGCATGCCGCACCATGAAAATCACGCCTGGTTCTCCCACGCGGCATCGCCTTTTGCCGATGATGAAGAACCGGTTGCTGTCGCGGTGCTCGACGGCACCGGCGACGCCGGCTCGATCTCGCTCTATGTCGTCGAGCGCGCCGCGATGCGGCAGGTTTATTGCAATGACAGCATGTTCGACTCGATCGGCGCCTTCTACAGCGTGATCTCGTCGACGCAGGGCGGCTGGACGCTGCTGTCAAGCGAAGGCCGTTACATGGGCGCCGCCGCCTGGGGCGATATGGACCGGTCAACCAACCGCTATTACGCGCGGCTGAAAGACGTCCTGCATTTGGGCAGCGAAGGCGAGGTGCAGCTTAACCGCGCCATGGCGAACTGGCACTGCGATCCATCCTATCATCCCTACAAGAAAGCGCTGACCGACATTCTCGGCGAGCCCCTGAAGCCCGATCAGCTCTGGAATCCCGATGCCGTGCTGCGCGTCGAGGACATCCATCACCGTCCCGACACCCAGGATCGCCTCGATAAGGCCGCCGCGACGCAACTGGTGTTCGAGGACGCCATGATCCACGTCATCGATCATCTGTTGCGCGTCACGGGCGCCAACCGCCTGGTGCTGACCGGCGGCGTGGCGTTGAACGCGGTCGGCAATATGCGGCTGCTCGAACATTTCGACGAGGCCTGGTTCGCCAAAGCGCAGCAGCGCAACGCGCGCCTGCATCTGTGGGTACCGCCGGTGCCCGGCGATCCCGGCGTCACCATCGGTGCAGCCTGGCTGTTCGCGCACCTCGCAGGAGCCCCGCGCGGCGCACCGATGACGCACGCGTTCTATTGCGGCACGCCGCCCTCACGGCAAGACATCACTAGCGCGCTGAACGCCGGTGACATCGCCTCGCAGCCGATCGGCGATATCTCCACGCCTGAAGGCCGCGACGCGATCGCCGATCTCATGGCGTTCATGGTGGCGCAAAGCGGCGTCATCGCGCTCTATCAAGGCGCGGCCGAAACCGGCCCCCGCGCCCTCGGCCATCGCTCGATCCTGGCGAACCCCTGCGATGCGGAGGCACGCGAGCGGCTCAACGAGCGCGTCAAATACCGCGAGGCCATTCGCCCGCTGGCGCCGATGGCGACGCTGGAGGCCGCGCGGGAATATTTCGACCTGCTGCCCGGCGCCGCGGATGCCGACTACAACGCCTACAATTACATGGTGCTGACGGCGCATGCGAAGCCGCATGCGCGGGACAAAATCCCGGCGGTCATCCACGCCGACGGCACCGGGCGGATCCAGATCGTGCGCGCCGAAGACGATCCCCTGACCTATGCCTATCTGAAGGCACTCGGCCGCCATATCGGCGTCGAACTGTCCGTCAACACGTCCTTCAATGTCGCGGGTCCCATTGCGCAGTCCCCGCAACAGGCGATCGATACGTTGCGCCGCTCCAATGGTCTCGACGTCGTGGTGCTGGTGGCAGGCGATGGCGAAGTCCATGCGGCCTGGCATGGCGGCGAGCGCGACAGCGGCCGATTTACCGGCTGGCATGAAACATGGAAAGGCCGGACGCGGGTCGCTCAGCGCTGAAACAGCTTCAACACGCGCCCGTCGATCAGCAATAATGCGCTGCCGATCACGAGCGCGCCGGCAATTTCGCGCAGCGAAATTGTTTCGCCGAGCACCAGAACTCCGAGCAGGATCGCGGTCACCGGGATCAGCAACGTCACCAGCATGACATTGGTGGCGCCGGAGCGCCGCAGGATCTGAAAGAACACGATGTAGGCGAGCGCGGTCGACAGCGCGGCAAGCCCGATCACGGCGAGCCATGTCGTCGCGCCCGGCATCGGCAATAGCCAGGGTCGTTCGACCAGCCCGGCCACAACGGTCATCATCGCGGCCGAGGCCAGCATCTGGAACGTCGCGGTGCCGAGCGGTGGGGAATTCGACAGCAGCCGTCGCGCCAGCAGCGCCGACAAGCCGTAGGAGAAGGCTGCCGCAAGGCAGAGCAGGATGCCGAGCCCCTGCCCGCGCTCCAGTCCAAAGCCATCGCCATGGAGAATGATCACGCCGACCAGGCCTACGACGACGCCCGCGATCCGCCGCGCGTGCAGCTTTTCCTCGCCGGCGACCGCCATCACGACCACCGTGAACAGCGGCGTCGTGGCGTTCAGGATCGAGGCCAGCCCACCCGGGATATAGGTCTGCCCGACCACGATCAGCGAGAACGGCAGCACGTTGTTGAGAAGCCCGATGGCGATGAACGGCCGCCACTCAGACAAGCCGGCCGGGAAACGGATGCGGTAGAGCCACAACAGCGGCAGCAGCATGAGCGCCGCAAGCGCCACCCGCAGGAACACCACCGTGAACGGCGGCAATTCCTTCAGCACCACGCCGTTGAAGAAAAACGACCCGCCCCACAGGATTGAAAGCAGGCCAAGCAGCGACCAATCACGGGCATCGATCGAAGTGTCGTTCGCGGTCATGGCAACTCATATCTGCGCTTCCGCAGATTTATTCCGCCGCGCAGGGCTTTCCCACCCGATTTCCGGACGAAGTTTCGCGACGGCGCTATTTCGGTCGCGAGAGGATCTCGATCATCCGGCCTTCGTCGTCGTCGGGTATCTCGGCTTTTGCCTGCGCATAGGCCTCAACCGCTGCGCGCCCAACGAGTGGCGGGTCGGCCAGCAGGCTCTCGGCGAGTTTCACCGCATACGCCGCATCCTTGTAGCGGAGCGCGGCGGTAAACGACGCGCCGGAGAAATCGCGCGCCACCATACGTTTTGAATGCCGGATCACCTGCGGGCTCGCCACCGCGCCGGTCGCCAACGCTTCGGCCACCAGGTTCATGTCAAGTCCGGCCTGCTCGGCCATCGCGACGCCTTCGGCCAGGCTCGCGATCTGCACCGCGCCCATCAAATTGTTGATCAGCTTGAAGACGGTGCCGGTGCCTACCGCGCCGAAGTGCCTGATCACGTTGCCAATCGGCGCGAGGAAGGGTTTTGCGCGATCGAGATCGGCAGGTTCAGCGCCGACGAGCAGGGTCAGTTTTCCGGCCGCCGCCGCCTGCGGCAGGCCCGTGACGGGACAATCGACATAGACAAGGCCGCGGCCGCGCAGTTCGCGCGCCATGTCGAGCGCATGCTGATGCGAGACGGTCGAGCATTCGATCGCGAGGCTGCCCGCCTTCATCGCGGCAGCTGCGCCGTCCTTGCCGAGCCAGACGGTGTGCGACGCCTCGTCGTCGGCAACCATGGTCACGACGGCATCCGCGCCATCGGCGGCGTCCGCAGGCGACGACGCCCAGCGCGCACCGCGCGCGATCAGGTCTTCCGCCTTGGCCTTGCTGCGATTCCACACCGCGAGCGAAAAACCTGCGTCGAGATAGCGGCCGGCCATGCCATGGCCCATGCGGCCGAGCCCGATGAAGGCAACCTTCGTCATGCGCTAATCCACGTCCTCGACCGCGCCCGGCGAGGTGCCGAACGCGCGCTGCGCCAGCGTTGCCGCCATGAACTCGTCGAGGTCGCCGTCGAGCACGCCCGACGTGTCCGAGGTTTGCACGCCGGTGCGCAGGTCCTTCACCATCTGGTAGGGCTGCAGCACGTAGGAGCGGATCTGGTGGCCCCAGCCGATGTCGGTCTTGGCGGCCTGATCGGCGGCGGCCTGTTCCTCGCGCCGCTTCAACTCGATTTCATAGAGCCGCGCGCGCAGCATGTCCCAGGCCTGCGCGCGGTTCTTGTGCTGCGAGCGGCCGGCCTGGCAGACCACGGCGACGCCGGTCGGAATATGCGTCAGGCGCACCGCGGATTCGGTCTTGTTGACGTGCTGGCCGCCGGCGCCGCCCGAGCGCATCGTGTCGGTACGCACGTCGGATTCGGCGATATCGATCTTGATGCTGTTATCGACCACCGGAAAGATCGCGACCGACGAGAACGAAGTGTGACGGCGCGCATTGGAATCGAACGGCGAAATTCGCACCAGCCGATGCACGCCCGCTTCGGTCTTCAGCCAGCCATAGGCATTGTGCCCGCTGATCTGGATGGTCGCCGACTTGATGCCGGCTTCTTCGCCCGGGGTTTCTTCCAGATACTCGATCTTGAAGCCGTGCTCCTCGGCCCAGCGCGTATACATGCGCAACAGCATCGCGGCCCAGTCCTGGCTCTCGGTGCCGCCGGCGCCGGCATGCACCTCGAGATAGGAATCGAACTTGTCGGCCTCGCCCGACAGCAGCGCTTCCAGCTCGCGGCGCGCGACTTCCTTCTTCAGCGCCTTCAGGGCGTTCTCGGCCTCGACCACCACGCCGTCGTCGTTCTCGGCTTCGCCGAGCGCTATCATCTCGACGTTGTCGTCGAGGTCGCGTTCGACCTTGCCGATGCCCTCGAGCGCGTCCACCAGCGAGGTGCGCTCCTGCATCAGCTTCTGGGCCTTCTGGGGATCGTTCCAGAGATTGGGATCTTCGGCGAGCTTGTTCAGCTCGGCGAGGCGAGCCGTGGATGTCTCGACGTCAAAGATGCCTCCTCAGCAGCCCGACTGACTGCTTGATCTCTTCTACGAGGCGTTCGACTTCCGCGCGCATGGTCTGTTCTGTCTGCGGTTGGAACCGCTGCTGGATCGAATATTCAACGGGCCGGATGTAGCGACGTACGCAGCAAAGCGCAATCCGCTAGAGCCTTTTCCGTTCCGATGAAATCGGAACGGGGCTCTAGATTCTTGATTTGACGCGTTTTCTTGACGCGAACCGGTTTCCACCCCGGATCAAGTCCGGGGCAGGCTTTCGCTGGAAAACGCTCTAATAAAGCCTGCCGGTACCGGGCCGCATGATGTTGCCGGCATCAGGCGAATTGCCCTGCACATACCCGGCGTCGGGCGGGATTGCCTGCGGCACGCGTCCCTCTCCATCGGCAACGCCGACGGGGGCCGGCATGTAATTCTCCGGCGGCGCGGTGCCCGGCTTGAAGGCTTCCAGAACGGTGCGGCCGGTATCGCCGGGTGCGGGGCGCATGCCGCTCTTCGAATCGATGCGGACCAGCCTGATTCCGGGAGGCACCTTGAACGGGGTCGGCGGCTTGTCGGCCAGCGCGAGCTTCATGAAATCCTTGGCGATCGGCGCGGCGATACGGCCGCCCTGCGCGGACCTGCCGAGGCTGCGCGGCTTGTCATAACCAAGATAGAGACCGACGACGAGATCGGGCGAAAAGCCGACGAACCAGACGTCCTTTCCGTCACTGGTGGTGCCGGTCTTGCCAGCGATGGGCTTGCCGACCTCGCGCAGGATCGTGGCCGTTCCACCCTGCACCACTCCCTCGAGCATCGAAGTGATCTGGTAGGCGGTCAACGAATCGAGCACCTGCTCCCGGCGGTCGACGAGTTGGGGCTCGGGCTGATTCTTCCAGCCCCCCGGCGCGTCACAGCCGCGGCACTCGCGCTGGTCATGCTTGAAGATCGTCCGTCCATAGCGGTCCTGAATACGGTCGATCAGCGTCGGCTTCACCCGCCGGCCGCCATTGGCGAACATCGAATAGGCCGTCACCATCCGCATGACCGTGGTTTCGCCGGCGCCGAGCGAATAGGAAAGGTAGTTCGGCAACTCTTCGTAGACGCCGAAGCGTTTGGCATATTCACCGATCAGGGGCATGCCGACATCCTGCGCCAGCCGCACCGTGACGGTGTTGAGCGACTGTTTCAGGGCATCACGCAGCGTGATCGGACCCTTATAGCTGCCCACCGAAAAATTGTCCGGCCGCCAGACGCCGTTGCCCTGCCCCTGGTCGATCTCGATCGGCCCGTCGATCATGATCGACGCCGGCGTGTAGCCATTGTCGATCGCCGCCGAATAGACCAGCGGCTTGAACGTCGATCCCGGCTGCCGATAGGCCTGTGTCGCGCGATTGAACTGGCTCTGGTCGAACGAGAAGCCGCCGACCATCGCGACCACGCGGCCGGTCAACGGGTCCATCGCGACCATGGCGCCGGACACTTCGGGCAATTGCCGCAGGCGATACTGGCCCTCGACCACCTTGCCTTCCTTGTCGAACAGCGGATCGGCGTAGATCACGTCACCCGGAGACAGAATCTGCGAGACCGAAGCCGTCGCCGGTTTGCCGCGCGCCGCGGCGGCGACCGGCTTCGCCCATCGGACACCGTCCAGCGTGATGAGACCGGTCTGCCGCTCCTTGGAGATGGCGCCGCCGAGTTCGCGGCCGGGCTGAAAACCGATGCGGGCCGATTGGTCGGATGTCTCCAGCACCACGGCCATCCGCCAGGGCGAGATGTCGCTCAGCGATTTGATCTCGGCGAGCTTCACGCCCCAGTCGCCGGAAATGTCCAGCTTGCTCATGGCGCCGCGCCAGCCTTGCGCCTCGTCGAAATTCACGAGGCCGGCGGCCACGGCCTTGCGCGCCATCACCTGCAGCTTCGGATCGAGCGTGGTGCGGACCGACAGGCCGCCCTCGTACAACTTCTTTTCGCCGTAGCGCTCAAAGATGTCGCGGCGGACTTCCTCGGCAAAGTACTCGCCAGCAAAAGTATGCGCGGCGTTGGACCGGCTGGTCACGGCCAGCGGTTCCTTGCGGGCCTTGTCGGCGTCGGCCTGCTTGACCCAGCCGTTTTCCACCAGCCGATCGATCACGTAATTGCGGCGCTCGATCGCGCGGTCGCGGTTTCGCACCGGATGCAACTGGGCCGGTGCCTTCGGCAGCGCCGCCAGATAGGAGGCCTCCGCAACCGTCAGTTCGTTCACCGATTTGTCGAAATAGACCAGAGACGCGGCGGCGATGCCGTAGGCGCCGAGGCCGAGATAGATCTCATTGAGATAGAGCTCGAGGATGCGGTCCTTCGAATAGGCGCGCTCGATGCGCATCGCCAGCAGGGCTTCCTTGATCTTGCGGGTGAAGGAAACCTCGTTGGTCAAAAGGAAGTTCTTCGCGACCTGCTGGGTGATCGTCGAGGCGCCCTGCGGACGCCTATTGGAGCCGAGGTTCTGCGCATACACCACAGCCGCGCGCGCCATGCCGGTGAAGTCGATGCCGCCGTGCTCGTAAAAATTCTTGTCCTCGGCCGCGAGGAAGGCGTTGGTAACGAGTTTTGGCATCGCCTGGATCGGCAGATAGAGGCGCCGCTCCTTGGAATATTCGCCGAGCAGCGCGCCGTCGGACGCATGCACGCGCGTCATCACCGGCGGCTCGTAATCCTGAAGCTGCGAATAGTCGGGCAAGTCCCTGGAGAAGTACCAGATCCCACCCGCGACGCCGGCCACGCCGACCAGGAACAGGATCGTCCCGGCGGTAAACAGGAAACCCAAAAATCGGACCACAAAGCGCATTACCGAACTTCCATTCCAACGCTAGAGCGTGATGACGTTTCTTCGAATCGTCATCACGCTCTATCTCTTTGACTTGAGCATGATCTTTTCGGAAAACCGGTACCCACTTTTCCGGATCATGCTCTTGCGGCGTAACGGCCAGCGCCTGTTCTCGTGTCCATCGAACGTCACCTCTCCCGCGCGAATCGCTCGGATCCGGCGGGTTCAAACATTTAACTATACAATGTTCGAGGATGCGCCCTGAGGTTGTGAATGCTTCGTGCGGATCAGTAAAGCCCGCCAGTTCCAGGACGCATGATATTGCCGCCGTCAGGCTGGTACCCTTGTTGATAGCCTTGCGGGTATCCCTGCTGCTGCGGCATCCGGCCGTCCGCGTCGGCCACGCCGATAACCGAGTAGTTATCCGGCGGCGCGGTGCCCGGCTTGAAGGCTTCCAGAAGGCCGCCACTGCCCGGACCGGCGCGCATGCCGCTCTTGGGGTCGACGCGGACGAGCTTGATGCCGGCGGGCACCTTGAAGGGAATCGCGGGCTTGTCGGCGAGCGCGAGCTTCAGGAAATCCTTGGCGATCGGCGCGGCCAGATGACCGCCGGTCATGCCGCGGCCGAGATTGCGCGGCTTGTCGAAGCCGACATAGATGCCGACCACGAGGTCCGGCGAGAAGCCGATGAACCAGGCATCCTTTTCATCGTTGGTGGTGCCGGTCTTGCCGGCGATCGGCTTGCCGACTTCCTTCACGACCGTGGCGGTACCGGCCTGCACGACATATTCCATCATCGAGGTGATCTGGTAGGCCGTCATCGGATCGAGCACCTGCTCGCGGCGGTCCACGAGTTGCGGCTCGGGCTGGCTCTTCCAGCCGCCGGGCGCGTCGCAGCCGCGGCATTCGCGGGCGTCATGCTTGAAGATGGTGTGGCCGTAACGGTCCTGGATACGATCGATCAGCGTCGGCTTCACGCGGCGGCCGCCATTGGCGAACATCGAATAGGCCGTCACCATCCGCATGACCGTGGTTTCGCCAGCGCCGAGTGCATAAGACAGATAGTTCGGCAGATCGTCGTAGACGCCGAACCGCTTTGAATATTCGCCGATCAACGGCATGCCGATGTCCTGGGCGAGCCGCACGGTCACCGTATTCAGCGAATTCTTCAGCGCGTTGCGCAGCGTGACCGGTCCCTGGTATTTTCCGGACGAATAGTTTTCCGGACGCCAGACGCCGCCGCCCTGTCCCTGATCGATTTCGATCGGCGCGTCGACCACGACGGTCGACGGCGTGTAACCATTGTCCATCGCTGCCGAATAGACCAGCGGCTTGAACGACGAACCCGGCTGCCGATAAGCCTGGGTGGCGCGGTTGAACTGGCTCTGGTCGAACGAGAAGCCGCCGACCATGGCGAGCACGCGGCCGGTCCAGGGGTCCATCGCGACCATCGCGCCGGAAACCTCCGGCAACTGGCGCAACCGGTACTGGCCTTCCACCTGCTTGCCATCCTTGTCGAACAACGGGTCGGCATAGATCACGTCGCCGGCCGCCAGGACTTGCGCCACCGAGGTCGGGGTCCTGCCCTTTGCGGGTCCCGACGTGGGCCTCGCCCAGCGCACGCCATCGAGCGTGATGATACCGGTCTGGCGCTGCTTGCTGACGGCGCCGCCGAGTTCGCGGCCCGGCTGGAAACCGATCCGCGCCGACTGATCGGACGTCTCCAGCACCACGGCCATCCGCCAGGGCGAGATGTCGCCCAGCGCTTTGACGTCGGTGAGCTTCACGCCCCAGTCGCCGGAGATGTCCA
>Ga0307500_10000512_pt1 | contig 12648 bp, 5 predicted proteins | sample 14_S_MG_FD_201362 | JGI IMG/M metagenome (GOLD analysis project Ga0307500, IMG submission 201362) | Soil microbial communities from Populus trichocarpa stands in riparian zone in the Pacific Northwest, United States - 14_S | ecosystem: Environmental > Terrestrial > Soil > Riparian zone > Trees... | reverse complement strand
AGCGATCGCGTCGCTCGTCCTCGACGCGCCACTCGCCGCGGCGGACAAGATCGCCCTCGCGCAGGCGTTGGGCACACAGCTGAGCGCCGAGGCGGGGCGCGTCCCCGATCTACACCCGGCGTTCGCCCAGCTGCGGCTCGCCGGCGCGCAGAAGCTGGCCGCCGAGCAGCTGGAACACGCATTGACGGGTCAGCTGGAACGCGCCGCCTCGCGCGCGTTCCGGGACTCCTTCGGCATCGGCGCGCTGCTCGCCCTGGCCGCGCTGATCCCGCTCGTTCCGTTCCGCCGCCTTGCCGGCGGTCCCGCGCCGGCGCCGGACACCGGAAGTGTGCCGTCGTGACGAGGCGACCTGGTCAGGCGCTGCTGCCTGCCGTCGCGGTGGCGCTTGTCGGCGGCGTCCTCGGTGCGCAGGTGGCTGCTGGCGGCGGTGACTTCGTCCCGGCCCGGGCCCGGAACCCGTGTGTGGCTCGGAGCGTCGCGGTCGTGTCGGACGGCGTGCAGGCGCTTGGGGAGAGGCTTGTCCTGATCGGACTGGACGGCGCGGCGTGCTCCCTCGGTGTGACCCGGGAGGCGCTCATCCTCGACCTCGCCGGCGGCGGCCGGCCGTCCGACGCGCAGGTCACCGCGCTGCACGGCGGGTTGCTCGGCGCGGTCGACCGCCTGTCCGGGGACGGGGCGCTGCCGAAGGCGTCCGCGCTGGCCGAGGAGGTGGTCGCCACGGCTGACCTGCCGTGGCTCGTCGAACAGGGCATCCGGCTGCTGCCGGACGCCGTGATCGACGGCGTCGTGAAGACAGATGATGTCCTGCGCCGGACCGTCGACGGACTTGATCTGCGTCAACTCCTCGCCAACGTCAGCGACCCGGACGCGCTCACCGATCAGCTCAACGCCGCCGTCTCGAAGGCGGTGAAGGAATCGGTCATCGCCCGGCTGAAGGATCTGCTCCCCGGCTGACCGGCAGCGCGGAGTTGAATCATCCGAAGCTCATATAACTTGACAGCGATTCGTCCGAGCGGCCGTGGGTGTCTTTCAGGCGGTGGCCGACCCGGTGCGGCGCCGGCTGATCGACCGGTACGCCCACGCGGCGATCACCCGCCCGCACGTCGTTGGCGCGGCGACTGCCATGTTGGCGGCCAGACTTTTGCGCTACCGAACCCAACACCCCGCGGCCACGCCACCGAACATCGCATATCGATGACTCCATTCAAGCCTTATAGGCTTCCTGCGCCGTCGGCGATCGTGACCGGCGGCGTCACCAGTAGAGAAATTCCACAATCGCGATGACATCGACGGCGCCTGCGCCACGCTTGCGGCAACTCACTCAGTCTCTTCCCCTTGCCGCTTGTCCTTTCGAACGTCATCCTCCATCGTCTTCCAGTGCTCCTCCTGAACAGGATCGAGCGGTAGCATTGGAAATCCATAGAGGAGAGACTGAGTCAACTCTACCAACTCTCCGACGAGCAAGGACGGCAAGGTGTCGAAGTCGCGAAATGCTACGTCGATGGTGAAGGTCCAGGCGGACTTATTGTCCGTGAATGCTATGGCCAGGCACCTGTAGACAGACGGGGACTCGACGAAGTATACGATCAAGAAGACGCGTGCGATATCCGAGCGCCGTTCGTGCAGCCACTCAGGTCGACCATTGGCACTCCAAGGCATGTCTCTCGCCACGGACGTCAGCCGCGCCAGGTCGGCAACGGACAACTTCTTTATATCCCCACGCACCGGGCCGTTGCCGACATCGACAACCGGCCAGTGGCGAAGGTGCTGGGGAGCCTTGCCGCGCAACATCAGGAACCTCCATAACTCTTGATGTAGATAGGAGTGTCCAACTCGATTGTAGAGGACGGATCACTGGCCCTTTTGAGTAGCTCGAAGCGCCGATGGTTGCCGTCCGCTAGTGTCTTCCCGTTGGGATATGTCCGCATGTACAAGCCGTCTTTGGGTTTGAATACCGAGTCGAGCAGTTCCTGATCAGTCCTGGCGCTGGCGAGGCCGGTCTTCACTGGTTCCCCGTCATTGCCCTTCTGAATCCTCGTGAGGTCACGGACTGTAGCATTCGCGGCGGGGATCTCGTTGTCTAGGGTCTTGAGGGTGCGTTCGGCGTCGGTGATCTCGCCCTTGGCTTTGAAGAAGTCACGCAGGAAGTCGATGCCCTTGTGGACCAGGCCCCAGAGGCGGTCGACGAGGCGGAGGCCGGCTTTCCATTTCCATGGGGCGCCGTACTTGGCCAGGATCTTGCCGGCGATGCCGCCGGCGAAGGACAGCAGGACCGCGCCGGCAGTTTGCAGGCAGTCGGACAGGCCGCCTTCGGTGATGCAGCCGATCGCGGTGCTGACACCGAGGACATCGGCGGCGATCTTGACCATTTCACGGCCGATCCCGAGCAGCTGCTCCCGCTTCTCCGCGGCGTGGATCTTCGCCTCGTAGACGTGGCGTTCGCCGGCGACGACGGCCGGGGGCTTGGGGTGGTAGACGTCGATGTCGCCCAGGCCCTGCTTGTCGGTCACCCCGGGGGTGGGCGTGGTGTGACCGGTCTTCGGGTTCCAGCAGCCGCCGTCGGCGCCATTGGTGCACAGCAGGCCGGACGGGTCGGAGTTCGTCACCGGGTTGTCGTCGGCGTACGTGTACCCGTTCAACGCCTGCGAGTCGGCCGGATCGAGCGCCGGATCAGCTGAGATGAACCGGCCCGTCTCCGGGTCGTACTTGCGCGCACCCAGATCAGACAGACCCGTCGCCGCATTGGCCGGCGCGTTCAGGAAGCCGTGCGTATCCGGCCACGGCCCGCCCGTCGTCGCGCCCAGCGGGTTGCCGTACGGGTCGAAGCTGCGCCGGGTCACTGCGAAATTGCCCGCGTCCACGCCGACCTGGGTCGTGCCGTGCTGGTCACTCATCAGGTAGACCGGGTTCGCGCCGCCGACCCGCAAACCGACCGTGACGCCGGCGTGCGTGTAGTACCGGGTCCCGACCACCGCACCGGTCGAGGCGGTGCGGGTCAGCTCCTCGCCCGGCAGGTACAGCGTGCTGCTGCCCGGGTCACGCCGCAGCAGCACGTTTCCGTCCGCGTCGTACACGTACCCGGAGACGCCGGCCGGGGTAGCGACGGTGGCGAGCCGGTTCTCCGCGTCCCAGCTGAGGGTCTGGCTGCCGCTGGGCAGGTTGCGGCTGATCGTGTTGCCGGCCGCGTCGTACCCGTACGTCGCCGAGGACGTGCCGGCTGGCCCGGTCGTCGTGCGGCCGGTCAGCGTGTGTGGCTGGCCGCCGCCGGCCGTGCCGTAGGCGTAGGTCGTGGTGGTGTCGCCGCCGCCCGCGCCGGGGAGCGCGTGCTGGGTCTGGCTGGTGCGCAGCCCGGCCGGGTCGAACGTCCAACTCGTCCAGTAGGGCTTCGGCCCACCGACAGTCACATGCCCGGCAGCCGTGGACGGGTCCGCGGTGCAGGCGCCGGTGGCCGTCCACGCCTGCGACAGCCGGGCCAGCGCGTCGTAGCGGTAGCACTCCGCCTGGACCGGGGCCGACGACCCACCCATGGTGTCGGCGCGGCGGGTGATGTTGCCGACCGGGTCGTAGGTGTAGGCGACGCTGTCCAGTTGCGGATCGGCGGTCGAGGCGGACAGGTTGACGTTCGTGACACGGCGGGTCTGGGCGTCGCGGTTGTAGGTCAACTGGGCCGCACCGGTGGCGGTGCCGAAGGTGAACTGCTGCGGCTCCCCGAACGGCGTGTACACCGTGGAGTTGACGTAGTCGATGCTCCCGGCGGTGCTCTTGGGGTTGCCCAGCGGGGTGTAGGTGGTGCCGATGAGCTCGCCGGACAGGCCGCCGCCGGGGGCCGGCTCGACCCGCTTGGGCAGCCCGGTCGACGTGTAGCCGAAGCTGGTGGTGTATAGGCCGGACAGGCCGGTCTCGGCGGCCGGGATCTGCACGATCAGGCCGATGGGATGGCCACTGCCGTCGTAGCCCTTGACACCGGACAGGTAGTTCCCGTCCGGGGTGAACCGGGTGCTGAACGACAGCTTCCCCGCACCGCGGGCCAGCGTGTCCCAGGTCCAGGAGGCCAGCTTGGTGCCGCTGGTGGAGCCGGCGAACTCGGCGGTGCGGCGGCCCAGCACGTCGTAGGTGTATGCGAGGGTCTGGCCGCGGCCGTCGGTGACGGCGGCCAGGTCGCCGGTGTCGTCGTAGCTGTAAGTGGTGGTGCCGGTGTCGGGGTCGGTCTGGCTGGTCTTGCGGTCGGCCAGGTCGTAGCCGAACGTCCAGCTCCGGTTGTCCGGGTCGGTGACCCCGTCCTGCTGCCCGAGGACGGTGTAGTGGTAGGTCGTGGACTGGTAGGTGCCGCCGGTGACCACGCTGCCGGTGATGGTCGGCGCCGCCGTGTACTGACGGACCTCGGTGGTCTGGCCTCGGCTGTTGACCAGCGTGGTGGCGGTGACGCCGCCGCCGGGCGGGACGACCGTGACGCGGTCGCCGCCGTACACGGTCCGGGTCGACCAGGTCGCGGTGAGGCCGTTGTAGTCGGTTGCCAGTAGGGGCCGGCCGGTGCCGTCGTAGGCGGTGATGGTCCGGCTGTTCACCGCGGAGTCAGCGGTGGAGATGAGAGTGGTGGCCGGCGCGCCGCTGGTGAACCACCGGTTATTGCTACGCACGGCCCAGCCGTGCGAGTCGTAGAACGTGTCGGCGACGACCCGGCCGCCGCCCTCGGCCTCGCTCTGGGTCTGGCGCAGTTGCCCGAGCGCGTCGTACAGCTCGACCGTGGTCGCGTAGTGGAACGGGGTGATGGAGTCGCCGGAATCGATCAGGGTCTTGGTGGTCACCGCCAGCGGCCCGTTGCCCCGCACCAGGTAGGCGTAGGTGACCGATGGGTCCTGCGTGGCCATCTCGTGGCTGGGCAGCCACGTCGCGGTCAGCCGACCCAGCGGGTCGTACCTGGCGTCGGTCTTGAGGCCGGCGACGTCGATGGTTTCGACGGTGGCGCCACGCCCCGGGTCCACCGTCGTGGTGCTCGTCTGGTTCTTGGCGTTAGTGGTGACGACCTGGGTCAGCGTGCCGCCGTCCGCCGGGGTGTAGGCCAGCGTGGTGGTGCGCCCGGTGGTGTCGGTGCCGGAGGTGTAGACGGTGCTGGACTTCGCCCGTCCACCGGCGTCGTAGGTGGCGGTAGTGACCGCGTAGTGGATCGTGCCGCCGGTGTTGTCCGTCGCGTTCTCGGTCCGGGTGGGGTCGCCGGCGCCGGGGACCTGCCCGAGCGAGGTGGCGCCGTCGTAGTAGGTGCGGGTGTCGGTGAGTACCGGGGTGGGCGCGGTGCCGGCCGGCGGGCAGGCCTGCTGGGAGGTGATGGTCTCCGCGACCCGGTCCCGGATCCACGACGTGGTGTTCTCCGCGTACCGGCGGGTGGTGCAGATGTCCGCCAGGCCGTCGGCGGAGTCGGTGCTCGCGACCAGACGCCCGTCGGTGTCGTACCGGTTGGTGACGGCTCCGGTACGGATGCCACCCGCAGCCAGCACGGTGACGGTGCGGGTCCTCGCCGTGCCGACCACCCTGGCGACCAGCGCGGACAGGCCGCTACGTGCTCGCGAGGCGGTGGTCGCGACCGTGGTCGGGTCGGTGATGGTCGTGCTGATCTCAGCGCTGCTGTCGCCGTTGAAGGACTGGACCTCGCGCGGCGTGTTGGCGTATGCCTCGTTGTCGGCGACCGACTCGCCGAGCGAGTCGGTCACGGTGGCGCCGCTCATCCCCCGGAAGTAGGTCGTGCGGGTCAGCGTCCGGGCATCCGGGACGCCGCCAAGGCTGTTGCCCGGGTTTCCGGTACGGACCTCGACCTGGCCGTAGCCACGGAACTGGCCGAACGTCCGGTTGGCGGGCTTGACCAGTTCGTTGTCGTCCAGGTGCCAGGCGGGGTCGCCGAGGTAGGCGTACTTGGTGACCTGGGTCGGGGACAGCGCGTTCGGTTCCTGGACGTCGACCTCGGTGGCCAGGTACTTGTGGAAGTAGTCGAGGGTCGGCGTGGCCTGGAACGGCAGCGTCCAGAAGACCGGGAAGCAGAGCTTGGTGTTGCTGGCCGGGCTGGCCGGCACGTTGGTCGCGGTGCATTCGGGTTGGCTGTAGGTGACCGCCGTGACCGAGCCGGTCTCGCTGGTGATGCTGGTCAGCCGCCAGTGCAGCATCTCCGGCTGGCTGTTGAAGCCGAACACCCGGTTCGCAGTCAACTGCCCCGCGAACGTGACCGCGGGCAGCGCCGCCGTCGTGCCGTCCGCCGCGTGGCCGGTCCGGGTGATCGAGTTCAGGAACAGCTCGGGATCGCCGGCGGTGGGGAAGCTCTGGCCCAGGGCGTAGGAGTCGACCGGCTTCATGGCCGAGCCGGCGCGGTACTGGGTGGTGATGGTGGTCAGCCGTTTCGTGGACCAGAACGTGGGCGCGTTGTTGTTGCACGTGACGCCCTGCTTGCACTGTTGGTCCTGCGGGGTGTCCGGCCACTTGCCCGCGTTCGCCGCGGTGAACAGCGCAGGGTCGCAGGTGAAGGTTGCGGTCGGGACGCACCGCTCGGCCGTGTCGAACGCGACCTGGTCCTGTGCGGGGCTGCCGTAGATCGAGCCGCCGGTCTTGCGCAGGCCGTAGTCGATGTGGTCAAGCCAGCCGCCGCGGGTGTAGAGCACGCCGGAGGTGGTCTTGTTCGCGCCGTAGTAGTTGGCTTCTTTCTGGTAGTAGTAGACCGCCGCGTTGCCGTGCGGGTCTTCGACGTAGTCGAGGTTCCACCGCCACGCCTGCGGGCAGGAGGACGCGGCGAATCCGTCCGGGTTGTTGCACGGCTCGTTGGTGTGGGCGCCGTAGACCGGGACCGTCCAGGTGCCGTTGGTGACCAGCTGGTCGGTCCAGCCCGGCGGGCGCTCGAGGCCGAAGTAGTACCGCGTGCCGTCCGGCTTGGTGATCCGCCAGTGCTCGCCGTCGTGCGCGCCGTTTCCGCCGCCGGTGAGCAACTCCACCCGTTCGCCGTTGTCGCTGGCCGCACGCCAGCCGTGGCCATCGTCGTCGAGCACCAGCGGGGTGGACTGCCCACCGAGGTTCATGGTGACGACCTGCCCGGCCCAGCACAGGTCGTAGGTCTTCGGCGCGGTGCCCGCGGGGTCGTCGGCGCAGGAACGGTACGTGCGCTCGATGTAGCCGGGCGAGTAGTCCCAGCCCTCGCCGACCCAGGACGGCTGGTTGTTCGTGGAGGCGACTCGGCCGTCCACCCCGGCCGAGCTGTACGACAGCGCCACCGACGGCGCGACCGTTCCGGAAGCCGCCGGCGGGACTGTGATCGGGTACGACCAGTTGAACGCCCCCGAGGCGGTCGAGACCGACCACGTCCCGCTCGGCGACAATGAGCTGGCGGTGAAGGCGCCATTCGACCCGGCCGGTCCGGCCACCGCCGCCAGCACCACCGGCGACCTGCTGACCGCCGCCGACACTGTCGTGGCCGTCGCATCGTTCGTGGACGGCAGTGCGGTCTGCACCCGGCAGGCCCGTACGGCCGGGGTGGTCAGCGCGCAGGCCGGCAACCGAACGAGGTGCGCGCGGGAGGCCCACCCGGCGCTGGCAGCGTTGCGGAACGAGCCGTAGTCGACGGCCACCGACGACAGCCCATGTGCCGAGCCGCCGGTGATCGCGAACAGCACCCCGCTGACCCCGGCCCGCTGGGCGGCGGCCGGATCCGTCACCCGCACGTGGAGGCGTACGGCCTGACGTGCCTGCCGGTCGCCGGTCAACACGATCGGCAGGGCGCCGGCGCGGGCGGATGGGGCGGGCTCGTCCACACTCGCCGGCCGGGCCTCTGTCGGCACGCCGACGGTGACATCGGCCTCGCCGGCCGCAGGCCAGGCCGATGCGGGCCGGGGGCCCGCTGGGGGAGCACTGGCCCGCGGCCGGGCTGAGAGGGGAACGTCGGTGTTCGGCGCGGGCGGCTCGCGGTGCAGCGCCGGCGCGTGCCCGTGCCGTGGCGCGGCCACGGCAGGCGGAACTGAGCCAAGCCCGGCCAGCACAATAGTTAGAACGACACCAACGGATATTCGCCGCCGCAGGAGAAGGCCTGATCCGCGTCGACGGGTCGATACGCGCCTGGTTCCGCCCAGCCTCACGGCAGCCTCCTCAAAGACAAGAACCCGGCGGAACTAAATCACGAGAACCGTCCGCGCAAAAGACACAACACGCTGCGTCACCGGTCCGCTCAACGCCTCGTCGCGGGCAACGCGGACGAAGCCCGCGGGCCATCAGGAATATTGCCTGAAAGGGCAAGATGGGCTAGTGGAGGCTCCGGCAAAGATGTTGCCTCAGCTACCTGCCGCGATTAATGTCCGCTGGCAGCAGTTCGCCGACTGGGGGCCAACTACGCGAGGAGAGCCGGCGTGAACAGGCGTACCCGCACAACAGCCAGGCCCAGTCAGTTACTGTTGCGACGCTCCCTAAAGAGTCTCCTTATTGTCCTCGTAGCCTTGGCCGGTCTGTCGGCGACGGCGACATCAGCGCGGGCCTCGACGCCCACTACGCCGCCCTCGCCGCCGTCTCCGGCCGGCGCCCCCACGCCGGCAGCACAGCCACCACCCGCTCCGCCCGCCGGTCCGGGTGCCGGCGCCGGCACGCCGCCGGCGCAGCCCGCGGACGCGGCGCCGGACGAGTCCGCCGCGTCGACCCGCGCGCAGGAGACAGGCCAGCCGGTGGAGGTCGCCACCGAGACCACGGCGACCGCGCAGGTATTCGCCCAGCCGGACGGAAGCTTCACCGCAACCAGCAGCGTCCGCCCGGTCCGGGCCTGGCAGGGCAACGGGTGGGTTCCGGTAGACACCACGCTGAGGCGCAACGGCAACGGGTCGTACTCGCCGGCCGCGAGCACGACGCCGATCGCGTTCTCCGGCGGCGGCAGCGGCCCACTGGTCACCCTCGGCGGACCTGGGCAGTCGGTGTCGTTCACCTGGCCGACCGCCCTTCCGGCACCGACCGTGTCCGGGGATGTCGCGCTATATCCCGCCGTGCTGGCCGGCGTGGACCTCCGGATGCGGGCCGGCGCCGACAGCTACTCCGAGGTCCTTGTCATTCATGACGCCGCCGCTGCGGCCAACCCGGCGCTGGCCCACCTGACCCTGAGCGTGACCACCGACGGGCTGAGCCTGACCGCCGCGGCTGACGGACAACTCTCGGCGGCGGACACGTCCGGAACCGAGATCTTCCACGGCTCGACCCCAGTTGTCTGGGACTCCGCCAGTGATCCGCAGACCGGCCCGGCCCCGACCGCCGGCGACCCCGGAAGCGGCAAGGTCAGCACGGTCGGGGTGAATCTGGTGCCCAACGGGCCGACCCTCAGCGGGCTGACCTTGACCCCCGCCGCCACAGCGCTGACCGGCCCCGGAGTCAGCTACCCGGTCTACTTCGACCCAGGAATGACCGGCGCCAAACAGCACTATGCGGTAGTGACATCGTCCGGCTGGCACTACTACGACGACACCACCGAAGACGCCAAGGTCGGCGACTGCGAATGGGCCGGCTGCAACGGGATCGGCGTCGCGCGCTCATACTTCGCGATGAATACCGCCACGATCACTGGACGCCCGGTGACCGCCACTATCCATTCAGTCGACTTCTCCATCACCGAGACCCACAACGCCACCAACTGCACCGCCCAGCCGGTGACCTTGCACCGATCGCCGTCCTTCACCAGCGGCATCACCTGGGGCGGCCCGGCCGGCGTCGCCCTGCAGTCGGTGTCGGCCAATTTCGGCGACCTTTGCGCCACCGCACCGGCCAACAATCTCAATTTCACCAACGGCAACGTCGTCTCGTACCTGCAGGAAGCGGCGAACAACGACTGGACCAGCGTCTCCTTCGCTCTGATCGCGCCGAATGAATCCGACCGGAACCAGTGGAAGCGCTTCGCCACCAACCCCACACTCACGATCCACTACAACTTCCCGCCCAGCGTGCCGACCGGGCTGAAAGTCTCCAACGCCGTCGCCTGCGGCGGTAAGGTCTTCACCGCCGACGCGTTCCCCAGCCTCTTCGCGACCGGTCACGACAACAACCCGTCGCCGCTCCAACTGAACATGTGGTTTGAACTGTGGCCGACCGGCGGGTCGGCCCGCACGGCATGGAACACGGCCGGCGTCCGGATCAACTCGAACACACAAGGCTCCTGGCCGGTGAACAAGCCCGGCGGCGTCGGGAACGCGAACTGGTCGTTCCGGGTCCACGCCGAGAACCTGCCCTCGGACGTACCGCACCTGTCGTCGGCCTGGTCGGGCTGGTACGAGTTCGTCAGCCGCGCGATCCCGCCGGCGACAGCGCCGTCGGTCACCAGCTACGACTACCCGAACAGCGGCTACTGGGGGTCACCCACGGCCTCATCGCCCACCTTCATGCTCACCGCCAACGGCTCGCCCGACGTGGTCGGCTACTCCTACACCTGGGCCAGCGCCGGCACCGAGCCGGCGTTGAAGACCACCGACTGCAACTACAACCAGACGATCGGCAGCGGCGGCCTGGTCGCGGCGAGCTCGGGCAACGCGACGCTGACCGTCCCTAGCTCGCTAGCCCCCGGTTATCACACCCTGCACGTGCGCGGCTTCGACGACGCCCACAACCTGTCGCCCGAGAGTTCGGCCTACACGTTCTACGTCGCGCCGAACCTCGGCGTCACCCGCACCCGGCTGGAACCGACCGACAGCACCCATGTCACGCTCAGCCAGCCCGCCGGCCAGTCGGTGGCCCGCAGACCGGGAACCCGCAGTTCTGGTCCGCCGGTAGCCAAGAGCTGTTCCAGGGCACCGCAGTGAACCAGTCATTCACGATGTCGTTCAGCACACCGACCGGCCCAGGCGGCGTGCCGCTGGAAGCCGACTACGCACTCGGCGCGAAGACCGTCATGGGCGCGAACCACGGCCAGCTCAGGTTCGACCTCGATGACGTGCCACTCGCCGGAACCGACACGCAGGCCATCGACGGCTACAACAGCGGCTCCGCAACACGCTTCGTCCGGTTCGGCGGCACCCACCTGACCGCCGGGACGCACGCCCTGAAGGTGACCGTCGTCGGCAGGAACGCCGCCAGCACCGGATACAACGCCGGCGTCGACTACCTCACCGTCATCCCGTTCAACAACGTCACCGCCGCCAGCTTCACCGCTGCCATGAACAACCACGGCCTCGCCAACGACGGCACCGCCGCCGCCGACCTGGACCTCGGCTCGGGCGACACCGCACTTTCCAAGCAGACCCTGACCGCGGTCGGCTACGGTCCAAACACGACACTCACCGTCGGCGGTGCCACGTTCACGATGTCCGCCCCCAACGCGACGACCGGCAACGACAACGTGATCGCGGCCGGCCAGACCATCCCGCTGCCCGCCGCGCAGCAGGTCAAGGCGACCGCCGTCGGGCTGCTCACCGTCGCCACCTGCGGCGCGACCCCGAAAGCCACGGGCGCCGTGACATATACCGATGGCACGTTCACCAAGCCGGCATACATCTCGGTGCCGGACTGGGCGTTCGGCCCGGCCGCCGCGGCGGCGGTCGCGCTGGACCACCGAGACATCGGCACCAGCCCCGACACCGCTATCAAGCCGCGGATCTACGCCGTCTTCCTGCCCACCGACCCAACCAAGACCTTGAAGTCAGTCACCCTGCCCAACATCGGCACCAGCTTCCTGCCAGCCAGCTGCCCGAGGGCGCTGCACGTCCTAGCCATGGCACCCCGGCCAGTGAACGCAGGCTGGATCGGCACGTGGACGGGCACCGCCGAGGCCGCTGCCGCACCGGTCGGCGGCACCGGCCTGGCGAACCAGACCCTGCGGCTGATCGTGCACCCCACCGTTACCGGCACCACGGCCCGGATCCGGTTGTCCAACACCTTCGCCTCGACACCGGTCAGCCTCGACCGGGCCACGATCGCGGCCCAGTCCGGCACCGGCGCCGCCACCAGCGCCGCGCCGGCGGCGTTGACCTTCTGCGCCGCCGCCGGCCAACCGGCGGGCTGCGGCCTACGCACCCTCACCCTCGCGGCCGGCGCCGAGGCCTACAGCGACCCGATCGCTTTCCCGAGCACGACTGGCAGCAGTGGCAACCTCGTGGTCAGCCTGCACCTGCCCTCCGCCGTCACGGCCGCACCGGTCCACACCGCCGGCAACACCGCCAACTACCTCGCCTCCGGCGACGCCACGACCGACCAGACCGGCACCGGCTACACAACCACAACCACCAACTCCTACTACCTGACCGCCGTCGACGTCTCCACCACCAACCCCAGCCAAGGCACCGTCGCCATCCTCGGCGACCACACCTCCGCCACCGGCGCACCCGGCGGCACCTACCAACCCACCTGGGTCGACGACCTCCCCGCGAAGCTCGGCGCCAACCTCCCAGGTGGCCTGGTCAACGCCAGCCTCGCCGCCAACCAACCCACCGCCTGGTGGCGCGCCGGCGAAACCGGCACCCCCCTCAACCAGACCATCCTCGACGAGCCCAATCTCCGCACCGTCCTCATCACACTCGGCGCCGACGACATCCTGCAGAACGTCGACCCCAGCACCATCGAGCAGAACCTGGAGTGTTCCCGCTTTTTTGGACAGCGGTTTTAGGCTGCCAGTTGGTTGAGGTGTCTGTAGCCTAGTTCGTATTCTTTGGGTGTCAAGTATTCGAG
>Ga0307500_10000511_pt1 | contig 12652 bp, 12 predicted proteins | sample 14_S_MG_FD_201362 | JGI IMG/M metagenome (GOLD analysis project Ga0307500, IMG submission 201362) | Soil microbial communities from Populus trichocarpa stands in riparian zone in the Pacific Northwest, United States - 14_S | ecosystem: Environmental > Terrestrial > Soil > Riparian zone > Trees... | reverse complement strand
GCCCGAGCCCGCCAGGCCCGAGCCCGCCACGCCTGAGCCCGCTGCGCCGGGGACGTCCGGGCCCGAGCCCGCCAGGCCCGAGCCCGCCAGGCCGGGGACCGCCGTACCGGGGGACGGGTCGTGGCCGGACGGGCGGCCGCGGCGGCGCCCGGCCCGGGCCGCGGTGGCCAGGTCGACCAGCCGGCCGCCCAGCTCGGGCTCGTCCACCAGCCGGAGCGCGGGCAGGAACAGCGCGGCCACGGTGGACGGGTCGGGCAGCCGGCGGGACTGCTCCAATCGGCAGATCTGTGCCTCGCTGTAGCCAACCGCGTCACCGAGCTCACGCTGGGTGAGACGGACACGACGGCGCAGGAACCGGAGCAGATCTCCGAACGTGGTTGAGCCGGTTGGCGCAACGACTGCGTGGTGAATGGACACGGCCTGCCGCTTCCCCCGGACGTTGCCCCCGCCGGCGTACGCCTCTGGCAGGAAATGTGGCAAGGAATGTCAACTTAGGCAAGCCCAGGCCCGCTAGAACATGGCTCCTCTCCTCGTGTCCTGAACACGAGGAGTGATGACGCCGTGACCTGGAAGGATGCCAGACGTAGTGAACCTGAACCGGCTCACCCTCGGTGGGCGGATCGTCGCCATCGCCGGCCTGCTGCTGTTCATCGACTCCCTGCTGCCGTGGTTCCGGGCATGCGTGGACTTCGGCCAGTTCGGCGGCAAGGTCTGTGGCTCGCACAACGGCTGGAACAACGTGCTCAGCCTGATCGCCATCCTGCTGGCCATCGCGTTGGTCGTGCACGTGGTGCTGGAGCTCTCCGGGACGGCGCTGCCGAGTGTCGGCACCTTGTCCTGGGGCCTGATCCAGCTCGTGGTCGCCGGGGTCGCGGCGCTGTTCGTGGTACTGCAGGTGATCATCGGCGACCACAAGGTGCCGCGGTCGATCGGCGCGTACCTCGGCATCGTGTTCGTCGCCGGCCTCGTCTACGGCGCGTTCCTGCGCTTCCAGGACTCGCAGAAGGCCGTCCCGCACGGCGGCCCGTACCAGCAGGGTCCGCCGCCCGGGTATCCGCAGGGCCCACCACCCGGCTACCAGCAGGGTCCGCCGCCCGGCGGGTACCAGCAGGGCCCGCCGCCTGGATACGGGCAGGCCCCGCCGCCCGGGTACCAGCAGGCGCCCCCGCCCGGGTACCAGCAGGGTCCGCCGCCCGGCTACCAGCAGGGCCCCGGTATCTGACCTGAACTACCTGTCCCGCCCCATCGGGCCGGCCAGCCACGCTCTTGTGGCCGGCCGGCCCGATGGCATTGCGGGCTGAGACCAGGCGCCGGGGTCAGGCCGCGGCCGCCTCCACGTCCGCCTCGGCCGGCTGCCGGCGGGCCGCCGCCGGCCGGACCACCAGCAGCAGCACCAGCAGCGCCAGGACGACGAACAGCACCGCGGCGCCGAACGCGGTGCCGATGCCCCGGCTGAGCGCCGCCTCGGCGGTGCTCCCGGCCGGTGCTCCCCGGCGGGCGGTGTCGAACACGGTGACCAGCACGGCCAGCCCGAGCGAGCCGCCCACCCACTGCATCGTCTGCAGCAGCCCGGATGCCGCGCCGGCCTCGTGCCGGCCCACCCCGGAGAGGATCACCACGTTGGCCGGCATCACCACCAGCCCGGCCCCGGTGCCGAACAGCATCATCGGGCCGAGCAGGCCGGTGGCGTAGCCGCTGTCCGCGCCCAGCCGGCTCAACCAGGCGGTGGCGACCAGCACCAGCGCCGCGCCGACCAGCTGCAGCGGCCGCGGCCCGAACGCGGCCAGCAGCCGCGGCACCAGCCGGACGATGACGAACATCGGCAGCATGATCGGCAGGAACGCCAGGCCGGCCACCAGCGGGCTGAACCCGAGCACCTCCTGCACGAACTGGGTGAGGAAAAAGAAGACGCCGTACATCGTGGCCGGGACGAGCAGCATCGCGAGGTACGTGCCGGCCCGGTTCCGGTGCGCGAACAGCCACAGCGGCATGATCGGCTCGACCGCCCGGGTCTCCACCGCGACGAACAGCGTGAGCAGCCCGGCCGCGGCCACGAACGCGGCCAGCGTCAGGCCGTCCGTCCAGCCGTCGGCCGAGGCCCGGATGCAGCCGTAGACGAGCGAGGCCACGCCGAGCGTGCCGGTGAGCGCGCCGGCCAGGTCGAGGCGGCCCGGCCGCCGGTCCGGCTCCTGGATGTAGCGCGGCGCGAGCACCAGCAGCGCCAGGCCGACCGGGACGTTGATGAACAGCCCCCAGCGCCAGGACGCCAGGTCGGTCAGCGCGCCGCCGAGGATCAGCCCGACCACGCCGCCGGAGCCGGCCACCAGCGCGTAGATGCTCAGCGCCCGGTTGCGCGGCGGCCCCTCGGCGAAGTTGGTCGCGATCAGCGCGAGCCCGCTGGGGGCGATGAACGCGCCGCCGGCGCCCTGCACCGCCCGCGCGGCCAGGAACCAGCCGGAGTTGGTGGCCAGGCCGCCGGCCAGCGAGGCGAGGGTGAACACGGCGACGCCGCCGAGCAGCACCCGGCGCCGGCCGAGGATGTCCCCGGACCGGCCGCCGAGCAGCAGCAGCCCGCCGAAGGCCAGCATGTACGCGTTCAGCACCCAGGACAGCCCGGTGCTGGAGAAGCCGAGGCCGGTCTGGATCCGGGGCAGTGCCACGTTCACGACGGTGGTGTCCAGCACCACCATCAGGTAGCCGAGGGTGATCACGGCCAGCACCAGGTTCGGGTGCGGGACGCGGGGTACGGCGCGGGTCCGGCGCCGCTGCAGCGCGGATGTCGACAAGGGTCGCCTCCGGGACGATGATTGAGGAGGCAGCCTCCGGATAGAACCGGAGGGTGCCTCCGGAAACCATACGGAGGCTGCCTCCGCTTCGCAACCCGCAGATCGGGAGCCGTTCGATGAGCAGGCCCGGCGCCAGTCCCGGCGTCGTCACGCCCGAAGCCACGCCGCCAGCCGTGGCCGGCGCGGGCGCGGGGGCCAGGCCGATGCGCGCGGACGCCCGCCGCAACTACGACCGGCTGCTCACCGCGGCCGCCGCCGCGTTCGCCGAACGCGGCGCGGACACCTCGCTGGAGGACATCGCCCGGCAGGCCGGCGTCGGCATCGGCACCCTCTACCGGCACTTCCCCACCCGGGCCGCCCTGCTCGAAGCCAGCTACCTGGTCCAGTTGGAGGCGCTCTGCGCGCAGGCCACCGGGTTGCTGGACGAGCCCGAGCCGGGCGCCGCGCTGGTCACCTGGCTGCGCGCGTTCGCCCAGCACAACGTCCGCAGCCGGGGGCTGAAGGAGGTGCTGGCCGCCGCCACCCGGGAAGAGGGCTCACCGCTGTCGAACTGCAAGCAGCTGCTGCGCGAGGCGGTCGACGGGTTGCTCAGCCGCGCGCAGCGGGCCGGCGCGATCCGCTCCGACCTGACGCCGACCGAGCTGATGCGGCTGGTGCACGCGGTCTTCCTGACCGCCGAGCAGACCGGTGACGCCGACCAGACCGACCGCCTGCTCTCCCTCCTGCTCGACGGCCTCCGCACGCCCTGACGCCGGCCGCACGCCCTGACGCCGGCCGCACGCCCTGACGCCGGCGGCGCGCCCTGGCGGCAGGCGGCTAACCGCCGAGGGCCTGGCTGACGACCGCTCGGGCCTCCTCCTGCACCCGGCCCAGGTGGGCCTCGCCGCGGAACGACTCCGCGTAGATCTTGTAGACGTCCTCGGTCCCGGACGGCCGGGCCGCGAACCAGGCGTGCTCGGTCGTCACCTTCAGCCCACCGATGGCCGCGCCGTTGCCCGGCGCGCTGGTCAGCTTCTCGACGATCGGCTCGCCGGCCAGCTCGGTGGCGCCGACCTGGTCGGGGGTCAGCCTGGCCAGGATCGCCTTCTGCTCCCGGCTGGCCGGCGCGTCGATCCGGGCGTACGCCGGAGCGCCGAACCGCCCGGTCAGCTCCTGGTAGTGCTCGCCCGGCGACCGGCCGGTGGTCGCGATGATCTCCGCGGCCAACAGGGCCAGCAGCACGCCGTCCTTGTCGGTGGTCCAGACGCCGCCGTCCCGGCGCAGGAACGAGGCACCGGCGCTCTCCTCGCCGCCGAACCCGACCGAGCCGTCCAGCAGCCCCGGCACGAACCACTTGAACCCGACCGGGACCTCGACCAGCGGCCGGCCCAGATCCGCCGCCACCCGGTCGATCATGGCCGAGGAGACCAGCGTCTTGCCGACCGCCGAGACCGCCGGCCAGGCGTCCCGGTGCCGGTACAGGTAGCCGATCGCGACCGCGAGGTAGTGGTTCGGGTTGAGCAGGCCGGCGTCCGGGGTGACGATGCCGTGCCGGTCGGCGTCGGCGTCGTTGCCGGTGCTGACCTGGTAGGCTTTCCGGTTCGCGATCAGAGAGGCCATCGCGTACGGGGACGAGCAGTCCATCCGGATCTTGCCGTCCCAGTCCAGCGTCATGAACCGCCAGGTGCGGTCGACCAGCGGGTTGACCACCGTGAGGTCCAGCCCGTAGCGGTCGCCGATCTCACCCCAGTAGCCGACGCTGGCCCCACCCAGCGGGTCGGCGCCGATCCGCACGCCCGCGGTCCGGATGGCCGCCAGGTCGATGGCCGCCGGCAGATCGGCCACGTAGTGCTCGCGGAAGTCGTACTCGCCGGTGCTGTCGGCCTTCCTGGCCCGCTGGTACGGGATCCGGCGGACGCCGTCCAGGCCGCGCGCCAGCAGCGCGTTGGCCCGGTCGGCGATCCAGCTGGTGATGTCGGTGTCGGCCGGGCCGCCGTTCGGCGGGTTGTACTTGAAGCCGCCGTCGCTGGGCGGGTTGTGCGACGGGGTGACCACCACGCCGTCGGCCCGGGCGGCGCCGGCGTGCTCCCGGTTGTGCCGCAGGATCGCGTGCGAGACCGAGGGCGTCGGGGTGTAGCCGTCGCGGGCGTCGACCAGCACGGTCACGCCGTTGGCCGCGAACACCTCCAGCGCGGTCACCGTGGCCGGCTCGGACAGCGCGTGCGTGTCCTTGCCCAGGAACAGCGGCCCGCCGATCCCGGCCTGCGCCCGGTACTCGCAGATGGCCTGGCTGGTCGCCGCGATGTGGTCCTCGTTGAAGGCCGTCCGCAGCGATGACCCGCGGTGTCCGGACGTCCCGAACACCACCCGCTGCTCGGCCACCGCCGGATCCGGCCGCTGCGCGTAGTACGCCGTGACCAGCTTCGCCACGTCCACCAGGTCCGCCGGCTCCGCCGGCCGCCCGGCCCGCTCATGCACCACCCGACACCTCCGGTCTCGCCGTCCGGTCAACCCTAGGCCCGCCCGGTTACCGGTGCGCGAGCAGCCATTTCTCGGCGTAGTCGACAGCGTGCGCGAGCGGCAGCAGGCGGGCCGCGGCGGCGCCGACCCGGCCGTGCCGGACCAGGTCGGTCTCGGCTTCCAGGTCGTGGCCGAGGGCGGCGAAGTCGGTGGCGTCCAGGTGCACCGCGGTGAACCCGCGCCAGATCCGGCCCTGCGGGGTGAGCAGGGCGCAGGCGTCCGGGCGGCTGGGCGGCGCCGGCAGCCGGTGCTCGGCCAGGTGGAACGCGGTGCACCGGTCGTAGCCCACGCCGAGCAGCAGGATCCGGGCGTCGGTGCCGGCCAGCCGGCCCAGCGGGGACGCCTCGCCGAGCTGAGCCGCCAGTTCGTGCGGGTGGAGCAGCCAACCGGCGGCCGGGCCCACCGCGGCGAACGACGTCTGCGGGTGCGCGCTGCGGACCGCCCCGGGCCAGGTGCGGACACACTCGGCGATCGCGCCCATCCGGCGGCTCGGCGTGCACACCGGGTCGAAGCCGGCCACGTGGTTGCGGATCTCCGCCCACCAGGACTCCGGCGGCGGATCGTCCCAGGTAGACGGGTCGCGATTGTCCGCGGTCTGGCTCGGCACCACCACCGTGCCGGCCGGGCCGAGCACGTCCAGCAGGCTCCGCACCACCGCCGGCGCGGCCCCGGCGACCCAGCCGAGCGCGCGCAGCGAGGAGTGCACGAGCAGCGTCTCCCCCGGCCGGACGCCCAGCCGGCGAAGATCGTCGACGAGCGCTGCCGTGGTCAACGCCGGGCGCCCACGCGCCGGACGGACGGTCACGAGCCGGCATTACACCACGACCGATGTCGGAAGTCTGCTACTCGCAGGTCAGCCTCGCCGGCCCGGCGCGACACCCGACCCAGTGGCCAGCCCAGCGGCCACCCCAATGCAGGGACGGCTCAGCGCCGGGGACGGCTCAGCGCAGGGGACGGCTCAGCGCAGGGGACGGCTCAGCGCAGCGAGGCGGTGAGGCGCGGGTAGACCGCGCGTACCGCCGAATGCCGGTGCCGGCGGGCCAGGGTGTGCGCGAGCCGGCGCAGGTCGAGCCGGATCGTGGCCGAATCGACCAGCTCCACCGGGTCCAGCAGCTCGGTGGTGAGCGTGCAGGCCCGCTGCACGTCGCCGGCCTCGGCATGGGCCAGCGCCTGCCGCACGCCGAACCGGGCCCGGGCCCGGCGGGCGCTGGCCGGGATCCGCGGCAGCTCCCGGTCCAGGATCGCGGCGGCGTCCCCGGGCCGGCCCAGGTCGTGCAGGCACCAGGCGGTGACGACCTGGTCCAGGTTGGGCACCGTGGACGAGCCGAGCAACGGGTGCGGCAAGGCCGCGCTCCAGTCGGCGGCGAGCAGGTTCGACGCCCGGTCCAGCATCCGGCGGCAGGCGTCGTAGTCGCCGGCCAGCGCGTGGCCCTGTGCCTCCCGCTGCGCGGCCAGGCCGCGCACCCGGGGCAGCGTGCCCGGCCGTTGCTGGGCGGCCCGGGCCAGCGCGATGGTCCGCCGGGCGTCGTCCCGGTAGAGGGCGATCTCGGCCTGCCGGATCAGCGTGTACGCGGCCAGGTCGCCGTCCCCGGCGGTAGCGGCGAGCTCGGTGGCCCGGTCGGTCCACCAGGTCGCGGCCCGGTCGTCGCCGGCCTCCTGGGACATCCAGCCGGCGTACTCGGCACACCGGCCGGCGAGCAGCAGCAGGCCGTCGCGGGTACCGCCGCCGCCGGCCGCGCTGGCCATCCCGCGCAGCGCCTGGGTCATCATGATCGCGCTCGGCAGCACCGCGCCCGGGCTGGCCAGCTGGCCCAACCGGCGCGACTCGTCGAACATCGCCCGGAACGCCAGCAGCGCGGACTCGTCCCTGGCCGCCGCGGTGCTGGCCCGGGTGCTGAACCCGATGCCGAGGAAGGACGCCGCCCCGAGCGACAGCAGGTCGCGCCGGCGCATCGGCCTGAACTCGCCTGCGCCGTCAGCCGCAAGACTCACTACCCACACCTCGCCGTCGTCCCCGGGGTCGAGCGGCGGCGCGGGGCGGGTCGAGCGCGCCAGCGCGCTGAGCTCGCCACCCGCACTGAGCGCGGCATCGCAGCTGCGCGCCAGTACGGTGCCGGCCGGCTTCTGACCGGTCTCGACCTTGCTGAGATAGCTCTTGCTGTAGTGGACCTGTGCGGCCAGCCCGGCCAGGGAGAGACCCGCCTCCAGGCGCCGGCGCCGCAGCTCCGATCCGAACGGTGACAGCTTGCCGGCCACGGCACCCCCTGTTTCCCGTTGCCTGCTGACGCTGGGTGCAGGGCACCTCTCGTCAACTGAAGAGAAAGTAGCAGGATTGATATTTGAAGCAATGCAACGAGGTTGATGCGCCACCAACGGTAATAGTGAGTGAACAGGCATCACCAGGAGGACAGATGTTCACAGATCAGGCTGAAATGCCCACCGCGGCGGTGTCCCGAGGGCGGCCCGACCTGGCGAGCCGGGCGGTGCTGAGCGTGCTGTTCACCGGGGTCCAGGTCTGGGCGATCACCGTCGCGGTGCTGCACGTACCGGTCGGTGGCGCGGAGCGGGTAGCGCTGGCGGCCGCGCTGGCCGCGGCCGTGATCACCGTGCTGGACGCCTGGCACGAGCTGTGGACGCGGTCCCGGCGGCTGCTGGGCCGGCAGCACCTGGTCTGGGCCGCGGCGACCGACGGCACCCCACCCGGCCCGCGGTAGCCGTCCACCGACCGGCCAGGCCGATCGGATGGCGCCCGGCCCCGCGCCGCCGCCGGCCTAGCCAGCCGGTTCGGTCGGCTCCAGCACCTTGATCCGGACCGCGCGGAACTGCTTCGGCACCTGCTGCAGCACCCGCAGCCGCGGGTCCGGCACGTCCAGGTGCGGCTCGGTCACCAGCGGTCGCAGCCCGGCCAGCCGCGGGTCGGCCAGCACGCCCTCCACCGCCCGCCGATCGCCACCGGTGATCAGCCCGGCCAGCCCGGACCGGGCCGGCACCAGCGTGCCGGCCGCGACGTCCGCGGCGGCCGACAGCGCCATCTTGACCTGCCCCTCCCGACGCCGGGCGAACCGCTGCTGGGACCAGCCGCCGGCCGCCGACCGGCCATGCACCTGCCGGGACCCCACCTTGGACGCGACCAGCCGCGTTCCGTCGAACACGCCCGCCGCGTACCCGCCGAGCCGGATCAGCAGCACACCGACCCGCCGCTCGGCCAGGGCGTGCGCGACCAGGCCGCCGTCGGCCGCGGCCGGATCGACCGGGAGCGGCGGGAACGGCACCCGGCACGCGGCCACCGCCCCGTCCGCCGCGGTGAAGAGCACCTCGGTCGGCCCGGCGGTGCACCCGGCCGGCCCGTGCCGCTCGGCGAACCGGACCAGCCACCCGGCCAGCCGCTCCGGATCGACGCTGACCCACCGCCCCTCGGCGGCGGCCGCATCGGCTGGGCGGGGCATCTGCTCAGCCTAGGCGCCCGCGCGCCGCTTTGACCGGGCCGGCTCGGCCACGGCACCGGCGCTGGGTCGTCCGAATGGCGACCCTTGTGCCGCTGCGTCCTTCCGGCCTACGCTCTGTTGCACCACGCGGGTGTCATCACCCAGTTCCGCGCATTCGGCCGCGCGGATCCCGGTTCCGGTCGTCGAGTCCTTCCCGACGATTCCCGGTCCCGCCCCGGCTGCGGCCGCGCGTCGGCCGCAGCCTCGGAGCGGGGCCCCTCCATCCCCCCGCGAGGAGAGCACGATGTCACGACGCTTCTGGCGTCCCCGTCCAATGGTGGCCGGGATAGCCGCCGCCGGCCTGGTCTCGGCCGCGGCGGTGGCACTTACCGCCGCCCCAGCATCCGCGGCCCCTGGCTGTCGGGTGGACGTCACCACGAACAGCTGGGACGTCGGTTTCACGGCGAACTTCACGCTGACCAACACCGGTGACGCGATGACGAGTTGGCGGCTCACGTTCACGCTGCCCAACGGGCAGGTCAGCACCAACAACTGGTCAGCCAACTGGTCGCAGAGCGGCACCACGGTCACCGCCACGAACATGAGCTGGAACGGCGCCCTGGCCACCGGCCAGAACACGACGTTCGGCTTCAACGGCACGAAGCCGGCCAACTCGGCCAGCCCGGTGCCGACCAACTTCGCGGTCAACGGCACGGCATGCGGTGGCATCCCGCCGACCAGCCCGCCGACGAGCCCACCCACCAGCCCGCCGACCAGCCCGCCCACCAGCCCGCCGACCACCCAGCCGCCGGTCGGTAACCACTTCGACAACCCGTTCGTCGGCGCCAAGTTCTACGTGAACCCGGAATGGTCGGCGCGGGCCGCGGGCGAGGCCGGCGGTAGCCGGATCGCCAACCAGTCGACCGGCGTCTGGCTGGACCGGATCGCCGCGATCGCCGGCACGGCCACCGCACGTGGGCTGGCCGCGCACCTGGACACCGCGCTGACCCAGGCCACCGGCACCCAGCAGGTGGCGATCGAGTTCGTCATCTACGACCTGCCCGGCCGGGACTGCGCCGCGCTGGCGTCGAACGGCGAGATCGCCCCGGCCGACCTGGCCCGGTACCAGACGCAGTACATCGACCCGATCGCCGCGATCATGTCCCAGGCCAAGTACGCCAACCTGCGGATCGTCACCGTGATCGAGCCCGACTCGCTGCCCAACCTGGTGACCAACGTCAGCAGCGCGGGCGCGACGCCGGAGTGCGGCGTGATGAACCAGAACGGCAACTACGTGAAGGGCGTGCAGTACGCGCTGAACAAGCTGCACGCGATCCCGAACGTGTACACCTACATCGACGCCGGGCACTCCGGCTGGCTGGGTTGGGACACCAACCTCGGCCCGGCCATCTCGCTGTTCGCACAGGTCGCGCAGGGCACCACGGCCGGCTTCGCGAGCGTCGACGGCTTCATCACCGACACCGCCAACACCACCCCGCTGACCGAGCCGTTCCTGACCAACCCGGACCTGAACATCGGTGGCCAGCCGGTCCGCTCGTCGAACTTCTACCAGTTCAACCCGTTCCTGGCCGAACTGCCGTTCGCCCAGGCGTTCGCCGCCCGGGCCAAGGCGGCCGGGTTCAGCCAGAACCTCGGCATGCTGATCGACACCTCGCGCAACGGGTGGGGCGGCCCGAACCGGCCGACCGCGGTCAGCACGTCGACCGTCCTGAACACCTACGTCGACCAGTCGCGCATCGACCGGCGCCCCAGCCGCGGCAACTGGTGCAACCCGACCGGAGCCGGCCTGGGCATCCGCCCGGTCGCGCAGCCGGCCGCCAGCATCGACGCCTACGTCTGGATCAAGCCGCCGGGCGAGTCCGACGGCTCCAGCACCATGATCCCGAACAACGAGGGCAAGGGCTTCGACCGGATGTGCGACCCGACCTACACCGGCAACCCGCGCAACAACAACCAGCCGACCAACGCGCTGCCCAACGCACCGATCTCGGGCCAGTGGTTCCCGGCACAGTTCGCGCAGCTCATGGCGAACGCGTTCCCGGCGCTGTAAGCAGGCACCGGCGCGGGCCCCGCTGAGGGCCTGAACGCACCCGCGGGCCCGGCCGCGACCACCTCGGTGGTCACGGCCGGGCCCGCCGCCATGTCTAGGCGGGCCCGCCGCATGTCCGGGCCCGCCGCCATGTCGCCCGGGCTACGAGCCCACCGCCATCCGGCCCGGCCGCCGGTGCGCCGCCCGGCCGGGTCGGTCCGGGCCGGCCAGCTGCCTGCGTCATGCCGATCACCAGGCCGGTTATGTCGGTCCGGCGGCCGCCCTTGGCCCGGACCGGGCCATTCGCTGAGGCTGGCGCGGCAATCGGGGGCGGCTGGCAAGGGGGCGGGATGAGGGCACTTCGGGCGGCGCTGGCCGGCGCGGCGCTCGCGGGTATCGCGTTGTCCGGCGGCTGTACCGGCGAGGCGGCCACGCCGGCACAGCCAGCGGTGGCCGAACCGCTCACCGCTGCCCAGGCGGCGATGCTGGACCGCGCCGAGGAGCGGCTGATCGCCGGCTGCATGCGGCAACAGGGCTTCCGGTACTGGGAGTCGACGCACCCGTCCAGCGGCGAGCAGCCACCCGGGTACGTGCTCACCGACGTCGCCGAAGCCCGCGCCCACGGCTACCGCAGCGTCACCTCGGTCACGCCGAGCAACGCGGAACTGGCGGCCGACCCCAACCTGAAGTACGTGCACGGGCTGCCCGCCGAGCGGCAGAAGGCGTACTCGACCGCGCTCAACGGCAGCCTGGCGCCGGGGCGGCAGATCAACATCCGGGTGGCCGGCGGCGGCGTGATCGGCCGCGGCACCGATGGCTGCGTCGCCGAGGCCGAGCGCGGCCTCTACGGCGATCTCGCCGCCTGGTCGACCGCCACCGTCCAGGTGGACACCCTCACCGGGCAGATCCCGCCGCGGGTGCTGACCGACCGGCGGTACCTGAGCGCGCAGGCCGCCTGGGCCGGCTGCATGCGCGCCGCCGGCCAGCCCTACCGGACGCCGACCGATATCCGGGACCGCCTCGGCGAGCTGGCCGGCCGGGCCGCCAGCCCGGCCGCCGAACAGTCGGCCGAGATCAAGGTCGCGGTGGCCGAGGCCGGCTGCGCGCAACGGACCGGTCTCGGCCGGGTCGCGGCGGCCGTCGACCGCGAACTCCGGGACGCGCTGAGCCCGACCGACCGCGCCCTCCTGCAGGCCTACCGGCGGCTGCAGCAGGCGGCGCTGCCCCAGGCGCAGGCCGCGCTCGCCCGCTGACGGCGGCGCCCGCTCACCCGACCCGGCCGGGGCATCCGGCCGGGGCCTGTCCCACCGACGAAAGGAGCCGCAGTGCGGCTGCGAAGAATCACCACCCTGCTGGCCGGGCTGGCGCTGGCGGTCACCGGATCGCTGCTGTCCGCCGGGCAGGCGAACGCCTACGACTACTACGTCGGCAACGGCGACATCGCCACCTGCCCGTCCGGTGACTTCTGCATCTCCGCCAACGACTGGGGCTTCGGCACCATCTACGGCTGGTTCGGCACCGACCGGGACTGGTACCGCAACGACGGCGGCAACGCCGGGCCGAACAACAAGGACCGCAGCTGGTACAACAACGGCACCAGCGGGCTGAGCGTCGTCGTGTTCAAGTACGGCAACGGCGGGTCGGGCAACCCGAGCACCCCGACGGTCTGCCTGCGGCGCGGCTACTACGCCGACTTCAACAGCACCGGCGCCGGCGGCGGCCTGAACCAGGGCTCGGCGCACGTCTGGTCCAGCTCCTGCCAGGGCGCACCCGCGATCGGCCATTCGTTCTGACCGACCGCTCCGGCCCGGTGGTCCGGCCCGGTGACCCACGGGTGACCGGGCCGGACCATCGGCCAGCCAACCCGCCGTCCGGCCGGATGGTCGGCCGGA
>Ga0307500_10000510_pt1 | contig 12658 bp, 13 predicted proteins | sample 14_S_MG_FD_201362 | JGI IMG/M metagenome (GOLD analysis project Ga0307500, IMG submission 201362) | Soil microbial communities from Populus trichocarpa stands in riparian zone in the Pacific Northwest, United States - 14_S | ecosystem: Environmental > Terrestrial > Soil > Riparian zone > Trees... | reverse complement strand
CGGCTTCGGCCCGGCGTCGTAGTCGGTGATCGTGTAGTGCTCGCCGGCGAACGAGAACGGCCCGTCGGCGAAGCATCCTTTGAGGACGGTGATCGCCTCGGCCAGCCGCGCGGTCCGGACCGCCGGCCGGTCGAACCGTAGCCCGATCGCGTCGTACTCCGGCCGGTTCCAACCGGCCCCGATGCCGATCTGCAGCCGGCCCCCGGACAGCACGTCCAGGCTGGCGAAATCCTGCGCCAGCACGGCCGGATGCCGCAGGTCCACATTGGACACGAAGGTGCCGATGCGGAGCCGCTCGGTGACCGCGGCGACGGTGGCCAGCACCGGGGCCGGCGCGTGCTGGCCGATCAGGTGGTCTGGCAGCACCAGCCCGCTGTAGCCGATCGACTCGGCCCGGCGGGCGGTCGCGATCAGCGCCGCGCCATCGACGGCGCCGTCAGCGGCGAGCCCGAGAAACCGGAAGGGACGCATACCGCCATCCTCGCCGATCCGTGCCCCGAGCCCAACCCGGCCGGCCGGCGCCGCTCCGGACGTCAGCCGGCCCGCGCAACACCGGGCGCCAGCCGGCCCGCGCGGCTCCGGGCGTCAGCTGGTCGGCGCGGTGACCGCGGCGCGGGCCTGCCGGGCGGCGGCGACCAGGTTGGCCAGTGCCGCCTCGACCTGCGGGTAGTCGCGGGTCTTCAGGCCGCAGTCCGGGTTGACCCAGACCCGGTCGGCCGGCAGCACCCGCAGCGCCCCGGTGAGCAGGGTGCTGACCTCGGCCGCGGTCGGGACGCGGGGCGAGTGGATGTCGTAGACCCCGGGGCCGAGGCCACGGCCGAACCCGGCCAGCGCCGGCTCGGCCAGGATCGCCGCGCCGGACCGGGCCGACTCGATCGTGGTCACGTCCGCGTCCAGGGCGTCGATCGCGGCGAGCACGTCGGCGGCGTCGGAGTAGCAGAGGTGGGTGTGGATCTGGGTACGGTCACCGGCGCCGGACGTGGCCCGGCGGTACGCGCCCACCGCCGCGGCCAGGTACGCCGGCTGGCCGGCCCGGCGCAGCGGCATCAACTCGCGCAGCGCCGGCTCGTCCACCTGGATGATGCCGATGCCGGCCGCCTCCAGGTCGCGCACCTCGGCCCGGACCGCCGCGGCCACCTGCCCGAGCACCTGCGCCAGCGGCAGGTCCGGCCGGACGAACGACCACGCGACGATCGTCACCGGCCCGGTCAGCATGCCCTTCACCGGGCGGTCGGTGAGCGACTGGGCGTACCGGCTCCAGCCGACCGTGATCGGCGCCGGCCGGCTGACATCGCCGTGCAGGATCGGTGGCCGGGTGCACCGCGAGCCGTACGACTGCACCCAGCCGTGCGCGGTGGTGACGAACCCGGCCAGGTGCTCGGCGAAGTACTGCACCATGTCGTTGCGCTCCGGCTCGCCGTGCACCAGCACGTCCACGCCGAGCCGCTCCTGCAGCCGGATCACCCGCTCGATCTCGGCCCGGATCCGCTGCTCGTACCCGGCCCGGTCGAGCCGTCCGGCGGTCACCGCCGCCCGGGCCGCCCGCAGCTCGCCGGTCTGCGGGAAGGAGCCGATCGTGGTGACCGGCAGCACCGGCAGCCCCAGCCACTCCGCCTGGGCCGCCGCCCGCACCGCGAACGGGCTCCGCCCACCCTCCACTCCGGCCGACCCCACGTCGACCGGCCCCGCGCCGGGCGGCTCCGTCCGGTCTCCGTCGTCCACATCGGACGATGGCGGGCGGATCCCGGCCGGCGGGCGAGTCAACTGGGCGGCGAGCTCGACCACCTCGGTCACCTTCTGCTCGGCGAACGCGAGCCGGCGCCGCACCGCCGGGTCCAGTTCGGACTCCACCGCCAGGTCGTACGGGACGTGCAGCAGCGAGCAGGACGTGCTCACCACCAGGTCACCGACCGCGGCGCGCAGCGCCCGCAGCCGGGCCAGCGCCACCGCGGTGTCGGTGCGCCAGACGTCCCGCCCGGAGACGACGCCGGCCACCACGGTCTTGCCGGCCAGCGCGGCCGGGTCCGGCCAGCCGCCGTGCACCAGATCCAGGCCGATCGCCTCCACCGGCGTACCCGCCAGCACCGGCAACGCCGCGCCCAGGTCGCCGAAGTACGCGGCGACCAGCAGCCGCGGCCGGTCGGTCAGCTCCCCCAGCAGCCGGTACGCCCGCGCCACCGCCGCCAGCTCGGCGCCGGACCGGTCGGCCACCAGCGCCGGCTCGTCCAGCTGCACCCAGCCGACGCCGGCCGCCGCCAGCGCCGCGAGCAGTCGCGTGTAGACGGTGAGCACCTCGTCCAGCCGGTGCAGCGGCACGAACCCGGGCGGACTGCCCGGTGCCGGTGCGGACAGCAGCAGGAACGTCACCGGGCCCAGCAGCACCGGCCGGCCCGCCACACCGAGCGACCGGGCCGCCCGCACCTCGGCCAGCACCTTGTCCGCGACCAGCCGGAACGCGGTGTCCGGGCCGATTTCCGGGACGAGGTAGTGGTAGTTCGTGTCGAACCACTTGGTCATCCGGAGCGGGGCGACGGCCGCGCCGCCGCGGGCCATCGCGAAGTACGTGTCCAGCGGGTCGCCCAGCTCGCGGTAGCGGTCCGGCACGGCGTCCAGCAGTACGGCGGCGTCCAGCACGTGGTCGTAGAAGGAGAACGTGTTCACCGGCACCGCGGCGAGCCCGAGCGCGGCGAGCCGGCGCCAGGTCGCCACCGTGAGCGCCTCGCCGCCGGCCAGCAGCTCGGCCCGGCCCGCCGAACCGTCCCAATAGGACTCCAGCGCCCGCTTCAGCTCGCGCCGCGGCCCGATCCGCGGGTAGCCGAGCACCGTGCTCGGTCCCAGCCCGGCCAGGCCGGCGTCGGTCGGCTGATCCACTCCGCTCACGCGTACTCCCTACCAACAGGCGTCCAGGTCGAGTCGATCGTGCGGTCAGGACCGGGCGGCCGGGCGGATCCATAGCCGCCGCTTATCGATCACGGCGGCGCTGGCACCCGGCTGGTATGGGCGGCAATACTGACCCGTGCACCCGGGCCCGCCGCCGCGCGACGTCGGCTGCTTCGTCGCGGTCGCCCGGCAGTTGAGCTTCTCCCGGGCGGCCGCCGGGCTGGGCATGTCGCAGCCGGCGGTGAGCCAGGCGATTGCCCGGCTGGAACGCTCGCTCGGGCTGCGCCTGTTCGACCGGACCAGCCGCGACGTGCAGCTCTCCGACGCCGGCAAGCTGCTGCTGCCGCTGGCCGAGTCACTGCTGGCGCAGGTCACCGCTTTCACCGACGCGGCCGCGCTGCTGACCGTCCCGATTGGACAGTCCATTCGGCTGGCCTATTGCCCGCTGGTCGGCGGGCTGGCCGCGCAGGTGGCCCGGAAGCTGGCTGCCCGCCAGCCGGGCATCGAGGTGGAACTGCGCACCGCCGGCTGGACCGCCGCCAGCACCGAACTGGCCCAGGACGGCGCCGTTGCCGCCCTGATGAGCACCCCGTTCCCGGCCGGGCTGGCCACCACAGCAAGGTTCCACCTGCCGATCACCCACCTGGCCGTGCCCGCCCGCCGGGCGCCGGTGCTGACCACCCCGGTGCGGCTGGCCGGGCTGGGCGGCCACGAGATCCTGCTGCCGCGCGCCCGGCCGCCGGGCAGCGTCTGGGCGCAGTTGGCCGACCGGCTGCCGCCCCGGCACCGACCCCCGGCCGCGGATGACTTCGACGACCTGGCGGCGGTGCTCGACCTGGTCGCCGCCGGCCGCGGGCTGCTGCCGGTCCCGCACCTGCTGGTGCAGACGGTCACCCGGCCGGATGTTCGATTCGTCCCACTTGACACCGCCGGCCTGCGGATGACGTACGGGCTGGTCTGGCCCCGGGAGCGGGCGACCGCCGAGGTGATGGCGCTGGTCCAGGCGGTCCAGGAGACGCTGCGCACGCCGGGCCGCCCGGCCGGCTGAGCCCGCCCCAGGGGCTTCCGCAAGGCCCCACCATCGGCATACTGTGAGCGCTCACAGACACCTACCCGTAACCAGCCAGCCCGGGCGCGGACGAGCCGGCGAGCCCCTCACACAGGGAGCTGGAGGAGACGTGGACACGAGCTTCGGATCCGACCTGTCACGCCGGACGCTGCTGCGCGCCGTACCCGGTCTGGCGGTGGCCGCCGCCCTGGTGCCGCAGGCGGCCACCGCCGCCGAGGCACGACCCCGGGCCAACGTGCCGCTGCGGGTGCGCGGCGTGGACCTGTCGTTCACCTTGCAGGAGGAGGCCGCCGGCAAGCGCTTCAGCGACGGCGGCACGGTCCGCCGGGTGGAGCAGATCTTCGCCCAGCGCGGTGCGACGCTGGTCCGGCTGCGGGTCTGGGTGAACCCGCCGGCCGGCTACAGCACCCAGGCGACCGCGATCACGCTCGCCCAGCGGGCCCGCGCCGCCGGCCTGAAGGTGCTGCTCGACCTGCACTACTCGGACTTCTGGGCCGACCCCGGCAAGCAGACCACACCGGCCGCCTGGGCCGGGCAGAGCCTGTCGACGATGACCACCACGGTGCGCAACTACACCCGCAACATCGTCGCCGCGTTCGCCTCGGCCGGCGCCCCGGTGGACATGGTGCAGGTCGGCAACGAGATCACCGGCGGCATGCTCTGGCCGAACGGCCAGATCTACCGCAGCAACGGCGAACACTGGTCCGAGTTCACCACGCTGCTGAACGCCGGCATCGCGGGCGCCCGCGCCGGCAACCCGGCCGGGCACCCGATGGAGGTGATGGTGCACATCGACCGCGGCGGCGACAACGGCGGCAGCCGCTACTTCTACGACCACCTGCGCACCTTCGGGGTCAGCTACGACGTGATCGGCCTGTCGTACTACCCGTTCTGGCACGGCTCGCTGGCCACCATGCAGGCGAACCTGAACGACCTGGCCGGCCGGTACGGCAAGCCGCTGGTGCTGGCCGAGACCTCCTACCCGTGGACCACCGCCAACGGCGACTCGCTCGGCAACTTCATCACCAGCACCAGCCAACTCCCGGACGGCTCCCGCTTCCCACCCACCACCGCCGGCCAGGCCGCCTACTTCGAGGCCCTGCGCGGCGTCCTGCGGTCCGTCCCGAACGGCCTCGGCGCCGGATTCATCGACTGGGAACCCGAGTGGATCCCCGGCGTCGGCTGGGAACCCGGCGCCGGCAACCCCAACGACAACCTGACCATGTTCGACTTCAACGGCCGGGCGTTGCCGGTGCTGACAGCCTTCCGACCTGGCTAAATGGCGCTCGATGGGCTTGCGCGGGCTGAGCATAGCTCTGACTCGCAAGACATTGCTAGGCTTCGCGTCGTGGACGCCGAGGAGCCGATGTCGGAGCTGGTCCGGTCATGGGTTCGCTACCTGCGGGCCGAGCGGAAGTCCGAACGGACGGTGAAGCTCTACCAGGACGCGGTCCGGTTCCTGGCCGAGTGGCTGGCCGAGCAGGGCCGGCCAGCCACCGGCGCCGAACTGACCCGTGACACGTTCGTGGACTACTTCGCCGCGTCCGCCGTCAAGGACGCACCGGCCACCCTGTTGACCCGGTATCGGCATCTGCGGACGTTCTGCAGCTTCCTCGCCGCCGAGGGCGAGGTCGCCGTGTCGCCGATGGCCGGTCTGACCCCGCCGACGGCGCCGGACGTCCCGGTGCCGGTGCTGACCGATGACGAGATCCGGGCGATGATCAAGGCGGCCGCAGCCGGGCCGACGCAGTTCCTGGCCCGCCGGGACGAGGCGATCGTGCGCATGTTCACCGACGGTGGGCCGCGGATCTCGGAGATGGCCTCGATGCTGCTCGCCGAGCTCGATGTCGACGGCGGCAGCGTGTGGGTCGAGGGCAAGGGCGGCCGCCGGCGATTGGTCATGTTCGGGGCGAAGACCGGGCGGGCGGTGGACCGGTACGTGCGTGCCCGCCGGTCGCACCCACGCTCAAGCGAGGCGGCGCTGTGGCTGGGTCAGCGCGGCGGGCTGCGGTCCCCGGGAATTGACGGCCGGCTGCGGGCGCTGGCCACCGCCGCGGGGGTACAGGACGTTCACGCGCACCGGTTCCGGCACACCTGGGTGGACGACTGGCTCTCGGCGGGCGGCGGTGAGCAGGACCTCAAGCGGCTGGCCGGCTGGCGCTCGGACGCGATGCTGGCCCGCTACGGCTCGTCCCGCGCCGACGCCCGGGCCCGCGAAGCGCACCACCGGCTCGCCCGCGGCGATCGTCTCTGACGCCGGCCGGGTCCACCCCCGTCCCCGGGATGTGGACCCGGCCGGCTAGGAGCGGCCCGCGCGGCTCCTGGTGGTCGATGCTGCCGCGCGGGACGCCCCGGCCTGGTCTCCCTCCACCCGCGCCGCCCGCCCGGCGTGGGGTGCCGGGGCCCTGGCGGACCGCCGGGACGGGCGGGGGTCGGAGTGGGTGGAGGGAGACGTGGTGGCCCCGCAGGCGCCAGGCCGTCGGGGTGGTCGCCGACGCCCGCGGGGGGCCTTCTATCCGCTGGCCGGGTCCTGTGCGGCCGGCGGCTGGTCAGGCAGCTGCTCAGCCCAGTCGTCCAGCCTGCGGCGGGCCGTGTACCGGGCCTGCTGCTGGGCGGGCAGGTCCCCGGAGTCGAGCAGCCACTCGTGCCGGCAGTCGCCGCAGTGCGCGCGGCTGCCGTAGTGCACAGTCCGGCCCGACTGGCAGGCCGGGCAGATCAGTACATCGCCGGGCGTGCGCGGCGCCGGCGCCAGGCCCGCGGCGAGCAGCTCGTCAAGCGACCCGGCCCGGTGGTGCCGGCCCACGTCATGACCCCGGCCAGCCCGGACCGCGCCGACCGGCGTCCCCCGACCCGCCCGCCCGGCCGGACGGGCCAGCCGAGCCGAGCGGTGACGCCGACGCGAGCAGCCTGGCCACCATCAGCGCGTCCACCATCAGGTACGCGCACGGCCCGGAGCAGACGACCTCCAGCCGCTCCCCCGCCGCCGTCACCAGCCGCAGCCACCGAGACGGCAGCGTCCCCACAACCCCGCCGGGCACCCACGCCGCGACCCCACACGCCGCGCACTGCGCCACGACCCCGGTGTACCGACACGGCGCACACGACCACGCCGCCCCGATCGCCACCAGCACCGCACCACAATCAGGACACCGCGGCCCCGCCGACGGCTCCTCCGCAACCGCGACAACCCGTAACTCAGCCATACACGGACCGTAAGTAGTCGGTGCGGATAGCCGGAAGGGACGGCGTGTACTAGCCAGGCGGCCGACAGAGGCGAGGCTGGTACATGTCGTACTAGTCGAGCGGAACGCGCAGCCTGGCCGCCAGGGCGCGCAGGGTGCTGGTGTGCCGCTGGTATCCCCACAGCTCGCGCAAGATCGCCTTTGGATAGGACTGGTAGCGCATCCACTGCGGCGCGATTCGCTCGATCGCGTGCAGGGTCCGTTCCGCGTCACCCACCTTGCCGAGCGCGGCGTAGGCGAAAGCGATGTCGGCGTGGTGGCGGGCGCGCTCGGCGAGCGTCATCTGCGCGTCGGCTGGCATCTTCCGGGCGACCTGCAGGGCGCGGGCCGGCCGGCCGGTGATGACCGCAATCTCCGTCATCCGCATGATGACCAGCGGCAGCCCGAACGGCGCCTGGCTGTAGAGACTGCGGTACCAGCCCATGCCTTCCAGCCGCGTGGCCGCGACCTCGGCCAGGTTGACCAAATCGTCGGCTGCGGCGGCGTTGTCCTCGCGGGCGGCGACCGTGGCCGCCCGGCACAGCAGGGCGCCCCAGACCGAGATCTGTTCGGGCGCCGCCGCTCGGATCCTCGGCTCGATCGAGTCGGCCTCGGCGACGGCCAGATGCCGTGCCTCGGGCAGGTTGTCCGGGTGGTGCATGACCAGCCACGCCATAGAGCCCTGCAACGACGAGTGGCGCAAGCTGTCCCCAGACCGCTCGGCCGCCAGCAGGGCGCGCTCCATCGCGGTGTAGGCAAGGTCGACCTTGTCCAGGTGCACGAGCATTGACGCGGCGATGTGGTAGGCGTCCGACAGCGCTTCGTGGGCCGCCGGCGAGTCGGTCTGGCGGACTGTTGCCCGGCCGGCCTCGATGAACCCCGGCAAGGCTGCGGCGAGCGTGTCGAACCGATTGGACCAGTAACTTCCCCACGCCAGCGTCGCAGACGTCGCCAGTTCAGCCTCGCTCACCGGCTCGGCGGCGTGCAGGGTCGTCGTGATCGCGCGGCGGATCGCGAGGAAGCCGCTGGCCTCCCCGTCATCGGCCGGGGTGTCGACACGAATCGGTCGGGCGACCAGCGCCGCCACGTCGACGTCGAGCGCGCGGGCGATCTTGTTCAAGCTGGTCAACAATGCTGTCTGCTTACGGCCCTGCTCAAGCTTGGAGATCAACTCGACCGAGACGCCTGCCCGCTCGGCCAGCTCCCGCTGTGTGAGACCCGGATCGCGGTCCTTCCGCAGGTACCGGATCCGGTCACCAATTCCCGTGCCGTCATCCACGGTCGTCACTCATCCTGTGTTACCTCGCTGGGTCAAGGCGGGTACTGGAATCCGGGCCCGGCTCCCCCGGCCCTACAGGGTGGTGACCCTGTGTCACATAGGACCCGGGGAGGGGCCAGCAACTTCCGGTGTCGTACCGTAATCAGCCGGATCGAGTTAGCGGATAGCTCGCACCCGATCCTTCTCGCGCTCACGCTCCAAGTCGGCGACCAGGGCGCCGAGCTGGAGGTGATCGATTGTGCCGCCGAACCAGCAGGCAACGCTGATCGTCGTGAGCGAAACCACTGCGCAACACATCAGCGCGAGCACCCGCGGCGAGCAGCTGGCGCCGTCCGCCACCACCCACGCGACGGCCCAAACGTAGACACACAGCGCTAGCAATCCCGCCGCGATGCTGAGCCAGCGGCGCCGCTGGCGTTCCATCAACAATTCCGTCCCCCTCACTGGTAGTGACCACCAGAAGAGGCACGGTAAGACCAGTGTCAGGCGCTCGCAACATCGTTATCGTCTTGTGATATCGAGTCGGTGTGTTCAGCTTGAATTGTCCGCTTCCGTCCGAGGTACCCGCGCATCTCAAGCTCGGCCGCATGCCCCAATCGGCGCCCGACCTCCCTCACCAACTCCTCATCGGTGGCATCTAGCAACGGCGGCGACCGATCCTCGACCCAGTCGAGGCCCAGCACCCGGAAGATCTCGCGGAGCTTGTACGGCTCCTTGGTGCGGCCCGTCTCCAGGCTGGCAATCGTCGCGATCGACGTGCCCGCCCGATTCGCGAGTTGCTGTTGCGTCCAACCGAGCTCCAAGCGGCGACGCTTGATCACATCCTTGAGCGGCGGCCCCGTCTCAGACATGCCACCAGGATTAGCGACAGATCTAGCGGTGACAAGTGTATCTCGGAAGTGACATCAGATCTGACGTTGACTACCCTCAGATCTGATGGTAGATCTGTGGCATGCAACGAGTGGACGGCACACGACTCCGGGCCTTGAGACAGGCGACCGGCCGCAGCGTGGAGGACCTCGCCACCGCTGCGGGCATGTCACCGACGACCCTTCGCAACCTCGAGCGGGGCAACGGCCCAGCAAAACCCAAGCCGCCGTTTCTCGCGGCTATCGCGGCTGTGCTCGGCGTCGAGGTTGAGGCGTTCACGGTCGAGGTCAACCCGTCGCCATCCCAGGTGAGTGCGTGATGCCGAAGGATGCAGGCGGGCACGGGAGCAGCGACAAGGACCCAGCACAGGCCCAGCTCGCGCGGGATCTGGACAAGGCGATCCAAGCAGCCGATCCGCCGCCGGCGGACCTGCCAAGGAAGGCTGCCCGAGCAGTGGTTCGGGCGCAGCGGAAGCGGGCTGCGAAGCGGGGCAAGTCGTGACCGGCGGGCGGCTGGTATCGCGGCGGCGGCCGATGGGGCGGTTGTGGCCGGGGCCGGTGGAGCCGGCGCCGGGGCCGTATGCGCTGCCGGTGGGTGGGCGTCGGCGGCGGGTGTGGTGGCGGCGGTCGCGGGTGGTGCGTGGTGGCTGATTCGGATGCGCGGTTGCGGTCGGCGCGGGCGCGGCTTGCGGCGAACACGCGGTGGTCGCGGGAGGACCCGCAGGCACCGGATGGGCCGTTGGCGCGTGCGAGGGCGAAGGCAGAGGCCCGGTTCGAGCACATGGTTGATCCGGAGCGGGTGTTGCCGGAGGCCGAGCGGCTACGGCGTGCGGCGTGTGCTCGGCGGGCGTTCTACCAGCGGCTCCAGCTGGCGTCGGTGGCGGCGCGGCGGCGGCGTGCGGCGGCGCGGGCCGGTGGGTCGTCATGAGCGTCGCGGTGGCGATTGGTGCCGGGGATTACACGGCGCGGGGGCGGGAGTTGGTCGCGGCGGCGCGGGGGCGGTTGGAGGAGCTGACCCGGCTGTTGCTGCGGCGGGCCGAGGCGCCTGCAGTCGATGGTGACGTCGCGGCGGCGGCGGAGGAGTTGCTGTCGATCGCGGAGCAGGCGGAGGAGTTGGCGCGGCTGGCGCGTCGGGAGGTCGCCCGGGCGCGGCGGGGCGCGCAGGGCCGGGCGGAGCGTCGGGCAGGCGTTGCGGCGCCGGCTCCTGCTGCTGCGGCGGCGTCGCCGGCCGGGCCGGGCGTTGTGCCGGCTGCGGCGGTGTCTGCGGGGCGGCCGGCGCCGGCGTCGTCGCCCGCCTCGGCCGTCACGGTTCAGCCAGCGCCGGCGCCGGCCGCGGCGGTGCCTGCCGGGACGCACCCGGTTCAGGTCCCGCAATCGGTGCCATCGCAGGCGACGGGACCGGGCCGGGCGGTGGCGCCGGTGGCTGGCCCGCCGGCTCCTGCCGCGGTTGTGGCGCGGTCTGGGCCGGCGCCCGCCGGCCTGGCCGGTGGACGCGGGGTTCGGGCGTGGCGGTCGGGTCGGTGGTGGCTGGCCGTCGTGTTGGCCGCGCTGGTGGTGCTGCTGGCGGTGGCCGGCTGTAGCAGCGGCGTGGACGGCTCGGGCCGGTTCGCCGGTGCCGGGCAGGTGACCCGGATCTCTCCGGGGTCTGTAGGGGGCCCGCCGCCTGGCGCTCCGGCCAAGGGATGGGACTGGGCGGCGGGGTCCTCATCGCGTGGAAATGGGCGACGCCCGCCCCCGATGTGAGCGGGGGTGCGGGCGTCTCGGAGAGCTTCGCGAAGGGAGCTTCCTGTGGTGGATGGTACGCGAGCGGCGGCCGCTGGCCTGGCTGCTGGTGGGCGTGTGCGGTTGGACGCCGATGGCCCGGTCACGGTCGTGCAGGACGCCTCGGTCGACGGCGTGCGGCTGCTGGTCGGACCGGACGTGGCGTTGGAAGTGCTCGATGGGCTCGCCGAGCTGCGGCCGACGCTGGTCGAGCTGGCGGCGGCGCGGCGGCGGGCGGACTTGACGCGGGCGGCGGTCGAGCTGGCGGCGGGTGAGCCGCTGCTGGCGGACTGGGTGTCGCTGCGGCTGGACCGGCGGCGGGACGAGGCGGCTGGTGAGCGGGTGATGTTGTTCTACGGCGGGCAGGCCGACCGGTTGGAGAAGTACGCGGACCGGGAGCGGCTCCCACTGCAGACGCTGGGTGGCGGGTCGGCGGTCGAGGTGCGGGTGGGCACGCCCGCCGGGCTGGTGGTGCTGCACGGCTCGGAACCGCAGCCACCACGGGCCCGGCCTGGATGGGATCGGGGCGGGCCGGTGCGGCTGGCTGACCGGCTCGCGGCCGGTGGTGGGTTGTGACCGCCCCGGCGCTCGGCCGGTTGATCGGGGCGGGCCGGTGATCGTCTCGACGGCTGACCAGATCGACGCGTTGGAGCGGTTCCTGCAACTGCTTCACCGGCATCGGGGGCTGCCGGCGGTGGGGCTGCGGATGCGGGAGGACGGGGACCTGGACCTGACGTTGCCCGATCCCCGGTCGGTCGCGGCGTGGGCCGCGGTGCTCGGTGAGCGCCCGGACGAGGTGGGTCTGGTGCACGCGTGGATGGGTGCTCACGAGGTGGCGGTGCACGAGCCGGCGCCGCCGGCTGGATGGGCGGTACCGCGGTGACCGGGTACGGGTGGACGGGCGCCGCGATCGTGGCGGCGTGGCTGGTGGTGCTGGCGCCGGCGGCCCGGTGGGCGTTGCGGGCGGCCGCGGCGCGGGTACGGGCGGCCCGGATCGGTGAGGCGGAGATCCGCGCCGCATACGGCCCGGGAACCGGTGACCTGCTCGCCGTCGAGGCCGGCGGTGTGGATGTGGCGACCGTGGTGATGTTCCAGCCCGCGCTGCCGGCCGGTGCCGTCGCTCAGGTGCTGCCTGTGCCCGCGGCGGCGTGCGAGCCGGTGGGCGCCGGGGCGTTGCGGCTGGCGCTGTGGCGGGCGACCGAGCGGATGCGCTGGGACGTGATGGTCGCCGGACACGAGGCCCAGATGCGCGCCTACGCCGCCGGGTCGGGCGGTCCGCGGTGAACACGACCACGTGCGAGGCGTGCGGGGCGTCGATCTTCTTCCCGATCGTGCGCCGGAAGGACGGCAGCGTGCCGATCAACCCGACGACCGGCAAGCCGGTGCGCTCGCCGGTGAACGAGCGGCCGGACCCGGTCGGGACGCTGGTGCTGGTCGCCGGCGGCGAGGACTCGCCGGTGATGCGGCGGTTGTCGAAGGCCGAGGCGGAGCGGCCGGCGACGGTGGACCGGTACGTGTCGCATTTCGCGACCTGCACGCAGCCGGAGCGGTTCCGCCGGCGCGGCACGTCCAGCCGGTT
>Ga0307500_10000509_pt1 | contig 12718 bp, 10 predicted proteins | sample 14_S_MG_FD_201362 | JGI IMG/M metagenome (GOLD analysis project Ga0307500, IMG submission 201362) | Soil microbial communities from Populus trichocarpa stands in riparian zone in the Pacific Northwest, United States - 14_S | ecosystem: Environmental > Terrestrial > Soil > Riparian zone > Trees... | reverse complement strand
TAGCGGCCGAACCGGTCGACGCTGCGGATGTTGGCGAACATGGTGATCGAGAATGTCCGCAGCACCTCGTCGCCGGTCGGATGGCCGTAGGCGTCGTTGATGCGCTTGAACCAGTCGAGGTCGATCAGCGAGATGGAGCAGGGCGATCCACCGCGGGTCGCGCGGGCGATCTCCTCCTCCAGCATTCGCATGATGCAGCGCCGGTTGGATGCTCCCGTCAGTTCGTCGAGTTCGGCAAGCTCCTCGATCCGCTTGTACGCCGCCTTCAGTTCGAAGCTGCGGTCGTAGAGCATCTTGCGCATGGTGCTGCCATACAGCCCTACGAAGGCGCACTGTCCGATCGTGAGGACAAAGGAAAGCATGGCCGCGACGCGTTCGGTCTGGGTGGTAATCGGCAGGCCGATCGGGGTGCTGCTGAAGAGGAAGATCGGCGCCAGGCCGATCATGGTGAGCGTCCAGGAGACGATCGCCTGCCGCGAGGTCATTCGTAGCGCGCCGAACCCGAATATGAGAAATACCACGCTCAGGAAGGCAAATCCGATTTCGGGCGCCGCCAGCAGAAAGCAGAGCTGCAGCGCGACGTGGCCGGCAACCTGGAAGCTCGTCAGATAGTGGTCTTCGAACCGGTCGCTGAAATGGGCTTCCGACAATACGACAAAGACCGAGACCAGCCCGATGCCGGAAAGGAAATAGGCCGACGGAATGATGATCGGGACGGTGCCGGCATAGCAATAGACCAGCAGCACCGAGCTGATGAGCACGTAGCTGACGCCTTGCACGGCCAGCATGTGGCGGCGCTGGCCGACCCGGCGCTTCAATACTTCCAGCGGCAGTCGGACCGGCACGGCCGTACCGTGGGTGACTTGCCCCTGAAGCAATGAAGCCGCGCTGCTCATGTCCCGTCGCAATTGGAGGATGCCGAACGAAACTTTAGGGAATAAAGCCTTTAGGTTTGGTATCTTTTGACGTCGAATCGGGTCCGTGAAAACCCTGCCATTGTACTGTTTCACAACGGAAATTTGCCGAATTCCGATAGTGTGGAACCCGCTTGTGCGGGAGCTCCCCGGCGTGAAGCAGGGTGCTGCCCTGCCGGCGAAGCCTTGCTAAGGTCCAAGGGTGGCGCGTCTTTAGGAAAGTGTTTCCGTATTATGCTACCAATTCTGGGCTTCACCTCGGCCTTGCCGGGAAATTGGACTGGCCATGCCCGTCTGTGCGATAGGTCACACATGCAGTCCGGGCATTGCCGTAATGTGAAGAATCTCACCATTCACATCGAACCGCCGGCCTCTCCCGTCAGACCAACTTTGCGAGACGGCCATTGAACGCGGCACAGGCGGCTTCAGACGAAATTCTGATCGCTCGGATCGCTCAAGGCGACCGGCTCGCCATGCAGGTGCTTTACGGAAGGCACCATGTCAGGGTGTTCCGTTTCGGGCTTCGGCTCGTAAGGGATGAACAGATTGCGGAAGACCTCATCAGCGAGGTTTTTCTCGATGTGTGGCGTCAGGCTGGCAAGTTCGAAGGCCGATCCGCCGTTACCACCTGGCTCCTGGCGATTACGCGGTTCAAGGCCCTGTCGGCATTGAGGCGCCGCAAGGACGTTGGACTGGACGACGAGACCGCCAACGCGATCGAGGATACGTCCGACGATCCGGAAGTGGTGGTGCAGAAGAAGGATACGGGTGAAGCGTTGCGCAAGTGCCTGACGGCGCTTTCGCCAGAGCACCGGGAGATCGTCGATCTCGTCTACTACCACGAGAAGTCCGTGGAAGAAGTGGCCGAAATCGTCGGAATTCCGGAGAACACCGTCAAGACGCGCCTGTTTTATGCGCGCAAGAAATTGGCCGAGTTGCTGAAGGCAGCCGGCGTAGAGCGAGGTTGGCCATGATGGCGGCGAGCAAGAAAGTGCTGGATCAAGAACCCAGCGAAATCGAGTTGCTGTTGCCGTTCCACGCGGCCGGCACCTTGAGCACGCGCGATGCACGCCGCGTCGAGGACGCGCTCGCTGGCGATCCCGAGCTCGCCCGGCAATATGCCGTCATCGGCGAGGAATATGCCGAGACGATCAGCCTGAACGAGAGCCTGGGGGCGCCGTCCGTGCGCGCCATGCAGAAGCTGTTCGCTGCGATCGACGGAGAGCCCGTGCGCAAGCCATCGCTTTCGGTTAGCCTGTCCGCCCGGATATCGGAATTTTTCTCAAGGTTGTCGCCGCGTACGCTGGCCTGGTCGGCGAGCCTCGGTGCCGTGGCGCTGCTGTTGCAGGCCGGCGTGATCGGCGCCGTGCTGATGAAGAACCAGACCGCTTCGTTCCAGACCGCCTCGCTCAGCCTGAACGAGCCGTCGGCTGCCCCCATTACGCGCGATCTCGCAAGCAGCGCCGCGCCGACGCGCGCACTGGTACGGTTTGCGCCGGAAGCCCGGATCGCCGACATCACCGCGTTGCTCGACAATTACCAGGCCTCGATCGTCGACGGCGCCAAGGGCGGTATGTTCCGCCTGCAGTTCGGCAACAACGCCATGAGCAAGGATGAAGCCGCAAACCTGCTTGCCAGGCTGCAGCGCGAGAAGATCGTCAGCCTCGCGGTGGCAACGCCGTAAGCCGCTCGTCGCGCGCCCGGCAAGCCGAGGTCCCATGGTTCATGATGGCTTCAAGTGGTGGATGAAGAAGCGGCGCAGCGCCTTGATCCTGTCGGCGGCGCTGTTGCCATTGCTGGCTTTCGCAGCTTCCGCGGTTCACGCGCAAAGCGTCATGCGCACGCCCAACCTCAATGTCGGCTCGCGGGTACCCTCCATCAACGCGGTGGCGCCGCGAACCACGCCAAACATCGCGGCACGGCCGAACATAGGCGTTGATACCGTCGCGCGAACGCGCCCGGACCTCGGAGCGCGGTCGACGCTGTCTATCGCGCGGTTCCCGACCAATGCCAGTTCGGCTTGCCAGAGCGCCGGTCGCGATGCGGACGGCGAATGCCTGGTGACGTCGACCGGTGGCGGCAAGGGTGGCTCCGCCAAGAACGTGACCAAGAAGGGGAAGGGCGGGTCAGACAAGGGTAATTCGCAGGCCGTGGTCAATCTGCGTACAGTCCCGAACGAGTTCGTCGCCGAAATCGACGGCGCATTATCCAGCACCGAGGCCGATGAACTGGCGCGGCGTCATGGCCTGGAGCGTATCGCCTCGCAGAATTTCCCGTTGCTCGGCGGCACCATCGGCCTGTTCCGCATCGTCGATCGCCGGCCGGTGGATACGGTGCGCCGCGAGTTCGCGGCCGACGGCAGCGTCCGTTCGGTGCAGTTCAATTTCCGTCACTTCCTGCAGGAAGCGAAGAAGCCCGCGATCGAGGGAGACGCCGCGCAATACGCCGTCGCCCAGCTCCGGCTGCCGCAGGCGCATGCGCTCGTCCGCGGCATGAACGTCACCATCGCGGTGATCGATTCAGGTGTCGACATCAAACATCCCGAACTCGCCAATTCGGTCGCGGACAGTTTCGATGCGCTCGGCAGCAGCGAAGGTCCGCATGTCCACGGCACCGGCATCGCCGGCGCGATCGTCGCGCATGCGAAATTGATGGGCAGCGCGCCGGAGGCGAGATTGCTGGCGATCCGCGCATTCGGCGGCAGATCCAAGGGCGCGGAGAGTACGTCCTATGTGATCCTGAGGGGATTGAACTACGCGGTCGAGCATGGCGCGCAGATCATCAACATGAGCTTTGCCGGACCGAAGGACCCGCTGATCGAGCGCGGCATCGCCGCCACCGCGGCCCGTGGCATCCTGATGGTGGCTGCGGCCGGCAATGCCGGGGCGAAATCGCCGCCGCTCTATCCCGCCGCCAATCCGAACGTCATTGCAGTGAGCGGAACCGACGCGCAGGAAAAGCTGTTTGCGGCGTCCAACCGCGGCAACCACATCGCAATATCGGCCCCGGGCGCGGATATCTTCCTGCCGGCGCCGGATGAAAAATATCAGATCACGTCGGGCACCTCGTTCTCCGCCGCCTACGTCAGCGGCGTTGCGGCACTGATGCTGGAGCGCAATCCTGCGCTGAAGCCGAACGATATTCGCGCCATTTTGACGAAGACCGCCCGCGATCTCGGCAGCCCCGGCCGCGACGATCAGTTTGGCGCAGGCGAGGCCGACGCCTTTGCCGCGGTCACCGCCGCAACCGCCGCGCCGGCGGTTCCGCTTGCCTCGGTTTCAGGCAAGCCTGCGGGAGAAAAGACCCCGGCGCTCGACCCGGCTGCCGATAACGCTTCCGTGAGCCGGGCGCTGAATGACCCCCCGCCATCGATGGCATCGGACAAATCGGCTGCAAACGCAGCGAAATAGCGTGCCGCGCCGTGATTTTTCCCGGCAATCATCCCAAACAGAGGGTTAAAAAAATCGCCGGACGTTTTGAACGTTCGGCGAGGGTGCTGCGACTTATTGATGTGGGAGCGGTAATCCCTCCCCATCGGCTGTATTCGGCGCGAGCGCCCATCCACCCCAAGCGCCCATATGGCTTGACCCGTCCGGTTGTCCCCCCGGACGGGTCTTTTATTTTACCCTAACCTCTTGATTTTGTTCAGCCTGACTTTCCTTGCGTGCTGTGGGCGCGCGGACAACCTCATTCGTGCGCTGCGCGTTCTTCGCAGAAATGACGGGCGAAGATAGGATGGCGTGGATGCTCGGGCGCATCCTCAGGAGTGCCGGGGTTCTGGCTTGCTCTCAAGTCACTGCGGGTCGTTTGAGCGGTGCCGTCAGCGATTGAATCGCAAACAGTACGAAAAACAACAGGAAGTTTGTCGGGAAGTCGAGCAGGCCGTTGTCCGGCACGAAAGTCACGATGAAAGCGACCAGGCACAGGTGATAACTGAGCAGCATCTGGCGAGGGTCGTCAGATCGACGCATGAGCATCAGGAGGCTGCGAACGGCCGGGATGGCGAGGACGCCGAAGAACACGAGCAAGCCGACCAGGCCGTACCGGAAATAGAGATAGGCGAACTGGCTTTGGCTGGCCGGCGCCATGTGATCGGGACGGCCGAACAGCCGCTGCTCAAGGGGGGCCTCAGAAGATTGTTGGCGGATCAGGGCGCCACTTCCATGCCAAGCCCACCGGAACCCGAAACTCTCAAGCAAGTCGGATAGCTCCTTGCCCCGGTTGATAAAGGAATCGGAGGTAAACCGGAACGGCTCCCCGTTCAGCGTCTTTCCGTTAACCGCAAGAGCCGCGAGGTTCCGCACATCCCACACAAGACCTCCGGTGTGGGTCTCGTCCGATAGCGGGCTTTTGAAATTCAATCCGACCCAGCCGATTGCAATCGCGGCGGTGACCATCACGGCCGGCAGGCGGAGACAACGCCACCCCACCTTCACGGCAGCGATCATCGTTGCGTATCCGAGCAGGAAGAAATACACGATGAGTTGTGAGAGCGCGGCCGCATAGAAAATGCTCAGCGCCAAGGCAAGCAGGCCGGCCGCAGCGACGATCGTGCGCCATGAGGTCGAGGCGACCAGCACCGTACATAGCACCGCGGCGCCCATGTTGAGGAACAGGCCAAACCTATTCGGATTCGAGAATAGGCCGACGAAGGGAGTGAACCCGTCGTAGGGGTCATCCCTCCAAAAAGCATACTCGGGAAACAGGATGAACAGAGTTGCCGAGAAGGCGCTTTGCGCCAGGGCGACCACCACGAGCACAACGAGCATTTTCCGGGCAAGGTCGTTCTGCGCCTCCACGGAAAGCATGCTCAGTAGCGGAATCATCGCCGCGTACAGGATCAGATTTTTGAGGGTCAGCAGAGCGATGCTGTAGGTGCCATACGTGGACAACTCGGCGGCTTTGACGGCAACCACCCAAATACAGAAGGCCAGCAGGATCAAGCTATAGGGCCGGAGGAGCGTGCCGACTTTGCGCGCCTGAATGACGCCGACATAGAAGACGGCCGACAGCACGGCGGTCCACACGATATCCTTTTGCAGCTTGATGAAAGTCGGCGCCAACGAGTCGCTGTTGCGATATTCGAAGAGATAGAAGATGCCCTGGAAGCAAAGTGCAAATATCGCGTAACCAAGGAACACAGCCAATAAAGTTTGCTGGGTCCTCGACGGTGCGCAGCCCGACGCCTCGATTTCCAATGCAACCATTTCGCTTCCGCCTCCGCCCGGCGGCACCCAACTGCAACCTTTGGGCGAGGGCAAGAAAAAACAACCAAGGGAAGCAATTGTAGGAAATCAGTGGATGATTCGCCTTCTATAAACGATAAAGGCCATCGTAACGGAGGTTTGGGAACCCGCAGCGCGTCACCATCGAGGTTCCTTTCGACGAAACCTCGCCGTAACGTTTTTCGTTTGCTTTCGTGATGCAATTTACTGTGTGCCTGGTTGCAGGTGAGCACCGCGCAACGCGATCATACCGCCCCGCAGTTTGACGGTGGAAAAAGGTCACAGCGCCCGTATTTTTGCGGGCTTTGTCGATTGCCTTGCGGTTACATGGCTTCACGCACTGGACAACGAAAAAGTTTTCCACAGAATATCCATGTCATCTCAAACTGATTCGTCTCTGGTTGCGTCTGCGTCCGTTCCTCTCTTACGGGCTAATTTATGGCACATCCTGCAGACGTGGCACGTGGCCGCAACATTGTTGCGCGCTGGTGCAGCCTGGCCGAGCGACGGCTGGAATACCTCACTGAATTGTTCGAGACCGGGCGCTGGCGCCGCTTCCACACCGAGCTCGAATTTCTTGAAAACATCCAGGAAGCCAAGGCTGCCGTCGCAACCTGGCGCGACCTGCTGAGCCGCGAAGCCGCGCTCGACAACACGGCGATCGACATGACCTGGCTTGGCCGCCGTCGAACCACGCCGCTGCCGTTGACACCGCTGCCGCGCGATCAGGGGCTCCGTCAGCCGATCGTGCAGTTTCAACCGAAACCAGCCCCTGTTGTTGTGGCGCCGCCGCCACGCGACGTCCCTCCGGACGTCCTGGTCGCGCTGGAAAGCCAGCTCGTTGTTGCCAATGAGGCGCCTTCCGCATCCGATGGGTTGGCGCTCGACGAAATGCAGTTCCCGGCGCTCGATCTCGACGCGATGAAGGACCGCTATCCGCTGCTGCGCAACGCGCTGTAGAGCGTTTTCGAGCGAAGTGGGCACCGGTGCACGTCAAGAAAGCGCGTCAAAACCAGAATCTGGAGTTCGGTTCTGATTCAATCAGAACCGAAAAAGCTCCAGTGGCGCGGACTAGCGCCGCACCGCGTTGCCTGCGACCGTTACCTTTGCATAACGCTGCGCGCCTTCGGCTGACAGATCGGTCGTGATGGTGCGGGCGTGATCGAGCCCGACCACGGCGCCGCGCGGGGTTTCCGAAATCATGTTGTTGTTGACCAGTGCCGTGCCGGCGCCGGGCATGACCGACACGCCGACGCCGACGAAGGCGTTGCGGATCACATTGCCCGTGATGGCGACGTCGCGAAGATATTTGCCCCAGCCGGCGATGATTCCGAACGAGGGCGCGTTCTCGACCACGTTGCCGGTGACGGATGAATCCGCTTCGACATAGATGCCGATCCCGGCGTCGTCGTCAGGCGCGGTGCCGATCGGCCGCTTCGGCAGCAAATTGCGGATGATATTGCCCTGCACGACGGCAATGCGACCGCCCTCGTTGAAATTGCACACGGAGACGCCGACGGCGGCGCCATCGACGGTGTTGTTGGCGATGACGGCGGCTTCGAACGCGAATTCGGAATAGAGCGCGACCTCGCGGACATTGCTGACGCTGTTGCCCGTGATGTGGATGTTGGAGGCCGAATTGCCGCGCACCGCGGAGTAGTCGCAATTTTTGATGCGATTGCCGCGCACGATCACGTTGCCGGCGCGGAAGGCGTTGATGGCGTTGCCATACTGCCCGGAGCCGCCAGGGCCGGCCTTGATGTCCTCGATGCGGTTGTCGAGAACGAGCGTGCCGTCATCGCCGATCGCGGTGCGGAGGATCTCGATGCCGTTGTCGTTGGTGTCGGTGATGGTGTTGCGCGAGACGATCAGGCCTTTGGCGTCAAAGGATACGACCGCGGTCGTCGCGATCTTCGTAAAGATGTTGCCGGAGATGTCGCCCGAAACCTGCTCCAGCCAGATGCCGTTGCCGCCGCTATCCGATATTTCACAGTCGATGATGCGGACATCCCGCCCACCAAGGCAATGCACCAGGCCGCGCCGCTCCGGCAGCGGAATGCCGCCGCCAGCGAAGGTGATGCCGGTCAGGCCGACGCTGCCAGCGCCTTCGCCCTGCAGCATCGAGGCGCCGCCGCTGAAGACGAATTTCGTTGCCCCGCGCACGCCGACCAGTTGTGTGCCGTTTGAGAGGCGCAGCATGCCGGTGCGATAGACGCCCGGCGGCAACGCCAGCGGCACTTGCGCGCGCGCGGCTTCGTCGATCGCGCGCTGCAGTTTCGCGGTCTGGTCGTCCGGGCTGCCGGGACGCACGCCATACTGCGTGACGTCGCGTCCGAGCGTGGAGGTGAGCGGCGCCGCGCGCGCGGCGTCGGGCGACATTGCAAGCGCGCCGGCGACACCGGCGGCGGATCCTCCAATGAGATGGCGGCGGTTCATGTCCATGCTGAATAGGTATCGCGAAAACGCGGACAAGCAGGGTGAAGACGGCAAGGGGCCGCTGCGATTGTTCGGGGTAGGGTTAATGTTAGGTGCGGGCACGGTGCCGTAGGATGGGTAGAGCGCAGCGAAACCCATCGGCGTCGTGCGTTGTGTTGATGGGTTTCGCTTCGCTCTACCCATCCTACGAATCCGTACTTTTTACGAAGCCCTTCGCGCCAGCCTCACCATTTCCAGCAGCATCGCTTCGCCGGCATCGACCAGCTCTTCCAGCGTGATGCGCGGAAAACCCTTGCGCCTGATAGCGCCGCCGCGCGCCAGTGGCGGGATGTGAATGAAGGCGGCGAGGCGCGGGCCGTTGCCGGCATCGACGGCCTCGATCGCGCGCCAGCTCAAATAGTTGCAGAGATAGCTTCCGGCATCGCGCGAGGCGCGGGCATCGAGCCCGCTGCTCTTCGCCGCGCGCAGCAGCTTGGCGGTATGCGGGCCGAACCTCTGGGCATCCGCACCGTCGGCGATCGATCCTTTTCGCGCGCGGGCTTGCGCGGCGTCGGGCCACAGCATGGTGACGGCGTTGCGGGCGCGGGTTTCGATCCGGACGTACCCGGTGCGGCCGGCTAGGCCGAACATCAGGAGCGCGTGCGGCTTGTGCTTGGCGAGCGCCAGTGGCAATTCGCGGTCGACCGCCTTGTAGGTCACGGGAAAGATATGGCTGGAGAGTTCGACGTCAGTGAACGCCGGCCGGCGCAGGCGCGTCAGCCGCGCTACCAGCGGCTGCGTCGGATTGTAGGGCGCACCGGGGAACGGGCCGAAGCCGGTGACAAGAATGCGAAGCTTTTCGCTCACCGCAGCCACTCCGCGATCTGCTCGGCGGCGACCGCTGGCGTGAGGCGGCCGTCGGCGACCTCGGCCTCGGTCTTCTTCACCTTGGCGCGGATCGCGGGATCGGCGCGAAGGCGGGCCATCATTCGCTGCTCCAGCATCGACCACATCCATTTCACCTGCTGTTCGCGCCGCCGCGCGGCGAACTCGCCCGAGGCGTTCATGGCGGTGCGGTGGTCGAGGACCTTCTGCCACAGCGTGTCCATGCCGGTGCCGGTCAGCGCCGAATAGGTCAGCACCGGAGGATGCCAGTGCTCGGAGCGGGGCGTAAGGATATGCAGCGCGCCGCGATATTCGGCCGCCGCCAGATTGGCGCGCTTGATGTTGTCGCCGTCGGCCTTGTTGATCGCGATCATGTCGGCGAGTTCGACCAGGCCCTTCTTGATGCCCTGCAATTCGTCGCCGGCGCCGGGCAGCATCAGGGCAAGAAAGAAATCAGTCATGTCGCAGACCGCGGTTTCGGACTGGCCGATGCCGACGGTCTCCACCAGCACGACGTCGAAGCCGGCCGCCTCGCACAGCAGCATCGCCTCCCGGGTCTTGGCGGCAACGCCGCCGAGGGTGCCCGACGAAGGCGAGGGCCGGATGAAGGCGGCTTCCGAATTCGCCAGCCGTGCCATTCGCGTCTTGTCGCCGAGGATGGAGCCGCCGGTGCGGGCCGAGGAGGGGTCGACCGCCAGCACCGCGACCTTGTGGCCACGCTCGATCAGGAACATGCCGAGCGCGTCGATGGTGGTGGATTTGCCGACCCCGGGCGAGCCGGTGATGCCGACGCGGACCGCCTTGCCGGTGTCAGGCAACAGCGCCTGCACCAGATCGCGCGCTGCGGCCTGATGGTCGGAACGCCGGCTTTCGATCAGCGTGATCGCGCGCGCCAGCGCCGCGCGGTGCCCGGAGCGGAGTTCTTTGGCGAGTTTCCCGACGTCGGGGGAAGGAATCTTCGGCAGGGTCATGTGCTCGGTTTACAACGCCCGCGCCAGTCAGGCGAGGGGGGCCCTGCGCCGTCCGTTCAGCGCACTGAAGCGGCGGCGGGCGCCCCGCCCTTGAGTTTCCGCCACACCCAGACCAGCATCGGCCAGATCAGCGCGCCGATCGCCATGGCGGCGAGGATGGCGGCGATCGGCCGCTCGAAGAACGGCAATATGCTGCCATCGGATTTGATCAGCGAGGTGACGAACGCCTGTTCCACCATGGTGCCCATCACGATGCCGAGCACCATGGCGGCGACCGGATAGCCGTTTTCCTCCATGACATAGCCGATGATCCCGAAGGTGGCGACAGTCACGACGCCGAACATGTTGTTGCCGATGGCGAAGGAGCCGACCGCGCAGCACAGCATGATGACCGGCATCACGGAGGAACGCGGCGCGCGCAGCACGTAGCTCGCCAGCCGGATCATGACGATGCCGAACGGGATCATGATGATGTTGGCGATGATGAACATCAGGTAGATCGCATACATGCTCGACGCTTTTTCGGTGAACAGCGTCGGACCGGGGTTGAGGCCCTTCATGTAGAGCACGCCGATGGCGATCGCCGCGATGGTGTCGCCGGGAATGCCGAACAGCAGCGACGGCACCCAGCCCGAGGCGATGCTGGCGTTGTTGCTGGCGCCGGCTTCGACCAGGCCCTCGACATGGCCGGTGCCGAATTTTTCCGGCTCCTTCGAGAAGCGCTTGGACATCGCGTAGCTGACCCAGGCGGCCATGTCGGCGCCGGCGCCCGGCAGCACGCCGATGATGATGCCGATGATGTTGCCGCGCGTCATCTGCACGTGATATTTTTTGGTGAGCTTCCACTGGCCCGCCATGATGCTCCCGAACTTGCGCCGGGGGATCGGCGGTGGTTCCGGCGTCAGCATCGCGCGCATTACCTGCGCCACGGCAAACACGCCGACCAGCGCCGGGATCGGTTCGATGCCGCCGAACAGGTCGGTCAAGCCGAATGTGAAGCGGGGCACGCCGCCCGGGTTTTCGATGCCGACGCAAGCCACGAGAAGGCCGATGAACATGCTGGCGATGGCCTTCATCGGCGACGAGCGCGCCACCAGCGTGGCGCACATCAACCCGAGGAACGCCAGCCAGAAATACTCGAAGGTCGAGAACGACAGCGCGATCTCGGCGAGTGGCGGCGCCAGGATCATCAGCGACAGCGTGCCCGCGATGCCGCCGACGGCGGAGAACCAGACGCCGGCGCCGAGCGCGAGTTCAGCCTCGCCCTTGCGCGTCATCGCATAGGCTTCGTCGGCATAGGCGGCCGAGGCGGGCGTGCCGGGAATGCGAAGAAGCGCGCCAGGAATGTCGCCGGAGAAGATCGCCATCGAGGACGCCGCCACGATGGTGGCGATGGCGGCGATCGGCGACAGATAGAAAGTCACGGGGACCAATAGGGCGGTCGCCATGGTCGCCGACAGCCCGGGCAGCGAGCCGATAACGAGGCCATAGATCGAGGCCGCGAACATCGCAATGATGACTTCCCAGGTGGAAATCAGCGCGAACGCTTCAATCAGGGTTTTGAGCATCGATCACCACGGCATCGGCAGCAGCCCGGCCGGCAAGGGCACGCGCAGCAACTTTGAGAAAATCAGATGAATGCCGATCGGCGCCAGCACGGCGAGCGGCAGCGACAGCTTCCACTTTGCGCCGAGCGCGGTCGACGTGACGAACACGATCAGCGCTGCGGTGATGATGAAGCCGAGCCGGTCGGCCACCACCACGTAGAACAGAAGCAATGCCGGCGGCAGCAGGGCGCGCAGCCCGTAGAACTTTCCGGTCGGCGGCGGTGGCTGACCGCCCTCGACCGGAATCAGCTCTTCTTCCTCTTCGAAGGAATGGCCGATCCCGAACGCGATCGCGAGCCCGCACAGCGCGAGGCCCGAGCCGATCACCAGAGGGAAAATATTGGGGCCTACCGGCTGGCCCGGCACAGGCGGCAGCAGCCAGCCGCCATAGGCGGCTGCTGCACCGAGGCCAACAAGAAACAATCCCGTGACGCGATCGGGAAGACGCATGAAACGAGCCCTACGGGTTTTCGAGGAATGAGCCGATGAGACGGATCAGGCCTTGGAGAGGCCGGCGGCCTTCATCGCAACCCCCATCTGGGCGTCGCCCTTGTCCATGAAGGTCTCGAATTGGGCTGCATCGCCCCACACCGTTCCGAAGCCGCGATTGCTCATGAACTCCTTGAACTCCTTGGAGTCGTAAACTTTCTTCAGCGATGCGGTTAGCTTGGTCGCGACATCGGCGGGCAAGCCTTTGGGGC
>Ga0307500_10000508_pt1 | contig 12724 bp, 11 predicted proteins | sample 14_S_MG_FD_201362 | JGI IMG/M metagenome (GOLD analysis project Ga0307500, IMG submission 201362) | Soil microbial communities from Populus trichocarpa stands in riparian zone in the Pacific Northwest, United States - 14_S | ecosystem: Environmental > Terrestrial > Soil > Riparian zone > Trees... | reverse complement strand
GCACGGCAACGAGAGCGCGGGGCAACACACCAGCGTGATCGCGTAGACGATGCCGAGCCATTCGACGTAATTGTCGAACTTCTTGCCGGCGCATTCGGCGACGTAGCGGTTCTCGACCGGGAATGGCGGCACGATGGTGGCCGGGCAAAGCAACAGATCATATTTTTCGAAGAATTCCAGCGTGCGCGCGGTCATGGCGGCGCGCTGCGCTTCGGCGCGTTCGAGTTGCTCGACCGTCAGCTTAAGGCCTTCCTCGATATTCCAGATCACTTCGGGCTTGAGCAGGTCGCGCTTGGTGCGCAACAGCGCGGCCTTGGACAGCGCAAAGTCGAACGCGCGCAGCACGTGAAAGCATTCATGGGCCTCGCGCAGGTCGGGATGGGCTTCCTCGACGATCGCGCCAGCCTCGGCAAAGCGCTGCGCGGCTTTGCGGGTGACGGCTACGACTTCGGGATCGACCGGCGTGATGCCAAGATCGGGCGAATAGGCGACGCGTTTCGGCTTGCTGCCGGAACGGGCGGCAGACAGAAACGAATTGGGCAGCACCGGCAACGAAAGCGGATCAGCGGGATGCTCGCCGCACATGGCATCGAGCAGCAGCGCGACGTCTTCGACATTGCGCGCCATAGGCCCTTGCTGGCCGAGATTGCGATCGATCGCCGCGGCTATCGTATGCGCGACGCGGCCGATGCTCGGCCTCAATCCGACGATGCCGCAGAAGCTTGCGGGGTTGCGCAAGCTGCCGCCCATGTCCGAACCGTGCGCAAGCCACGCAGTGCCGGTGGCGAGCGCCACCGCAGCGCCACCCGAGGAGCCGGCGGCAGAGCGCGAGGTGTCCCAGGGATTGAGGGTCGGGCCGAACACTTCGTTGAAGGTATTGGCGCCGGCGCCGAATTCCGGCGTGTTCGACTTGGCGTAGACCACCCCGCCATTGTTTTCGAGATGCTCGACCAGGATATCCGACTTGGCAGGGATGTTGTCCTTGTAGATCGGCGAGCCCTGCGTGGTCAGCACGCCAGCGACATTGGTGAGGTCCTTGATCGGGATCGGCAGCCCCGCGAGAAGGCCGCGCTCGGAGGCCGGCTTCTTCATCAGCGCGGTGGCATGCTTGCGGGCGCGGTCGAAGCACAAAGTCGGCAGCGCGTTGACCTTGCCATCCACCTCGGCGATGCGTTTTTCCAGCACATCGAGCAGGTCGAGCGGGGTAACTTCGCCCGATTGCAGTTTGCCGACGATGGCACACGCCGTCTCACGCACCAACTCCTGATCAGCCACTTCGCTTTCTCCGCTTGTTATCCGCTTCTTGATCGCAGATGGTGCTGTAGAACATTTTTCGGCAAAGTGGAATGTGCGGAAGCTGTATTCGACCGGAGATATCTGCATGACGACATTGTTTTCCGCGCTGGACTGGCATGCGATGAGCCAGGAAGCGCGCGATCTCGGCCTCAACAACGGTGTGGCCGTGTCTGGCAGCGCCGAGATGGCCGCGGGCTGGGAGCAGCGCTCCGCCGAGATGCGCAAGCGTTTTCCAAACCATCTCGACCTGCGATATGGCCCGCGCGAGCGCAACCGGATCGATTTTCTCAAGGCGGGCGAGCAGGCGCCGACGCTGCTGTTCATCCACGGCGGTTACTGGCAGACGCGCGCCAAGGAGGTTTTCACCGTCTTTGCCGAGGGCCCGATGGCGCATGGCATCAATGTCGCGCTGATCGGCTACACGCTGGCGCCGGAGACGACGCTGGACGAAATCGTCGCCGAAATCCACGCCGGCATTGACTTCCTCGTCGAGAAATTGCCCGCGCTTGGCGTGGCCGCCGAGGGCATCGTGGTGTCGGGCTGGTCAGCCGGCGGGCACCTGACCTCGATGGCGCTGTCGCATCCGAGGGTGAGGGCGGGGATGGCCATTAGCGGCATCTACGATCTCGAGCCGATCCGCCACTCCTATCTCAACGAGAAACTGCGGGCGGATGAAGCAACCTCGCGCCGCAACTCGCCGATGATGCAGGAGGGCGGTGCATTGAAGCCACTGTCGCTGGTGGTCGGCAGCGCCGAACTGCCGCTCTTACGCAAGCAGACCGCCGATTTCGCCGGTCACCGCGCGCGATATGGATTGCCGGTGACGTACGAGGAAATCCCCGATGCGAACCACTTCACCATCATGTACGAGATGATGTCGCCGAAGGGCAGGATCACGACGCTGATCCGGCAGTTGTTCGAGCGGACGACGGGGTAGGCGGCGCCGTCATTGCGTCTCTTCGACCTCATGGTGAGGAGGCGCGAAAGCACCGTCTCCGGACGATGCTTCGCATCGCCGGGCGAACCATGAGGCCCGTGGCCCATCCTTCGAGACGCATCGCTTCGCGACGCTCCTCAGGATGAGGTCGAGTATGTGGCCCGCGGATTACCAACCCGCCGTATGTCCGCCGTCCACCGTGAAGATTATTGCGAGCCACCCGGTCGGCGCGTAGCGCCGCCGGATGACAGGCTCCGCGAAGCAATCCATGCCACGGCATGACGGCTAAATGGGACGCTTGACCGTCCAACGCTCCTGGGCAGTCGCATCCGTCCATGCGGTGGCTAGCGGGAGCAGCGTAATCCAGGTCTCGGCGAGCTTGCCGTCCTCGATCCGGTAGCTTTGCATCCCCGCCCGGCTGCGGCGCTCGCCAGTCGTGGGATCAGGCCACACGAACGAGAAGCGAAACCAAGCGCGGTCGTCTGTGAATGAGTGATCGTACACGACGACACGGGTGCCTGGTCGCTCCTTATGGACAGCCGCGAGTTCTGCCGCATAGGCTTCCCGCGTCACCGTCCGGTCGCCCTTTTCGTCATGGCGGATGTAGTGCGATCCAAGGCAACTCGGGATCAGATCGTATTGGCCTTCATGCCAAACTTTCTCCCAGCGGTTGAATAGGTCGCGTACAGCGTCAGACATGGACTAAACTCTTTCCTGTTGCTCCGTGCTAAAAGCAAGATTCAGGCCGCTTATTCTTTGCTCCTGTTTTCATCTTTGCCAACCTCTCCATCAACTTGTCTGCGGCAAGTTTTTTTTCGTTCACTCGCGGCCCATCCTTCGAGACGCATCGCTTCGCGATGCTCCTCAGGATGAGGTCTGTAGGTGCTGCTAGCAGCCTAACCCCATCCCGCCGTATGCCCGCCGTCCACGGTAAAGATCACCCCCGACGTATAGCCAGACCGATCCGACGCCAGAAACGCCATCAGGTCGCCGATCTCGCGCGCATGCGCGGGGCGGCCGAGCGGCATGTTCTTCTGGAATTCCTTGTAGCGGTTCTCGTCGCCGAACTGGTTCCTGGCTCGGGTCTTCAGCAGCGTGACGTGGCGGTCGGTACCGACGGGGCCGGGATTGATGCCGACCACGCGGATGTTGTCGGCGAGGCTCTTGCCGCCGAGCGCGCGGGTGAACGCCATCAGCGCGGCGTTGCCGGCGCTGCCGCAGATGTAGTTGGCATCGAACTTTTCGCCGGCCGCGCCGATGTCGTTGACGATGACGCCGTGCCCACGCGCCTTCATCTGGGCATAGATCGCGCGGGTGAGATTGATGTAGCCGAACACCTTCAGTTCCCAGGCATGTCGCCAGGTCGCCTCGTCGATCTTGTCGATCGAGCCGCCCGGAATGTCGCCGGCATTGTTGACGAGAATGTCGATATCGGCGGCTTCCTTGACCAGCCGCGCGATGTCCTCGCCCTTGCGCAGGTCGACGACATGGGCGGTTGCACCGATCTGGTGGGCGGAGCGCAGCCGCTCGGTCAGCGCCTTCAACTGCTCGCCGTTGCGGGCGGCCAGCATGACGTCGCAGCCTTCCTCGGCAAAGGCTTCGGCCGCAGCCGCGCCAATGCCCTTGGAGGCGCCGGTGATCAGGACGCGTTTGCCGCGCAGGTGCAGATCCATGGGATTTCTCGCTTGGGTGAGGGAGGTGGAAAGAGGGGGCCGCAAATTGTTAAGCTTGCGGCGCCGTGGCGGTCAACATTGCAGTGCAGCGTTGCGCAACGGGCAGGTTTGGTCCATTGCAAGGCAATCAAATAAGCGGCATTAGCCGGTCCAGCGAAGACAAGGAAACTCTCGATGAGCAGCGCCAAAAAGCAGTATCGGATCGCGGTCATTCCCGGTGACGGCATCGGCAAGGAAGTGGTCCCGGAGGGCCTGCGCGTGCTGGAGGCGGCCGCGAAAAGGCACGGCGTGTCCGTGCATTTCGATCATTTCGACTTCGCGTCCTGGGACTATTACGAAAAGCACGGCGAGATGATGCCGGAAGACTGGAAAGCGAAAATCGGCAAGCATGACGCGATTTATTTCGGCGCGGTCGGCTGGCCGGCGAAAATCCCGGATCACATTTCCTTGTGGGGCTCGCTGATAAAATTCCGGCGCGAGTTCGACCAGTACGTCAACTTGCGCCCGGTGCGGCTGATGCCCGGCGTGCCGTCGCCGCTCGCCAACCGCAAGCCCGGCGATATCGATTTCTGGGTGGTGCGCGAAAATACCGAGGGTGAATATTCCTCCGTCGGCGGCCGCATGTTCCCGGACACCGACCGTGAATTCGTCACGCAACAGACGGTGATGACGCGTGTGGGCGTGGACCGCATTTTGAAATTCGCGTTCGAGCTGGCGCAGTCGCGGCCGAAGAAGCACCTGACCTCGGCGACGAAATCCAACGGCATCTCGATCACGATGCCCTATTGGGACGAGCGCGTGGAGGCGATGGCGAAGAATTTTCCGAAGGTGAAGTGGGACAAGTACCACATCGACATCCTCACCGCGAACTTCGTGCTGCATCCCGACTGGTTCGACGTCGTGGTTGGCTCGAACCTGTTCGGCGATATCCTCTCCGATCTCGGCCCCGCCTGCACCGGCACCATCGGCATCGCGCCGTCGGGCAACATCAACCCGGAGGGCCATTTCCCATCGGTGTTCGAGCCGGTGCACGGCTCGGCGCCTGATATCGCAGGCCAGGGCATCGCCAACCCGATCGGCATGATCTGGTCCGGCGCGATGATGCTGGAGCATCTCGGCGAGAAGCAGGCGGCTGCCGCGATCGTCGGCGCCATCGAGCGCACACTGGGCGAACGCATGCTGCGGACGCGGGATCTCGGCGGCAACGCGGATACGACCGCGTGCGGCAAGGCGGTTGCGGAGATGGTGGATTGAGCTGCCAGACCTCATGGTGAGGAGCGCGTCTTCGCGCGTCTCGAACCATGAATGCCCCGATCTTGCCCGCAGCCATCCTTCGAGACGACCGCTCCGCGGTCTCCTCAGGATGAGGGCGGAGGGTGTGGCGCGGAGCACTCTTCTTCCCTTCTCCCCTTGTGGGAGAAGGTGGATCGCTGACGCGCAGCGGCAACGAGACGGATGAGGGGTCTGCCTCCGCGAGTCCTGCTCGTTGTGAGAACCCCTCATCCGGCGCTACGCGCCACCTTCTCCCACAAGGGGAGAAGGAAGAGGACCGCCTACTTTCCCTTCACGATCCTTCGGCAGTGTTCCCACGCCGCGCGCATCAAATTCTCGCTCGCCTCCGGCGTGCGGAAGGCGGAATGCGCTGACAGCGTCACGTTGTCGAGTTTCGTCAGCGGATGGTCCGCCGGCAGCGGCTCGATGTTGAAGACGTCGAGGCCGGCATGACGGATCTGGCCGGATTGCAGCGCTTCGATCATCGCCGCCTCGTCGACGATGGCGCCGCGCGCGGTGTTGACGAGGATGACGCCGGGCTTCATCGCCTCGATGCAGGCGCGCGAAATCATGCCGCGCGTCTCGTCGTTGAGCAGCAGGTGGATTGAGATTACGTCGCTCTCGGTCAGCACTTCGTCGTAGTCGAGAAACTCGACCTTCGGGAATTTCTTCGTCGACCGGTTCCAGGCGATGACGCGCATGCCCGAGCCGAGCGCAATGCGCGCGACTTCAGCCGCGATGCCGCCGAAGCCGACCAGGCCGAGCGTCTTGCCGGTCAGTTGCATGCCGTCGTCACGCAGCCAGTTGCCGGCGCGGATGCCGCGGTCCATCTTGGCGAGGCCGCGGGCGCCTTCCCACATCAGCGCAATCGCGCATTCGGCCACGGCGGTATCGCCATAGCCCTTGATCAGGTGGACGTGGATGCCGGTCTCGGCGAGTTCGTCCGGGTTCATGTAGCTGCGTGCGCCGGTGCCGAGAAACACGACGTGCTTGAGCCCGGCGCACTTCTTCGCGATGTCGGTTGGCAGCGCGGTGTGATCGACGATGGCGATCTCGGCGCCGTCGAGGATCGTGGGGTAGTCCTCCGGCTTGATGTCGGGGTTCCGGTTGATCCGCACCTCGGGGTCGCCTTGCTTGTGAAGCCGCTCGAAGATCACGGCCAGCGATTCATTGGCGTCGACGAAAACTCCGCGCATGGCATTTCCTCAACTATGTTTGTCAGCCAGATTGGTTTTCAGGATGCGACGCCGGCCAGGGCCAGCACGGTATGCATCAGCACATTGGCGCCGGCCGCGCAATCGGCCTGCGTGGCGTCTTCCAGTTCGTTGTGGCTGATGCCGTCCTTGCAGGGCACGAACACCATCGCCGCGGGCATCACGGTGTTGAGGTTGCAGGCATCGTGGCCGGCGCCGGAGGTGATGCGGCGATGGGAAAGCCCAAGCATTTTCGTGGCGTTCTCCACCGCGTCCACCAGTTTTGGATCGAAATGCGTCGGCGGCTTGCGCCAGATCATATCGAACTGGACCTCGACCTTGCGGCGCGCCGCGATCTCGGCAATGGAGCTGCGCAAATCCTTGTCCAGCGCGTCCATGATGGCAGCATCCGCGCTGCGGCAATCGAGCGTGAAGGCAATTTCGCCGGGAATGACGTTGCGGGAGGGGTTGGCGATGACGGCCTCGCCGACGGTGCCGACGGCCTTCGGCCCGTGCTTCCCGGCAATCGCCTCCATCGCCAGCACGATTTCCGACAGCGTCGCCAGCGCGTCGCGCCGCAGCGGCATCGGTGTCGAGCCGGCATGGCTCTCGAAGCCGGTGATCTTGCCGTCATACCACAGCACGCCCTGACCGGAATCGACGACGCCGATGGTCTTGTTTTCAGCCTCGAGGATCGGCCCCTGTTCGATGTGCAGTTCGACGAAGCCGGAGAATTTCTGCGTTCCCACCGGCGTCGCGCCGCGATAGCCGATGCCGTCGAGCGCCTGCGCGACGGTCACGCCTTCGGCATCCTTCCGCGACAAAATGTCGTCGGTGGTGAAGTCGCCGACGTAAGCCGCCGACGCCATCATCGCCGGCGCAAAGCGCGAGCCTTCCTCATTGGTCCAGTTGCAGATGCAGATCGGCGTTTCGGTTTCTATTCCCGCATCGTTGAGCGTGCGCACCACCTCCAGCGCCGCCAGCGTGCCGAGCACGCCGTCATATTTGCCGCCGGTCGGTTGCGTGTCGAGGTGGGAGCCGAGGCCAACCGGCGCCTTCGACATGTCGCGGCCCTTGCGCAGGGCGAACATCGAGCCCAGCGCATCGACATGGACTTCCAGCCCTGCGGCCTCGCAGGCGTTGCGGAACCAGTCGCGCACCTGCTTGTCTTCGGGCCCCAGTGTCAGGCGTCGAACGCCGCCTTTCGGCGTGGCGCCGAATTTGGCGGTTTCGTGAATGGTGCCCCACATCCGGGCGGAGTCGATTTGCAGGTTGGAGGCGATTTTTGTCATTGGCCGTTCCGAAGTTCGGGATACGCGAGACGCGCTTTTTCAATGACGCGCCTCGCGCGGCGCGTCAACAATGACGCCGCCCTGCGCAAGATTGGCGGCGAGTTCGGCCACGCGCTCCACCGCGACCGTATCCGGGGAGGCCAGCCAGCTCGCCGAAAACGTCAATTGCGGCAGTTGCAGGTTGGTCGACAGCAGTTGCAGCCGTCTGTCGGCCAATTCGGTTTCGACGATCGCGGTTGGAATGACGGCAATGCCGAGGCCTTCGATCGCCATATGGATGACGGTCGCGATCGACGCGCTGGCGTGCAGGCGCATCGGCGGCAGGTCCGGCCGATTAAACAGCGAGCGCACGATCTCGTAGGGCGGGGTCTTGCGCGGGAAGGTAATGATGGGAAACTTCGCCAGGTCGTGCACCGTCAGTTGACGGTTGCCCAGCCCGAGCGACGGGCTGGCGTGAAAGCCGACCGGATAGTCGCACAATGCGCGATTGCTGACGCCGGGCGCGGTCAGGGGGCCGAGCAGGAAGGCGAGCTCGATTTCCTGCGCGAGCAGCCGGTTGCGCAAATTCGAGGTGATGTCGACCTCGATCTCGAGCGAGAGATTTGGGTAGGCGTGATTGACGTTCTTGATCAGCTGCGTCAGCCAGGTGTGGACGATGGTTTCGGCGACGCCGAGCCGCAGCACCCCGCGCATCGCCGAGCGGTCGCCGACCACCGCCAGCATTTCGGAGCGCAGTCCCATCAGCTTCTCGGCATAGACCATCAACTGCCGGCCGCTCGGCGTCGGCAGCACCATGCGGCGGTCGCGCTGCAGGAGTTTTACGCCCACCTCGCGTTCCAGCCCGGCGATCCGCTGCGAGATCGCGGGCTGGGTGGTGTTGAGCTTCTGGGCGGCGCCGCGGAAGCTGCCAAGCGTCACCACCCACATGAAGGTCTCAATTGCCTTGAAATCAGTCATGCACCCTCAGCCTGCAGATTGATAAATTGGATTTATCAAACATGATTAGAAAAGACGATTAGACATTATCTTAGCCATATGCGGGAGTGGATGTCGACAGGATTGGAAGCGGGGACAACGATGACCGGCTTGGCGAGGACGGAGCAACCCAGCCACGATACGGCGGATTTATCGCCCAGCGTGGCGGCCCGGCACGCCTGCCGCAGCGGCATGGCTGATACCACCGCCGGCGTCGCCAACGGGTTTGTCCAGGGCAACCTCGTGATCCTGCCCGAGAAGCTCGCGGGCCCGTTCCACCGGTTCTGCCAGCTCAATCCCAAGCCGTGCCCGATCATCGGCATGTCCGATGCCGGCGATCCCAGCATTCCTGCGCTCGGCATCGATCTCGACATCCGCACCGACCTGCCGCGCTATCGCGTCTGGCGCGACGGCGAAGTCGTGGAGGAGCCGACCGATGTCATGGCGCACTGGCGCGATGATCTCGTCGCCTTCGTGATCGGCTGTTCTTATTCCTTCGAGGAAGCGCTGTTGGCGGACGGCCTGCCGATCCGTCACATCGAGCGCAAGCTGCGCGTGCCGATGTACCGCACCAATATCGCCTGCGGTTCTGCAGGACCATTCGCGGGACCGATGGTGGTGTCGATGCGGCCGTTCAAGCCGGCGGACGCGATCCGCGCGGTGCAGATCACCTCGCGGTTTCCCTCCGTGCACGGCGCGCCGGTTCATCTCGGCCATCCCAAGTCGATCGGCATCGCCGACATCGACAAGCCCGATTACGGCGATGCGGTGCCGGTCGAGGCCGACGAAATTCCGGTGTTCTGGGCGTGTGGCGTCACACCGCAATCGGTGATCGCGGCCGCCAAGGTCCCGTTTGCCATCACGCACGCGCCGGGACTGATGCTGGTGACCGACCTCATGAACAAGCAGCTTGCCGTGCTTTGATGCAGTTCATGCTGATCATTAAGGCTTTACCGTAACCGCCAACCGTTTCATCGATAACTGTCGACAATAGGGGATTTTGCAATGACGATCACTCGCCGCAATGTGTTGCTTGGAGCCACCGCCGTCGCAGCGCTCGCGCCGATCGCAAGCCGCGCACAAACTTCCGAAGTGGTGATCGGCGTTCTCTATCCACTTTCCGGTGCCAGCGCCCAGCAGGGCGTCGATGCGCAGAAGGCGTACGAGGCGGCGCTTGACGTCATCAACAAGAACCACGAATTCGATCTGCCGATGGCGAAGGGCGAAGGCTTGTCGGGCCTCGGCGGGGCCAAGATCCGTCTGATTTATGCCGACCACCAGGGCGACCCCCAGAAGGGCCGCGCCGAAGCCGAGCGCCTGATCACCCAGGACAAGGTCTGCGCGATCGTCGGCACCTATCAGAGCTCGGTCGCCGTCACGGTCAGCCAGACCTGCGAGCGCTATCAGATCCCGTTCATGTCGGCCGACAACTCGTCGCCGAGCCTGCATACCCGCGGCCTGAAATTCTTCTTCCGCGCGGCTCCCCACGACGAAATGTTCACCAAGGCGATGTTCGACTTCTACGACGCCCTGAAGAAGAAAGGCACCAAGATCGAGACATTGGCGCTGTTCCATGAGGACACGATCTTCGGAACCGACTCCGCGAACGCGCAGACCAAGCTCGCCAACGAGCGCGGTTACAAGATCGTTGCCGACATCAAATACCGCTCCAACACGCCGTCATTGTCGGCGGAAGTTCAACAGCTCAAGTCGGCGAATGCCGACGTGCTGATGCCCTCGAGCTACACCACCGACGGTATCCTGCTGGTCAAGACCATGGCCGAACTCGGCTACAAGCCGAACGCCATCGTGGCGCAGGCTGCAGGGTTTTCCGAGAAGGCGCTGTACGACGCCGTCGGCGACAAGCTCGACGGCGTGATCACCCGCGGCAGCTTTTCGCTGGACCTCGCGGCCAAGCGGCCGATGGTCGGCGCGATCAACACCCTGTTCAAGGAGAAGTCGGGCAAGGACTTGAACGACAACACGTCGCGCGAGTTCATGGCCCTGGTCGTGCTGGCAGACGCCATCAATCGCGCCAAGTCGACTGACGGCGAAAAGATCCGCACCGCGCTGGCCGCGACCGACATCCCGGGCGAGCAGACCATCATGCCGTGGAAGCGCGTCAAGTTCGACGACATGGGCCAGAACAACGATGCCGACCCGGTGCTGCTGCAATATATCGGCGGCAAGTTCGTCACCATCTCGCCGCCGCAGGGCGCGGTTGCCGAAGCTGTCTGGCCGATGAAGTAGGCCGACAGCGCGGGGGCGGGAATCGGGACATGAGAGTAGAGACGAGTATCCAAGGCCAGCCGCTTCCCGTCATTGCGAGCGAAGCGAAGCAATCCATCTTGCCGTTCGAAGAAAGAGTGGATTGCTTCGTCGCTTCGCTCCTCGCAATGACGAACCCTAACAACGACGTTTGGGCCGCGGAGCGGCTTCCATGACCGCCCAAACCATTATCCAGAGCCTGGCGAGCGGCCTCCTGATGGGCCTGCTCTACGGGCTCATCGCCGTCGGCCTCGCGCTGATCTTCGGCCTGATGGACGTCGTGAACTTCGCCCATGGCGAATTCCTGATGATCGCGATGTATGCGACGTTTTTCCTGTTCGCGTTCTTCGCGATCGATCCGTTGCTGTCGGCGCCGCTGGTCGCGGCGGCGCTGTTCGTGTTCGGGGCGGTGGTCTATCTATTGATCGTGCGCTTTGCCGTGCGTGCCAAAGCCAATGCCGGCATGGTGCAGATCTTCTCGACGTTTGGCCTCGCGATCGTCATGCGCGGCCTGGCGCAGTACTTCTTCACGCCGGACTACCGCAGCGTCACGCATTCCTGGCTCGGCGGCAAGACCGTCTCGATCGGCGGCATCTTCCTGCCCGAACCGCAATTGATCGGCGCGGCGGTAGCGATCGCGGCCTTCGGTGGGCTCTACTTCTTCATCCACCGCACCGATTTCGGCCGCGCGCTGGAAGCCACCCGTGAGGATGCCGGCGCGGTGGCGCTGGTCGGCATCGACAAGAACAGGGTGTTCGCGCTGGGCTGGGGCCTCGGTGCGGCGCTGGTCGGGCTCGCCGGCGCCATCATGTCGATATTCTTTTACATCTATCCCGACGTCGGCGCGTCGTTCGCGCTGATCGCCTATGTGACGGTGGCGCTCGGCGGATTCGGCAGCGTGTTCGGTGCCTTTGCCGGCGGCATCATCGTCGGCCTCGTCGAGGCTACCACCGCCTTGCTGTTGCCGCCTTCGCTCAAGGCGGTCGGCATCTACGCGGTCTATCTCCTTGTCGTCTTCGTCCGGCCGCGCGGCCTGTTCGGATCGATGTGATGGATACGGATTTCGCCAGAAGCCGCCGCCGCGACCTCATCGTCGCATTCTGTCTTGCCGCGATCGCAGCCGTAGTCCCGCTGTTCGTCAAGGACGTCTACGTCCAGAACATCATGGTGCTGACGCTGATGTGGGGCGCGCTGTCGCAGAGCTGGAACATTCTCTCCGGCTATTGCGGCCAGATCTCGCTCGGTCACGCGCTCTATTTCGGAATCGGCGCCTATACCACGGCATTGCTGTTCACCAAGTTCGGCGTGTTGCCGTGGTTCGGCATGATCGGCGGCGGCCTGATCTCCGCCGTCATCGCGATGGGGCTCGGCTATCCCTGCTTCCGCCTGCGCGGGCATTATTTCGTCATCGCCACCATCGTCATCGCCGAAATTGGCCTGCTGCTGTTCCACAATTGGGATTGGGCGGGGGCTGCACTCGGCATCGATATTCCCGTGCGCGGCGATAGCTGGCTCAAGTTCCAGTTCGCGCGCAGCAAGCTGCCGTACTTCTACTTCGCGCTGGCGCTGGCCTGCGTCGCCTGGTTCGTCACCTGGTGGCTGGAGGATTCCAAATGGGGCTATTGGTGGCGCGCGGTAAAGGACAATCCGGAGGCGGCCGAAAGCCTCGGTGTCGTCGTGTTCAATTCCAAGATGGGCGCAGCCGCGGTATCGGCGTTTCTGGTGGCGGTCGGTGGCAGCTTCTATGCGCAGTTTGTTTCCTACATCGATCCTGAAAGCGTGATGGGTTTCCAGTTCTCGCTGCTGATGGCGTTGCCC
>Ga0307500_10000506_pt1 | contig 12743 bp, 12 predicted proteins | sample 14_S_MG_FD_201362 | JGI IMG/M metagenome (GOLD analysis project Ga0307500, IMG submission 201362) | Soil microbial communities from Populus trichocarpa stands in riparian zone in the Pacific Northwest, United States - 14_S | ecosystem: Environmental > Terrestrial > Soil > Riparian zone > Trees... | reverse complement strand
CCCGACGGGCGTCGGTTCGAACTGGTGCGGCGCCGCTGGCATCGTCAAGCTCTCGGCTGACCTGACCGCGTTGACCAACCTGAAGTAAGATCTTCCTGTCGAAGACGAGGGGCGGCAGAGCAATCTGCCGCCCCTTTTCTTTTGGATGGCGCAGATGAAACGGGATTGGCGGCAGAGCTTGCGGAAGGCGATCGCCCGCAACGATCACCGCAACGTCGTGGCGGGCGCGGTGGCGGGCCTCGGCGGCGCGATTGCCATCGGCGTGATGGAGTTGTTCTCGTTCGCCGCGCATTATCCGCTCGCGGTGATCCCGTTCGCCACCTCGATCGTGCTGGTGATCGGATCGCCGGATGTGGAGCCGGCGCAGCCGCGCGCCCTGATCGGCGGCCATCTGATATCGGCACTGGTAGGCCTCGCCGTGCTGAAGCTGACCGGGCCGCAAGCCTGGGCCGCGGCCGCGGCCGTCGGCCTTTCCATTCTGGCGATGTACGTGACCGGGACCTTTCACCCGCCGGCGGGCATCAACCCGCTGCTGATGGTATCAGGCAATCTGCCATCGACGTTCCTGCTGGCGCCGGTGCTGGCCGGCGCGCTGCTTTTGACCGCGTTCGCCTGCCTCTGGCACCGCGGGGTGCGCCGCCAACCATGGCCGCGGCGCTGGCTGTAGGGCATATCCCGCAAACGATCGCAGCGAACGTAGTCCGAGTCCTCGGCCTACTGAACCGACGCCAGCTTGCCGTCCTTCAGTGTGAAGCGATCGCCGTCACGCACCATGCTGATGTTGCGCTGGTGGAATGCGTCCAGCGTCGAGCGGTGGCCGATCGAGACGATGGTGGTGTCCGGCAACTTTGCCTCAAGCAGGCTGTACAGCGCCGCTTCCGAGGGCTCGTCGAGCGAGGCGGTCGCCTCGTCGAGGAACAGATAGTCCGGCTTGTGCAGCAGGGCGCGCGCCAGCCCGAGACGCTGCTGCTCGCCCAGCGACAGCATGCGATTCCAGTGCGCTTCCTCTTTCAGGCGCGGACCAAGCTGCGGCAGGCCCACCATGGCGAGCACGTCTCTCATTTGGCCCTGGTCGAAGCTTTCGGGCTCGCCGGGATAGACGATCGCCGCGTGCAGCGATCCGATCGGGAAATACGGCCGTTGCGGCAGCATCATCAGGGATGCATTCGCAGGGATAGCGATCGCGCCCTCGCCGAACGGCCAGATGCCCGCGACGGCGCGGAACAGCGTCGACTTGCCGGACCCCGACGGTCCGGTCAGGAGTGTGCGTTCGCCGGCGCGAAGGCTGAAGCCGTCGGCGGAGACCAGCGGCTTGCCGTTGGGCAAGTTCACCAGAAGCTGTTGCAGGCTGATCTCGGCGGTTGCGGTCTGGGCCATGCCGATCGAACCGGGTTCGGTCGGCAGGGTGACGGCGCTTGCAATCGCGCCTTCAAACCCGTCGAGACGGGCGACCACCGCGCGCCATTCCGCCATGGTGCGGTAGGCGGTCACGAAGAAGGACAGTGCGTCCTGCACCTTGCCGAAGGCTTCCGCGGTCTGGGTCAGCGCGCCCAGCTGAATCTTGTTGGCGAAATAGGCGGGTGAGACCAGCGCAAAGGGAATCACCACGGCGGCCTGTGCATAGCTTTGGGTGAAGGCTGTCAGCCGCTTGGTGCGGCTCATGATGCCGTACCAGTTGCTGATGACGCGGGAAAAGCGCTCCGACAGCCGCGCCCGTTCGGCGGGCTCGCCCTTCAGCAGCGCGATCTGCTCGGAGTTCTCGCGCACCCGCACCAGGTTGAAGCGGAAGTCCGCCTCCAGCCGCTGCTGGTTGAAATCGAGGGTGACAAGGGGTGAGCCGATCCATTGCGTCAACGCGGTGCCGAAGATGGCGTAGATCAGCGCGGCCAACACCAGATAGCCGGGGATCGTGAAATCGATGCCGTACAGCACCAGCGGTGCAGCCGCTGACAATCCCCAGAGGATGACGACAAACGACGCCAGCGAGACGATGGAACTGAGCAGCCCCACCCCTAACGCGAGTGTCTGGCTGACGAATAGCTTGACGTCGTCGCTCATGCGCTGGTCGGGGTTGTCGGCGGCGTCGCCCTGCAGCTGCATGCGGTAGTGATTGGCGTCATGCATCCAATCCGCGAGATATTTCTTGGTCATCCAGCTACGCCAGCGGATCTGGAGCCACTGGTTCAGATAGAGCTGATAGACTTGGAGAGCGACCAGGATCGTGGCGAGCCCACAAAACACCAGCATTTCACGGACGAAACTGTCCGAGTCCTTCTCCTGCAGCGCGTTGTAGAAGCGGGCGCGCCACAAATTGATCAGCACGTCGTTTCCGACCAATGCCAGCTCGATGGCGATCACCGCGGCAAGCAGGCCGCGGCCGGCCCATTTGTCCTCGGAATTGAAATACGGGGCGGCGATGCGCCACACCGTCGCGAGCGTCGAGCGGATATTTTTCACAGATCACCGTCTCCGGAGGGGCCTTCAAGGCTTTGAGGGGATGAAAGAATCAGCGGGCGCGCGACCAAATTATATGTGATTTCCGGCCTGCGGCGGCTTGTCGCCGCTGCCGGCAGCCTAGCATGACCGGAACGGCGAGGGGCGGCAGCGATCGGATTTCGCGAGGTTGTGAGCGGGCTCCTGACCAGGCCGGAAACCGCCCGAGCCTGCCATTGAGAGGTTGTCCCGCAACGGCGCCGGCGGCCGCATTGAATAACACTGAACAAAAAAATGCCGGGAGAAACCGCAATGTGGAATCAAATCTATAATCCGCTCGGCAATGCCGCGCTGTCGACGATCGCCGCCGCCGTGCCTGTGGTCACGCTGCTGGTGCTGATCGCCAGCGGCAAGGTGAAGGCGCATCTGGCGGCCATCATCGCGCTGATCGTCGCCAACATCATCACAATCGCCATCTTCACCATGACTGCCAACATGTCGATCCGCGCCTCGCTGCTTGGCGTCGTGGTCGGCTTCTTTCCGATTGGCTGGATCGTGCTCAACGTCATCTTTCTCTACCGCATCACGGTCGAGACCGGCCGGTTCGAGCTGCAGGCCTACGTCTACCCGTTCACGGAGATGGTGCTGAAGTAGGGGCGCCGCCAAGGGCAACCGACATGATCCCCGCGCGGCTGACACTCGCGGGGGGGGCTTTTTCAGTGTCGTATTTATGAAATCGGCCAGCGTCGCAAACTTCTCTGGTTCCTTTGATTTGAATCAACGCGAGCTGCCGTGCGTGACCATTTTTTGCGGCGTGCCTGGGGGATAACTTTTACCTAGGAGGTTGCCGATGAAGAACATAGTAGTGGTCGGAGCAACTGCACTCTTCCTTACTGCATCGCCGATAGCCCACGCGCAAACTCCTTCTTCTGCGACTCCGGAACGCTTGAATGCAGCGGACCGGAATACCTTGATGGATTTGCGGATTGATCTGGTAAAGGCCGCGTTGCAGCTGACACCTGACCAGGAAAAATACTGGCCGGCCGTCGAGAACGCGATTCGTGCCAGGGCGGAGGATCGCAAAGCCCGTGTTGCAAAAATCTCGGAAACAGTAGGCAGACGGGCCGACCAAAACCCGATCGAAGTCCTGCGCAATCGTGACCCCATCGCCTTCTTGCAACGACGTTCGGAAGCATTGGCGCAACGATCGGCCGATGTGGATAAGCTCGCCGATGCGTGGCAGCCACTCTATAAAACATTTAGTCCCGAACAGCGGCAGCGCATGGCGGCCATCGCGATCTTTGTGCTTCACGACATGAGCGAAGCCGTAGACCGGCGTCGTGCGCAGACCGAGGACGACGACTGACGCAAAGTAATTCGATTCGTGCCTGCCGCATCATGATCGGAGTATATGCGGCTGACTGACTTCAAGCCCGGGCGATGTCTGCTTTGGATCAAGAGGCCGACATCCCCCGGGTCTTCAACGTGTGTCTGCAGGAACCCCGCCGAATCGATCGTCGTCGCCTCGACCGCGCCCAACTGGTACGGCCACGAAGGCTCGATCCTTCGTCATGTTTCCTGCATTCGATCGTGCAGGCCTGCTCATGCCGGAACCGACCCCGTCGATGGTACAGGTCAGGTCTCGCCACCGGCGAAGATGTCCTTCTTGATGACCGCATGGACGCCCCAATTTCCATCAACCACCTGGGTGATGCCGAAGTCGACGCCAACCGTAATGAGAGAGATCGCCTCATCTTCAGTCAGCTTCTTGGTCGTCATCAGGAATTTGCGCATCTTGCGGAACGCATCGCGCAACGCAAGGTCAACTGAGGATTTCGAGTAGATGTCCGACTGCGCCTTGTCTCCCAATTCGCTGAGATAATTCGCGAAGCTGAAGCCGTGCACCAGCCACTCATCCCTGGTTTCCAGCATCGGATAGTCGAGGGCTTCGAGAGCTGTCCCAACCAGATCGGCTTTCTTGTGCAGAATGATCTGGAAGGTGCCGTTCAGCGAGCTTTCGATGGCCGTGCCGCACAGCTCGGAGTCTCCCTGCGAAGCGTGCGGGTCGCCAACGGAAAGCAGGCCGCCTTCGACTGCCACCGGATAATACATCGTGGCGCCCTTGCCGATCCGCCAATTGTCGATGTTGCCGCCGGTATAGCTTGGCGGAATTGAATCGACGATATCGGCTTCCTTTGGCGCCAGGCCGATGACGCCGAAATGCGGACGTATCGGAATGCGGACATTCTTCAGGATGCCGTGGTTCTCCTTGATCGTGGCGTGATCGACTGGAACGCCGGGATAGTCGATGGTTTTGTGGACCACGCCCGAAGGATCGGTCTGTGGGGTCCATTGGAAATTGTACACGGCTTTCGCCCAGTTGCGTTCGCCTGACGCGTCGACCTCGTAGATCGTGATCACCTCGCGCGGTTTAGGTTCGGTCAACAGGTCCTTGTAGTGGAAACCCCACCATGCCGCCGCGTTGCTGCCGAAAGTCTTTCCAGGATATTGCGGATTGGCGCATGGCCGGGGCGTGACGTCGATGATGCGCAACTCGATCACGTCACCCTCCTGGGCGCCGCGCACGTAGACCGGGCCCGTGCAGATGTGCACGCCAAGGCCCTCGCCGGCGCCACGCCCGAACAGCGAGGCATCCATCGGTCCGGCGCCACGACGGTTTACGCCCTTCTTCTCCTTGGTCCACAGGAACACGCTTTCGGCGCCGGGATCGCCCTTCACCATGCGCTCGGCGTCGTCGTTGGCATGGTGGGTCAACGCCTCAATGGTGATGAAGTCGCCGGAATCGATCTCGACCTGCGGTTTCAGTTTCTTGCTGAAATAGCCCCAATGCACCGTATCGGCATTCGCCGGCAAATGATGATAGGAGCGCTTGGCGGGTTGGTTCTTTTCGGCGGCAGCCGCCATCTGCGGCGTCACCAGAGAGATGCCGCCCGCGGTCATCGTTGCGACGCCCCCGGCCGCGGCGAAGCCGGATCTCAGGAATGACCGACGTTCCCGATCGAGCGTTTCCTTGAACCTGAGGTGGTGCAATTCAAATTCCGGACAGTTCTTGTCATCACCCGCACACATGGTGTCTCTCCCCGATTTGAACGCGCATTCAGGCGCACGCCTGATCCCACCCCAGTTGATCCCAACAGTCAAAGCGTTGCTGCAGCACGACGTGAATGAAAAATAGCTTCCTTGCCTATTGATTCAGCCTTGCGCCCTAGCCAATCAGGCCATTGTTCAATAGAACGGCGCGCGGCGCGGTAGGTCTGGTATTCTTCGGGAGATAGCATGATTTCATTCGCACGCACGGCCCGGGCAGGCGCTGCTTCGCTCCTGCTGCTGGCAACCGCCCTGCATTTCAACCCGGCGAAGGCCGATGACGGCTTTCCGTTCGAAACGCAGATGCAGCTCGACGTGAACCGCATGCCGGGATCGAAGCGGATACCCAATCTGGATATCGGCGAGGCCGGCGAGGTGGTGTTCGAACTCTGGTGCAAGGGTGGTAAGGGCCAATTTTCGGTGGCGGGCAATACTGTGATTTTCGTCGCCGGCGCGATGGAAAACCGGCCCTGTCCGCCGGACCGCGCGCAGGCCGATGACGAGCTGATTGCGGCGCTTACCGAAGCAGGCACCTGGAAGCGGCAGGGCGATCTCGTGTCGTTCGTGGGCGCGAAGACGCTGCGGTTTCGCATCAACACGAACTAGTCTCGTGTGCCTAATGGCTGAAGATGAGCAAGCCTGAGATCAGCATCGAACCCGAAGATCCGCGGCAGGCGGACGTGCGGCGCATCATCGCCGAATCGGGCGCGTACCTGCAGGCGCTGTATCCATCCGAAAGCAACCACGTCGTGGACGTCGATGCGCTCGCAGCGCCCGACGCGGTGTTTCTGGTTGCGCGCCGGGATGGAGAACTTCTCGGATCGATCGCATTTCGGATCATCGCGCCCGGGCACGCCGAAATAAAACGCATGTTCGTACGTGCGGAAGCCCGCGGACATGGGGTAGGGCGGCGTTTGCTGAAGGCGCTGGAGGATGCGGCCCGCCAGCGGAACGTTGAGCGGATCAGTCTGGAGACGGGCATCAGGCAGCCCGAAGCCATCGGACTCTATCGCGCGTCGGGTTATGGGGACTGTCCGCCATTCGGAGCCTATTGCTACGACCCGCTCAGTCTGTTCATGACCAAGCGCCTCCGGCCCTGAGCGCGGCATTCAACACGAATGCGCATTGATGATCGGCGGGGTGAACCGGCCCGTCTTCGTTCCGGCGAGGTTACGGCGTCGCAATCAATCCGCCGGCGGTGGCAATGACCCAGCGGCTGCCCCAGCGCACGATGGACTCCACACGTCCGACTCCAGGAATGGTGTCGCCGCGCGCGGCCATCCGAATTCCGTCAGGACCTTCCAGAACCGCGGTGCCGTCCCGAACATCGACGACCGTCCAGCCGGGGATCGTCGCGGGCCTGGTTTCCGGCGCGGCCACCAGCGGCTGCCGCATCGCGATCGCAGGAGCAGTGCCCGCATTGGCCTGGGGCGTCGGGCGTGCACCGCCCGGCGACAGGACGGGTGGCTTGGGAATGCTGCCGACAATGGCGAGCAAATCCGGCGCCGACGCGGTCTTTCGCGCGCCTTCAGCCCTGCGGTTTGACCGGGCTTCGGAAAGCTGCGGCGCGGGCGCTTCTTTCTGCGCAACGGCCACAAGACTGAGCTCGTTTGCGAATTGGGGCCAATTCAGGCCGCCGGCCCATCCCAATCCAAAGCTTGCCACGATCGCCGCCGTGACCAGCACCGCAGCGCGTGCCCGATCGCCAAATGGCTCCCGCACCACCAGCACCGCGTCGCGATCCGACTTCAGGAAATTCCACAGGCGCGGGGGTTGCTGCGACCGCTGGCGACGAACCACATTCCCTGACCAGATCTCAAAGGTACTCGGCTCGCGGTACTGCATGGCGTGACTCAGTTTTAGGAGAACCGATGATGTCCCTCTAAACTGAATCGAATCTTAACAATCAAAGCCGGTGGCCGGATCATTGCGCACTGGTCCGCGGCGCTCGGCAGCATCGCACCCGTCACATGATCGGCGGCAGGCGGATCACTTCCACACACTCTTGTCGGCGTTCCAGCGCTGGCCCTTGAATTCTTTCGCCAGCGCCTCGACCGAACCATTGTCGTCCTTCGGCTCGCCGCCTTCCTCGTCGCCGGTGGATTCTTCCGACAGGTTCAGCTTGGGACCGGTGCCTTCATCCGCGGTCGTGATCACCGGGCTCGAGATCCACAGCATCAGCCGGTCGGTTGCGCCCGGTTTGTCCGGCGAGACCAGTGCGGTGACCTCGATGCTTTCGGTGAGGCCGAGCGGCGGATAGACCGGGCTCGGCCGCTTCAAGGTCAATGTCAGTTTTCCGGTATTGGCGTCCCAGTCGGCGCCCGCCGGCTTGGCGGCGAGCGTCCTGACGAGCACGCCCGATATCGCCGATGCGATCTTGTCCCTGTTGATCTTGTCGCCGTCGCGCCATTCGGCCGCGGCAAAGCGGATGGTGCGGTCCATCTCGAAGCTGCCGCTGGTCCATCCCGCCGCGACCACGCCCGGCATCGATTTGGCCTTCGCAATCAGCGCTGCCGTGCGCTCCGGATCGGCCGTGAGGTTGATGGTCTGTTCGCCGGCGCGCAGCGCATCGCAGGAGATCGAAAGGCTCGATAGTCCGACCTCGACGGCCTCGCCCTTCAGGCTCTTGAGGAAGTCGAGCGCGGCGTCGAGCTTGACCCGCACGCCGAACGCCTCGGGCGAAACGTCGGTAAAATCCTTCGGCGCCGGGGTAATGCCGTCGTCGCTGGTCTGGTTGTCCAAAAATTCCTTCTCGCTGAGATCGGAATTGTCGGTCGAGGTCACTTCGGTGACACTTTGGCCAATGGTGATCTGGCCGCGGAACTCGAACGTATCGCCGGTCGGCTTGCGCGCCAGCTTGACGGTGACCGGCAGCTTGTCGCCGACGCTCTGCGCGGTGCCGGTCAGGCTCTGGCCATTGACGGTGAGGTTGGCGACAAAGCGGTCCTTGCGATCAGAACCCTTCGCGACGGGGTAGCAGACGTCGAGCGTGGCCGCCGTGACGGTCTTGCCTTGCCGGGTCTCCTTCAGGATGACGTCGGCGTTGCCGTCCATCAGGCCATCGATCGCGGTGAAATACCGCGTCTCGACCGCGCCTGGCGCCGTCTTGGAGGGAAGTTTCATCTGGGCGAAAGCGAGGTGAGGGGAGGCCGTCGCCAGACCGAGCAGGAGAAGGAAGCGCGCGCGCATGCGAAAAATCCCGGAAACGATGAAGAGGGGACGTCCTATCAGGTAACGCACAGGTCTTCAGCCAAAAAGAAGGCGATGCGGAGGCTTGTACGTTCTTCACCCGCCCCTTGAGGGGGCGGGTCGACGCGAAGCGGCGGGGCGGGGTGACGGTCTTTCCACGTCCAACAGCGTCCGAGTTGATAGACTGTCACCCCGCCCCGGCTCACATGGCGCTGCGCTCCATGTGAGCCGACCCGCCCCCTCAAGGGGCGGGTGCGACCGTGCCTGCGGCCAACTTTTCGCACCAAAAAAGAAGGCCGCCCGGAGGCGGCCTTCGAATGATTGAGCGGGAAAGCCGGGCTTTAGAAGCCCATGCCGCCCATTCCACCCATGCCGCCGCCACCGCCGGGCATCGCCGGGGCGGGCTCCTTCGGCAGTTCGGCGACCATGGCTTCCGTGGTCACCAGCAGACCGGCGACCGACGAAGCGTCCTGCAGCGCGGTACGAACTACCTTGGCCGGGTCGATGATGCCCTTGTCGACCATGTCGACATATTCCTCGGTCTGGGCGTCGAAGCCGAAGGTCTCGGATTTGTTCTCGAGGATCTTGCCGACCACGATCGAGCCCTCGACACCGGCGTTCTCCGAAATCTGGCGAACCGGAGCTTCCAGCGCCTTCAGCACGATATTGATACCGGCCTGGACGTCGGAATTGTCGTTGTGGATGCGGCCGACCGCCTTCTTGGCGCGCAGCAGCGCCACGCCGCCGCCCGGCACGATGCCTTCCTGGACGGCCGCGCGGGTCGCGTTGAGGGCGTCCTCGACGCGGTCCTTCTTTTCCTTGACCTCGATTTCGGTCGCGCCGCCGACGCGGATCACCGCGACGCCGCCGGCCAGTTTCGCAAGACGCTCCTGCAGCTTCTCGCGGTCGTAGTCCGAGGTAGTTTCCTCGATCTGCGCCTTGATCTGCGTGACGCGGGCTTCGATGTCCTTCTTCTTGCCCGCGCCCTTGACGATCGTGGTGTTCTCCTTGTCGATGACAACCTTGCCGGCGCGGCCGAGCATGTTGACGGTGACGCTTTCGAGCTTCATGCCGAGTTCATCCGAGATCAGCTGACCGCCGGTCAGGATCGCGATGTCTTCCAGCATCGCCTTGCGGCGATCGCCAAAACCCGGCGCCTTGACGGCGGCGACCTTCAACCCGCCGCGCAGGCGGTTGACCACCAGCGTCGCCAGTGCCTCGCCCTCGACGTCCTCGGCGATGATCAAAAGCGGACGGCCGGACTGCACCACGGCTTCCAGCACCGGCAGCATCGACTGCAGGCCGGACAGCTTCTTTTCGTGCAGCAGCACGTAGACGTCTTCGAGCTCGGCCGTCATCTTCTCGGCGTTGGTGATGAAGTAGGGCGACAGATAGCCGCGGTCGAACTTCATGCCCTCGACGATGTCGACTTCGGTATCGAGCGACTTGTTCTCCTCGACCGTGATGACGCCTTCATTGCCGACCTTCTGCATCGCCTGCGCGATCATCTTGCCGATGGCGGCATCGCCGTTGGCCGAGATGGTGCCGACCTGGGCGACTTCCGATGAAGATGCGACCGGCTTGGCGCGCTTCTCGATATCCTTGACGACGGCGAGGACGGCGATGTCGATGCCGCGCTTGAGGTCCATCGGGTTCATGCCGGCGGCAACCGACTTGGCGCCCTCGCGCACGATGGCCTGCGCCAGCACGGTGGCGGTGGTGGTGCCGTCGCCCGCGGTGTCGTTGGTCTTGGAAGCGACTTCGCGCAGCATCTGCGCGCCCATGTTCTCGAACTTGTCTTCGAGTTCGATTTCCTTGGCGACGGTGACGCCGTCCTTGGTGATGCGGGGTGCGCCGAAACTCTTTTCGATCACGACGTTGCGGCCCTTCGGACCGAGCGTCACCTTCACCGCGTTGGCGAGAACGTCGACGCCGCGCAGCATGCGGTCGCGGGCGTCGCCGGAAAATTTAACGTCTTTGGCAGCCATGTGGCTCTACTCCTGTTTGAATGAAAAAGGTCGCTTGCCGCGCGTCCCTAACCGTCAGTGTCGGGCTTTTCTTTCCCTCTCCCCTTGTGGGAGAGGGTGGACGCGATGCGAAGCATCGCGGACGGGTGAGGGGTCTGTCTCCGCGGATAGAGACCCCTCATCCGGCGCGCTTTGCGCGCCACCTTCTCCCACAAGGGGAGAAGGGAACAGCAACCCGGCCCGCGACTAATGTGCGACGGCCGAAGCGTGCGTCAGCTCAGCACGCCCATGATGTCGCTCTCCTTCATGATCAGGAGTTCTTCGCCGTCGAGCTTGACTTCGGTGCCCGACCATTTGCCGAACAGCACGCGGTCGCCGACCTTGAGGTCGATCGGAATCAGCTTGCCGGCTTCGTCGCGGCCGCCCGGTCCCACGGCGGTGATTTCGCCCTGCGACGGCTTTTCCTTGGCGCTGTCGGGAATGATGATGCCGCCCTTGGTCTTCTCTTCGGCATCGATGCGCTTGACCACGACGCGGTCGTGCAGCGGACGGAATTTGGACTTCGACATGACGTCTCCTCTTGAAGTTCCTCTTGGGAGGCTAGGTTTCCGAACTGGTTGCCATTGAAACTGGCTGGAATGCCGGGTATTCGATGCCGTCCCGGGCGGGAAGGCCTTGCCCTTAGCAATCGTCGTATTTGAGTGCTAAACGTGGAGCCGGGGAATATGGCTTGGCGCCGATCCTGTCAAGCAAACAAGGGGGTTAAGGCCTTCTTGAGGCCAATATAGGATGCTGCCACGGAAACCAAATCGGAGCCGCGGCGTAGTTTTATGGACGTCATTGCTCCGGCAGGAGTTTTGCGCTTGGCTGCTTGACGGGAGCGGCTCAATTGCTCGGGGGAATACGATGATCAGTTCACGTAATGCGCGTACGCTTGCCAGTTTGGCGACCGCGTCCGCGCTGACGATCTTCCTGGGAGCCTGCAGCAGCACGCTGCCGTCGTTGTCATCCAATACGGCGCCGGACGCCGAGCCCGGCGTCGCGCCGGAGATGCCCGCGAGCATCCGCGCCGACGAGATCGTCGGCCGCTGGGGCCTCGCCTCGTTCCAGAATCCCAACGACCGCCCCCGCACCGAAGCCGCGGCGCGCGGGCAGTGCAAGCAGCCCTACGTGATTGGCGCCGGCCAGTCCGGCGGCGTCGTCATGCATCTGGCCGACCAGGCCACCCCGCAGGAGCTGCGCCTCAAGGGCAGCCCGAGCGGCAAGAACTATATCGGCCCGGCGGGCCCGACGCCCGGCGAGCAGGACCGCGAGATCGTCTCGTTCGACGGCCGCGTGCTGATCACCCGCTTCATCGACAAGGATGCCGCGGTCCGTTACGGCAACATGGTCTATGTCCGCTGCGCGCCGCGGGCGTGACCAAAATTCCATTCCCTCGTCGTCATGCCCTGCGAAAGCGGGGCATCCAGTACGCCGAGGCCTTTCCGTTTGAGCGCTGACGTCTCTGGAATACTGGATCATGCGCTTTCGCGGATGATGACGACGCAAAACAAAAAACGCCGGCATCGCTGCCGGCGTTTTGCTTAATTTGTGTTAACCAGTCCGATCAATCGAACAGGGCGTCGATGTCGTTCTGCGAGGCGTGACCGTCGTCGCCGTCCAGCTTCGGGCCGTTCAGCAGCTTGGCGTCGCCTTCGCGGGTATCGACGATCGGGGGCGCGTGCGCCTTGATGGCGTCGACGCCACCCCAGATCTCCATCATCTCGATGATGTGCTTTTCGATGAATTTCATCGTCTGCATCACCTTGCTGATGCGCTGGCCGGTCAAGTCCTGGAAATTGCAGGCCTCGAAGATCGCGACGACGCGTTCCTGGATTTCCTCGCTGAGCAGCTTTTGCTGGTCGGGCGAGATGTTCTTGGACAATGCGGTGGCGGCCTGGTCGATCGCCTCGACGGCCTCGAGAATCTGCTGGGTGGCCTGTTCGGTGCCGCCGACGACGGCGCCGAGCTCGCCATTGACCTTGGCCATTTCCTGGCCGTCAAAGC
>Ga0307500_10000505_pt1 | contig 12767 bp, 12 predicted proteins | sample 14_S_MG_FD_201362 | JGI IMG/M metagenome (GOLD analysis project Ga0307500, IMG submission 201362) | Soil microbial communities from Populus trichocarpa stands in riparian zone in the Pacific Northwest, United States - 14_S | ecosystem: Environmental > Terrestrial > Soil > Riparian zone > Trees... | reverse complement strand
GAACGCCTTCACGATGTACACCGCAACGTCGGCGCTTGCCGTGGTTTTCGCCCTGATGGCCAGAAGTCGCCGGACGTGATGCGCGATCGAGAAACGACTGCGGCCTCCGCCAGGGGAGCTGACGGAGGCCGCGTAGAACATCTCCGTCGCGCCTAGGTTCGCAACGAGATGTGGGAGCTCTGAATTAGCTAGAACGGCAGCAGCACGTCCATCACCTGCTGGCCGTAGCGGGGTTGCTGCACGTCGGTGATCTGGCCGCGGCCGCCATAGGCGATGCGGGCCTGCGCGATCTTCGAGGAATCGATGGTGTTGTCGCTCTGGATGTCTTCGGGGCGGACGATGCCGGCGACGATCAATTCGCGGATTTCAAAATTGACGCGAATTTCCTGCTTGCCCTCGACGACGAGATTGCCGTTCGGCAGGACCTGCGTGACCACGGCCGCGACGTTGGTCTGCAACGCTTCCTGGCGGTTGACCGAACCCTTGCCGTCACTCGACGACGTCGAGTCCGTGGTCAGCAGGCGACCGGGCAGGATCTTGTTTGCCTGGGTGATCGTCTGCGAGCCGATGAAGTCGGTGATGCCGGAGTCTTCCTTGCTGGTGCGGCTGCGCTGGGTCTCGTTGGCGATGTTGGCCTTGTCGGTGATGTTGACGGTCACCGTCAGGAGATCGCCGATCCGCGCCGCGCGCTGATCCTTGAAGAAGGCGCGAGAGCCGTTCCGCCACAGCGAGTTGGCGTTGTAGGAGGCCTGCTCTGGTTTTGGCATTGGCATCTGCACCGGCTTGTAGCCTGGCTGGGTGGTCGGGTTTTCGATCTCCGTCAGCTTCGGCTTCTCGCCGATCTGCGACAGACGGTCGATCGAGGAACAACCGCCGGCCAAGGCAGCCAGCGACAGCATGGCGCCCGTGAGAATGATGCGGTTGAGACGAATGACTGACATTTACATTACTCGGTTTTTGGAGCGACTGGTGAATTGACGGTAGCGACGGCAACCGGCGCGGGTTGCGGCGTGCCGAGCGAGGAGGTGGTATCGCTGGTCTGCGGTGGGCGAGGCGACACCGGGCTGATCGAAACCTGGCCGCGGCCGGTCACGGTGCCGGACAACGTGCGCTTCGACTGCAGGTTCGTGACATTGACGACGTCGCCTTCGGTGCCGGCCTCCAGCGCCTTGCCGCGCATGGTGAGGTAGATTCCGGGCGCCTCGTAGATCAGAACGACGTTCTGGTCGCGCTGCACCAGATCGGGCTTGGCGAGGTCGGCGGTCTTGATCGCCTGGCCGGCGCGGAGCTGGCGACGGGCCTGCATGCCCACCGCGCGGTCGCGCGCGGCGGCATCCCCGCCGACTTCCGCTTTCGGGCGGCGCTCGACCACCACGTCGGATGATTTCAGGATCTCATTGCGCTCGACATTGCGTGCCAGCACCGCGGCTTCGACGGTCTCGATCGCCGTGCCGGTGAAGCGCAGCTTGGCCGCGGCGGCGCCGCTATCGTTGCCGATTTCAAAGGTGACGTCGAAACGGCCGTTGCGGTTGTCATAGCGCACGATGGCTGCCTGCATGGCGCCGGTGAAGCCGGCGTCCAGCCTGACGTCGCCGGGGTCGCGGTCGAAGGTCAGCGACAGGTTGGCGGCGTCGCCGAGACCGTTGCGGCGTTCCAGCGCGCGGGCGACCTGCAGCTCGATGTCCTTGCCTTCGAGCGAGCGGGCCAGCCGCGTCACCGAAATTTCCTTCAGGCCGCGGGTATCGACGCCGATCACCTGATGGGCGCGAAGGGTGTTGAGCACCTGCGCGACCGGCAGCGAGCCCGTGGCGCCCGGATCCGGCGCGCGGTAGATCGCGATCAGCCCGGCGCTGCCGGCGTTGTCGATGACGTCGCCGATCCGCACCAGATCGCCCGACACCTGCACGTCGCCGCGCAGCACGGGAGCGGCAATCACGCTGCGGTTCGCGAAGGTGTCCTGGGTCTGCGCGAGCGCGGCTGCGCTCGATGCGGCGATCAGGGCGGTGGCCAGGAGGAGGGCGCGGGCGATCATGGCCAGTCCTTTAGCGGAACATGTTGGAGGTCGATTGCATCATCTGGTCGGCCGCGCTGACCACCTTGGCGTTCATCTCATAGGCGCGCTGGGCGGCGATCAGGTCCGAGATTTCGGTCACGACCTCGACGTTGGCCTGTTCGAGATTGCCCTGCTGCATGTCGCCGAAGCCGTCGGTGTTGGCGACGCCGTCCTGCGGCGTGCCGGAAGCCGGGGTGTCCGTGAACAAATTGTCGCCGATCGGGTTGAGGCCGGCCTTGTTGATGAAGCGGGTCAGGCCGATCTGGCCGACCAGGGTCGGCGTGGTCGAGCCGGGCACAATCACGGTGAGCTGGCCCTGCGCGTTGATGGTGATCTGCGAGGAGTTCTGCGGGATCGTGATCGTCGGCTGCACCGGATTGCCCTGCGCGGTGACGACGCGGCCCTGCGCGTCCATCATGAACGAGCCGTCGCGGGTATAGGCATAGGTGCCGTCGGGCACCTGGATCTTGAAGAAGCCTTCGCCGCGGATCGCAACGTCGAGGTCGTTGCCGGTCGGCGACAGCGTGCCCTGGCTCATCAGGCGCGGCGTGCCGACGGTTTTGACGCCGCCGCCGATGTCGACACCGACGGGCAGGATGGTGCCCTGGTCGGACGCCTGCGCGCCGACGCGGCGCACATGGTCGTAGATCAAATCCTGAAACGCCGCGCGCTGCTTCTTGTAGCCGGTGGTGCGCATGTTGGCGATGTTGTTGGAGATCACCTGAACGTTGAGTTCCTGTGCCGCCATGCCGGTCGCTGCTGTGTAAAGGGCGCGCATCGATCAATGCCTTACGGTTATGCCGGAACGTCGGCGAGTTTCTCGACTGCGGTTCGGTGCAGGTCATGCTGCTGCTGCAGCATCGCCGAGATCTGCGTGTAGGTGCGCGTGATCTCGATCATGCGGCTCATTTCGTGGACGGAATTGACGTTCGACTTCTCGATAAAGCCCTGGTTGACCCGCGAGGTGGTGTCGGGCTGGGCGGCGACGCCCTGGCCCGCGGAGTAGAGGTTGCCGCCGTCCTTCACCAGTTTCTGCGCGTCGGCAAACGAGACCAGCCGCAGCTTGCCGCGGACGGAGTCGGTGCGGCCGGTGCCCTCAACCACAGTGATATTGCCGTCGGGCGCGATGTTGATCGCCTTGTCGGTCGGCTGGAACACGATCGGGCCGGAGGTGCCCAGCACCGGATCGCCGCTCGCGGTCACGAGCTGGCCCTGATTGTTGATCTGCAGGCCGCCGTCGCGGGTGTAGCGCTCGCCGGCGGCCGTCTGGACCGCCAGAAAGGCCTTGCCGTCGATCGCGATGTCGAGCGGGTTCTTGGTCTGCTCGGAAGGGCCGGCGGCGAAATCGTGGAAGGTGGCGCGGTCGTGCACGAACGAGACGCGGCGGTCGGAGGGCACGAAATTGTCTTCATGCGCCGGCGAGCGCAGATATTCCTCGAACAGCGACCGGTCGGCCTTGAAGCCGGTCGTGTTGATATTGGCGACGTTGTTGGCGACGACATCCAACTGCCGTTCCAGCGTCACCTGCCGTGAAAGTCCGACGAGAAGCGTATTCTCCATCGGTGGTTCTCCCCTTGATCGATCCGAAAACAGGCTCTCCCAAGCCGGTGGTCCGGATCCCGTCGTAAACCTTTGGGCTCTCCCAAGCCGGCAGGTCACGCCAGTTACTCAGCGAAAGCCGTGCCAGTTACGAAAATTCTTAATTCTTAAGGGGTTAGGTGTTTTTCGGAGCGCGGGGCGGGCGGCAGAAAGGTGTTGTTGACCATGTTTGCCCGGCAGATTTTTCCTACTTGGGCGCTAACGGGAAAGGTTCCGTTAACCATTATTACCCTAGCGTTGCACTTGTAGAGAGCGCGTGTGCGCTGGCGGCTTTTGTTTCGCGTTGTGGGGCATCGTTAGTTACCCAGGCTGGTGGCAATCGCGTTCGTTCCATGAATGGAAGCGGGCGGGGCAATGGCTGAGAACGAGCAGGCGGAAGGCGCAGACGGCGCAGAAGCCGCATCGTCGAAAAAGGGCAAGCTCAAGCTGATCATTGCCGCGGCGGGGTTCGTCGTCATCCTCGGCGCCGGCGCCGGCTGGTTCTTCCTGATGCGCGGCCATGGCGAAGAGAAGCACGCCGAAGCGCCGCCGCCGAAGCCGCCGTCCTTCATCGAAGTGCCCGACATGATGGTCAACCTGGTCGGTGCCCCCGGCGAGCGGGTGCAATATCTCCGCGTCAAGGTCGTGCTCGAGATCAAGGACGACAAGCAGGTCGAGGCGATCAAGCCGAACCTGCCGCGCGTTACCGACCTGTTCCAGACCTATTTGCGTGAACTGCGTCCCTCCGACATCAACGGTTCGGCCGGCTTGTTTCGCCTCAAGGAAGAACTGACCAAGCGGGTCAACAACGCGGTGGCGCCACAGCAGGTGAGCGCCGTACTGTTCAAAGAGATTGTCGTGCAGTGATGGGGCGGATCTAGCATCATGGCCGGCAACCAAGACCAGATGGACCAGGACGCGATTGCCGCCCAGTGGGAGGCATCGCTCGATTCCGAGGATCCCACGGCTGCGGCGGAAGAAGCTGCCGCCAATGAACTCTCCGAGAGCATGGCGCTGCAATGGGCGGCCATGGTCGAGGATGGCGGCCGCGAGTTCGGCAACAAGAATTCCGGCGAGCGGGTTCTGTCGCAGGAGGAAATCGACAATCTGCTCGGTTTTGCCGTCGGCGACGTCAATCTCGACGACAATTCCGGCATTCGCGCCATCATCGATTCCGCGATGGTGTCCTACGAGCGTCTGCCGATGCTCGAAATCGTGTTCGACCGCCTGGTGCGGCTGATGACCACGAGCCTGCGCAACTTCACCTCGGACAACGTCGAAGTCTCGCTCGACCGCATCACCTCGGTCCGCTTCGGCGACTACATGAATTCAATTCCCCTGCCGGCCGTGCTCAGCGTGTTCAAGGCCGAGGAGTGGTAAAACTTCGGCCTTGCGACGGTTGATTCCAGCCTGATCTATTCGATCATCGACGTGCTGCTCGGCGGCCGGCGCGGCCAGACCTCGCTGCGCATCGAGGGCCGGCCCTACACCACGATCGAAACCAACCTGGTCAAGCGGCTGGTTGAAGTCATTCTCGCAGATGCCGAACAGGCTTTTCGCCCGCTGTCGCCCGTGACCTTCTCGATCGACCGGCTTGAAACCAATCCGCGCTTTGCTGCGATCAGCCGTCCCGCCAACGCCGCGATCCTGGTGCGCCTGCGCATCGACATGGAAGACCGCGGCGGGATTGTCGAACTGCTGCTGCCTTACGCCACCATCGAGCCGATCCGCCCGGTTCTGCTCCAGATGTTCATGGGCGAAAAGTTCGGCCGCGATCCGATCTGGGAAGGACATTTCGCGACCGAGGTGGCGCAGGCCGAGATTTCGGTCGATGCCGTGCTGTACGAAGCCAACATTCCGCTCAAGCAGCTGATGATGCTGAAGGTGGGCGACACCCTGCCGCTGGAAATGCGCCCTGAAGCGCTGGTGCAGGTCCGCTGCGGCAACGTGCTTTTGACCGAAGGCCGCATGGGCCGGGTCGGCGACCGCGTCGCCATTCGCGTCACCAAGCAGTTGCGCAAGCCCAATACCACCTTCGCGATGTTCGAGAAGGCCGACGAACAAACCAAGTTGATGGAGGCACAATGAGTCATTCCCTTGGCGTCGTAATCGAGAGTCTGGTGGCGGTGCTGCTGATGCTCACGATCGGCTACTGCATGCTGCTCAACAAGCGGCTGAAGCGGCTGAAGGCGGACGAGCATTCACTGAAGGCCACGATCGCCGAACTGATCACCGCGACCGAAATCGCCGAGCGGGCGATCGGGGGCCTCAAGCACACCGTGCGGGACGTCAACGAGAATCTCGGCAGCCAGTTGACGGCGGCGACGCAGATGGCGGGGCATCTGAAGGGCATGCTCGCCGAGGGCGACGGCGTCATTCGCCGGCTGTCCAAGATCGCGATCGCGGCGCGGCCCTCGCAGGAGGCCGAACCCGCAGCACCGGCCGCGCCCAAGGTCTCCGCCGCCAAGGCGGTTGCCGCGGCGGCTGAAGCATTCTCCGAACGCAGAAGGGCCAGTGGCCTCGCCGCATGAAGTCGTTTCGCGACATCCGTGTCATTCCGGTCGTGCTGGTCGCGATCTTCGGCCTTGCAGTGCTGAAGATCGCCGGCCTCGTGATCGACGGCGGATACGTGTTCGACTATCAGGTCAGCCAGCCGGCCAAGCGTTCATGGGCGCAGGATAATCTGGGTTATCCGAGCAGCAAGGCCGACACCGCCGACATCACCGGTTCGGTCAAGAAGGAAGAGCCGAAGCCGGCCGCCCCGGCCCCCGAGCCGCCGAAGCCCGACGGTGTCGTGGTGTTTCCCGACCAGAACCCGCAGTCGGTATCGCCGTCGGAGCGCGCCATCCTGGAACGGCTGCAGGCGCGGCGCCAGGAACTGGAACAGCGCGCGCGTGAAATCGAAATTCGCGAGAGCCTTTTGAAATCGGCCGAGAAGCGCATCGAGGGCCGCGTCGAGGAGGCGAAGGCGACCGAAGCCAAGATATCGACCGCGACGGGGCAAAAAGCGGAGCAGGATGCCGCGCGCTTCAAGAGCATCATCACGATGTATGAGGGCATGAAGCCAAAGGACGCGGCCAAGGTGTTCGACCGGCTGGAAATGTCCGTGCTCTACGACATCGCCTCCCAGATCGCCCCGCGCAAGATGTCGGACATTCTGGGCCTGATGCAGCCGGAAGCGGCCGAGCGGCTGACGGTCGAACTGGCCCGCCGCGCCGGCACCGACAAATCCACGTCCACGGCCGAGCTGCCGAAGATCGAAGGCAAGATCCTGCAGCAAAAGCCCTGATGGCTTTTGATGCCGGTGCCGGACGCCCCCTGTGGGAGGCGCCGGCGCTCAGAACCTGCGCGGCCCCGACGAAACGAACGAGCGATGCGCGACAGAGAGCGCGCCGCGTTCGTTGGTTTCAAGGGCGATCTTCTGCGCCAGCATGACATCGCCCGCGACCAGATCGCCATCCGGAACGAAGCACCATTTGCAGACCTGGTGGCCCGTGTTGCCGAGTTCCTCGATGTTCGTCTGGGTGCCGTGGTGTATCCGATAGCGCGTCCCGGTATCGCTGCCGACGACGTCGAAATATCGGAAGCGCTCGTAGCACGCACGCTGCTTCGGCGAGAGCCACTCCTTCAACAGGGCCAGCGCTCGTGCCTCGGTTTCGAAGCGGAACGCTCTGGCGCAGGAACCGGATCGCGCCACCACCAGTGAAAGCGCCGAAAGCAGCAGCGTGCCCAACAAGGCCAGGGCGAACGAGCATATCGCCAGGACGATCTGCTGGGTCACCGCCGTCAGCCACCAACAAGACGCGGATAAAACAGCGTTTCCTCCGCCGTCGGATCGAAGGCGCGGATAACCCGCTGCTCGCCGGGCCCCGATCGGACCGCCGCCGTAAAGCCTGCGCCGGTCAGTTCCCTGAACCGCCGCTCGGCCTTTTCGACCTCCGCGCGATCATGGATGTCGAATGTATGGCGGGTGTCACCGGTACGATCCATCACGATCTGGGTTGCCATTACAAAACTCCCAAGTTTACCCGAACCGGAGCCCAACTCCGGTCAATCGCACGCCAGCTAGCGCGCCCCGGGTCTACTTCTCCTAAAACGGGAGGGCTGACGATTGTTCCATGTGTCTGGCGATAAATTGTTCCATGCGTCCGGCGATAACGATGCTGACCGAGGTCAAAGGGGCGGCGGCGATCGCGGTGGCGGTAGGTATCGACCAAAAAGGCACGTCAACGGGCCTGTCGAGGGCCACCGAGGCAGGGATCTCGACACCCGATCGGGCAGAAAACCTGACAGGACGCCGCCAGGGGCGGCCCTCCAGCGGATGCCGGTGGTCTACCAAATCGCCCCCAGACCGCGCGGCGAGAGACGTCCAACATTCGGCCTGACGGAGCCGGAAGCGGCCGGGCGGCTGGCGGTCGAACTGGCGCGCCGGGCCGGTACTGAGAAATCGACCTCACAGCCGAGTTGAGACCCACACCGCAATGGCGATCATTTGAGCAACTTTCGTCAGATAGCAGCCAATTGCTCTCTGAGTGACTTTCAGTCGGCGACAAGTGCAGCAACCTTTGGTTGACGTTTTGGGCTTATTGCTGCCCTTGATCCAACCGGGAACTGTATATGACGACCCTTGAAATGCCGACTGCGCCCATGTCCACGGCTGCGGGGTCCACGCGCCTTCGCATGCTTTGCGTCCTGTTCTTCTTCTCCGGCTTTCCCGCGCTCATCTATCAACTGACGTGGCAACGGAGTCTTTTCCGAATTTTTGGAGTCAACACCGAGTCGGTAACGATCGTTGTCACCGCCTTTATGGTTGGCCTGGGGCTGGGAAGCCTTGCCGGCGGATGGATATCAAAGCGAAAGGAGGTCAGGGCGCTGTTGCTTCTTGGTCTCATAGAACTGTTGACCGCCGTATTCGGACTGGTCTCGCTCGCAATTTTCGAGCAAGTCGGCCAACTCGTATCGGATTTGCCGCTCGTTATTGTCGCCGCGATCAATCTCTTGCTAGTGCTCGTTCCCACGCTGTTGATGGGGGCCACCCTTCCGCTCCTTGTCTCGCACCTCGTGAAAACGTCGGGTCAGATCGGAAGCGCCGTAGGCACGCTGTACTTCGTCAATACCCTTGGTGCTGGCGCTGCTTGCCTGGCAGCCGCCACGATCATCTTTCCGTTTCTGGGTATGCACGCCGCAATATGGATCGCCGCCGGCATCAACGTCATGGTAGGTGTCGGCGCAATCTTCGCCCATCGCATGAACCGCGACGAGACGGAAACTTCGCGCTTCGTGGCTGCCGGACCGGCGGCGCAACCCATTGTCGGAATGCCTTTCGTTACAGCCCTCGCGATGCTCAGCGGCTTCATCTCGCTGTCGTACGAAATATTTCTGTTCCGAACCATCTCTTATGCGACAGGATCGAGCTCCTTGGCGTTTGCGCTCACGCTCAGTGGCTTTCTTTTAGGGATTGCGGGCGGTGCACGCGAGGCGGCGCAGGCCTGCGCAAGACTAACGCCGCGCGATGCCATGCGAAAAGCGAGCACAGGCTTGATCTGGGGCAACCTTTTCGGAGCGGCGTTCCTGCCGGTGATGGCGCAGTTTGCGTGGACAGGCTCCAGCGTGATCGGCATCGCAATTGCGATAGTCTATCTCATCGCCCGACAATGGGGGGCGTTACTGCCATATCTCTCGCAGTTCGGTATTTCCGTGGACCAGCGGACCGGAATGCAAACCGCGTTGCTTTATTTCGCCAACATCCTTGGTTGCGCCACCGGAGCCGTTCTCACCGGGTTTTTCCTTACGAACTGGCTTGGCCTCTTGCCAATGGCTGCCTTCCTGCTTGCCGCCGGCACGCTGTGTACGGTGCTACTCATCGGAGCCCTCCAGGCGACCGCGAGGGAACGCCTGTGCCGAAGCGGCATTGCAGTCGCCGTCCTGGTGATCGGGACCGCCGCGATTTCGATGCTTGCGCATCGCGTGTACGAGAACCTTCAGAGCAGGGGCTTTTCCGATCATGCGTTTCCACACATCGTCGAAAATCGAAGCGGCATCATCACGGTCGATGCCGACGGCACGGTCTTCGGCAACGGTATGTACGATGGACGATTCAGCGCCGACCTCAAGGCTGACCGGAACGGAATTATTCGTCCATATGCACTGAGCCTGTTCCATGGGACGCCGCGCAACGTCCTCATGATAGGACTATCGTCAGGCTCATGGGCGCAAGTTATCGCCAGCAATCCTGCCGTGGAGTCGCTGACAATTATCGAAATCAACCGTGGCTATCTCGAGCTCATCGCACAGCAGCCAGAGGTTAGATCGATACTCCACAATCCGAAGATCCGAATCATCGAGGATGACGGCCGTCGCTGGTTGGGTCATCATCCCGAAATGCGTTTCGATGCGGTCGTCGCCAATACGACCTTTCATTTTCGTGCCAACGCAACCAACCTGCTCTCGCTGGAATATCTCCAGTTGGTAAAACAGCATCTCAATCCCGGTGGCATCTTCTTTTACAACACGACCGGTTCGCAGCGCGTACAGAGGACAGCTTGCACGGTATTTCTCCATGGGGCTCGATTCACGAATCACATGGTGGTTTCGGAAACGCCCATCGATTGGAATTTTTCGCGGTGGCGAAATATTCTGGAGAGCTACACGGTCGACGGCAAACCCGCATTCGATCGGAATAGCGTCGCGGACCAATCCCAGATTGATTCACTGATGAATGAGTATCGCCTCGGCGGTCCCATGATTTTGGAATGTCCGGATTTGATATCGGCGACGACGGACAGCGCGCTGATTACCGATGACAACATGGGAACTGAGTGGCGGCACTACCTCAATCTGAACTGATTGATCACCATCGTCCGCGACCCCTGCGTCTTGGCGAGAGTGTGTCCTTGGCGGGTCAGCCCGAAAGATATGCGGGCGAAGTCTGCTTGTAAGTTGGGCGCTAAGCCTTTGTTCCCGCTCCAAAAGGGGGCAAGGCGGAGCGCCGTCTCCAATAAATTCAATGAGTTGGCGTTAACAAAACCTTAAGTCGGCCGATCCAAGATTCAAACGCAGGCGAGTGCGCTTCGCCGCAGAACTCATTGAGGCCGCGAGATTTCCTGGATGGGGCAAAGGGCTGCCGCTGGAACTGGGTCGCAGGGCCGCGCTTTGGCGCGGGCGGCCCGGCTGTGCCTCGGCCGGGTGCTTGCCGTTGTTGTGCTGCTCGCCGGCCTCGCGGTTTCGCAGCCCTGCCGCGCCGACGATCCGGTCCGGGGAGAGGCGACGTTCACCTCCGGCGGCGGCTTCGCCCGGCTGGTGCTGAAACTGGCCGAGGACGTCGAATCCGAAGTTTCGACGGCGGGTTCGATCATCATCATCCACTTCAAGCGCCCGGTGGACATTCCCGTCGACAAATTGTCGGACGCGGTTCCCGATTATGTCGGCTCGGCGCGGCGCGATCCCGACGGTACGGCGATCCGGCTGTCGCTGTCGCGGCGGGCAACCGTCAACACCATGACGGCGGGGGAGCGGATCTTCGTCGACTTCCTGCCCGATAGCTGGACCGGTCCGCCGCCAGCGCTTCCCGCGGCGGTCGTGCGTGAGCTGGCGGAGCGGGCGCGTGCCGCCGAACGCGCGCTTCGTCAGCAGCTTGCGGTCAATGCTGCGAAGAAGCGGCCGCCGGTGCGCGTCCGCGCCTCGGTGCAGCCGACCTTCGTCCGCTTCGTGTTCGAGATGCCGGACGGCGTCAACGTGTCATCGGTGCTGAACGATCAGAAGCTGACGCTGCAGTTCAACAGCGTGCTCAATTTCGACCTGGCGGATGCGAAGGTGGCGGCGCCACCGAACATTGCCTCGATCAACCAGCGGGCCGACGTCGACTCTTCCGCCGTCGACATCATGCTGATCGGCGAGGTCGACGTGCATTCCTTCCGCGAGGAAAAGAACTATGTGATCGACGTCGCCTTCCAGCAGGCGGAAAAGCCGGCTTTGCCCGAGCTGCAGGCCGCGGCCAAGCCGGTCGCACCGGCCAAGCCCGGGCCTGCCTCGCGGATGGCGCGCGACAAGACCCTCAAGGAATCGCCGCTGCCGCCGCAGGCGGAGATTCCGCCTGCTACCTCCGAGACGATTGCCGAGCAGGCCAGGATCGATATCAAGCCCGCCAAGGCGACCGAAGCGCCGGCCGTGGCCGAGGCCGCAACGCCTGCCGTCGAAAAAGTGATCCCGGCCAAGGACAATATGGCCCCCGCGGCCGAGAAGGTGGCAGCCGCACCGGAAACAACATCGCCGCCGGCGGAAGCCGCGAAAGCGCCGCAGCCTGCCGAACAGGTTCAGGCTGCCGTTGCAGAGGCGCCGAAGGCCGTGGCGCCCAAGCAGGCCCCGCCTCCCGCAGAACCAACGAAGCAGCCAGCGCCGGCGGCATCCGCCCCGCCGCCGGAAAACGCCGTCAAGGACAAGGCCGCCACCGTCGAGGCAAGGCGGGATAGCGACGGCCTGCGCGTAACGTTCTCCTTCGCCGCGCCGACCCCGGCAGCGCTGTTTCGTCGCGCCGATACGGTTTGGCTGGTGTTCGACCATACCAAACCGATCGATATCGAACCGATCCGCGCCAAGGGCGGCGCCGTCATCGGCGATGTCAGCTTGCTGCCGCTCGAAAAGGGCCAGGCCGTCCGCGTCCGCCTCAACCGGCCGCAGATCCCTTCGCTCGAAAGCGAAGGCCGCGCCGACGGCGCCGAGTGGACGCTGACCTTCGCCGATCGCGGCCAGGCGACACCGCTGCCGCTGATGGTGCTGCGAAACATTACTGATCCCGCGCTCGCCAATGTTACCGTGCCGCTGGCCAATGCCGGTGCGATGCACCGGCTGGTCGATCCCGACGCCGGCGATACGCTGCTGGTCGTCACCGCGCCGCCGCCGGTCCGCGGCCTGATCAAGCGGCAGGACTTCGTCGAATTATCGCTGCTGGAATCCGTGCACGGCGTGGTCGTGCATCCGAACTCCGACGACATCAAAGCCGAAGTCGGCTCCGACAAGGTGATGCTTGGACGGCCCGGCGGATTGACGCTGTCGTCCGCCGACGTCGCGGCCGAACGCGCCACCGCGGCGGTGAGACCTCTGTTCGACGGCAACGAATGGCGCAAGAACCGGGACGAGA
>Ga0307500_10000502_pt1 | contig 12834 bp, 10 predicted proteins | sample 14_S_MG_FD_201362 | JGI IMG/M metagenome (GOLD analysis project Ga0307500, IMG submission 201362) | Soil microbial communities from Populus trichocarpa stands in riparian zone in the Pacific Northwest, United States - 14_S | ecosystem: Environmental > Terrestrial > Soil > Riparian zone > Trees... | reverse complement strand
CCGCGCCGGGCGGCCCAGCCCGGCCGGGTAGGGCGCCAGCGCGTCGCGGGCCGGGCCGGTCACGTGGATCGGGTCGTCGCCCCAGGTGAGCGCCAGGGTGTGCAGCCGGGCCAGGGCCGCCTTCAGCGCGGCCGGCGGTGCCCCGGGCACGGCCGCCGCGAGTTCGGCGCGGGCGACCGGGCCGGTGCGGTCGGCGGCCAGGGCCAGGCCGCTGAGGACGGTGAGGGTGAACGCGTCCAGCTCCTCCAGCGCCCGGCGGACCGAGAACGGGATGCCGGCCCGGTTGGCCAGCGTGCCGACGTCGCCGGGCGCCGGGATGGCGAGGTCCGGCCGGGCGCGGAGCAGTTCGGCGAGTTCCTCGTCGGCCCGCGACCGCAGCCAGTCGGTCAGGCTGCGCGGGCCGGTGCTGGTCATCCCTACCACGGTAGTCGTCGCCGCCGGCCGCCCCGCCGCGCGTTCGACCAACCGCCCGCCGGCGCTGTCGCCGGCTATGTCGCGAGCCAGACCATGAGGCCGACGAGGATGAGCAGGGCGACCAGGACGGCGGCGCCCAGCGCGGCCACCCGGACCGGCAGCACGGTGCGGGGGAGCTGGTCCAGCTCGACGAACACGCACTCCGGCGACCAGCCGGCGGCCCGGACGCCGATCGGGATCAGCCAGCGCCGCGGCCCCAGCCCGATCGGGAACCGCGGCGCGAGCGCCGGCAGCTCGACCGTCCAGTGCTCGCCCGGGCTCAGGTGGTCGCCGGCGAACGGGTCGGCCAGGATCGAGTCGATGCCGCTGCGGACCGAGCCGGCCCGGTCCCGGGACCGCTGCCAGGGGGTGTCCCGGATCCACCAGTACGAGTCGACCGCGTACACCTCGACCCGGAGCTCCACATTGCCGGCGTTGTACGCGACGAACCGCAGCGTCACCGGGTTGTTGTCGACCGTCCGGTGCCGGCCGACCGAGCGGGCCTTCAGCGCCGGCCGCCGCTCGACCGCCAGCCGCGCCTTGGAGCGGTCCAGGAACTCGCCATTGACCAGGTCGGTCGCGGTGACCGTGAGCTCGTACTCGTGCCCGCCCTCCGGCCCGGTGGACAGCGGGATGACCTCGATCGGCACCTCCCGCTGCTCGCCGGCGAGCAGGTCGACGGTGCACAGCCGGGGCCGGCAGTACCGGCTCATCGGCCCACCCAGCTGCACCTGGACCGCCCGGGAGCGCCGGTCGTGGTTGTCCACCACCAGCGTCAGCCGGGCAGCCGAGCCCGGCGCCACGACCCGGCGGTCCGGCGCCAGCTGGGCGCGGACCCGCGAGTCCGGCGGCACGGAAGGCTCCTGGCCGGCGGTCATTCCTCCGCTCCGGGGCAAAGCGGCATTTATGTAGCGAACACGATCAGATCGACCGGCCGCACGATACTCGGATCGAGTCATGCTCTTCCTCGTTGCCGCCAGGCGCAAGCGCTACGTGCATACCCGTCGCAGTGCGTCATGGACAGGCCGGATGTACGGCCCTGACCTGCGCCGCGGCGGCGGCGCCGGCCGGGTGGGCTGGCCGGACACCGGGCTGGTGCGGGAGACTGATCCACGCCGTAGGGAGGTGGGCCATGGCCGCCAAGTCATCCCGGGGGTCCGACCGGGATTCCGAACGCGGATCCGAACGCGGATCCGGGCGCGGGTCCGGGCGCGGGTCCGGCCGGGCCAACGTCGTGCCGGCGGGCCGGATCCCGGTCAGCGAGTTCGCCGCCGAGGTGCAGGGTGGCCTGTCCCCGTTCGGTGAGGACGTCCAGCTCCCGCTGCCCGCCGAGGCCCTGACCTACCGCCACCCCACCGCCGCGGACCGCCCCAACCTGACCCACGACCCCGACGCCTGAGCCGGCGCCGGGCCGGCGCCCGAGCCGGTTGCAGGGGCCGCGCTCGAGGGCCGCGGGTAGCCGCCGTCCAGCTGACCCGCGCGCTGATTGCCGGGGCAGATCCGGCCGGGTAGAAAAGGGCGCATGGTCGAGTTTGCGTCGCTGGTCCTGTTCAGCGGCCGGGTCACCCAGACGGCCAACTTCTACCGGGCGGTCGGTATCGACCTGGCCGTCGAGGATCACGGGGACGGTTACGAGCACGCCGCCACCGACCTGGGCGGGGTGCACTTCGCGGTGCTGGACGCCGAGGCGGTCACCGACCGGGCGCTGGCCTGGCGGGAGGCGGGCAGCTCCTTCCCCGGCGTCTACGTCGACTCGCTGGACCAGACGCTGACCGCGCTGGCCCGGCTCGGCGCACCCCTGCTGCTGGCGCACCAGCCCCGCCGGTGGGGCTGCCGCGCGGTGGTGAAGGACCCGGACGGCCGCGCGGTGGAGATCAACCAGCGCGGCCACTGCCCCGCCCCCTGACCGTCCCGGTTGGACGGACCGGGCCGGGCGGGCCGGCAGGTAACCGAACGCCGCCGACCGCTGGCGCAAGCGGGCGGGGCGGGGCAGGATCGGAATCGGTCCGGCACTGCCGCGGGAGGCCCGATGTCCGTGTCCTACGCATCCGGTGTCTCGGCCGTCCCGCTGCTGGGCGAGACGATCGGCGCGAACTTCGCCCGGGCGGTCGCGGCCTTCCCGGACCGGCCGGCCCTGATCGACCGGGGCACCGGGCCGGCCACCGTCCGCCGGTACAGCTACGCCGAACTCGCCGCCGAGGTGGACGCCTGCGCGCTCGGCCTGCTCGATCGTGGCATCGGCACCGGCGACCGGGTCGGCATCTGGGCGCCGAACTGCGCCGAGTGGATCGTCGTGCAGTACGCCACCGCGGCGATCGGCGCGATCCTGGTCAACATCAACCCGGCCTACCGCACGCACGAGCTGGGGTACGTGCTGAACCAGGCCGGCATCCGGCTGCTGGTGTCGGCGCCGGCGTTCAAGGGCAGCGACTACCGGGCCATGGTGGGCCAGGTGCGGCCGGACTGCCCGGAGCTGGCCGAGGTGATCTTCATCGGCGACCCTGGGTGGGATGCGCTGCTCGCCGCCGGCCGGGCGGCCGACCCGGCCGCGCTCGCCGAGCGGCAGGCCACCCTCAGTGCCGACGACCCGATCAACATCCAGTACACCAGCGGCACCACCGGCTTCCCGAAGGGCGCCACGCTGTCGCACCACAACATCCTCAACAACGGCTACTTCGTCGGGGAGCTCTGCGGCTACACCGAGTACGACCTGGTCTGCATCCCGGTGCCCTTCTACCACTGCTTCGGCATGGTGATGGGAAACCTGGGCGCCACCAGCCACGGCGCCTGCATGGTGATCCCGGCGCCCGGCTTCGACCCGGCGGCCACCCTGCGCGCGGTCGCCGAGGAGCGCTGCACCTCGCTCTACGGGGTGCCGACGATGTTCATCGCCGAGCTGGGCCAGCCCGACTTCGGCTCGTACGACCTGTCCTCGCTGCGCACCGGGATCATGGCCGGCTCGCCCTGCCCGGTGGAGGTGATGAAGCGGGTGGTCGCCGACATGGGCATGACCGAGGTGACCATCTGCTACGGGATGACCGAGACCTCGCCGGTCTCCACCCAGACCCGGGCCGACGACGACCTCAACCGCCGGGTCGGCACGGTCGGCCAGGTGCACCCGCATCAGGAGGTGAAGGTGGTGGACCCGGCGACCGGGCGGACCGTTCCGCGCGGTGCGCCGGGCGAGCTGTGCACCCGCGGCTACTCGGTGATGCTCGGCTACTGGGCCGAGCCGGCGAAGACCGCCGAGGTGATCGACGCGGCCCGCTGGATGCACACCGGCGACCTGGCCGTGATGGACGACGCCGGCTACCTGAACATCGTCGGCCGGATCAAGGACATGGTCATCCGGGGCGGCGAGAACGTGTACCCGCGCGAGATCGAGGAGTTCCTCTACACCCACCCGGACATCGTGGACGCGCAGGTGATCGGTGTCCCGGACCCGCGGTACGGCGAGGAGTTGGCGGTGTGGGTCCGGCTGCGCCCGGGCGCGGCCGAGTTGACGGTCGCCGCGCTGCGCGAGTTCTGCGTCGGCCGGCTGGCCCACTACAAGATCCCCCGATACGTCCGGGTGGTGGACGAGTTTCCGATGACCGTCACCGGGAAGGTCCGGAAAGTGGAGATGCGGGAGCGGTCGATCATCGAGCTCGGCCTGCAGGACGCCGCGGCGCAACCACATGCCTAGCCGTTCCGGCCGCATGCCTAGCCGTTCCGGCCGCGTTGTCGTAGCGCTGGCATATCTTCGTGCCGGCCGGCCCACCGGACCTATAGCCTGGGTGACCGCGAGGCTGATCTGGGCAATGACCTGCCCCGAGCGACGACTGGAGAAATTGTGCCGACCGGCAAGGTGAAGTGGTTCAGCGCGGAGAAGGGCTTCGGTTTCCTCTCCCGCGAGGACGGCGATGACGTCTTCGTGCACCGTGATGCGCTGCCCGCCGGCACGACCGAGTTGAAGCCGGGCCAGCGGGTCGAGTTCGGCATCGCCCAGGGCCGTCGCGGCGACCAGGCGCTGCAGGTGCGCGTGCTCGACCCGATCCCGTCCGTGGTGAAGGCGCAGCGCAAGCAGCCGGACGAGATGACGATGATCGTCGAGGATCTGATCAAGCTGCTGGACGATGTCTCCAACTCGTTCCGCCGCGACCGCTACCCGGAGCGCTCCACCGCCCGCAAGGTGGCCACGGTCCTCCGCGCCGTCGCGGACGACCTGGAGGCCTAGCGCGCCCTCGGCCCGGCCGGCCGATCGCGGCGGAGGGCGCGCGGGCGACCGCGCCCGGTCAGCGGAGTCTGCCCGAACGGGAGCGGTGTGCTCGCGACCATGCCGGGGCGGCCTGGGCCGGAGGTAATGTCGGCTGACCGGAAGTCCGACATGGCGGGTAGTTCGGGGTGGCCGTAGGCCCGGCCCTCGAGCCGCCGGCCGTCCGGCGGCCGAGGGGAGTGGCAGCGGATGCGCGTGGCGGAGCGGCCGCTCGCGCAGCGGCCGAGGCATCTCCCGGCGGCGCCGCCGGGGTCCGGCCGGCAGCCGGTGCGGGTGCTCGTCTGGGTGCTGCACCTGGGGTTCCCGCTCGCCGGGTTGTGGCTGCTGCTGGCCCAGCCTGAGCTGGACGCCCGGTGGCAGCACGGGTTCAGCCACCTGGCGCTGGTCCTGGCGGTGGCGCTGACCTCGATGGCGGTCGGCGGCGTGATGGGGCGGGCCGCCGGGCGGCGCGGTGACGCGCGGCTGTTCCTGGTGTCGCTGTCGTTCCTGACCAGCGCGGGCTTCCTCGGCCTACACGCGCTGGCCACCCCGGGCGCCCTGGCCGAGGGCGTGAACGCCGGTTTCGACCTGGCCCAGCCGGTCGGGCTGGCGATCGCCGGGGTGTTCGCACTGGTCTCGTCCTGGCCGCTCGGGCCGGCCGCGGCGGCGCTGATCCAGGGTCGGGCGCGGCTGCAGTCCGCGGTGATCGCGCTGCTCGTCGGGTGGGTGCTGCTGGCGGTGCTGGACCTGCCGCCGGTCGCCGGGCCGCCGCCGGACCCGGACTCGCTCGCCATGATCGGGCCGGCCGGCCTGTCGATCGCCGCGTTCACGGTCGCCGCCGGCCGGTATTGGGCGCTGCACCGGCGCCGGCCGGCGGTCATGCTGCTCAGCCTGGTCACCGCGTTCACGCTGCTGGCCGAGGCGGCGCTCGCCGCGGTGGCCGGGGAGCGCTGGCACCTGTCCTGGTGGGAGTGGCACCTGCTGCTGCTGGCCGGCTTCGGCTTCGTCGCCTACAGCGCGCACGTCCAGTACCGCCGGGAGGGCTCGGCGGCCGGGTTGTTCGACTCGATCACGCTGGCCGAGACCCGGCGGCTGGTCCGGCACGAGTACGAGGCGGCGCTGGAGCAGCTGGTCGGCGCCCTCGAGGAGCAGGAGCGCTCCGGGGCCCCGGCCACCGCCCCGGTCGCGGCCCGGGTCGCCGCGCGGTTCGACCTGAGCGAGGGGCAGGCCGCGGTGCTGGACCGGGCCGGCGCCGCGCTGGCCGCGGAGCGCGGGCTGTCCCGCCGGCTCGGCGCGCTGGTCGGGATCGGCGAGCAGACCCGGATCCGGACCGGCGAGGCGGAGTTCCTCGCGGCGGCGCTCGCCCGGGCCAGGCCGGCGTACGGCTCGCTGGAGGTCGCGACCGCCGACAACGGGCTGGTCCGCGTCGGCGGCCGGGAGCACGAGACCGCGGCGCTGGCGGCCGGACCGGTGAGCTGGGCCGGCCGGGTGCTGTGGCCGCTGACCGTCCGGGGCCAGGTCGCCGGGGTGCTCGCGGCGCCAGCGCCGGCCGGCCCCAGCATGGCCCGGGACCGGGCCATGCTGGACACGCTGGCCAGCCAGCTGTCGATCTCGCTGGAGAACGTCCGGCTCTACGCGGAGCTGACGACGCTGTTCCGGCAGTACCTCTCCCCGGACGTGGCCGCGGCCCTGCTCGCCGACCCGGGCCAGGCCGCGCTCGGCGGCTCCATGATGGAGGTGACGGCCCTGTTCGCGGACCTGCGCGGCTTCACCACGTTCTCCGAGCAGGTCTCGCCGAGCACGATCGTGGACGTGCTCAACCGGTACCACTCGGTGGCGGTGCCGGCCGTGCTCGGCAACGGCGGCACGGTCGTCCAGTTCGTCGGCGACGCGCTGCTGGCGCTGTTCAACGCGCCGGCCCGGCAGCCGGACCATCCGCGCCGGGCGGTGCGGGCCGCGCTCGACCTGCAGCGCGGCGTCGCCGAACTGGCCGCCGGGCAGCCGGGGTGGCCGCAGTTCCGGGTGGGCATCAACACCGGCCCGGCGCTGGTCGGCAACATCGGCAGCGAGCAGCTGCGCGGGTTCAACGCGATGGGCGACGCCGTGAACGTCGCCGCCCGGCTGCAGAACCTGGCCGAGCCCGGGCAGGTCGTGATCGGCGCGGCCACCCGGGTGGTGCTCGGCGCCGCGGTGACCGTGGAACCGCTCGGCGACCTGGCGCTCAAGGGGCGGACCGGGACGACGACCGCGTACGTCGTGACCGGGCTCCAGCCGGCGGTCGGGCCGCGATGACCGGGCCGGCGGTGACCCGGCCGGCGGTGGAGTTCCTCGACCTGCTCTCCGAGGCCGACCGGGACGAGCTGATCCGGTGCGGCGCCCGGCGGGACTGGGCGCCCGGGGAGGTGCTGTTCCGCGAGGGTGACCGCACCGACTTCGTGGTGATCCTGGCCCGCGGCCAGGTGAAGGTGACCTGCGACATCGAGGCCGGCGGCGAGGTCCTGCTGGCGGTGCGAGGGCCGGGCACGCTGCTGGGCGAGATCGCCGCGATCGACGGTGAGCCGCGCTCGGCGACCGTCATCGCGCTGGAGCCGGTCACCGCGATCGTGGTCCCGTTCGCGGACTTCAGCGACTACCTGCTGGGCCACCTGACAGCGGCGATCCTGCTGCTGCGGCTGGTGGCCAGCCGGCTGCGCGACGCCGACCGGAAGCGGTTCGAGTTCGGTGCGTTCGACACCACCGGCCGGGTCGCGGCGCGGCTGGTGGAGTTGGCCGAACGGTTCGGGTCGCCGGTCGCCGAGGGGGTCCGGATCCAGATGCCGCTGTCCCAGGACGAGCTGGCGGCCTGGACCGGCGCCTCCCGGGAGGCCGTCGCGCGCTCGTTGCGGCTGATGCGGGCGCACGGGTGGATCAGTACCGGGCGGAAGAACGTGATCATCCGGGACGTGGCGGCGCTGCGCGACCGCGCCCAGTCCGGCTGACCGTCGCGCCGATCCGGCCCGGCGACACGGCCCGCCGTTCCAGCGGTCGGCGGTCCAGACGGTCCGGACGTCCGGGGTCGGGACGGCCCGGACGGGCCCGGATGGCCGGGAGGCCGGACGGCCCCAGGTCCGGGTGGCCGGACGGCCCCATGGTCCGGGTGGCCGGCGGTCCGGGGGCCGGGCGGTCGGGGCGGGGCCGGGTGGCAGAACGGGACCGACCGTCCCGACCGGATGGTCGGGACGGTCGGTGGGTGCGGGGCGCCGGCCGGATCCGCGGGGGGTGCGTGCCCGGCCGGCGCCGTCAGTGGGGTGTCAGAGCTCGCAGTTGATCTTGTCGTCACCGGAGTCGGCGGTGCAGGTGTCGGCGGTCCCGTCGCCGCCGTCCACCTCGTCGTTCTGGATGACGCCGTCGACGCCGTTGATGGTGTCGTTGCCGGCACCGCCGAGCAGCGTGTCGTTCCCGCCGCCGCCGGTGATCCGGTCGTTCCCGTTGCCGCCGCTGATCTGGTTCGACTCGACGCCACCGGTCACCGTGTCGGCCGCCGTGCCGCCGACCACGTTCTCCACCGTCGTGCGGACGGTGTCGTTCTCACCGGCCGCGCCGTCGTTGCCGGCCGCGTCGAGGGTGACGGTCAGCGGGGCGGTGCGGGCGTCGTAGTGGATGGTGTCGACGCCCGTGCCGCCGTCGATCAGGTCATTGTCCGGGACGGTGGCGCTCGGCCCGGGCCCCCCGTTGATGCTGTCGTTCCCGGCGTCCCCGTTCAGGATGTCGGTGTTGCCCAGGCCGTCGATGGTGTCGTTGCCGGGACCACCGGTGATGACGTTGAAGTCGGCCGACCCGGTCAGCGTGTCGCCGGCCTGGCCGCCGGTCACGCTCTCCACCCGGACGTTGGTGTCGAGCTCGCCGGGCGCGCCGTCGTTGGCCACCGCGTCCAGGGTCACCGCGACCGCGCCGGTCCGGGATGCGTAGGAGACGGTGTCGAGGCCGGCGCCGCCGTCGAAGACGTCCGCACCGTCGGACGCCGTGTCGGACGACTCGAGGGTGTCGCTACCGTCGCCGCCGAGGATCCGGTCGTTGCCCGGGCCGCCGTCGAAGCGATCCGCACTGGCGCCGCCGGTCAGCGTGTCGACGCCGGACCCGCCGGAGAAGACGTTGCTCAGCGAACCGCCGGTGAGGGTGTCGTTGCCCGGCCCGCCGACGAGCACGTCCACGTCCTGCCCGACGGTGCCGGTGGTGTTGATCGTGTCGTTGCCGGCGCCGCCGCTGAGCACGGCCGGGGCGGTGATCGACTTGGTGATCCGGTCGTCCCCGTCACCGGCGTCCAGCGTGATCCGCGCGGCGGAGCTGCGCGGGCAGGAGACCTTGTTCCGGTTCACGGCCGCGCAGCCGGAGAAGCTGGTGATCACGTCGCCGGTGTCCTCGACGAAGAAGAAGCTGCTGTTCACCGGGTCGTTCGAGATCGTGATGTTGTTGGCCCGGCCGTCGGCGGCGATCACGAGGTAGATGTCGAAGCCGAAGCGCTGCACCGTGGTGCCCTGTGCGGCGTTTGCGCTCGATGCCGAGATCATCGCCTGGGCGGCGACGGCGGCGATGGCCACGCCGCCGGCCGCCCACCGGCCAAGCCGGCGGGTGGAACGCTTCCTGGTGCGTGTTTCCATTGCGTACAGCCTCCTGAGGGGATGTGCGTTGTTGGCCTGCTGGGCCGGCGGTCGGGGGGACCGCTAGCGGCCTGTCGCCGGCTTCGCGCACGCCCGGGCCGGCCCGTCGGCGCGGCCCCGGACCCCGGCTCGTGCCGGGCGACCTTGGGCGTAACAGGAGGAGATCAGGGCGGGCCGGTCGCCGTCTGTGTCGTTCTGCATAGACCGGCCCGGAGCGCCCGATCGGGCAAGCGGTCCGCCGGCTGCGGGCGGTCGCCCGTGATCCGCGGCCGGGCCCGGCGGCGCCGCGGTCAGCGCAGCGGGGGGCAGGGCGGGGTCAGGCCGGCGGCGGCCGCCCGGGCCAGCAAACCCTCGACGGCGGCGTAGCCGTCCGCGCCGAGATCGCGGGTGAAGTCGTTCACGTACAGGTCGATGTGCTGCCGCTGCACGGCCGGGTCCATCTCGTCGGCGTGGCTGGCGACGTACTCCCGGCTGGCCGCCGGGTCGGCCCAGGCGTGCTCGACCGAGGCACGGATCACCGCGGTCAGCCGGGCCGCGTCCAGGGTGCGCCGGGCCAGGATGGCGCCGAGCGGGATCGGTAGGCCGGTGCCGCCCTCCCACCACTCGCCCAGGTCGGCCAGGCTGGTCAGGCCGTAGCCCGGGTAGGTGAACCGGGCCTCGTGGATGACCAGGCCGGCGTCGTACCGGCCGTCCCGCACTCCGGGCATGATCTGGCTGAACGGGACCACCTCGATCCGGCCGGGCACCCCGCCGCCGGCCGGGTCGGCGGCCCAGAGCCGGAACAGCAGGTACGCGGTGGTGCGGTCACCGGGCACCGCGACCGTGGCACCGGTCAGGTCGGTGCGGCCGGCGGTCAGTACCAGCGGGCCGCAGCCGCGGCCGAGCGCGCCACCGCAGGGCAGCAGCGTGTAGTCGCGCAGCAGCCAGGGCAGCGCCCCGTACGACACCTTGACCACGTCGAACTCGCCCCGCTCGGCGGCGCCGTTGGTGACGTCCACGTCCGCGAAGGTGACCTTGGCCGGTGGCGCGCCGGGCAGCAGCCCGGCCGTCCAGGCGTGGAAGACGAACGTGTCGTTCGGGCACGGCGAGTGGGCCAGCGACAGCACCGGCTCGGTCCTCCGGGCGCCGGGGAGCTCGGTCATGAGGTGGCCTCCGGAGTGGGCATCGCAGCGAGCGCCAGCGAGTGCGGTGTGGAGCGGGGGAGGCCGCCGGGAAGCATGGTCATGGCAGCGGCTCCTGTAGCAGGTCGGCGGTGGCCCGGCCCAGGGTGCCGAGCGCGGCCGGAAGGTCCCAGCTGGCGCGGTCGCGGCGGCCGACCGGGTTGCTCACGGCGCGCAGCTCCAGGATCGGCACCCCGTACGCCTCCGCCGCCGCCCAGCCGCCGGCGCCCTCCATCGCCTCGGCGGCCGGGTCGTAGCGGGCCACCAGTTCGGCCGCGCCGGCGTCGGTCCCGGTCACCGTGGACACCGTCAGGATCGGGCCGACGACCGCGCCGGTACGGGCGGCGGCGAGCCGGACCAGGGCGCGGTCCGGCAGCGCCCGGTCGGCGCCGAAGCCCAACTCGCTGATCGGCAGGAAGCCGCCCGGCGAGTCGGCGCCGAGATCGGCGTGCACGATCGCGTCGGCCAGCACCGCGTCGCCGACCCTGGCCCGGCCGGCGAACCCGCCACCGATGCCGGCGACCAGCAGCAGCGCCGGCCGGCTCAGGCACAGCGCGGTCGCGGCGCAGGCGGCGGCCCGGGCCGGGCCGACCCCGCCGGACAGCACCACCACGCGGCCGGCGCCGGTCTTGACCGCGGTGCCCCGGTACGGCCCCAGTTCGACGGGTTCGCCGTCGTCGAAGTGACTCAGCACGGCGGCGGCTTCCGCCGGCACCGCGGTCAGCACCAGCACATCGTCCCCGGCCACCCCACCGAGGTTAGTTAGCTGCCGGTGCCGCCGCCCGCCCGGGCCTGCCGCCCGCCGGGACGCTCGGCTCCGCGTCCCGGGTGGCGGTGCGGCGGGTCAGCCGGCCGGATCGCTGGCCGGGCGGGGCGGGCCGGAGCGGCGCAGCCGGCGGGTCAGCCGGCCACCGGCGACCGTGGTCGCGAACGACCCGGCGAGCAGGGCGGCGGCGACCATGAAGCCGATCTGGCCGTTGGACGGCAGCAGGATGCCCACCGCGCCGCCGAACACCCAGGCCAGCTGCAGCAGCGTCTCGGACCGGGCGAACGTCGAGGCGCGCAGCGAATCCGGCACCTCGCGCTGGATGATCGCGTCCAGGCAGAGCTTGCCGAAGCTGTTCGCCACGCCGGCGACCAGCGCGACCAGGATCGCCGTGGACAGGCTGTACGAGAGCGCCGCCACCACCGAGATCGCGGCCACCGCGCCGATCGAGATCAGCAGCACCGGGTCCGGCCGGGACAGCTTCAGCCGGGCGCCGAGCATGGTGCCGGCCAGGCTGCCGCCACCGGCGGCCAGGGCCAGGCCGCCGACCGCGACCGCGGCGCTGAACCCGTGCTCGGTCTCCTGGATCAGGAACGCCAGGAACAGGGTCAGGAAGCCGGACAGCCCGCGCAGCGCCGCGGCCGCCCGCAGCGCGGTCACCACGTGCGGGTTCAGCGGCTGCCCGCGCCAGCGCCCGCGGGGCCGGCCCGGGGCGGTGGCCAGCACCGTCGCCTGCTCCTCGCCTTCGGCCGAGTCGACCTTGGCCGGCAGCCGCAGCGACATGACCGCCGCGACCACGAACGCGACCGCGGTGATCCGCAGCCCCCAGGAGTAGCTGCCGGTGACCTTCACGAAGCAGCCGAGCAGGCCGCCGGCGACCGCCGCGCCGGCCAGGCCGAAGATCGACATCCGGGCGTTCGCGGTGACCAGCGAGACATCCCGCGGCAGCACCCGGGGCACGCAGGCGCCGCGCAGCACCCCGTACGCCTTGGACAGCACCAGGATGCCGAGCGCGGTCGGGAACAGGACCAGCTGGTTGGTGAAGTTGGCCGCCATGATGTACGCGAGGAAGGCCCGGCCGAGCGCGGTGGCGGCCAGCGCGATCCGGCGGCCGCGCTGCATCCGGTCCAGTACCGGCCCGATGAACGGGGCTATCACCGCGAACGGCGCCATCGTGATCAGCAGGTACAGCGCCACGTTCATCCGCTGCTGGCTGCGCGCGGCGGAGAAGAACACGGTGCCGGCCAGCGCCACGGTGACCATCGCGTCCGCCGCGTAGTGCAGCGTGTGCGTCCAGATCAGCGAGGTGAGGCCGGATTCCTTGGCCCCGTCGGCGCGGCTGGCCTCGCTGACCCGGCGCATCCCCGAGCCGACCAGGTGCCTGGTGCGGGCCGCGGCCACCCGGGTGACGGTGACCTTGGGTTCGCGGCCGGTCGGACCGCCGGGTGGGCCCGCCGGTGCGCCGCCCGCCGGCGCCGCGTCGGGGTATCGGCGATCGTCGTACCGATCGTCGCGGCGATCGCGGTAGCGATCGTCGGGGTGCCGCCGCCGGTCGTCGTACCGGTCGTCGTACCGGTCCCGGTC
>Ga0307500_10000500_pt1 | contig 12849 bp, 8 predicted proteins | sample 14_S_MG_FD_201362 | JGI IMG/M metagenome (GOLD analysis project Ga0307500, IMG submission 201362) | Soil microbial communities from Populus trichocarpa stands in riparian zone in the Pacific Northwest, United States - 14_S | ecosystem: Environmental > Terrestrial > Soil > Riparian zone > Trees... | reverse complement strand
CAGGAAGGCATCAGCGCGTTCCTGGAGAAGCGGCCACCGCGGTTCGCGCACTGACTCATGGACGCCATTGAGCTGCCCCGGATCGCCGGGCTGACCGCGCTGGTCGAGCTGGGCCGGTCCGCGTTCGGCACCGTCTACCGGGGCGAGCGGGACGGTTTCCCGGTCGCCGTCAAGGTCTTCCAGACATCCCGGCTCCAGCCCGAGACGCAGCGCCGGTTCGAGGCGGAGGCCGCCGCGGTCGCGGCGCTGTCCGGGCACCCGTGCATCGTCCAGGTGTACGGCACCGGGCTGCTCGGCGACGGCCGGCCGTTCGTGGTGACCGAGTTCTGTCCCGGTGGATCGCTGGCAGGGGCGCTGGCCGCCGGCCCGCTGCCGGTGGACGCGGTACTGGACGTGGGCGGGCGGGTAGCCGCCGCGCTCGCGGCGGCACATCAGGCCGGTCTGGTGCACCGCGCCGTCCGGCCGGGCAGCGTGCTGCTGCGCGCCTCCGGCGAGCCGGCGCTGGGCGACTTCGGCCTGACCCTGCGGCTCGAACTGCAGGCGGCGGCCGGGATGCGGGGGCTGAACCCGGCCTTCGCCGCGCCGGAGAGCCTGGGCAGCGGCGAGTACACCCCGGCCGGGGACGTCTACTGCCTCGGCCTGACCCTGTACGCGCTGCTCGCCGGCGCCCCGCCGTACCTGCCGCGGCCGGGCGAGAACCCCATGCAGCACCTGCACCGGATCCTGAACGAGCCGCCGCCGATCCCGCGCCCCGACCTCCCGCCGGACCTCACCGGGCTGCTGCGCCGCATGCTCGCGTCCCGCCCACCCGATCGCCCAGCCGCCGCCGACCTCGTCGACCTCCTGACCCAGCTCCCGCTCACCCAGAACTCGCAGCCGCCCGCCTGGCCCGGCCCGGGCACCGGCACGCCGATGCCCGGGGGCGGACCGATGCCCGGGGGCGGGCCAGTGCCTGGGGGCGGGCCAGTGCCCGGGCCGGTGCCCGGGAGCGGGCCGGTGCCCGGGGACGGGCCGGTGCCCGGGAGCGGACCAGTGTCCGGGCCGGTGCCAGTGCCCGGGAGCGGACCGATGCCCGGGGGCGGACCGATGCCCGGGGGCGGACCGATGCCCGGGGGCGGACCGATGCCCGGGAGCGGACCAGTGTCCGGACCGGTGCCAGTGCCCGGGAGCGGGCCAGTGCCTGGGAGCGGGCCAGTGCCCGGGCCGATGCCCGGGAGCGGGCCGGTGCCCGGGCCGATGCCCGGGGGCGGGCCGATGCCCGGGCCGATGCCCGGGGGCGGGCCGGCTGCGGAGGCCGACGCGCCGGGCGGGTGGGCCAGCCGGCCCGACCAGGCGGCCGGAGGGCTGATCGACGGCGGGCCGGTGAGCCGTCCCTACGTTTCGGCGGTCGAGCCGGAGCCGCCGCGGTTCGGGCTGGCTGCCGCGGCTGAGGGGCCGGGCGGGCGGGCTGGCGCGGCGGCCGAGCCGAGCGGGCTGCCCGTCGGGGCGGCCGTCGGGGCAGAATCGCCGACGGGCACCGAGGGCAGCACGTATTCTGGCGCGGTGCCGCCCCTACCTGGCCCGGAGTCACCGTACGGCTCGGCGTTTCCGCTGATGGAACCGCCGATGCCGCCCACGGGTGAGCCGCCACGACCGGGGCGGCGGCGGACGATCGTGCTGGCGGCGGTCGCAGGTCTGGCGGTCGGCGCTGTGGTCGCGATCGTGATCACGTTGACCGGCTCGGACGGGTCCACCGCCACGGCCCCGCCGACGCCGACCGGCGGCACGTCGGCGGCACCGACCGGCGGCGCGACCACCGGCGCGGCGACCACCGGCGGGGCGACCCCGTCCAGTGGCAACGCGGGCGGGGCGCAGCAGGTGACCGGCCCGCGCGGGCTGACCGCGTCCGTCCCGGGCAACTGGACCCTCGCGCCCGGCAGCGACGGCGCGCAGGTGGCGACCGACCCGGACCATCCGTCCAACTCGGCCACGTTCGCGGCCACCGCGGCGGCCAGCGGTCCGCTGCTGGCCGAGGTGCAGGCGATGGAACGGGAACTGCAGGCTGACCCGAAGGTCAGTGGCTACACCCGGCTGCTGTTCCGGACCACCCGGTACGGCAACGCCGACGCCGCGGTCGAGTGGGGGTACCGCTACACCCGCGACGGCCAGGAACAGCAGACCGCCGTCCGGGTCTGGCGGATCAACGGCACCGACTACACGATGTCGGTCAACTCGCTGGTGCCTGACTTCCAGCAGGTGCGCCGGGTGTTCGAGCTGATGCTGGGCAGCGCCAGCCCGCGCTGAGCCGCCGCAGGCTACCGTGCGTCGATGCCCACCCTCTATCGCGACTGTGCCCTGCTCGACCTGACCGCCGGCCGGCTGCTGCCGGAGCAGAGCATCCTGGTCGAGGACGGCCGGGTCCGGTGGATCCGGCCCACTGACGGTTCGCCTCCGCCGGCGCCGGAGGTCGAGGTGGTCGACGCCGGCGGCACCACCGCGGTGCCCGGGATGGTGGACGCACACTCGCACCTGACCATGCCCGGCGGCTCGCACTGGGTCGAGCGCGGCTTCGACCCGACCGAGAACCTGCTCGCCACCGCTGAGCACAACGCCCGGCTGCTGCGCCAGGCCGGGGTCCGCTGGGCCCGGGACGTGGGCGCGCCGATGCGGGACGGCCGCGCGGTCTCGCTGACCGTCCGGGACGCCTGGCGCGGGCACCGCGAGTACCCGTACGTGCGGGCCGCCGGCAGCTGGGTCGGCCGGGCCGGGGCGCTGCCCAGCGACCTGTACGTCGAGGTGACCGACGGTGACGGGCTGCTGGCCGCGGCGCTGGCCCAACTGGACGCCGGCGCCGACCTGGTCAAGCTCTACCTGGATGGTCCGGACCGGGAAGTGTCGCCGTTCACCGTCAGCGAGGTGCGCCGGGTGGTCGAGGCGGTGCACGCCCGCGGCCGAACGGTGACCGCGCACAGCGGCCTGCTGCCCGGTGCCCGGGTCGGGGCCGAGGCCGGGGTGGACTGCCTGGAGCACGCCTTCCAACTGGACCAGGACGTCGCCCGGCTGATGGCCGCCGGCGGCACCGCGATGGTGTCCACGCTGGCGGTGCTGGAATCCTGGCAGTCGTTCGCGGCGACCACGCTGCTACCCCGGTTCACCAGCGACGATGGCCGGACGGCGATCGCGGCGCGGCGGGAGCGGGCGCACGACTCGGTCCGGCTGGCGCACGCCGCCGGCGTGCTGATCGCCGCCGGCACCGACTTCGGCGGCGGCTCGCTGCGCGCCAACCAGCTGGCCTGGGAGGTACAGACGCTGGTCGCCGCCGGGCTGCCAGCAGCCGACGCACTGGCCGCCGCGACCGTGAACGGTGGCCGCCTGCTCGGCGAGCCGGACGCCGGCGTGCTCCGCGAAGGCGGTCCGGCCGACTTCGTCCTCGTCCACGGCGACCCCCTGTCCGATCCCGCCGCCCTCTGGCGGGTCTGGCGCACCACCTGGTAGGCCCTGCCGCCGCCGGTCCCCCAATGCCGCGCTCGGGCCGCGGGTGACCGGCTCGGGCCGCGGGTGACGGGTTCGGGGGGCGGGTGACGGGTTCGGGCCGCGGGTGACGGGTTCGGGGGCGCGGGTGATGGCGCACAGACGTCACCCGCCACCGAAAGGCGTCACCCGGGAACCTTCGCCGTCACCTGCGCCCGCACAACGTCACCCGAGGACCGGAGCGGCGTCCGTGGACCGGTCATGAGCTCGCTTCGCGAGTGACGGGCTCGCCCCCGGGGTGACGGACTCGGGTCACCGGTGACGGGTTCGGGGGCGCGGGTGATGGCGCACAGACGTCACCCGCCACCGAAAGGCATCACCCGGGAACCTTCGCCGTCACCCGCGCCCGCACGACGTCACCCGAGGACCGGAGCGGCGTCCGTGGACCGGTCATGAGCTCGCTTCGCGAGTGACGGGCTCGCCCCGGGGTGACGGACTCGCTCCGCCGGTGACGGACTCGCGCCGCCGGTGACGAGCTCGCTCCACGGGTGACGGACCTGGTTCAGGGGTGGCGGGTTCGGGGGCGCGGGTGATGGCGCACAGACGTCACCCGCCATCGAAAGGCGTCACCCGGGAACCTCTGCCGTCACCGGCGCCCGGACCACGTCACCCGCGGACCGGAGCGACACCCGCGGATCGGAGCACCCGCGAGCGGACGGGCAGGCGGCGCCCAGGCAGGCGGCGGACGGCGGACGGGCCGGCGGCGGGCGGGCGGCGGGCGGCGGGCGGCGGGCGGATTGTCGGTGCCGGCGGGCAGGATCGTGCCTGTGCAGGTTGCGGTGGTGCCGGGGCGAGACGGGGGTGGGTTGCTGCGCGTGCTCACCGCGGCCGGCGAGCCGGACGGGGCGGCGACGGCGACCGGCGATCTCGCCGCGGCGGTCCGGAGTCTGGAGGTGGCGCACCGGCCCCGGTGGGTGTGGGCGGCGACGGCGGAGGCGTACCCGGCGCTGTACGCGGCCGGCAGCCGGGTGGACCGGTGCCATGACCTGGCGCTGACCGAGGCGGTGCTGCTCGGCTGCGAGGGTCGCTGGGGCGAGCCGCGTGGGCTGGCGGCGGCCTGGGCGCGGCGGCGCGGGCTGCCGGTGCCGGCCGACCCGCCGGCCCGGGCCCGGGACGCGCAGCCGGCGCTGTTCGAGCCGGACCAGCCCGGCCCCGCGGACGACGCCGAGCGGCTGGCCGCGGTGATCGAGGTGTACGCCGGGCAGCTGACCCGCACCGCGCCCGGCCCGCTCCGGCTGCTGATCGCGGCCGAGTCGGCCAGCGCACTGGCGGCGGTGGAGATGACCGCGGCCGGGGTGCCGTGGCGGGCCGACGTCCACGACGAGCTGCTCGCGGCCAAGCTCGGCCCGCGGCCGCCGGCCGGGCTGCCGCCGGCCCGGCTGCGCGAGCTGACCGACCGGATCAGCGCCGCGTTCGGCGGCCGCCGGGTCAACCCGGACTCACCCGCCGAGGTGCTGCGCGCGTTCGAGGTGGCCGGGGTCAGCCTGCCGTCCACCCGGTCGGCGGTGCTGCGCGAGGTGGAGCACCCGGCCGCGCCGCTGCTGCTGGAGTACAAGGAGCTGGCCCGGCTGCACGCGGCGCACGGCTGGGCCTGGCTGGCCAGCTGGGTGGCCGGCGGCCGGTTCCGGCCGGAGTACGTGCCGGGCGGGGTGGTGTCCGGCCGGTGGGCGTCCCGGGGCGGCGGCGCGCTGCAGATCCCGCACGCGGTGCGGGCCGCGGTGGTGGCCGACCCGGGCTGGGTGCTGGTGGTGGCCGATGCCGCGCAACTGGAGCCACGGGTGCTGGCGGCGTTGGCCGGCGACGGCGACCTGGCCGCGGCGGCCGGCACCGGCGACCTCTACACGGCGCTGGCCGGCAGCACGTTCGGCGGCGATCGCGGCCGGGCCAAGATCGCGCTGCTGTCCGCGATGTACGGCGGGGTGCGCGGCGAGGCCGGCGCACTGGTCGCGGCGCTGCGGGTGCGCTTCCCGCAGGCGGTCGGCTACGTGGAGGACGCGGCCCGGGCCGGCGAGCAGGGCGGCGTGGTGCGGTCCCGGCTCGGCCGCACCTGCCCGCCGCCGTCCGCCCGCTGGCTGGCCGCCGCCGGCCAGGCCAACCCGGACGGCCTGGAGGAGCCGGACCCCGACCCGGGCGGCGCCCGCCGGGCCGGCCAGGCGGCCCGCAACCGCGGCCGGTTCACCCGCAACTTCGTCGTGCAGGCCAGCGCCGCGGACTGGGCCCTGGTGCTGCTGGCCGCGCTGCGCCGCCGGCTCGCCGGGCTGGCCGGCGCCGCGACCGCCGCCGGCGAACCGCCCGCCGAACTGGTGTTCTTCCAGCACGACGAGGTTGTCGTGCACTGCCCGGCGGCGGCGGCCGGAGCGGTCACCACCGCGATCACCGACGCCGCCGCCGAGGCATCCGCGCTGGTCTTCCCCGGCACGCCCGTGCAGTTCCCGGTGCAGACCGCCGTAGTGGAGCGCTACGTGGACGCCAAGTGATGGCAGGTCGGCCGGCCGGCGGGCCGGTCAGCCGGGGCCGGTGATGAAGTTCGATCTGGACGGTTCGGCGCCGTCCGGCGGGCGGGCGACGCAGTAGAAGTACCAGCCGCGCCCGGCGAACTGTTGCGGCTGCACGTCGAGGGTCCAGCCGGTGGTGTTCACGCCGGGCCGGGTCCGGGCCGCCCGCGACGCGCTGGTGCAGACCGCGGTCACCTCCGGTCGCGCGGTGATCTCGGCCGCGGTCTGGACGGCGGGGTCGGCGGACAGCCGGCCGGCCGCGTACGCCTCCCAGTGGTGCGGCTCTGTACAGGGGATGGTCTGCGCCGCGACCTTGTGGCCGCCGTTCTCGATCAGCCCGTACCAGCAGGTCGGCGCCGTCGGGCAGAGCGCGCCGACGGTCGATCCGGCGCAGCCGACCAGCCCGGCCGGTAGGCCGCCCGCCGGCCGCGCGGCGCCGGGCGACGTGGCCGCGCCGGTCGGGAAGGGCCCGCGGGCCGTCGGCCCCGAGCCGTCCTGGTCCTGCGGCGCCAGCATGATGGCCAGCCCTGCCCCGCCCGCTACCACCACAACCGCAGCCACCGCGAGCAGCCGCCGGCGGCCCCGCCGCGCCGACCCCGGTGGCCCACCCGGGCCGCGGCCCACCCCGACCGGCGCCACCCCGGCCGGCACCGCCCCGGCCGGCATCGGCCCGGCAGCGGGGTATGCGGCCGGCCCGGCGGCGTACCCGGCCGGTAGCGGCCCGGCCGGCGGCCATCCGGTGGGCAGCGACGGGTGCGGCAACCCCGGCGCGGTCGGTGGCGCCGATGCGGTCGCGGTGAGCTGTGCCGGCTGCGCCCACCCGGCCTGAGCCGGGCCCGACGGGTGGGCATCCGGCGAGCGGTGCCGGCCGGAGCGGGGGGCCGGGGGTAGCTCGGGCACCGCGCGGAGCGCGTCGCGGAACTCGGCGGCGCCGGCGGTGCGGGCGTCCGGGTCGGTGGCCAGGGCCCGGGCGAGTGCCTCGTTCAGCTCGGGTGGCACCCCGGGCAGCGGCGGCACCGGGGCGCGCAGGTCGGCGGACAGTTCCGCGAACGAGCGGGGCGGCCAGGACGGCACCCGCGGCGGGCGCCCAGCCAGCAGCGCGTAGAGCGTGGCGGCCAGCGCGTAGACGTCCCCGGCCGGGGCGGGCCGGACGAAGGCGAACGCCTCGGGCGGGGCGTACGCCGGCGTCAGCGCCTCCAGGGTGACGCTGGAGTCGCCGCTGGCGTCGAGCAGCGCGGCCAGGCCGAAGTCGGCGAGCTTGGCCACCCCGTACCGGTCGACCAGAATGTTGCCGGGTTTCACGTCCCGGTGCAGGATGCCGGCGGCGTGCGCGGTGGCGAGCGCGTCGGCGATGCCGATCCCGATCCGGCAGGCCTCCGCCGCCGGGATCGGCCCGGTCGCGAGCACCCGCTCGGCCAGCGAACCGCCCGGGCACAGCTCCATCACCAGGTACGGCCGGCCGTCGGCGGTCATGCCGGCGTCGTACACGCCGACGATGTGGCCGTGCCCGGAGAGCTGGCCGGCGGCGCTGGCCTCGCGCAGGAACCGGCGCCGGTCCCGCTCGTCGACGAGCACCCGGCTGTCCACCTTGAGCGCCACCTCGCGGCCCAGCCGGGACTGCCAGGCCCGGTAGACGGTGCCGAAGCCGCCGCGTCCGATCGGCTGCGGATGCTCCAGCCCCGGTACGGTGACCGGCGGTTCGATCTGCTGGCGACCGCTACCGGTCACGCCCTGGCCTCCCCGGACTCCGCCGCCCTCGCCCCGCCTCGACCCGACCTGACCCGCTCTCGACGCGACCATCGACCGGCCCGGACCGGCCGCGGCCGGCCTGCCGCGCCGGTCAGCATAGCGGCGGCCCGGCCGGGAGAAGTCGATTGCCCGGCGACCTGGAAGGCACTACTTTGCGTGGGTTGTGCCTGCCGCGCCGTTGCCGCTCCGGATGATGGCCGCGCTGGCTGGCGCGGGCTTCCGGCGGTACGCGACTTATCGGCAGGCCACGATCGCCGGCGCCTTCACCAACACCGTGTTCGGGGTCATCAAGCTGTCCATCCTGCTGGCGGTGGCCCGGCAGGCCGGCGGCACGGTGGCCGGCTACGACGCGGCGGCGCTGTCCACGTACACCTGGGCGTCCCAGGGGCTGATCTCGGCGGTCTGGCTGTTCGCCTGGACCCCGATCGCGACCCGGGTCCGGACCGGCGACATCGCGATCGACCTGGCCCGCCCGGCGCATCCGGTGCTGGTCTGGCTGGCCGAGGACCTGGGCCGGGCCGGGCAGGCGCTGCTGTTCCGGTTCGCGGTGCCGATGGTCGCCGGTGGGCTGATCTTCGGGCTGCGGGCGCCGACCCGGTGGCTCACCGTGCCGCTGTTCGCGGTCAGCGCGGTGCTCGCGATCGCGGTCAGCTTCGGCTGCCGGCTGCTGGTCAACCTGACCGCGTTCTGGCTGCTCGACGTGCGCGGCGTGTCGACGCTGTACGTGGTCGCCAACAACACCCTGTCCGGGCTGCTGGTACCGGTGGCGTTCTTCCCGGGCTGGGCCAGCCGGGCGGCGTACGCGACCCCGTTCCCCAGCATGCTGCAGGTGCCGACCGACATCCTGGTGGAGCGGCATGTCGGCGCCACCGCGGTCGGCTCGCTCGCGGTCCAGGCGGGTTGGGTGGTCCTGCTGCTGGCCGCGGCGACCTGGATGCTGGCCCGCGGCACCCGTCGCCTGGTGGTCCAGGGTGGCTGAACGGCCGGGGTGGGGGCGGGCGTACGGGCTGCTGCTGTGGTCCCGGATCGCCGCGCAGGTCTCCTACCGCCGCTCGTTCGCGCTCGACCTGGTCGGCCAGGCCGCGGTGGTGCTGCTGGACCTGATCGAGATGCTCGCGGTCTTCCACCAGGTGCCGGTGCTCACCGGGTTCACCGTGAACGACGTGCTGGTGATGTTCGGGCTGGCCTCGGTCGGGTTCGCGCTGGCCGATCTGGCGGTCGGGCAGGTGGACGGGCTGGGCGAGTACGTCCGCACCGGCACGCTGGACATCATGCTGGTCCGGCCGCTGCCGGTGCTGGGCCAGCTGATCACCAGCGACCTGCAGGTGCGCCGGCTCGGCCGGGTCGCGCTCGGGCTCGGCGTGCTGGCGGTCGCGGTCACCCGGGCCGGCGTCGACTGGACCCCGGGCCGGGTGCTGCTGCTGGTGCTCACCCCGTTCTGCGGGATGATCATCTTCGCCGCGCTCTGGGTGGCGGCCAGCTCGGTGATCTTCTTCCTGGTCGAGGGCCAGGAGTTCGTCTCGTCGGTGACCTACGGCGGGAACTACCTGTCCCGGTGGCCGTTCTCGGTGTTCAACCTGGCGATGGCGCGGCTGTTCACGTTCGTGCTGCCGAACGCGTTCGTGGCGTACCTGCCGGCGGTGGCGATCCTCGGCCACACCGACCCGACCGGGCTGCCCGGCTGGCTGGCCTGGTGCGGCCCGCTGGCCGCGGGGTGGACCGCCGGGCTGGCGGCGCTGGCCTGGCGCACCGGGCTGCGCCGCTACGTGGGAGCCGGTGGCTGATGGAGCCGATCGTCGACGTCCGGGGGCTGCGCCGGGAGTTCACCGTCCGCCGGTCGGTGGGCCGACTGCGCCGGGACCGGCACGTTGTCCGCGCGGTGGACGGCATCACGGTGGCGATCGCGCCCGGCGAATGCGTCGGGTACATCGGCGCGAACGGGGCCGGCAAGTCGACCACGATCAAGATCCTCACCGGGGTGCTGGTGCCGACCGCCGGCGAGGTGCGGGTGTGCGGGCTGCAGCCGGTGCGGCAGCGGCGCGAGCTGGCCCGGCGGATCGGCGTCGTGTTCGGCCAGCGCAGCCAGCTCTGGTGGGACCTGCCGCTGGCCGACTCGTTCCGGCTGCTGGCGGCGATCCACCGGCTGCCGGACCGGGTCTGGCGCAGCCGCCTGGACGCCTGCGCCGACCTGCTCGATCTCGGCGGCTTCCTGGCCACCCCGGTCCGCCAGCTGTCGCTGGGGCAGCGGATGCGCGGCGAGGTCACCGCGGCGCTGCTGCACTCCCCCGAACTGCTGGTGCTGGACGAGCCGACGATCGGGCTGGACATCGTCAGCCGGGAACGGCTGCGCGGGTTCCTGGCGGACGAACGGCGGCGGCTCGGCACCACGATCCTGCTGACCACGCACGACCTGCCCGACATCGAGCGGCTGTGCGACCGGATCCTGGTGGTGGACCAGGGCCGGCTGGTGTTCGACGGCGACCTGCCGGCGCTGGCCGTCCGGGTCGGTGCGCAGCGGGTGCTGGTGGTCGACCTGACCGAGCCGGCGCCGCCGCTGACCGACGTCCCGGGCGCGACCCTGCTCGAGGTCGAGGCCGGCGGGCTGCGCCAGCAGTTGGCGATCGACGCCGGCGCGACCGCCGCCGCGGTGGTCGCGCAGGTCTCGGCCCGCGTCCCGCTGCGCGACCTGGCCATCCGGGAACCGGAGATCGAGGACGTGGTGGCCCGGCTGTACGCCCGCCCCGGCGGCGCGTCGCCGGGCGACTCGCCGCCGGCTGCGCCCGGACGGGGGTAAGACCGGACGATGCCACCCGGGTCTGTCCGGGACAGGCCATAGACTCTGCTGCTGGGCTATCTGCTCGCCCAGTTGGGTATGGCGTCATCGACCAGGGTGGGCGGACCGGGAGGTGTCGTGGTCGTAGGGCTCAGTCCCGCCGACGTCGGCGTGCTGGATCTGGTCGCCGACGCGCTGTCGGTCGGGCTGCTGGTGACCACGGCGGACGGCACCGCGGTGTGGTCCAACGACGCGCTGCGCGCCCTGCTCGGCGCCGACCCGACCGGGCTGCTGATCGCGATCGACCCGCCGGCGCGGCCGGGCGACCGGCGCGAGCTGGCCTGGTCCGGGCCGGCCGGCGAACCCCGCTGGCTGGACCTGGACTGCCGGGCGATGCCGTCCGCCGAGCACGGCGAACTGCTGCTCCTGCAGGTGACCGACGGCACCGAACGGCACGAGCTGGCCGAGCGCGCCCGCGACCGCGACCGCCGCCTCGGCCGGCTGGAAGCACTTGCCCGTACCGGCTCCTGGGAATGGCAGGTCGCCACCAACGAGGTGGACTGGTCCGACGAGCTGCTGCGGATGCTCGGCTACCCGCCCGGCTCGGAGCTGAACTACGCCGCGTACCGGTCGCACGTGCACCCCGAGGACGTCGGCACGTTCGAGCAGACGCTGGCCCGGGCGCTGCGCACCGGCGAGCCGTTCAGCTACACGCACCGCACGTTCCCGGCGGACGCGGCGACCGACGAGCGGGTGCTGGAGTGCCACGGCGAGGTGGTCGCGGACGACGGCGGCAGCCCGTCCCGGCTGCTGGTCACCGTCCGGGATGTGACCGAGCACCGGAAGGCCGCCGACGCGCTGGCCTTCCTGGCCGACCACGACCCGCTGACCGGGCTGCTGAACCGGCACGCGGTCACCGCCCGGCTGCGCGAGCAGCTGGCGCACGCGTCCCGCGGCGGCGCGCTGCTGCTGATCGACCTGGACAACTTCTCCGATCTGAACGACCTGCGCGGGCACGCCGCCGGCGACCAGGTGATGCGCGCGATGGCCGACCTGCTGCGGCACCGGGCCGGCGCGGACGCGGTGCTCGGCCGGCTGTCCGGCGACGAGTTCGCGGTGATCCTGCCGGCCGGCGACGCGGCCGACGCGCTGGCGCTGGCCGAGTCGCTCTGCGCCGCGGTGGCCCGCTTCCCGTTCCTCCCTGGCGCGGCCAGCTCCGGGTCGACCAGCAAGAACGAGCAGCGGATGACGGCCAGCATCGGGGTGGCGCCGCTGGCGCCGGCCGGTGACTGCGACGTGCTGCTGGCCAACGCCGACCTGGCCCTGTCCGAGGCGAAGGCGGCCGGCCGCAACGGCGTGCGGGTGTTCGAGCCGGAGCAGTACCAGCTGGCGGTGCGCCGGGTCTCGGTGCTGCAGCGGGCCCGCAACGCGCTGGAGAACGGGCTGATGGTGGTCTACGCCCAGCCGATCTTCGACCTGGCCACCCGCAAGGTGACCAGCCACGAGCTGCTCGTCCGGCTGCGGGACGGGCTGGATCCGATGATCGGCCCGGGCGAGTTCCTGCCGGCGATGGAGCGCACCGACCTGGTCAACCGGCTGGACCGGTGGATGCTCCAGCAGGGCGTGACCGCGCTGGCCACCCCGCGGGCCCGGCGGGAGAACCTGAAGCTCCAGGTGAACGTGTCGGCCCGGTCGATGGAGGACCCGGGCTTCGGCGACTTCGTGGTGGCCACGCTCAGCGCGGCCGGGGTGGAGCCGGCCCGGCTCGGCCTGGAGATCACCGAGACGGCCGCGATCACCAACCTGGCCGCCGCCCGCCGGCTGGCGAACCGGCTGACCCGGGCCGGTTGCAAGTTCGCGCTGGACGACTTCGGCGCCGGCTTCGGCTCGTTCACCTACCTCAAGCACCTGCCGTTCACCTCGGTGAAGATCGACGGCGAGTTCGTCCGGCAGGCCGACCGCGCGCTCGGCGACGCGGTCTTCGTGGAGGCGGTGGTCACCGTCGCGCGCGGGCTGAACATGCTCACGATCGCCGAGTACGTGGACCGCGAGGCGCTGGTGCAGACCCTCACCCGGCTCGGCGTGGACCGGGCCCAGGGCTTCCACCTGGGCAAGCCGCGCCCGCTGGCCGAACTGCTGGTGGACGAGTAGCACTCCCCCGGCCCGGCCCGCTGAGCTGCCTTGATCGATTCGGTCAACGCGATCGGGTGCCGGAAGCGTCATGTCGGGTGTGCCAGACTCGCTGCCGTGGTTCGGACGCCTGATGGGCCCGACCGGGTGACCACCGGTGCGGCTCAACCAGCGGATGATCCGGACGGGTTC
>Ga0307500_10000499_pt1 | contig 12859 bp, 8 predicted proteins | sample 14_S_MG_FD_201362 | JGI IMG/M metagenome (GOLD analysis project Ga0307500, IMG submission 201362) | Soil microbial communities from Populus trichocarpa stands in riparian zone in the Pacific Northwest, United States - 14_S | ecosystem: Environmental > Terrestrial > Soil > Riparian zone > Trees... | reverse complement strand
CGGGATCGGGTTCTTGGTCACGATGTCCCGGGCCTCCTCCGGGCTCACCGTCCACAGCGGGTACGGCTCGTCGGCCGCGGAGACGCTGAGGACGTCGCCGAAGCGCCCGTCGATCATGATCACGGCGAGGGCCTGCTCCCGCTTCTCGACCTCGACGTACACCGGCACCAGGTAGTAGTACGAGCCGCGCCGATCCAGCCGCGCGACCAGCTGCGGGGTGCCGACCCGGCCGGCGCCCAGGGCGCGGCGGAGCTTCTCGTTGCCGACCGCGAACGCCGGGCCGCCCTCGACGGCCAGCTTCACCGCCTCCTCCGGCGGGATGATCGCGTCGCCGGGCCGGACGATCTTCCGCGGCGCCCACGGCACCTCCCGGTCGGCCGGGTCCGGGTCGCCCACCTCGACGATCTTGCCGGTCCACTTGACGCCGCCGTTGACCGGCAGGTACGCGGCGTCCCAGGCGGCCGGTGCCACCTGCAGGTCGGCGCCGCCACCGCTGTAGGCCGGGTCGTTGATGATGAACGCGGTCCGGGCCAGCGTGCCGTCGTCGAAGGTGTAGCCGTTGACGCAGACCCAGTGCTGGCCGCTGTAGAGCAGGCAGGCCGCCGGCACCTTGTAGACGTCGAGGGTGAACTGGATCTGGTTGTCGGCGTTGGCCACGGCGGTGTTCTGGTAGGTCACCCAGTGCATGCCGCCGCGCGGGTCGTAGTCGACCAGCGTGCGCCGCAGCGCCTCCGGGTCGATCGCCCAGAAGCCGCTCTCGCCCGGGTCGTTGTAGGCGGCCGCGTGGCTGTAGAGCAGGTCGGCGGCCGGCACCATGGTGTTGCCCAGGAAGCCGAGGATCATCCGGGCCACCCGGGCGCCGGAGTAGCTGTCCAGGTCGGCGACGCTGGACTCGTACGTCACCGGGTATCGGACCTGTCCCATCGTCAATCTCCTTACGTCTGCGGGGTTATGTGGTCTGCGGGGTCAGGCGAACGGGGGTCAGGTCGCGGGCTGGTAGGTGATGGCGAAGCCGCGCAGCACGTCGGAGGCGGCCGCGCCGGTGAGCGTGGAGCGCAGGTAGAACAGGTCGGTGTCGGAGCTGAACACCGGGCTGCCCGGGACCGGCAGCGAGACGAAGCCGGTGACCGTGAGCAGGGTGGTCTTGGTGAACGGGGTGCTGCGCTGCTCGCGCACCAGCACGGTCTTCATGTTGGCCGGGGTGGCCGCCTGGCCGAGCACGGCGATGTTCAGCAGCGTGACGCCCTCGGGCAGGGTCAGCGCCAGGACGCCGTCGGCGGCGCCGGCGTTCGCGGTCGGCACCTTCACGTACGAGCCGTTGGCGACGCCGACCACCACCGTGCTCCAGTACACCTGCGACCACCCGCTGTTCGGGGCGTCCGGGTTGAACGGAGACATCGTCGGCATCAGGCCCAACGTGACCGGCGCGTTGACCACTCCGCCGAGCGCGGCGACCTGCTGCTGCAGCACGCCGATCTGTCCACTGTGGCCGGTGAGCTGAGTGTCGGCCTGCTTGACCACGCCGGAGATCGCGTCGAACTCGGCCTCGATGCCGTGGAACCGGCCGTTGAAGCCGTTGTCACCACCGGCCTGGACCCGGTCGACCCGGTCGATCCAGTCGGGGTGGTGGAAGCTGCGGGTGTAGGAGATCGTCATGGCTCATCCCTGGGTCGGGCCGGGCGACGGCAGGCCCGGGGTGCGGTATGCGGAGGTGCGCGGGGCGGACGTGCGGAAGGCCGGGAAGGTGTAGCCCGGGGCGAGGTCGGCGTCGGCGGCACCCAGCTCCACGACGTGCGCGCGCAGCCGGTCGGTCCGGACCTCCACCCCGATCGGGTGGAACCAGTTCAGGACGTTCATCACCAGGTCGTACTGGTCCTTGCTGAGCGTCACGGTCGGGTCGGCGTCCAGCGCGGGCACCAGCCGGACCTCGAACTGGTACGGCAGCAGGTGGTCGCCGCGCACCGAGACGGCCCGCACCAGGGTGCTGCCCGGCTGTTCGCCGGTGACCTGGATGGTCGGGCTGACCAGCGAGGACAGGTCGACCTGGCCGCGGCTGAACGGCACCGTGGCCCAGGACAGCCGCTCGCCGGCGCCGGAGCCGAGCCCGACCGCCGTCATCACCCGGGGCGCGCGCTGCGGTGACTGGGCCAGCGGGGCCGGGTCGCCGAGCACCACGGTGCCGGCGGAGACCGCGACCACGGCCGGCAGGTACGTGGCCGCCGCCGGGCTGGTCGCCAGCCAGCGGGTCGGGCCGGCCGGGGTGAAGACGGGCGCCAGCAGGCTGTCGGTCGCCGCGTCCACCACGTGCACCCGGCCCGGGCCGGAGGTGGCGACGTAGAGGTACTTCCGGTCGGCGCTGACCGCGAGCGCGGCCGGCGCCGCCTGCGCCGGGAAACCATTGATGATCTTGGTCTGGGCGTTCGTGGCGGTCAGGTAGACCCGGACCGTCCCGGTGCCGTTGGCCGCGTCGTCGCTCGCGCAGGACACGTACAGCTTGCTGCCGTCCGGGCTGACCACCGCGTACCTGGCGCCGGCACCGCTGGCCACCGGCGCGCCGGCGGCGAGCGTCGTCTGGTTCACCGGGCAGAACCGGTTGCCGGCCAGCACGGCGTAGAGCGTGCTGCCGCCGGGCACGACCGCCAGCGACAGCGGCACGTCCGGCAGCACCCCGCTGGCGACCTGGGCGCCGGTGCCGGTGTCGTAGGCGCGCACCGTGTTGTCGCCGGCGCAGGCCACGAACAGCCGGGTGCCGGCCGTGGCCAGCGCGACCGGGCGCGGCCCGGTGCTGATCGGGGCCCCGGCGGCCAGCGTCGCCGGGTCCAGCACCGAGATCGTCCCGGGCAGTTCGTGCGCCACGTACAGGTGGCCGGCGGCGACCGCGAGCGCGGCCGGGGTGGCGGCCACCCGGGCCGAGCGGGCCAGCGTGAGCGCCGGGAACGTGCCCGGCGGGCTGGCCGTGACGGCGAACGCGGTGACCCGGGCGCTGGCCCGGTCGGCGACGTAGCCGCGGCTGCCGTCGGCGGACAGCGCCACCGCCGACGGGTCGGCCTGCGGGCTCACCGACAGCGTCACCGGTGCGCCGACCGGCACCTCGGCCGGGCCCACGACGCCGATCTGCTCGCCGGCCGCCACCGCCACCTGCACGGTCTGCGGCACCCCCGGGTCGACCCGGACGTAGTCGAAGCCGGCGGCGAACGCCCGCGCCGCGAGCGCCGGGGCCGGCAGCGTGGAATGCCGCAGCCACAGCGCCCGGCCCTGGGCCAGCAGGCCCGCGCCGGCCGGGTCGTACGCCTTGACCACGGTCACCGTGCCGGCGCCGGTGAGCAGCCCGAGCAGCACGTCCAGGGTCTGGCCGGTGACCCGCTGCATCCGCCGGGTCGCCGGGTCGGTGCCGTAGCTGACGTTGGTGTGCAGGCCGAGGAAGTCGTCGGTGCGGGTGATCAGGTACAGCTCGTCGAAGTCGTCCTGCGGCGCGCCGGCGGCCGCCGCCTCGGTACCGCCCCGGGTGCCGTCGCCGGCGATGGACTGGCCGGCCGCGAGGCTGCTGTCGGACAGGCCGATCCGGACGTTGCGGCTGCCCCCCGCGGTGTGCCGGCCGCGGCTGACCTCGGCGTGCACGGACAGGTCGCCGGCCGCCAACCCGCGCAGCACCGCGGTCTTGCCGACCAGGGTGACGCCGGCCGCTCCCGGCCCGCACCTGGCCACCGACCAGTGCACCTCGGCGTCGGCGAACAGGGCCGGGTCCGGGTCGAGCGCCAGCGCCAGGTCGGCGCCCTCGACCACGTCGGGCAGCTGGACGGCGGTGCCGGCGGCGGCCGGCAGGATCCGGAACGAGTCCGCGGCGGCCTGGGCCACGTGCACCTCGCCGCCGCCGGTCCGGCGGACCCAGCCGAACCCGGCGCCGAACGCGTGCACGGCCAGCTCGCCCGGGTCCAGCGTCTCGTGCGCGAGCAGCAGCGCCCGGCCGATCCGGTACAGGTCGGTCGCCTCGGGGTCGTACGCCCGCAGCACCCGCAGCCGGCCGGCCACGCCGCCGAGCCGGTCCAGCAGCCGGCCCAACGCGGCCCGCACGCTCCACTGCATCAGCCGGTGGTTCTCCACCCCGCCGGACTCCGGGTCGAAGACGAGGCCGGTCCGGTCCTCCTGCCGGCGCAGCCAGGCCGGGTCGAAGTCGGGCTCGTCCTCGACCACGCCGACGGCGGCGGCCTCGGTGCTGCGCGGGTCGCCGTCGGCGGCGATGCCCGCACCGGGCGCGAGCGGCGCCGGCAGCACCCGCAGCGGCAGCGTCCCGATCACCAGCGGGTCGATGCCCTCGTCCACCACGAACGGCCGCTGGTTGCCGGCGACCGGGCCGGTCACCTCGGCCAGCGCGGCCCGCAGCGCGTCCGGGGTGGGCACCAGCCAGCGCTGGAAGACCTGCAGGCGGCGCCGGTACTCGTCGTCGCCCTCCCCGACCACCGGGTGGAACGAGGAGCGGGCCACCCGGGACAGCCGGACCTCGTCCACCAGGCCCACGTACTGGGCGTCGGTCAGCACGTTGCTCACCGACTCCCGGCCCCAGCCGATCCGGACCGGTTCCGGGCTGGTCAGCGCGCCCAGCGGGGCGAGCTGGGCGCGGGCCACCACGGCGCCGTCCACCCAGAGCAGGCCGGTCGTGCTGACCGGCGGGCCGGCGTGCTGGTCGACCACGCCCGCGACGTGGTGGAAGGTGCCGTCGGCCAGGTCCATGTCGGCGAACAGCTCGATCTCGCGGCTGCCGTCCGACAGCGAGAAGCGCAGGTTGTGGTCGATGCCGCGGTAGGAGCCCACGGTGAGCGCCCAGCCGGCGCTCGCGGCGGTGTTCAGCGCGCTGCGCTTGGCCACCACGGCGCCGGTTCCGGTGCCGGCCCGGCCCGGCTTGATCACCGCCTCCACCGTGAACGAGCTGCCGGCCGGCAGCGCGAAGTCGGCGTGGTCGGGCACCGTCACGTTGGCCTGCGGGCCGGCGGCGAAGCCGAACGCGCGGGCGAACCGGCCCGGCTGGCCGCCGCGGCCACCGGTGTTCTGGCCCGGATGGCTGGTCGCCTGGTAGCGGGCCCGGTCGTCGCCGACGGTGACCACCTCGGGCTGCCCCGAGGCCGGCACGTCGTCCAGGTGGTAGAGCGCGATCGTGTCCGGGTCCCAGGTGTACGGCCGGGGCGGGAACCGGGGCACGCTCAGGTCGCGGCCGAGCAGGTCGAGGCTGGCGCCGTGGGCGCTGGCCGCGTTCCGCTGGGCGGCGATGTCACCGAGCTGTCCGGCGAGCTCCTCGTGCTCGTCGCCCACCACCCAGAGCAGCTTCGCCAGGTTGCCGAGCAGCGCGACCAGCTGCCAGCCGCCGCTGGCCGCCGCGGCCGGCGGCCGCGGCTGGAACCGGGTCAGCCGCAGCGTGTTCGTGATCGACGCGGCGGCCCCGGGGATCGGGACGGCTACCCCGCGACCGGCCGGGCTGCCGGCCGGCAGCAGCACGTCGACCGACTCCTCGGGCAGGCCGCCGGCCCGGCTGAACCAGACCCGCACGGTGGCCGGCTCGACCAGCGCGGACTGCGGCACCAGCAGGTAGCGCGGCGACTGCGGCAGCGCGCCCGCGTAAAGGCTCTGGTAGCTGTCGAAGCCGTACGGTGGGACCGCCGTGATGCCGGTGCCGTCGGTGCCGCCCAGGGCGAGCGTCATCCGCTCCATGCCGCGCCGGTAGGCCGCGGTCAGCCCCTGCTGCATGCTGTCCAAGGCCGCGGTCATCGCGCGCTCCACCCGCTCATGGCGCGCTCACCACGATGTCGATCAGCTGGGAGTCGATCGAGAACTGGGCCACCTCGCGGGGCAGCAGGGTGAGGTTCTCCCCCACCGCCAGCTCGACCGACTGGCCGAAAGCCGGGTCGCCCAGGGTGATCCCGTCGAAGGCCGGCGGGCAGCGCCGCAGGTGCAGGTTCTGCACGTCGATGACGCCAGGCGCGGTGCGCGCCAGCAGCATCACGTCGGAGTACAGCACCCCGCGGCCGAGCCGCAGGCTGTCCACGCTGGCGTGGATGGCGTCCAGCAGGTTGCCGCGGATCGCGTCCTGGTCGTGCCCGGCCTGGACCAGCAGGGTGGCCCGGATCCCGACGTCCACCACGTCGGCCTGGGCGACGTTCGGGAAGATCGACGCCGGCCGGGACTGCCGGACGGTCTCCAGCACGGTGTCGTACACCCCGGGCACCGGGCCGCCGCCGGTGCGCCAGGGCCAGCCGGGCTCGGTGGCGATCACGATGTCGAAGTAGTACGGCGAGCCGACCTGCCGCGGCTTGGCGAACGCCCGGCCGCCGAACAGGAACATCGAGAAGTAGCTCTGCGACACGTCGACCCCGCCGAGCGGGTCGAACAGGGCGGCGTCGCGGACCCCGTCCAGGTCGAGGATCTGGGCCAGCACCGCGTCCGGCGTCCACAGCGTCCGGGGGACGCCGAGCAGCCGGGCCCGGTAGCCGGCGTCCGGCTCGGCCAGCTCGCCGCCGGTGAACGCGCCGGGGTTGGTCGGGGTGACGGTGGCCGCGCCGAGGTTCAGGTGCAGGGCCGCCCAGCCGGGGTCGATCTGCAGCGCCTGCTGGGCGGTCAGGTTGCCGGCCGGCCCGCGGGCCACGGCGCGGACGCCGACGGTGACCGCGGGGACGGCCGCGTCCAGAGTGACCGGCGCGACGGTGCGGAAGGCCAGCGTGGGCGGCGCGGCGGTGGTCACCACGGTGCCCTCGGGCAGCACGTAGCGCCGGCCCGGCGCGGCACCGCCGAGCGTCAGCAGCACCTCGCCGGTGGCCGGGAGCAGCCGCCGGGGCAGGCCCAGGTCGGTGCCGAGCAGGTCCAGGCTGGCGCCGGACGCGGTGGTGACGAAGTTGGCGTAGTACTGCGCCTCCATGCCGCGCCACAGCTCATGGCTGTCCCAGGCGACCGCGTCCAGCACCTTGCGCAGCGCGCTGCCGGAGCTGAGGTCCGCGTCGGCGCCGAACATGTCCCGGGCCCGGGCCTGCTGGTCGGCCACGATCCGGTCAATTCCCTTGAGGACGAAGCCGTCCGGCGTGACACCGAACGTCATCTGGTCCGCCTGGTCAGGCAAGGGTCCCCCCCGCGTCCACGGTCAACGGTTGGCTGGTGACGGTCTCCACGACGACGAAGACCGTGTATTCGCGGCTGGCCCGTACCGCGGCGGCGATCCGGTCGCGGGTCGCGGCGTCGAGGCCGGGCTGCTGCTCGAACGCCCTGGGGTCGTCGGAGAAGAACACCTCGCGGATGTCCCGGACCCGCAGGTCCAGGCCGACGCAGCGGACCAGCTGCATCTTCACGTACTCCTTGCGGGTGTGCAGGCCGTACGCGTAGGCGCCGACGGCGAGGCGGTCGAAGCCGAACTGGGCGTTGAGCCGGTCGGTACCGAGCTGGGTGCCGATCGCCAGCCGCAGCGCCTGGCTGAGCGCGTCGAGCTGCTCGACCTGGGCCAGATCGCCGGTGTGGTCGTCGAAGACCAGGTCGCCGTCGTCGAGCTGGAGGCTGCGACCGAGGCTGGGCTGCCCACCGTCGGGCACGATCGGGCCGGTCATGGGGTGGCCTTCCGGAGTGAGCCGCGCTCGCCGGCTGCGGCCAATGTGTGCAGGGAGGGCGGGCGCATCAGGACGACTCCAGCTTCGTCTGGCCGGCCTTGGCGACCGACCAGGTGCCCGGGCCGGCTCCGCTGACCGTGGTGCCCTTCGCCTTGTCCAGCAGCGCCGGCTTCCCGCCGAGCGCCAGCTTGACCGCCTGCCCGGCCACGGCCGGGGTGGTCACGCAGGGCACGAACACCGGCGGCGTGCTGGGCGTCTGGGCCGAGCACGGCGCGAGCATGCCGGCCACCGGCTTGGTCGGGGAGCCGAAGGAGAGGCCGGCCTCCATGCCGAAGGTGACCGCGCCGTTGCCGTCCACCGTCAGCCTGGTGTCGCCTGTGGACAGTTTGAGCTGGCCGCCGTGCGAGCACTTGATGACGGCGCCCTTGACCACTACGAGGCTCATCAGGAGATCGCCACCTTCCCGTCGCCGACGGTCAACGTGGCCCCGCCGGCCTTGAGTACGACCTTCTGCTTCCCGTCCACCGTGACGTTGCCGCTGGCGTCGATCTCGACCGTGGTCCCCGACTTGTGGGTGATCAGCAGCACGTCGGCGTCGCCCTCGGTGGGCCGGGTGCCGAGGTCGGTGCAGGCGTCCTTGCCGACGGCGATCTTCAGGCCGGCCGCCTCGATGACGCGCCGGCCGTCGGCGGCGGTCAGGTCGTTGGCGCCCTTGCCGTCCGGCAGCGGCGGGTCGCCGCTGACCGCGGTCGGCAGGCACAGCCACCAGTCGCCGTCCTTGGCCGGCGGCCGGTCCATCTTCGGCTCGTTGCTCCACAGGTAGCCGGTCACCACGGTGTCGTCGCGGGACCCCCGGACCTGGTTGAGCAGCGCGCGCATGCCGGTGTACGCGGGCACGGACAGGCCGACCTTGTGCCAGGCGAACGGCGACACCACCTGCTTGTCCGCCAGCTTGGGCCCGTCCTTCTTCTGCGGGATGTCGAGGTCGACGCTGGGCGTGTTGGTGGTGACGCTGGCCTGCTGTCCATATTGGACGGTGACCAGGTGCTCGGCGGACTTGACCTCGCTGACCCGGCCGACGTCGGTCGCCGCCGACGAGGCGCCGGACGCCGCCTCCTTCGCCTTCCCGGAGATCTTGTCGGCGACGCTCAGCGGGCTGGCCTTGCGGGCCAGCTCGCTCTGCCCCCGGTTGCTCTTGCCGGACCCGACCAGGGCGACCGCCCGGCCGGCGGAGGTGAAACCGCCATCCGCGGCGGACGAGTAGGTGTGGGTGAGCTGGAGCAGCCGGAACGGCGAGAACGGGTCCTCGTAGCCGGTGACGCTGGCGATGACCAGTTGGCCGGCGCGCAGCTCCGGCGCGCCGGCGGCGGTGAAGTCGAAGCCGCCGACCGAGTCCTTCGGGGGCCGCTCGAAGACCCCCTTCTGCTTGCTGGCGCCGATCAGGAACGGCTTGAAGTCGGCGAGCTGGGCGCTGACCATGCCCTTGGCGCTGTTCAGCGCGACCAGGTTGTCGCCGCGGGTGATGAAGGCGAGCACCGCGGCCGGGTTCGGCAGGGTGGGCAGCGGGCCGGTGTCCGGCGGGTACTTCAGGTTCGACCCGAACACCACCCCGCCGTCCTGCACCAGCGCCTCGGCATTGAAGATCTCGGCAACCTTGGTCAGCAGTACGAACGTGTTGGCGCCGCTGATCTGGATCTCGCGGGTGAGCCCGGCGGGCGCGCCCTCGGGCGGCACCCACTCGACCTTCCCGAGCAGCTTGACCTTGTCGCCGGCACCCTTGTTGGCGGCGTCGATGAGCTTCTGGACGGCCTGTTCCGCGGTGGTGTCCTTGGCCATGCTGAGGATGGCCTGCTTCTGCGCCCCGGCCGCCTTGTCCTCGTCGACGCCGGTGGCGGCCTGGAGCTTGAACGCCGCCTCTTCGGTGCCGGTCAGCAGGATGCTGCTGGGCAGGTTGCGGCCGGCGGCCTCGGCCGACTCGATCCGCCCGGTGAAGGCGACCGCCTGGTTCCACGGCTCGTCCAGGTAGCCCAGCTTGACGGTGACCTTCAGGCCTTCCTTGCCCTTGCCGTTCAGCCCGGTGATGATCTTGTCCTGGGTCGGCACCGGCAGATCCTTGATGCTGATCTTGATGATGCCCGGCTGGCCGATCTCGTACTTGATCGTGATCAGCGGGTCGACGATGACGCTCCCGCTGTACACGTCGCTGGAGAGGTTCAGCCCGATGTCGGGGAGCTCGATCCGGTTCCACAGCACTACGCCCATGCCGCCACCTCGATCGTGATCCGCGAGCCGAAGTTGCCGGCGGCGTTGAGGTTGCCGCGGGCGACGGCGGCCTGGGTCAGCCGGACCGCGAGCGGCCCGGCCCGGTGCACCAGGCCCGGCTCCGGCAGCAGCTTGCGCAGCAGCACCACGCCGGAACCGCCGGCACCCTGCTGGACCACCCGCAGCACCAGGAAGCCGGGCGCGCCCGGGGCGCCGAGGTCGTAGAGCGTCTCCGCCGGATCCGCGGCCGGGACGGTGAGGTTGGCGTACAGCCCGAACTCGTACCCGGCGCCGGCGATGTCGCAGGCGAACGCCTGCGGCAGGCCGAGGTCGGGCAGGACCGGGAGCGGCGCGAAGTCCATCCTCAACCGCCGAACTGCCGCTTGAGCGGCACCATGTCGCTGACGGTCGGGATCGCCAGGGTGCCCAGCGCGAGCGCCAGGTCGAGCGCCTCGCCGACGATCGCGGTGATGCTCGACCGCGGCACCTGGACCAGCGTGATGCTGACGTCGATCGCGTCCCGCTGCTTGTTGGACTGGGTGAACTTCAGCTGGGTGATCTGCATGTCCAGGCTGATCACCATGCCGGAGACGACCGGGATGCCGGCCAGTGCCATCAGCGGCGCGGTCGCGGCGGCCAGGGCGCGCGAGGTCAGCGCCATCGCCTCCAGGCCCTTCTTGATCACCAGCCGGGTCGACCCGACCAGCGTCGCGTCGATGGTCATCCCCCGCTCGGTCGGGGTGACGAGCTGGGTCAGCCGGCTGCCGGCGAGCTGAGCGGTCTTGTATCCCTCGGTCAGCACCAGGTTGGTCGCGGTGAACAGCGGGACCAGCCCGATCAGCACCGGGACGTTGATTCCGGCCGGCATCAGTCCTCATCTCCTTCCCACGGCGAGGCGGGATCATCGGTCGCGGTGGGCTCATCGGCGGCAGCGGCGTCGCCGGCCGCGGCGTCGCCGGCTGCGGCGGGATCGGCAATGGCGGGATCGGCAGCGGCGGGATCGGCAGCGGCGGGATCGGCAGCGGCGGGGCCGGCAGTGGCCGGGCCGGGGAGAGCAGCGGCGAGCCGGTCGAGCAGCCGGCGGAACGCGACCGGCCCGGTGCGGGCGGCGGCACCGGCCAGCGCGGCGATCGAGTCGTCCAACCGCCGGTCCAGCGGGCCGGGCCCGGCGGCGGCCCGGCGCCAGAGCGCGGCGTAGGCCTCGAAGCCGTACCGGGCCAGCGCGTCCGCCCGGCCGGGCGCCGCGGCGAGCAGCACCAGGAACCCGGTCCGGGCCCGCCGGTCGATCCGGTCGAACGGCAGCAGCGCGACGGCGGCGGCGAACCGGGCGGCCGCGCCCTCCTCGGCGGCGAGCGCGGCGGCGACCGCCGCGGTGCCGGCCAGCCCGACGCCGTCGGCGTCCAGCAGCGTGCGGAAGGCGGTGACCGCGGCGGTGCTGAGGCCGTCGGCGGCGAGCGCCTTCAGCGCGACGATCGCGGTGAGCGCGTCCGCCGCGGCCGCGTGCAGTTCCGTGTTCAGCCCGGCCAGGTCGTCCAGGGCCACGCCGGGCGGGACCCTGGTCCGGGCCAGCGCGGCGCCGAGGCGGTGCACCTCGCCGTCGGGCAGCGCGGCGAGCAGCGTGGTGACCTCGTCCACACCGTCGAAGTCCGGGTGCGCGGCGGCCAGCGCGCCGGCCAGCGTGACCAGCCGGGCGCCCAGCGCACCCGCGTCCACCGGCTCGCCCAGCCTGGTCAGCACGCCGAGGAAGCGCAGCACCCCGGTGGCGTCGCCGGTGACCTCGCCGGCGCCGGCGGCGACGTCGCCCTGCGGGCCGAACAGCGACGCGATCTCCCAGACCTGCCGCCAGCGGAGCCGGCGCAGCACCCGGTCGCCGCAGCCGAGGCGTTCGGCGCCGCGGGCGGCGGCCAGCACCGGGGCCGGAAGGGTGTCCAGGAACCGGTCCAGCCGGCGGCCCGCCGGCCGGTAGCCGAGGGTGGCCAGCCGCACCGTCACCAGCAGCTGGGCGAGCGCCGTGAGGGCGCGGGCGACCAGCTGCGGCGAGGTGAACAGGGTGCTGACCGACTCGCCGAGATCATTGCCGGCGTGCACCAGCGCGGTGGCCGAGTCGTGCGCCTCGTCCAGTACCTCGACCGGCACGGTGAGGCCGTGCGGCCCGGTCCGGACGCCGATCAGCGCCTCCTCGTGCAGGCGCCTCGGCAGCAGGTTGAACCGGCGCAGCAGGGTGGCCAGCGCGGCGACGGTCAGCCGGCCGTGCTCGAGCGGGAACCGCTCGCCGATGCTGACCATCAGGTCGTGGTTGTCCTGGTCGAGGTCGTCGAACAGCCGGCCGTGCAGGCCGGTCTCGCGCAGCAGCGCGACGACGGCGTCCACCTCGGCGCCGTTCGACAGCGACGCGAGGATCTCCAGCGCCACCCGCCGCTGCTCGGTCCACCCGGTGGCGGCCAGCAGCGCCCGCAGGTAGCCCGCCTTGCTCTCCCACGGGACGAGGGTGAACGCCGAGCTGTCCAGCCCGGCCGGCCGCCGGGCCGCGGCTGCCGGGCCGCCGGCCAGCGCCGTGGCGACGAGCTGGTCGGTGCCGGCGACGACCGCGACCCGCAGCTGGTCGGCCAGCAGCGGCGCCACCCCGGTGCGGGCCTCGTCGGCCAGCTGGCGCAGCCAGTCCAGGCCGGCGTCGCGGTTGCGCCAGACCGGCCGGCGGTCCCGGGTGACCAGGCCGCGGGTGCGGTAGCCGCGGCCGGACGCCGTCGTGTCCGGGGCGAGCAGCGCGTCCGGCAGCAGCCCGGCGCGCAGGTCGGCCGCGTCCACCGCCGGCTCGGTGCCGACCACCCAGAACGTGCCGTCCGGGCCTTCGAGGATCGCGAACGAGGCGGCCGGGAACACCACCAGGCCGAGCTGGATGGCCTGGGTCAGCGTGCCGGCCAGGGCGTGCCGGGGCGAGTAGACGGTGACCGGCCGCAGCGCGCCCAGCGCGGCGATCGGCCGGCCGTCGAACGGGCTGCCGCCCTCGCGGATCTCCCCGG
>Ga0307500_10000498_pt1 | contig 12890 bp, 9 predicted proteins | sample 14_S_MG_FD_201362 | JGI IMG/M metagenome (GOLD analysis project Ga0307500, IMG submission 201362) | Soil microbial communities from Populus trichocarpa stands in riparian zone in the Pacific Northwest, United States - 14_S | ecosystem: Environmental > Terrestrial > Soil > Riparian zone > Trees... | reverse complement strand
AGGTCCGGGAACAGGCTCAGTTCCTGGGAGACGATCGAGACGCCCTGCCGCTGCGCGTCCAGCGGGCCGGTGAACCGGACCGGGGCGCCGGCCCGCTCCAGCCGCCCACCGTCCGGCTGGACCACGCCGGCCAGCACCTTCACCAGCGTCGACTTGCCGGCCCCGTTCTCGCCGACCAGCGCGTGCACCTCGCCTGGGGCGAGCGCGAGGCTCGCCCCGGCCAGCGCCCGCACCCCGCCGTACTGTTTGCGGACGTCGACGGCGGCGAGCCCGGCGGCCTCGGGTTCAGCGGGCATCGGATTCAGCGGGCCTCGAGTTCAGCCGGCCCGGGTTCAGCGGGCATCGGTGAGCGGTTCGAAGTACTTGCTGGTGTCGGCGAGGATCTCGGCGATGATCGGCTTGTAGTAGGTGCGGCGCTCGGCGTCCGACTGCTGGCGCTTGGTGATCTCGTCGATGTTCTTGCTGTCGACGACCAGGCCGGGCTCGTTGAACCAGCCCTTGGGCAGGGGCTTGCCGGCCTTGACCGCGTCGGCCAGCAGCCGCATCGCGAGGTAGCCCTTCAGGTAGTGCTCCGGCGAGATGGTGACGAAGTTGGTGCCGTCCTTGACCGCCTCCAGGGTCTTGGCGTCCAGGTCGAAGCCGGCGGTCAGGAACGAGCCGCGCACCTCCTTCTTCAGCCGGGCCAGCGAGTAGCTGTCGGCGTCGCCGACGCCGAGGAAGGCCACCGCCTTCGGGTTCGCCCGCACCTGGGACGACCAGGCGTTGTAGCTCTTGCCCGGGTCGCTGAAGGTCTGGAACGGGCCCTTGACGGTGATCTTCGGCAGCTTCGCGGCGAAGGTGTCCTTGATGCCCTTGGCGCGGGAGTCGAGCACCGGGACGCCCGGGTTCGGCACCCCGATGATCACGGTGCCGCTGGCGTCCGCGGGCAGCCGCTTGATGGTCTCCTCGGCCAGCTGCACGCCGAGCGCGTAGTTGTCGTTGCCGACGTACAGTTCGACGTTGCTGCCGGGCAGCGGGACGGTGTCCAGCGCGACGACCGGGATGCCCTTGGCCACCGCCTGCGCGTACGGGCGGGTGAACAGGTCGGGCGCCAGGTTCTCCACCACCGCGCCGTCCTTCGAGGTGACCAGCGCGTTCTGGAACAGCTGCACCTCCTGCGGCCCGTCGGTGGTGGCCGGGCCGACCACCTTCAGGTCGATGCCGCCGGCGTCGTCCACCGCGTACTTTCCGCCGTTGGCCATCTCCAGCGCGAAGTTCAGGCTCACGTTGGCGACCGCGAAGACCATCTTCCTGGTGCCGCCGGACGAGCCGGAGCCGCTGCCGGAGCCGGAACCGCAGGCGCTCGCGGCCAGCAGGGCCGCGAGGCCAACGGCCAGCGCGGCGGTACGACGGGGACGCAACATGGCGGGCTTCCTTCTGTGCGGGGTCCGGCAGGGCGGGAGTGGCGGGTCAGGTGCGGCGGCGCGCGGCCCGGGCTCGGCGGAACGCGCTGTCCAGGGCGACCGCGAGCAGGATCACCGCGCCGGTCGCGAACGTGGTCCAGTTGATCGGGACGTCGAAGAACACCAGCGCGGCCGCCACCACGGAGAGGATCAGCGAGCCGAGCACGGCGCCGGGCACCGAGCCGGTGCCGCCGCGCAGCGGGGTGCCGCCGATGATGCAGGCGGCGATCGCGAGCAGTTCGTAGCCCTGGCCGACGGTGGGGTCGCCGGCCGCGAAGAACGCCAGCGAGAGCACCCCGGCCAGGCCGGCGAACAGCCCGGAGACGATCAGCGCCTTGATCCGGACCCGGGCGATCGGGATGCCGCTGAACGCGGCCGCCTCCGGGTTGGAGCCGACGGCGCGGATCTGCGCGCCGAACCGGGTCCGGGTGAACACCACGGTCAGCAGCGCCACGGTGAGCAGCAGCAGCCAGACCGCCCCGGACAGCCCCAGCACATCGCCACCGATCACCCGGAAGAACGCGTGGTCCTGGGGTAGCCCGCCGACCTGCTGGCCGTCCGACAGGGCCAGCGCCAGCCCGCGGTAGACCGAGAGCGTGCCGAGCGTGGCGATGAACGACGGCACCCGGACGAACGTGGTGAACAGCCCGTTGCCCAGCCCCAGCACCCCGCCGAGCAGGATCGCGACCGGTGCGGCCAGCCAGGGGGACAGCCCGTCCCGGATCAGCACCGCGCCGGCCACGATGCACAGCGCGTAGGTGCCGCCGACGGACAGGTCCACCTCGCGCATGGCCAGCGGGAACACCATGCCGCAGGCCATGATCCCGACGTAGGACGACTGCCGGGCGATCTCCAGCAGGTTGTCCGACTGCAGGAAGTCGCGGCGGAACAGGCCGACACCGACCACCAGCAGCACCAGTACGACCAGCACCCCGGCCTCGTCCAGCAGCCAGGGGCGGCGCCGGCGACCCCGGCCGGGCGCGGCCGGGGCGGCCGGTGGGGTCGTCGATTCGGACGGAGCCCGCTGCTCGACCGACGGGTTGGACATCGCGGACATCGCCTCCCGGCGCGGACGACGGCTGGCTGTATCAAGGACCCGCGGCGCGCGGTCCTGATGGTCAGCAGGGCGTCAGCGTGGTCGGGCAACCCGGACGTTACAACGGAGTCGTTCCGGTGAATGAAACGGTGCGATTGGGACCGCCCGGGGCGGCGCCCGTTTCGCTGAGTGAAATGTGGATCTTGGTGCCGGGTGCGCGGTGGTTGACGCTGTGGCGACCACCGGGGCGGACGTGCCGCCACCGCGCCCGCCCCGGCGGCCCGTCACGCTGGCCTGCCGGAGCGGCCCGGGTGCCGGCCGAGCCGGAAGGAGCTGGCGGATGCGGCCCGTCGAGGCCTTCCTCGAGATCCTGCGCAGCGAGGGGATCCGCCGGGTGTTCGGCAACCCCGGCACCACCGAGCTGCCGCTGCTGGACGCGCTGTCCGGCGCCGACGACCTGGAATACGTGCTGGGCCTGCAGGAGGGCTCGGTGGTGGCGATGGCCGACGGGTACGCCCGGGCCACCGGCACGCCGTCGTTCGTCAGCCTGCACGTGGCGGCCGGGCTGGCGAACGGGCTGGTCGGGATGCTGAACGCGAGCCGGTCCCGGACGCCGATGGTGGTAGTGGCCGGCCAGCAGGACCGCCGGCACCTGCTGCAGGACCCGATGCTGACCGCCGACCTGGTCACCCTGGCCTCGGCGGCGGCCAAATCCGCGGTCGAGGTGCAGCAGCCGTACGACCTGGCGCCGGTACTGCGCCGGGCGTTCCTGCTGGCCCGGCAGCCACCGGCCGGCCCGGTGTTCGTCTCGGTGCCGATGGACCTGCTGGACGCCGACGACCCGGTGGACCTGCCGGCCCGGTCCCGGCTGACCCCACCGGCCGCGGCCGGCGGGGTGGTGGAGGCGGCCGCGCTGCTGGCCGGCGCCCGGCGGCCGGCGATCGTGGCCGGCGACGGGGTGGGCCGGGACGGCGCGGTGCCGGCGCTGGTCGAGGTCGCCGAGCTGCTCGGCGCGACCGTCTACCACCAGCCGATGAACGACGGCGTCAACTTCCCCGGGAACCACCCCCTGTACGCGGGCATGTTGCTGCCCCGCAACAGCGCGATCCGGGCCGCGCTGGCCGGTCACGACGTGATCTTCGTGGTGGGCTGCCACGCGTTCATGCCGCACCACTACAGCCCCGGGTCGGCCATCCCGGACGGTGCCGCGGTGGTCCAGGTCGACTCCGACCCGGCCGAGCTGGGGCGCAACTTCGCCGTGGCCGCCGGCCTGGTCGGCAGCCTGCCGGGCACGCTGCGGCTGCTCGCCGCCGCGCTGGACCGGCGGGTGCCGCAGGCCGCCGCCCGGCTCGCCGCCGCCCGGGTCGGCGCCGCCGCCCGGCGGGCCGAGGTGGACGCCGACGCGGTGCGCCGGTACGGCCATGCTCCGCTGGACCCGCGGGCCGCCGCGCACGCGGTCGCGGCCGGGCTGCCGCCCGACGCGGTCGTGGTGGAGGAGGCGATCACGGTCGGGATGGAGCTGCGCCGGGTGCTGCGCCAGGACCGGCCCGGCTCGTACGTGCACACCATCGGCGGCGGGCTCGGCTGGGGCATCGGCGCCGCGGTCGGCACCCGGCTCGGCCGGCCGGACCGCCCGGTGGTGGCGGTGCTCGGCGACGGCTGCGCGATGTTCGGCCTGCAGGGGCTGTGGACCGCGGCGCACCACCGCGTCCCGGTGCTGTTCCTGGTGATGAACAACGGCGAGTACCGGACGCTGAAGGACACCATGGACGCGGCCAAGAGCCGGTCCACGGCGACCGGCCGGTACCTCGGCCTGGACCTGACCCAGCCCAGCCTGGACTGGTCCGCGGCGGCCCGCCTGTTCGGCGTCCGCGGGCTGCGGGTCGGCAGCGCGGCCGAGTTGCGGGACGTGGTGGCCGGCGCCGCCGCGCTGGACGGCCCGCTGCTGGTGGACGTCCCGGTGCGCAGCCACGCGGACGCGCACCGATCGGACGCCGCGGTGGTCGGCGCCCGACCGGCGCCCGAGCCCTCGGTGACGGTATGAGTGGCGCGGAGCGCAGCGGCGTCTGGACTGAGGCAACGCGCCGACGAAGTCGCTGCGCGGGGCCGAGGGAAGACGTCGCGTTTGGCGCGGAGCGCAGCGACCAGGGGGCACAGGGCGGGGACGGGTTGGCCGGCCGGCTAGCCTTGGGAGTGCTGGCCGGGCGCCCGGTTGTTGGGTTCCGGCCGAAGCGAGTGGGACCGAGGCGATGGACGAGTCGTTGCGGGTAGAGCCCGGCCAACTGGCCGATCTGGGCACGTACGTGGAGCTGGCGGCCGATCCGGCCGACCCGCCCGGCGACGACCCCGCCGGCGACCCGGCCGGCGGCGATGAGCCGGCCGGCGATGAGCCGGGGGCGTGCGGGCCGGACCGGGTGCCCAAGTCGGTGCTGGCCCGGGGCCTACGGCTGCTGGACGCGTTCGGCTCGGCCGACGTCGAGCTGAGCCTCAGCGAGCTGGCCGAGCGGACCGGGTTACCCAAGTCGACCGCGTACCGGCTGCTCTGCGAGCTGGTCCGGTGGGGCGGGTTGGAGCGGACCAGCAGCGGCTACCGGCTCGGGATGAGCCTGTTCATGCTCGGCCAGCAGGTGCCGCGGCAGCGCGAACTGCGCGAGGCCGCGCTGCCGTACCTGGAGGACCTGTACGAGGCGACCCACGAGAACGTGCACCTGGCCGTGTTCAACGACGCCTGCACGCTGTTCCTGGAGAAGGTCAGCGGGCGGGACTCGATGTCGATCGGCTCCCGGGTGGGCATCAAGATGCCGGCCTACTGCACCGCCACCGGCAAGGTCTTCCTCGCCTTCGGCCCGCCGGAGTACCTGCGCCAGGTGCTGGCCGCCGGGCTGATCCGGCACACCCCGCGGACCATCGTGATGCCCGGGCTGCTGCGCCAGGAACTGGCCCGCACCGTGCAGCGCGGGTACGGCATCAACCACGAGGAGGCCGAGGTCGGCGTCTCCGCGGTCGCCGCGCCGGTGCTGAACCACCACCGCCGGGTGGTGGCCGCGATCTCGATCACCGGCTACGCCCGCGGCCTGGACCTGGAGCGGCTCGCGCCGGCCGTCCGCACCGCCAGCTTCGCGCTGTCCCGGGACCTGGCGCGCAACCCGGCCAGCACCCGGCTCTGTTGGCCGCCGGCCCGCAAGCCCTGACCGCAGGCCCGGCCCGGCTGTCCGGCCTGGCCCCGCGGGTTCCGGGCCGGTCCGCGGCCGGGCTCGGCGGCCGGGCTGGCGCCGGACGGCGGTCCCCGGCTCGGGTGGGGTGGTCGGGTCAGGGGTGGGTCAGGGTCAGGTAGCGGCGGATGGCGACCTCGGTGCGGGTGGCGGTGCTGGGCATCGCCGCGGTGAGCGCGCGGATGTCGGCCGCGGTGCCGTCCTCGGCGACGGTCATCAGCCGCTCGCAGAGGTCGGCGATCGCGGTTGCGCCGAGCATGGCACTCGCCGACTTGAGGGCGTGCGCGGCGGCCTGCAGGCCGCCGCGGTCGAGCCGCTCGCCGGCCTCGGTGATCGTGCCGCAGCGGCCCGGCAGTTCGCTCAGGTAGAGCTCGACCGCGCTGCTGACCAGGGCGGCGTCCTGCAGTTGGGTGGCCAGGTCGGCCAGGCGGGCGGCGTCCAGGTCGGCGGCGGAGACCTCCAGCGCGGGCGAGACGTAGCGCTGCAGGGTGGCCCGCAGGGTGGCCAGCCGCATCGGCTTCGGCACGTAGTCGTCCATCCCGGCGGCCAGGTAGGTCTCCCGGTCGCCGCCCATCGCGTTCGCGGTCAGCGCCACGATCGGGGTGTGCCGGTCCGACTCGGCCGCGCGGATCCGGCGGGTCGCCTCCACCCCGTCGGTGCCCGGCATCTGTACGTCCATCAGGATCGCGTCGTACCGCTGGGTGCTGGCCGCGGCGACCGCGGCGGCGCCGTCGGAGACCGAGTCCCAGCGCAGCCCGAGCAGGTCCAGCATCCGGCCGATGATGGCCCGGTTCACCGCGTTGTCCTCGGCCAGCAGCACCCGACCGCCGGGCAGTGGCTCGATCGGCACCGGCCGGTCCGGCACCGGGGCGATACCGCGGACGGCGTCCAGCAGCCGGTCGGCCCGGACCGGCAGCGCCAGCACGGTCACCCCGGACGGGGGCCGCCGCGGCGGGTCGGTCCGGCTGAGCAGCACGACGGTGGCCGGCCGACCGCGGCCAGGCCCTGCGCCGGCCGTGCCGGCCATGCCGACGCTGGCCGCGCCGGTGCCGGTCGTGCCGATGCCGGTCGGATCGGTGTCGGCCAGCTGGGGGCCGGCCGGCTGAGGGCCGGTCGGATCGGTGCCGGTCGGCTGGGGGCCGGCCGGCTGAGGGTCGGTCGGATCGGTGCCGGTCGGCTGGGGGTCGGGCGGATCGGTGTCGGTCGGCTGGGGGTCGGGCGGCAGCGGGCCGGTCGGGTCGGTTGCGGCGGTGGCGGGCGGGTTGAGCGCGTTGGCCAGGCCGGCGGCCCGGGCGCGGACCCGGGTGTCGCGGGCGTCGTCCACCCAGACCACCGCGTCCACCGGCTCCAGTTGCTGCTGCCGGGCCAGCACCTCGGCCAGCGGGTCGGCGGCCAGCACGTCGACGGTGGCGCCCTCGCCGCGCAGCAACGCGGCCAGCGCGGCCGCCGACCGGGCCACCCCCGGGGCGGTGACCAGCAGCCGGCGGCCGGCCAGCCGGTCCGGCCGGTCCGCCGGGGCGGCCCCGTCCGGCTGGCGCAGCGGCAGCACCACCCGGAACCGGGAGCCGACCGCCGGCGCCGAGTCGACCGCCACCCGGCCGCCCATCAGCCGGACCAGCCGGGCGGTCACCGCCAGCCCCAGCCCGGAGCCGCCGTGCCGGCGCGCGGTCGACGCGTCCTCCTGGACGAACGGCTCGAAGACCCGGTCCAGGGCGTCCGGGGCCATGCCGCGGCCGCTGTCCACCACCTCGATCGAGAGCTCCGGCGCCGGGCCGGCCCCGGTGGGGTCGGCGCCGACCTCGACATTCAGCACGATCTCGCCGACCTCGGTGAACTTGATCGCGTTGCCGACCAGGTTCAGCAGCACCTGGCGCAACCGGGCGTCGTCGCCGAGCAGCCGGGCCGGCAGCTGCGGCGTGACCCGGACGACCACCGCCAGCCCCTTCTGCCGGGCCCGGCTGCCCAGCGTCTCGGCCACCCCGTCCACCAGTTGGCGCAGGTCGAACGGGGCGTCGTCGAGCTGTAGCCGGCCGACCTCGATCTGGGCCAGGTCGACCATGTCGTTGAGCATCGCGGTGAGCGCGTCGGCGGACAGCCGGACGCCCTCGACCACCTCGTGCACGTCCGGTTCCAGCGGCAGCGCGAGCAGCAGGTCGACCATGCCGACGATGCCGCTGATCGGGGTGCGCACCGCGTGGCTGAGCGTGGCCAGGAATTCCGGCCTGGCCCGGTCGGTGCGGTCCGGGTCGAGGGTGACCAGCGCGTAGCCGGCGCCGTCCGCTGCCGGCAGCGGCGCGCACCGGAACCGCACCCGGGAGCCGTCCCGCAGGCCGCAGACGACGGTGCCGGCCGTGCCGGTCGGGCCGCCGGCGGCGCTGATGGCGGCGGCCAGCGCGGCGGTGTCCGAGGGACCGGGCGGGGCGGGCGGCAGCGCGGCGCCGGGTTCGGCCGGCAGGGTGCCGACCGCCCGCCAGGCCGCGTTGGCGGCGATCAGCCGGCCGTCGGGGGCGAGCACGGCCGCCGGCGGTTCCAGCGCGCGGACGATGTCCGGGGCGATGAAGTCCACCAGGTGCCCCTTCTGGTCGCGACGCTTAGTGTTGAAATTACTACATTCAGTAGTCGGTAGCGTTGTTGGTTCCCGGAACGCCGACCGGTCCGGGCGATCTGGGGTGCGCTGCCGCCGGGAAAGCGGTGAACTGGGTGATGTCCGGCAAGGGGGTGGCGCCATGCGGCGGCTGCTGATCACGGGTGGGACCGGCTACCTGGGCACCGAGTTGGTGCGGCTGGCCCCGGTGGCCGGCTGGGACGTCACGGCCACCCACCTGCGCACCGGGCCGGACGCCGGTGCGCCGGCCGGTGTGCACTGGTGCCGGCTGGACGTGACCGATGCCGGCGCGGTGGACGCCACGGTCCGGCAGGTGGAGCCGGACGCGATCGTGCACACCGCGTACGTGCGCGCGGGCGCGGGCGCGGACTCGGTGACCGTCGGCGGCGCGGTGGCGGTGGCGGTGGCTGCCCGGGCGGCCGGGGCCCGGCTGGTCGCGCTGTCCACCGATGTCGTCTTCGGCGGCGAGGCTACCGGCCGGTACACCGAGGACGACGTGCCCCGGCCGGTGTCCGGGTACGGGCAGGCGAAGCTGACCGCCGAAACCGCGGTGGCCCGGGTGGATCCGCGCGCGCTGCTGGTCCGCACCTCGCTGCTGTACGGCGGTCCGCTGCCCGGGCCGCACGAGGAGGCCGCCCTGGAGGTGGCCCAGGGGGAGCGGGACGGCACCTTCTTCACCGACGAGATGCGGTGCCCGACCCAGGTCGGCGACCTGGCCGTGGCGCTGCTCGAACTGGTCGGCACGGACGCGGCCGGCCCGCTGCACGTGGCCGGGGCGGACGCGGTCAGCCGGTACGAGTTCGCCCGGCTGGTGGTGACCGCGGCCGGGTTGCCCACCGACCGGCTGCGCGGTGGGCTGAGCCGGGACGCCGCCGCGGTCCGGCCGCGGAACTGCGCGCTGGACTGCACTCGCGCCGGCCGCCTGGTCACCGACCCGCCGCGTGGGGTCTACGAGGTCCTCGGCGTACCCGCGCTGCCCGCCCCCGCGGCGCCCTGACCGCCGGACCGGCGGCTGGCCGGCTGGCCGGCCGGGAGGTGGATGCGGATCAGCGCCCCGCCGCCGCCCGCCCCGGCGCCGGCGGGGCTGATCGTGGTGCTGCCGTCGTGCCGCTTGGCGATGGCCCGGCCGATGACCGGGCCGAGGCCGGCGCTGTGCCGGCTGGCCTCGGCCGGGTCGGCCGGGTCGACCGGCGTGCTGGGGTCGGTCGCCTCGATCAGCCAGCCGGCCGGCTCCGGTCGCAGCGAGATCCGGACCTGGCCGCCCGGTGGGCTGGCCTGCACCGCGCCGGTGACCAGGTCGTCCAGTAGCCGGGTCAGCATCGGCTCGTCGCCGCGGACCGGTGGGTCGGCCGGGGCGGGCGGGTGGTCCAGCCGCAGTGCGACCCCGGCCGCGGCGGCCACCGCCCGCCAGCCGTCGGCCCGGGTGGCGATCAGCTCGGCCAGGTCGACCGGCTCGTCCCGCAGCGGCAGCCCGCCGGACTCCAGGCCGGCCAGCAGGGTCAGGTCGTCGGTGAGCCGGAGCAGCCGGTCGGCGCTGCGGTCGATGGCCTGCAGGCACTCGGTCTGTTCCGGGTCGAGCCGGCTACCGCCGTCCAGCAGCAGGGTGGAGAGCCCGACGATGGACGTCAGCGGCGTGCGCAGTTCGTGCGAGAGGGTGGCCACGAAGTCGGACCGCAGCGCGGCCAGGTCGGCCAGCACCCGGTCCTGCTCGGCCGCCGTGCGCCGGGCCGCGGTCTGGTCGGTGACGTCGCGCAGCAGCCAGAGGTGGCCGAGCGGCTCGCCGCCGGACTGCAGTGGCACGTACTCCGGCTCGACCACCCGGTGGTTTCCGGCCGGGCCGGCGGCTGGCGCGCCGGTGGCTGGCCCGCTGGCGGTGCCGCCGGTCCGGACCAGGTCCTCGATGTGTTGGGCGGTGCCGTCGAAGGTGAGTCCGATCAGTTCCGGCGGCCGGGCCGGGATGCCGGCCAGCCGGACGAACGCGGTGTTGACCAGCAGCACCCGGTGCTCGGTGTCCTGTACCAGCACGCCGATCGGCACCGCGGCCACCAGCGCGTCCAGCACGGAGGCGGCCGGCCCGGCCAGCCTGGTCGCCGCGGCCAACGCGGCGTGCTCGCCGGACATTCGTCCCACCCCTCGGCGCGTGTCACGAGCCGGGGAATCGCCCCACCGGCCTCTAGTAACCTACTGTAGTGCTCTGTCACTGTGAGTAAAGGTTGATCGGACGGTGAAGCCTTGACCCGGCTTCTGGTCGTGGAAGACGACAAGGACATCGCGCTGGCGCTGCGGCTCCTGCTGGACCGCAGCGGCTACGCCGTCGAGCACGCCGCCGACGGCCGGAGCGGGCTGCGGATGGTGCACGAGATCCACCCGGACCTGCTCATCCTGGATATCGGCCTGCCGGTGATGGACGGCTGGCAGGTGCTGGAACGGGTTCGCGACATCAGCGACCTGCCCATCCTGCTGCTGACCGCACACGGCCAGGATTCGGACAAGGTGCGCGGGCTGCGTGGCGGCGCGGACGACTACCTGACCAAGCCGTTCACCAATTCGGAGTTCCTGGCCAGGGTGGAGGCGCTGCTGCGCCGCGCCGGCTCCGGTGAGTGGGCCGCGGACGTGTACGACGACGGGGTGGTCCGGGTCGACCCGAGGTCCCGCGCGGTGTTCGTCGGCGACCAGGAGATCCACCTGACCCCGACCGAGTTCCGGCTGCTGAACTCGCTGCTGCGCAACGCCGGCGGCGTGCTGTCGCCGAACCAGTTACTCACCCACGCCTGGGACGACCCGACCGGGATCGGCCAGGAGCGGGTGAAGTTCGGGGTGCTCCGGTTGCGCCGCAAGCTGGGCTGGGGTGACCCGGCGACCTCACCGATCGAGGCGGTCCGTGGTGTCGGATACAGATACCGACCGCCTAAGTAGCGCTCCGGCGGTGCCGGCGCAGGGCGTCCCGAACTGCCACCGTCCGGCAACCCCCGACGTTCCTGCCGTGCGGCACGGTGGCCAGGTGAGCAGCCTGCCGGCGGAGGCCGGCCGCCTGGGCGGCGTGGACCTGCGCGCCGACCACCACGCGCCGTCGATGTTCTCCGGCGGCAGCGGCACGGTGGACCAGAACGTCCGAGCCGCCGAGGAGGCCGGGCTGACCCGGCTGGTGGTGGTGGACCGGGTCACCTGTGACACCGACTGGCTGGCCGCGCACCGGGCCGTGATCCGGCGGGCCGCCGCGCGCACCGACCTGACGCTCTGCCGCGGGCTGGAAACCGCGATCCTGGACACCGCCGGGACGCTCGACCTGCCCGCGGATCTGACCGCGGTGGAATTCCTGGCCGTGACCGAGCACGGGTACCCGCTGCGGGCCGGCCCGGGCACCCCGGCGGACGTCCGGATACTGCTGGCCACCGGCATGCTCACCCCGGCGCAGGCGGTGGAACTGCTGGTCGGCGCGTCGGTGCGGGCGCTGCACCGGGCGGCCGAATGGGCCCAGCCGGTGCTGGCCCGGCCGTTCGGGCTGCTGCCCGAGGTCGGCATCAGCGAGGACCTGCTGACCGGCGACGTGCTCCGCCAGCTCGCCGAGGGCTGCCTGGCCACCGGCTCGGCGGTAGCGATCAACGAGCGCTGGCGCTGCCCGTCGCCGCGGGTGGCCGCGACGCTGGCCGCCGCCGGGGTGCCGCTGGTCGCCGGCAGCGCGGCCCGGCACCCGGACGGCATCGGCCGCTGGGACTACGTCCGCGACATCGCCGCCGCGCTCGCCGGCCCGCCGGCCGGCTGAGGACGGCGGCGGTGCCGCCCGCCCCAGCCGCACCGCTGGCCGGCTGTGGGCGGCGACATCGCCGCCCGTCCGAGCCGCACCGCTGGCCGGCTGTGGGCGGCGACATCGCCGCCCGTCCGAGCCGCACCGCTGGCCGGCTGTGGGCGGCGACATCGCCGCCCGTCCCAGCCGCTGGCCGGCGCGAGTGGTCAGCGCTTCATGTTGACCAGATCGTTGAGCAGTTCGTCCGCGGTGGTGATCACCTTGGAGTTGGCCTGGAAGGCACGCTGGGCGATCACCAGGTTGGTGAACTCCTGCGAGAGGTCCACATTGGACATCTCCAGCGCGTTGTTCTGCAGGCTGCCACGGCCGCCGACGCCCGGTACGCCGACCAGCGCCGGCCCGGAGTTCACCGTGGTCCGGTAGTCGGAGTCGCCGGCCTTCTCCAACCCGGGCGGGTTGTTGAAGTTGGCGATCGCGATCTGGGCCATCGGCTGCTTGAGGCCGTTGGAGAAGACCCCGATGATCGTGCCGTCCGGGCTGATCGTGAAGCCGGACAGCGAGCCCATCTCGGAGCCGTTCTGGTTGATCAGCGCGATCGTGGACTGGCCGGCGTAGTTGGTGACCTGGGATACGTCGACCGCGATCGAGCCGAAGGCGAGCGTCGCCGGCGTCGGCGTGGTGCCGTCCGCGGCGAACGTGACCGTCTGCGCGGCGGCGGTGGTGACGCCGTCGGAGATGGTCGCGGTCCAGGTGTTCGCCGAGGTCCTGGCCCAGGTGACGGACAGCGTCATCGGGGCACCCTGCAGGTCGTACGCGGTGATCGAGGTCAGGATCGGCAGCGTGCTGGTGG
>Ga0307500_10000497_pt1 | contig 12893 bp, 6 predicted proteins | sample 14_S_MG_FD_201362 | JGI IMG/M metagenome (GOLD analysis project Ga0307500, IMG submission 201362) | Soil microbial communities from Populus trichocarpa stands in riparian zone in the Pacific Northwest, United States - 14_S | ecosystem: Environmental > Terrestrial > Soil > Riparian zone > Trees... | reverse complement strand
CTCGGCGTCGCCGAACAGCAGGAAGTGCGAGTCGGCGGTGAAGTCGAGCACGACCGGCAGCAGGTCGCTCTCCGCGATCCCGATCGCGAACCGGTGCGGCTCGGCCGGCTGCGGCAGCTCGTCGTACCGCACCTTGTCCGGCAGCAGCCGCACGACGGGGGCGCCGGGGCCGGGCCAGGCCCGCTGTACCCGGGCGATCAGGTCGGCCACGCCGGCCGGCAGGGAAGTCGGATCAGATCGGCCGTCCACCCGGGGCAGCGCGGTCAGCATGTGCAGCTGGTCCGGGGTGATGCCGCGGCCGGGCACGCCGTCCGGCACGTTGTTCGCCGCCCGCCGGCCCAGGTACGAGTCGTTCGGGTCGCCGAGGCGCAGCTCGATGCGGGTGCCCAGGACGTCCCGGATCGCCTGCCGCAGCTCGAACCAGCGCGGCGAGCTGACGATCACGTGGATGCCGTAGTTGAGGCCGCGGTTGGCCAGGTCGGTGATCGGGCCTTCCAGTTCCTCGTAGTCGGTGCGGATCGTGGACCAGCCGTCGATGACCAGGAACACGTCGCCGTACGGGTCGTCGGTGATCCGGCCGTCCCGGCGTGCCTGCCGGTAGGCGGCGACGTTCTCCACGCCGTGCGTCGCGAAAGCCCGCTCGCGGCGCGCGAGCAGCTGCCGCACCTCGGCCACCGTGCGGCGCACCTGGTTGGTGTCCAGCCGGCCGGCGACGCCGCCGACGTGCGGCAGCCCGCGCAGGCTGCCGAGCGTGCCGCCGCCGAAGTCGAGGCAGTAGAACTGCACCTCGGTCGGCGCGTGGGTGAGCGCCAGGCTGCAGATCAGCGACCGGATCGCGGCGCTCTTGCCGCTCTGCGGGCCGCCGACCACGGCGACGTGCCCGGCACCGCCGGACAGGTCGACCTCCAGCGGGTCGCGCCGCTGCTCCAGCGGGCGGTCGACCAGGCCGATCCGGGCCCGCAGCGTGCCGCGCGTCGGCAGCCCGGCCGGGGTCAGCTCGGCGTCCGGGCCGGTGACCAGGCCGGGCAGCAGCTGGTCCAGGGTGGGCGACTCGGACAGCGGCGGCAGCCAGACCTGGTGTGCCGGCAGGCCTTTGCCGACCAGCCGGTCGACCAGGATGTCCAGCAGGCTCTCGCCGACCTCGGCGTCCCGGTCGGCGACGTCCGGCTCGTCCGGCTCGATCGCCGGAGCCACGTACCGGGTGCCGAAGTCGAGCACCCCGTCCCGGGTCGGCGAGCCGTCCGGCCCGGGCCCGGTGCCGTACCGGTGGTGCACGCCGGAGACGTACGCGGCGCGGAACCGGGTCATCGGCTCGGTGCCGAACTTCATGAAGCCGTGCCCGGGTGCCCGGGGCAGCTGGAACGCCTCCGGTGAGCCGAGCACCACCCGGCTCTCCACCGCGGAGAACGTCCGCAGCCCGATCCGGTACGACAGGTGCGTGTCCAGCCCGCGCAGCCGGCCTTCCTCCAGCCGCTGCGAGGCCAGCAGCAGGTGCACACCGAGCGACCGGCCGACCCGTCCCATCTGCACGAACATGTCGATGAAGTCGGGCTTCGCGGACAGCAGCTCGCTGAACTCGTCGCAGATCACCAGCAGGCTGGGCACCGCGGGCAGCGGCGCGCCGGCCGCCCGGGCCTTGTCGTAGTCCCAGAGTGAGGCGTAGCTGCCGGCAGCCCGCAGCAGCTCCTGCCGGCGGATGATCTCGCCGTTCAGCGCGTCGGTCATCCGGTCGACCAGCGGCAGTTCGTCGGCCAGGTTCGTGATCACCGCGCTGGTGTGCGGCAGCCGGTCGAGCTTGGTGAACGTGGCACCGCCCTTGAAGTCGACCAGCACGAAGTTGAGCGTCTCCGGGCTGTGCGTGACGGCGAGCGCCAGCACCAGCGTGCGCAGCAGCTCGCTCTTGCCGGAGCCGGTGGCCCCGATCAGCAGGCCGTGCGGGCCCATGCCGTCCTGCACGGACTCCTTGAGGTCCAGCTCGACCGGGGTGCCGTCCGGGGTGATACCGATCGGCACCCGCAGCCGGGACCGGTTCGGCCGCGGCCCCCACGCCAGCAACGGGTCGAACTCGAACGGGTCGCCGAGGTCGAGCAGCTCGGCCAGGCCGAGGTCGGCGGTCAGCGGCGCCTCGCCGCGGCCGGCCGGGGACAGCCGCAGCGGGGCCAGCTGCCGGGCCAGCGCCTCGGCCGCGCCCAGCTCGACCCCGTCGGCCCGCCCCAGCTCGTGCTCGCCGTCCAGGGTGCGGCTGCCCAGCCGGCCGCCCGGGCCGATGTCCAGCACGATGCTGGACTGGTCGAGGACCCGCGGCGGGTTGGACAGGTCGATCAGCGTGATGCCCTCGACGCCGCCCCCGGTCATCAGGTGGTCGGAGCCGGCCGGGTCGCCGCCGTCGAGGACGACCAGCAGGTGCGGGCCGGCCATCCCGGGGGACGCGTCGTTCGGGTCGAACCGCGGGCGGTTGGCCAGCAGCGAGTCGAACAGCGCCTCCAGCGCGGCGACGGTCGGGGTGACCATCCGCAGGTTGCCCAGCCGGTCCTGGCGGCCGGGGTGCAGCGAGTGCGGCAGCCACTTCAGCCACTCCCACTCGGCCCGGTGCTCGGGCGCCACGCAGGCGGCGATCAGCAGGTCGTCCGGGGCGTGGAAGGTCGCCGCCTGGGCCACCAGGGCCCGGGTCATGGCCCGGGCCCGGGCCGGCTCGCCGGTCAGGTACACCCGGCCGAAGCCGTTCAGCGCCATCGCGATCGGCAGGTCCGGCACCAGCGCGTACGTCTTGATGAAGCGGCGCAGCGAGGCCGCGCACAGCGGCTCCAGCTTCTCCACGTCGTCGGTCTGCGGCGGCACCAGCGTGGTGGCCAGATCCTGCGCGCCGAGGCCGAGCCGGACCACGCCGAAGTCCAGGTCGCGGCGGCGCCGCTCCCAGAGCCGGTGGCTGGCCGCGGCGGCCCACAGCGTGTCCGGGTCGGGGTGCCGGTAGAGCAGCGTCTCCCGCTGCCGCTCGGCCACGCCGCGGGCCCGCTGCCGCTGTACCGACAGGTGCCGCAGGTAGGAGCGGCGGTTGTTGGACATCTCCTGCTTGCTCGGCTGGCCGGAGTTGTTGAACGTGCCCATCGCCAGCATTCCCACCCCGGACAGGCCGAACATGCCGCCGGCGATGTAGCTCAGCGGCCCGCCGCGGCCGCCGGCGTACATCAGCGCCATCCCGGCGGAGCCGCCGAGCATCGGCAGCATCATCAGGGTCTGACCCATCCGCCGGCCGCCCGGCGGCGGGATGTGCGGCGGCGACTGCAACACCAGCTCGCCGGTAGGCAGTTCCGGGCCCGGTCGGCGGACAGGCCTCTTCACGATGATGGTGCCCACGCCGGATCCCTTCCGAGGCGTCTCTCGCGAGCCACGACGAAGGGTCATCCGAACTGGGAGGGCCCACCCCCGGTCCGTACGACCGCTGGGCGCCCGGCCATGCCGGCCGGATCGCCCGCCTGCACCGTACCAACCTCCGGCCGGACGGGCCGCCGGCCGGCGCCCCGGATGCCGCGTCCGGGCCGGCCCGCCGCCGCCGGGTCCCGTAGTGAACCAGCAGGGACCGCGGCCGCAGCCGATCGCCGGCCCGCTGGCCAGCGGGTTCGGTGCCGCGGCCGGGTCGGTGCCCCGCCCGCCGGGTGCCAGCGGTGCGGATCATCGTTGGGGACGGCGAGCGGAGGCCGTGGGTCGCCGTCGCCACCGAGGCGGAGCTGGGCCGGCGGTGACGGAGGTCCCGCCGGACCCGCTTCCACGTTCAGCGGCCGCCCGGGCCAAGGCCCAGGCCCGGGCGCCGCTGGGCTGTCCCCCCGACCCCAACCCGACCCAACGCCGACCGCCCCGACCCAACCCCGGCAACCCCCACTCAACCCCGACCACCCAACCCAACCCCAACAACCCAACCCAGCCCAACAACCCGACCCGACCCAACAACCCAACCCAGCCCCGGCCGGCTCCAGGAGGAAACCGCGGTGACGACGGCTCGGTCCGCCGAGGGAACGTCCGCCCGTGTCGGCGTGGTCAAGTCCGCCGACCGGACCGTCGAGCTGCTCGAACTGCTCGCCGACGGCCGGCGGCTCAGCCTCACCGAGCTGCACCGGGCGCTGCGCTACCCGAAGTCCAGCCTGTTCATGCTGCTGCAGACGCTGGTCGCCCGCGGCTGGGTGGAGGCCGACCCGGACCGCACCGCCTACAGCCTCGGCGTGCGGGCGCTGCAGGCCGGCGCCTCCTACCTCGACCATGACCCGGTGGTCCGCTCTGTGGTCCGGTCGCTGGAACGGCTCCGGGACGAGTTCGACGCGACCTTCTACCTGGCCCGGCTGGACGGCCCGGACCTCGTGCACCTGGCCAACCTGCCGGCCCGGCACCACCCGGCCAGCGTGCCCAGGATCGGCCGGCGGGTGCCGGCGTACGGCACCGCGGCCGGCAAGATCCTGCTCGCGCACCGCACCTGGAGCGAGGTCGACGCGCTGCTGCCGGCACCGCTGCCGGCGCTCACCTCGCGCACCGTGGCCGGCCGCGCGGCGCTGCGCGCCCAGCTGGACCGGTTCCGGGTCAGCCGGTTCGCGCTCGAGCGCGAGGAGGCCGTCCCCGGGGTGGCCAGCATCGCCGTCACCTTCCCGGGCCGCAGCCCGGCGGTGGACGCGGTCGGCTGCTCGGTCCAGCTGCCCAGGCTCACCGAGCCGTACGCGACCCGGCTGGTCGAAGCGCTGCAAGCCAGCGCCAACCGGGTCGCCGAGTTGCCGCCGCGCACCGGATACCCGCCAGCCTGACAGTGCTGGCCTGACGGTGTCGGCCTGACGGTGCTGGCCTGACGGTGCTGGCCTGACGGTGTCGGCCTGACCAGTGCTGGCCTGACCAGTGCTGGCTTGCCCAGCGTCGGTTGGGTCAGCGTCGCGTTGGGCCAGTATCGGGCGGGGCAGTGTCGGGGGCGGGTCAGCGCCGTCGGGGCGCCGGCTCCGGTCTGGGATCGGGCGCCTCGGCCCGGTGCTTCACCGCTGGCCCCTCGACCGGCGCGGGACCTCAGAATCGTCGGCCGGGCGCATCGCCCACCAAGATCGGGTCGGAAAGGGCGCATTGCCCAGCGGGATTGAATTTGAAACCGGTGATATTCACGACTCTCGAGAGTCGCTTTCCGGCGCCGATATTGTCGGTCGACCAGTCCTCGATTTGAATAGCCGGCCGGCCCGCCGGAAAAATGCGGCGCGTCGCAAAATGCGTGCCGCCGCTGATGTCCGCGAGGCTATACATTGCATCGTCGAACGGGTATGTTCGTGTTGTTTCCCCCTCGGTGATTCCCCCGGTCGCAGCGATTTGTCGCAGCGCCGGGCAGCGGGCGAGGAATTTTCCGCGGACACATTTGGAAAGCAGGTCGACTCGACCTGCCCGGTGTCTGTGTTGTTCTTTTCCGTCGGCGTGCCACGCCGTACGGCCCTGCCTTGTTCGCCAAGAACGGAAGGCATCATGCAGCACCTCCGTACCGTCACCCGAGGTCTGATCGGAACCATCGTCGTGGTCGGGGGCCTGGCCGCCCTCGCGCCTTCGGCACAGGCCGACAGCCTCCCTGTGGCGTGCAGCGAGACCGCCCTCGTCGCGGCGGTCAACCTTGCCAACTCGACCGCGGCCGCGGACACCCTCGTCCTCGCGGCCGGCTGTACGTACCGGATGACCGCCAGCCACGGCAACGCCGCCCATGGCCAGGACGCGCTGCCCCTCATCACCACGTCGATCGAGCTGATCGGCCCGGCGACCATCACCCGCGCCTCGCTGCTGCCGTTCCGGATCGCCGAGGTCAGCCCGACCGGAGCCCTCACGCTCACCACGTCGGTCGCGCTCACCAACGGCAGCGCGGTCGGTAGCGGTGGCGCCATCCTGAACTTCGGCGCGGTCACCCTCACCGGCAGCAGCCTCGCCGGCAACACCGCCACCCTCAACGGCGGCGGCCTGGCCAACGCGGATACCGCCGCCGGCACCGCGCCGGCCGCGACGTTCACCAGCAGCCTCGTCAGCGGCAACACCGCGCTGCGTCGGGGTGGCGGCATCTACAACGGCCTGCGGGGCACGCTGACGACCACCGGCGTGCCGCTCAACGGCAACACCGCCCGGCGGGGTGGCGGCATCGCGGCGGTCGACTCCACCGCGACCACCCTCACCAGCAGCCCGGTGAGCTCCAACCTGGCACTGGTGACCGCCGGCGGCGTCTACCGGCTCAACGGCACGATGACCACCACGAGTTCACCGATCAGCGCGAACACCGCGAACAATTGCGTCGGCAGTGCCCCGGCGGTCCCGAGCTGCACCGGCTGACCAGATCGACGGTAGCGGCCCGCTGCCGACCAGAACGCGACGACCCCGGTCCCCGGGAATGGGGGAGGACCGGGGCCGTCGCCCATTCCGGCGCGGATCGGCGGGGCGGTCGGGTCGGCCCGGGCGACGGCGCTGACCGGTTCCGATCGGTGGCCAAACCTGTGAAATTCACGAATTCGTCGGCTGGTCTATTTCCATCTGAAGTGGACGAAGATGCGGCCGAAGTTGTGCGCGTCTTTTTCCACCCGGTGGTAGCGCGCCTTGATCTCCGGCTGATCCAGGAAACGCAGTACGCGCTTCTTCAACGCCCCCGATCCCTTGCCGGGGATGATCTCCACCAGGGGTGCCCGCTTGGCCACCGCTTCATCGATCACAGCCCGCAGCGCCCGGTCGATCTCGGCGCCGCGGTTGTGGATGTCGTGCAGATCCAGCTTGAGCTTCACCCGACCATCTTCCGGCACCCGCGCGGCTGGCTCCAGCATGATGGGCCCGGCCGCGGGCCGGGCCGGAGACGCTTCGCCGGGCGGGTGTCCGTCTGGGCGGACGATCATGCAAAGGAGGCGTACCCACTCCCTGCCATTTTCAACTTATAGCGCACCGGGGGGCTTGCGGCAAGGCCCGGGTTGTGCCGCAGAATCGCCGATCGTGGCCAGGACCTGCGGAAATGGGAGTCGCGAAGTGCGTGTGTTGTTGTCGACGTACGACTCGCGCGGGGGTGTCGAACCGCTGGTGGCACTCGCGGTGCGGTTGCGGGCACTCGGCGCGGACGTGCTGGTGTGCGCGCCGCCGGACTGCGCGGAGCGGCTGGCCGAGGTCGGCGTGCCGCTGCTGCCGGTCGGCCTGCCGGTGCGCGCGCTGGTGCACGGGGCGGCGCCGCCGTCGGTGGCGGACGTGCCCCGGCGCGCGGCGGAGGTGATCGCCGCGCAGTTCGACCAGCTCGCCGCGGCGGCCGAGGGATGTGCCGCGATCGTGGCGAGCGGCCTGGTGCCGGCCGTGACCGGCGCCCGGTCGGTGGCCGAGAAACTGGGCGTCCACTTCGTACCGGTGAGCTACTGCCCGCTCTACCTGCCGTCGCCGCACCACCGGCCGCAGCCGCTGCCGGGCCGGCCGATCCCGCCGGACGTGACCGACCGTCAGGTGCTGAACGACCTGGACGTCCAGAACTACAACACGCTGTTCGGCGGGCCGCTCAACGCCCACCGGGCCGCGGTCGGCCTGCCACCGGTGGACAACGTCCGCGACTTCTTCGTCACCGACCACCCGTGGCTGGCGGCGGACCCGACCCTGGCGCCGTGGCAGCAGCCGGCGGACCTCGACGTCGTGCAGACCGGGGCGTGGATCCTGCCGGACGAACGCCCACTGGCGGCCGAACTGGAGGCGTTCCTGGCCGCCGGCACAGCACCGGTGTACGTGGGCTTCGGCAGCATGCGCGCCCCGGCGGACGTCGCCCGGGTGGCCATCGAGGCGATCCGCGCGCAGGGCCGCCGGGTGGTCCTCGGGCACGGCTGGGCCGACCTGGCCCTGATCGACGAGAAGGACGACTGCTTCGTCGTCGGCGAGGTCAACCAGCAGGCCCTGTTCGGCCGGGTGGCCGCGGTCGTCCACCACGGCGGCGCGGGCACGACGACGACGGCCACCCGGGCCGGCGCGCCACAGGTGGTGGTACCGCAGATGGGGGACCAGCCATACTGGGCCGGCCGGGTGGCCGACCTGGGCATCGGCACCGCACACGACGGCCCGACTCCGACCACCGAGTCCCTGTCTGCCGCGCTCACGGCCACCATGACCCCCGAGACCCGGGCCCGAGCGACCGCGGTGGCCGGCACGATCCGCACCGACGGGGCGACCGTGGCCGCGGAACTGCTGCTCGACGCGGTCCGGAGCTGATCGGAGTGAACTCCCTGACCAGCAGCGCGTTCGAGCTACCCGACCATCTCACCGCCAAGGCCGACCCGGCGCTGATCGCCGGCGACGAGCGGCACTTCGCGGCCATCGCGGAGAGCCTCGAGCAGTCGATCGCCGACCTGTCCGACCGCCTCGACGCCGAGCGCCGGGCGCCCGGCGGCATCGGCCAGGAGGCGATGGACCGGGACATGGAGATCCACCGGTTGACCGCTCGGCTGCGCACCCTGCGGCGCTTCGGCCTGGATCTGTGCCTCGGGCACATCGTCAGCGCGGACGACCCCGAACCCGTGTACATCGGGCGACTCGGCCTCACCGACAGCACGGGGCGCCGGCTGCTGCTCGACTGGCGCTCGCCCGCGGCCGAGCCGTTCTTCGGAGCGACCCACGCCAACCCGATGGGTCTCGCCAGCCGCCGCAGGTATCGCTGGACCCGCGGCCGGATCAGCGACTACTGGGACGAGGTGTTCACCTCGGACGGGTTCGAGGGGCACGCCGCGCTCGACGACCAGTCCGCCTTCATCGCCAGCCTGGGCAGCAACCGGTCGGCCCGGATGCGAGACGTGCTCGGCACCATCCAGGCCGACCAGGACGCCATCATCCGGGCCGGATCCGGCGGCGCTCTCGTGGTCGACGGCGGTCCGGGTACCGGGAAGACCGTCGTCGCCCTGCACCGCTCCGCCTACCTCCTCTATTCGGATCCCCGGCTCGGTCACCACCGGGGCGGCGTGCTGTTCGTCGGCCCGCACCAGCCCTACCTGGCCTATGTCGCCGACGTCCTGCCCAGCCTCGGCGAGGAGGGCGTGCAGACCTGCACGCTGCGCGACCTCGTCGCCGAGGGAGCCGCCGCATCGGTCGAGACCGACCCGAACGTGGCCCGGCTGAAGTCGTCCGCGAACCTGGTGACGGCCATCGAGGCGGCCGTCAGGTTCTACGAGGAGCCGCCCACCAAGCCGATGACGGTCACCACCCCCTGGTCCAACATCCTGCTGAGCGCCGGCGACTGGGCCGAGGCGTTCGAAGCGGCCGAACCCGGTACCCCGCACAACCAGGGCCGCGACCAGGCCTGGGAGGAGCTGCTCACGATCCTGGTGGACAAGCACGATGGCGACGTCTCGGCCGACCTGCTCCGCAAGTCGCTGCTGCAGAACAACGAGCTGCGCACGACCTTCAACCGCGCCTGGCCGCTGCTCGAAGCGGTCGACCTCGTCGCGGACCTGTGGTCGGTACCGGCCTACCTGCGCAGGTGCGCCCCCTGGCTGCGCCCCGACGACGTTCAGTTGCTGCAGCGCGCGGACGCCCAGGCCTGGACGGTGTCCGACCTGCCGCCCCTGGACGCGGCCCGGCAGCGGCTCGGCGACCCGGAGGCGGCCCGGCGCCAGCGCCGGCACAACGCCGCTATCGCCGCCGACCGCGAGCAGATGGCCACGGTCCTGGATGACTACAGCGCGGCCGCGGACGACGAGTACGGCGTGGGCCTGGTGACGATGCTGCGCGGCGAGGACTTCAAGGACGCCCTGGTCGACCAGACCGCACTGGCCAGCACCGACCCGGACCTGCTCGCCGGCCCGTTCGCGCACATCGTGGTGGACGAGGCGCAGGAACTGACCGACGCGGAATGGCAGATGCTGCTGCTGCGCTGCCCGTCCCGGAGCTTCACCATCGTCGGCGACCGGGCCCAGGCCAGGCACGGGTTCACCGAGTCGTGGCGGGAACGGCTGGAGCGGATCGGCCTGCACCAGATCAGCCAGGCCAGCCTGAGCATCAACTACCGGACGCCGGAAGAGGTCATGGCCGAAGCCGAGCCGGTCATCCGGGCCGTGCTCCCGGACGCCAACGTGCCGACCTCCATCCGCGGCAGCGGCCTTCCCGTTGTGCACGGATCCACGTCGGAGCTGGGCTCCATCATCGACACCTGGCTAGCCGCGCACGCCGAGGGGATCGCCTGCGTCATCGGCACCCGGGACGTCGGAGCGGGAACGTTCCAGCCGACGCCCCGGGTCCGGTCGCTGACCCCGGAGCTGTCGAAGGGGCTCGAGTTCGACCTGGTCGTCCTCATCGACCCGGAGGCCTTCGGCACCGGCATCGAAGGAACGGTCGACCGCTACGTCGCGATGACCCGAGCGACCCAGCAACTCGTCATCCTCACCAGCCCCTGATCCACACCAGGAGGGAACCCAAGAGCCAACCCTTGATACGGCCCGCACCACGCAGCCAGTCGTTGGTAGGGCCCGCACTACCTCGCCGGTATCCGGTGCGCTACCTGGCATCCGGCGGTTGGTGCCATGGTCCGCGCCGGCCGCGGTTCATACGGTCTTGTCGAGGTGCCGGGGGAGTGCTCCGGCCGTGACGGATCGGGTGAGGAGAGCGGTATGCGCGGGCGAAGACTGGCGGTGGCCGTGGCGTTCGGCACGGCGGCGGCCCTGGGTGGGGCGCTGGCCATCGGGCCGGTGTCGGTGGGTGCGGTGGGCACCGGCCACGCCCCGATCGGCGGGCTGGGCCGGTTCGCACACCAGACGATCCGGTGGAACGACTGCTCGGCGCTGGCGGACAGCGAGGTGCGGGCCAGCCTGCGGGCGGCCGGGGCCCAGTGCGGCGAGCTGGCGGTACCGCTCGACTACGCCCACCCGGACGGCGCGAGCATCACCGTGGCCCTGTCGCGGGTGAAGGCGAGCGACCCGGCACACCGCCGCGGCGTGCTCATGCTCAACCCGGGCGGCCCCGGCGATCCGGCCATGGGCCTGGCCGCCGGGGTGGCGGACGGCCTGCCCGAAATCGCCGCCCGCTACGACCTGATCGGCATGGATCCCCGCTTCGTCGGCGCGAGCACCCCGCTGACCTGCCGGTGGCCCACCGGGTTCGCGCTGCGCTCGGCCGGCCCGGACCGGCGTACGTTCGGCCAGAGCGTGTCGTTCGCGCGGGAGTTGGCGGCCGGCTGCGTACGCGGCAACGAGAACCTGCTGCCGTACGCGTCCACCCGCAACACCGCCCGGGACATGGACCTGGTCCGGGCCGCCCTCGGCGAGCCGAAGCTGTCCTACCTCGGCTGGTCGTACGGGACGTACCTGGGCGCGGTCTACACCCAGCTGTTCGGCCAGCGGGTCGACCGGTTCGTGCTGGACAGCGCGGTCGACCCGGATGTCTACGCCGCCGGGATCTTTCCATCGATGGGGCCGGCGACCGAGGCGGCGCTGCGGAACTGGGCCGGCTGGGCCGCGGCCCGCGACGCGACCTATCACCTCGGCGCGAGTGCCGACGCGGTGCTGTCCACTGTGGACGGCATCGGCCGGGCCGCGCAGCGCGCCCCGCTGCGGGTCGGGCAGTTCCGGGTCGACACCCACGTGCTGCCGGTGCTGCTGTTCATCCCGATCCGGATCGACGGTGACGAGTCCTACGCGGGTATCGCCGAGGACGTGGCGGCGCTCAAGGCCGCGGCGGGTGGCGCCACGGTGAGCCCCACCGCGGGACTCGCGGCGAACCTCGCCGCCGTGTACGGCGGGTCGAGCGCCACCGCCGGGCGTGGCGTCAGCAGCGTGATCTTCTGCGCGGACGCGCCGGCGTCGCACGACCCGGAGGTCTACTACCGCGACATCCAGGCGCGCCGGGCCGACGAGCCCCGGTTCGGCCCGCTGACCCGCAACATCACCCCGTGCGCGTTCTGGCCGACCAGCCCGGTCGAGCCGCCGACCCGCGTCCACAACGGCGTCCCGGCGCTCATCGTCGGTTCCACCGGCGACCCGCGCGCGACGTACCCCGGGCAGCTGGCCCTGCACCGCGACATGACCGGCTCCCGGTTGGTCACGCTGGCGGGCGCCTTCCTGCACCTGGTGTACGGGATCGAGGACAACAGCTGCATCACCGACACGGTGAACCGCTACCTGCTCGACGGCGTGCTGCCCGCGGCCGACGTCACCTGCCACCGTGCCCCGACCAGCGCCGCACCCGCGGGCCGGGCACCCGCGGGCGGCGCACCCGCGGGCGGGGCACCGGCGGGCGGGGTCGCCGGAGGCTGACCGATCGTCAGGCCCGCAGGTAGGTGAGGACGGCCAGCACCCGACGGTGGCCGTCCTCACCGCTGGCCAGGTCGAGCTTCGCGAAGATGTTGCCGACGTGCTTGCCGACCGCGGCGTCGCTGACGGTGAGGGCCCGGGCGATCGCCGCGTTGGAGCGGCCCTCCGCCATCAGCCCCAGCACCTCCCGCTCGCGCGGGGTCAGCCGGTCCAACGGGTCGCTGGCCCGCTGCCTGGCCAGCAACTGCCGGACCACGTCCGGGTCGATGACGGTCTCGCCGGCGGCCACCCGGGTCACCACGCCGGCGAACTCGGCGATGTCCCCGACCCGGTCCTTGAGCAGGTACCCGACCCCGGCCCGGCCGGCCGGGCCGAGCAGCTCGGCGGCGTACGCGGTGGCCCGGTACTGCGACAGCACCAGCACCGCCAGGTCCGGGTGGTCCGCCCGCAGCGTCACCGCCGCGCGCAGCCCCTCGTCGGTGTGGCCCGGCGGCATCCGCACGTCGGTGATGACCAGGTCGCAGGGGTGGGTACGGGCGGCGTCGAGCAGGGATTCGGCGTCGTCGACCGCGGCCACCACGGTGTGGCCGAAGCGCTCCAGCAGGCTGACCAGGCCGGCGCGGAGCAGCACCGCGTCGTCGGCGAGCACTATGCGTAGCGGCA
>Ga0307500_10000496_pt1 | contig 12899 bp, 10 predicted proteins | sample 14_S_MG_FD_201362 | JGI IMG/M metagenome (GOLD analysis project Ga0307500, IMG submission 201362) | Soil microbial communities from Populus trichocarpa stands in riparian zone in the Pacific Northwest, United States - 14_S | ecosystem: Environmental > Terrestrial > Soil > Riparian zone > Trees... | reverse complement strand
GGTCGGCGCCCGCGAACTGCTCAGGCACGGGCCGTTCCTGTTCTTCCTGTTGTCGCGCAGCCTGTCGCGCTTTGCGAGCCAGATCGCGGCGGTGGCGATCGGCTGGCAGATCTACGACCTCACCGGCAGCGCCTTTCAGCTCGGCATGGTCGGGCTGGTGCAATTCCTGCCTACGGCACTGCTGGTTTTCGTCGCCGGCCACGCCGCTGACCGGTTCGAGCGCAAGCGCGTGGTGCAGCTTTGCCAGCTCGCGGAAGCGGCGACGGCGCTGTTTCTGGCTATCAGCACCTTTGCCGGCTGGCTCACCGTGCCGCAGATCTTCATAGCCACCTTCGTGATCGGCATCGCCGGCGCCTTCGAGAGCCCCGCCACCGCCGCGCTGTTGCCGCTGATCGTGCCCAAAGGCTCGGTGCAGCGCGCGACCGCGATCTCTTCCGGCGCAGCCCAGGTCGCGACCATCACCGGCCCCGCGCTCGGCGGGCTGGCCTATGTGTTCGCGCCGAGCCTGCCTTACTTCGTCATCGTCGCGTTCTGGCTCGTCGGTGCGGTTCTCACCGGCTTCATCCACGCTGAGAGGCAGGAGCCTGCGAAGGCGGATTCGCTCGCGGACGACGTGTTTGCCGGCGTCCGCTTCATCCGCAACAACCCCGCGATCCTCGGCACCATCTCGCTCGACTTGTTTGCCGTGCTGTTCGGCGGCGTCGTGGCACTGCTGCCGATCTATGCGCGCGACATTCTGGAAGCCGGGCCGCTCGGCCTCGGCATTCTGCGCGCGGCGCCCGCGGTCGGCGCGCTCCTGATGACCATCGTGCTGGCCCGTCACAGCATCAACCGGCATGTCGGGTTGCGGATGTTTCAGGCCGTGATCGTGTTCGGCGCGGCCACCGTGGTGTTCGCGCTGTCGCAGTGGATGTGGCTGTCGGTGCTGGCGCTGGCGGTGCTGGGCGCGGCCGATACGATCAGCGTGGTGATACGTTTTTCGCTGGTTCAGCTCTCAACGCCCGACGAGATGCGCGGCCGGGTCGGCGCGGTCAATTTCCTGTTCATCAATGCCAGTAACCAGCTCGGCCAGTTCGAAAGCGGCGTCACCGCGGCGCTGCTGGGCACGGTGCCGGCCGCCGTGCTCGGCGGCGTCGGCACCGTGGCGATCGCGCTGTTATGGATGAGACTGTTTCCGTCGCTGCGGAAGGTGGAACGGCTGGAGTAGGGGGCGTGGCCCGGCTACCTCAGCACGTCGTCCCTGCGAACGCAGGGACCCATACCGCGTGATCTCTCGTGTGAACACGAACGGTAGACACCTCGTAACCCAATCACCGCCGCGGCGTATGGGTCCCCGCGTTCGCGGGGACGACGGGCGTGGGGTGGTCGATCAGCCCCTTCCAACGAACGGCATCTTGCTCGCCATCACGGTCATGAACAGCACGTTGGCATCCAGCGGCAGGCCGGCCATGTAAGCCACTGCATCGCCGACGGCCTTCGCGTCCATGCGCGGCTCGTGCTTCATCGTGCCGTCGGGCTGCATCACGCCAGGGCCGGCGACCATGCGGTCCGTCATGGGCGTGGCGGCGTTGCCGATGTCGACCTGACCGACCGCGATATCGTACTTGCGGCCGTCGAGGTTGGAGGCCTTGGTGAGACCCGTGATCGCATGCTTGGTCGAGGTATAGGCCGCGGAATACGGGCGCGGTGCGTGCGCCGAGATCGAGCCGTTGTTGATGATGCGGCCGCCGCGCGGGGTCTGGTCCTTCATGATGCGGAAGGCGTGCTGGGTGCACAAAAATGGCCCGGTGAGGTTGGTATTCACCACCGCCTGCCACTGTTCGAGGCCGAGGTCCTCGAAATTCACCGGCGGCGCGCCCATGCCGGCATTATTGAAGAGAACGTCGAGCCGGCCATAGGTGTCCATCGTCTTGGCAAACAGCGCGGCGATCGAGCCGGGGTCGGTCATGTCGGCGGAAACGCACAGGCTCTTGCCGACATTGTCGCCGAGCTTCTTGGTTTCTTCCAGCATCTCGATGCGGCGTCCGGCGAGCACCACCGTGAAGCCGGCATTCATCAGCGCCAGCGATGCGGCGCGTCCGACGCCGGTGCCGGCACCGGTCACGATTGCGATCTTGTTGGTTGCGTCGGCCATTGTTTCCTCGCCTTCAGTTTTTTGCTTCTGTTTCGGATTTGTAGGGTGGTCTTGGAATATTCTGGTGCGCTGCGCGGAGCGCCGCCGACCAGCGTGAGCGCAGGTCATGGAAATAGGGCTCGCCGGCCTCGATACGGTGGTTGAGGTCGGCCTCGCAGGCATCCGCCCGCACCACCAGCACGTCGATCGGCAGGCCGACGCCGAGGTTGGAGCGCATCGTCGAATCCATCGAGATCAGGCCGGTCTTCAGCGCCTCATACAGTTCGACGTCGTAATGCATCGCGCGGTCGAGCACCGGCTTGCCGTATTTGTGCTCGCCGATCTGCAGGTACGGCGTGTCGGTGGTACATTCGATGAAATTGCCGGCGGTGTAGACCATGAACAGCCGCATCCGCGAGCCCTTGATCTGTCCGCCGAACAGGAAGGACACGTCGAAGGAGACGTCTTCGGATCGCAACGCCGGGCCTTCGGTGGCATGGACCAGGCGGATCGCCCGCCCGATGCGCTGCGCTGCCTGGAACATGGTCGGCGCGTTCATCAGCGTCTCGACATCGCCGGTGTCGGGGTCTTCGATCCCCTCGGTCAAGGTCGACAGCACCGACTGGCTGATCGCCAGATTGCCGGCGCTGGCGATCGCCATGATGCGCTCGCCGGGCTTTGAGAAGATATGGAGCTTGCGGAAGGTCGAGACGTTGTCGAGGCCGGCATTGGTGCGGGTATCCGCGATCATGACGAGCCCGTCCCGCACCAGAATTCCGCAACAATAGGTCATTCCATGTCCCCGAACCGTCTCAATTCCGGCGGGCAACTAGTAGCCAATTTCAGGGTGTCATCCAACCCCCCATTCCCCGGGGCAAGTCATGCTCCCAATGGCCAAAGAAGGGCCAACCGCCAGGGGCGGGGACAAGCATCAAGCTTGATGGGCGGATCGGCGCGGCACCGGTCGGGCGGATGCACCCGATGCGATCGCCTGCGTCCGGGACGCGTCATTGCGGCCCAACCGGGGCCGGATGGTCACGATTCCGGTGTTCGTCCTGCCGGCGCATCCACGAGAAATGCGTCGTCGACCGGTACGCCAAGTGCGGTGACGAGCCGGTTGGTCTCGGCAGCCATGCCGACGATGGCAATCATTTCGCGGTATTCCGCCTCGGTCATGCCCTTGGCGCGTGCGGCGGCGGTGTGTGAATGAATACAATAGTTGCAGCCATGGGCGACTGAAACGGCCACGTAGAGCATTTCCTTGATCTTGGGTTCCAGCGCGCCCGGCGCCATCACCTCCTTGATGCTCTCCCATGTCCGGCGAAGCGCTTTGGGATCATGGGCCAGCGCGCGCCAGAAGTTATTGACGAAATCCGACTGCCGCGTCTTGCGGATGTCGTCGAAGACGGTGCGCGCCTCGCTTGAAAGTTCATGATCGGAAAGCAGCTTCACCGTCGCCATGGCATGTCTCGCGGATTTGTTGCGATGCGCCTATTATAGCACGGGATGGTGCCGGGCTGCTCCGATATGCGTGGTTATTCCGAACGTCGGGCAGCTTCGTCAGGCGTCATTAGCCGAACGTTGCAGGGCCAGCTTGCCCACGCCGGTATACTGCCTTTGCTGCGCGATAGCGTGCTGGGCCGCGACGTGAAGGTCGCGCAAGCGTCGTTGCAGCGGAGAAGTCTCATAGAGGGCGCTGCTTCCTCCAAGCGTAAAACACCCGTCGGCCACGCCAACGCAGGTGGTTACGATCCAGACCGCGGATTGCATACCGTCGATCAGAAGGCCATCGCCCTTCAGCGTTCCGGCCAATGCGTGATCCCAATGACCGGCGGTTTGCGCTTTGTGGAAGGCCTGAGCCGCCCTGGCGCCGGCGGAAATCCGGCCGAGCTCGAACTGGAACGTCTCGGATTCCCGCATCGGCGTGGGCGCATACAGCTGCTGCCTTCCGGTATTGGCGAGGGCGACCAGTTCATCGATCGTGCCCGCGGCCATGCCCACCGAGAACGCGCCGTGGAACAGCGGCAGAAAGTGCCGGAATGCCTGATAGAGCGGACCCGGTACACAGGCCGCGCCGTCCTCGAGATCGAAGATGTTGGCCTCCGGCACCAGCGCATCCCGCTGCGCTATGTGGTGACTGCCGGTTCCTTTCAGCCCGGCCGCATACCAGGTGTCCTCGATTTCCAAGTCGGAAGCCGGCAGCACAAAGCCACGGGTCATCGGCTTCCCGTGCGCATCGATGACAGGTTCGCCGTCTTTGATAACCTTGCAGATTGCGCCCATCCAATTTGCGTGCATGCAGCCGCTGGCGAACGGCCATCGGCCGTTGATCCGAAAGCCATCGGCCACAGGCTCTGCCGTTCCAGCCGGCTGAGAGGAGCCGCAGATGGCCACGTCGGGTCCATCCTGATAGATGCGATCGTAGGTCTCGCGTGGTAACAGGGTTGCGAAAAGACTGCTGGCGCACGCGACCATTGCGGTCCAGCCGATCGAGCCGTCAAGCCGGGCAAGAGCAGTGATGACCTCGAGCCCCTCCGGCAAAGGCAACTCCAGCCCGCCGTGACTCCTTGGCACGAAAATACGAAACATGCCGATCGATCTCAGCCGATCCACCAGGTCGAGCGGAACGCGGCGGACCGCCTCGATCTCGGCCGCACGCGCGGTGATCTCTGAAGCCAGTTCCTGGATGCTGGCAAGCAAATTCTCGTTGGTGTTGCGCGTTGTGATTGAGCGGGGGTGAAGAAGTGGGCTTTGAAGGCGCATGTTTCGGACCTCTCTTGGAAAAATCGACGCAAGAGAGGTTGCGGAGGCGGCGCTACGGGATGGTTTCAGCGCGGCGATGCTCGACTACACCTGTAACGAGGCTGTCGTGATTACCACAAGGTGATGGCGTACAGCGCGGCTCGCGCGTGCATCCGGCTGCGAATAGTGATCCTGCCTCAATGAGGCGGTGTGGCCGGCGGGCCCTATGTCCGCGCCAGAATAACATGCGCCTGAATCTTGGCCGCTACCTCGCCGCTTCCATGCTTGCGCGCGATGGCAGAAGCGGCGTGTTCGGTGGCGGCTTCGAGTTTGTCGGCGCCCCGGGCCTCGATCTCGTTGCGCAGTGGCGTGCCCTGGCAATAGGCGACCGCCACCTGACGGGGCGAGGGCGCGCGGCTTTCTTCCGCCCTGGTTTCGATCGTGACGTTGGAAAAGCCTGCCTTCGCCAGATCGCTCCGGATCAGCGCGGTATCGTGATAGCCGTGCGGCGTGCGCGCCATGAAGCGCGGAGGATCGTCCGGGAAAAATTCCGCGAGCGCGTTGGTCACATCGTCGGCGAACACGTTTTCCTCGATGCGGTCCCATGCGTTGAACAGGAAACATCCACCCGGCTTGAGCACGCGCCGGGCCTCACGGTAGGCGGAAGGGCGGTCAGGGAAGAACATGACGCCGAACTGGCAGCAAACCAGATCGAAGGCGGCATCTTCGAATGGCAGCGACTGGGCATCGGCCTTGCGCCAGGCGATGCGGCTATCCTGTTTTTGCCGCGTGGCGGCATAATCGAGCATCGGCTGGTTGAGGTCGGTCACGATATAGCGGGCATCGGGGGAAAGTCCCGGCGCCAGTGCGCGCGTCACCACGCCGCTACCGGACGCCGTTTCCAGCACGGCTTTGGGCGAAAGTGCGGCAGCCCTCCGAGCAATGTCGCGGGCGTAGCTCTCGAAGATCAGGGGAACCATATAGCGGTCGTAGTTTTCCGGGATCGAGCCGGCAAAAACCTTGTCGCCTGCTGACATGGCCTGTCCTCTGCGCTACCGTTGGTCTCATCGCAGTTCTACGGTTCTACAGAAAAAGAAAAGACATTGGGAGGCTGAATGCGCACCTGCAATTTGCCGGGCAAGTTACACGCCGCGCTCATGATGCTGTTTTGCATCGCACTGGTTGCTGCGAGCCCCGCCGCCGCGCAGAAAAAGGGCGGCACGCTCAGGCTCTATCACAACGACAATCCGCCCTCGACCTCGCTGCTTGAAGAATCGACCATCGCCTCGGTCATGCCTTTTGCGGCTGTCTTCAACAATCTCGTGACGTTCGATCCAGCCAAGGTTCACGAAAGCATTGAGACCGTCATTCCCGATCTCGCCGAAAGCTGGGCGTGGGACCAAACCAACACCAAGCTAACGTTCAAGCTGCGACAGGGCGTCAAATGGCACGACGGTCAGCCATTCACCGCGAAAGACGTGCAATGCACCTGGCGGATGCTGATCGGCAAGGCCGAGACACAGGATTTCAAGCGCAATCCGCGCAAGGTCTGGTACACCAAGCTGCAGGACGTCAGCGTCAATGGCGACTACGAGGCAACCTTTGAACTGAGTGAGCCGCAGCCGAGCCTGCCCGTGCTGCTCGCCAGCGCCTTCTCGGCGGTCTATCCCTGTCACGTGCCGCAGCAGGTGATGCGCACCAAGCCGGTGGGCACTGGTCCCTTCAAATTCGTCGAGTTCAAGCGCGGCGATTCGATCCGCCTCGTGCGCAATCCCGATTATTTCAAGAAGGACCGGCCCTATCTCGACGAGATCACGGTGCGCACCATCGACAGCCGCGCCACGCGCATGCTGGCGTTCTCGACCGGCGATTACGACATCACCTTTCCTTCCGATGTCAGCATTCCCCTGATGAAGGACGTCAAGGCGCGGGCGCCGAATGCCATCTGCGAGGTGATCACGACAGGGACGCTGATCAATCTGATGGTCAACCGCGTCAACCCGCCGTTCGACAATCCGGATATGCGTAAGGCGATGTCGCTGGCGCTGGACCGCAAGCCGTTCAACAGCATCCTGATGGAAGGAACCGCGCGGCTGGGCGGGGCGATGCTGCCGAAGCCGGAGGGCGAGTGGGGCATGCCGGCGGAGATGCAGGCCTCCCTGACCGGCTACGGCTCCGAAGCGGAGAAGAACCTCAAGGAGGCCCAGGCCATCATGCAGAAGCTCGGCTATAGCGATGCCAAGCCGCTGCAGATCAAGATCCAGACCCGCAACCTGCCGACCTACCGCGATCCCGCCGTGATCGTCTCCGACCAGCTCAAGAAGATCTACATCGTCGCCGAGCTCGACATTCTGGATACGCCGCGCTGGTACGCCAAGCTGCAGCGCAAGGATTACACGATCGGCCTCAACGTCACCGGCGTGAGCGTCGACGACCCCGACGGCAACGTCGTCGAGAATTATTCGTGCAACTCCGAACGCAACTATACCCAGTATTGCAACGCCGATGTCGACAAGCTGCTGGCGGCGCAGTCACGCGAACTCGACAAGGAAAAGCGGCGCAAAATGGTCTGGGATATCGAGCGGATTCTGGTGGAGGACGCCGCGCGCCCTGTGATCCTGCATGGTTCCGCCGGCAATTGCTGGCAGCCGCACGTGAAGAACTTCAAGCCGCACGACAACAGCCAGTACAACAACCTGCGCTTCGAGGACGTGTGGCTGGATAAATAAATCGTAGGGTGGGCAGAGGAGCGAAGCGACGTGCCCACCATCCATCACCGAATCCGCTGAGAGATGGTGGGCACGCTTTGCTCTGCCCACCCTACGGTTTAGGAATGGCCCGACGCCTTCCAGCCAAGCACGGCCAGCGGGATCGCCAGCGCTATCCATGACAGCGCATCCCAGCCATCATTACCGAACAGTGCCGAAGCGAGGCCTACGACGGTGAGCACGCCGAGCCAGAGCGGCCAGCGAAAGATATCGCCCGTGGTCTGGCGCAACCGGTTCATGAACCAATTCCGGAAGTTGCCGCCACTGCTGGCTGGGCCCGGACCTGCGTGACGGCGCGGGAGGACTTGCGCTTGCCGAGCCAGAGATAGACACCGCTCGCCAGCACGACGATGGCGGCGATATCGAGCAGCGCCCAGATAATTTTCAGCGGCAGGCCGCCGTAGTCCCCGAAATGCAGCGGGCGCGATACCTGCAATGCTCTGAGATACCACGGCAGTCCGCGCGCGGTGACGAGCTGCCCGGTCTCGGCATCCAGCATCGCGGGCGTAAACAGGCGCGAAGTGATCGGCGTAGATCCCTTGGTCCAGACGATGAAGTGGCGCGGCGTGCCGAACCGCGCCTGCGTCGGCAACACGATGCTGGTCGGCGTATTGCCGTCGAGCGCTCGGCGTGCGGTGGTGACGATGTCGTCGATGTCGGCCAGTTGCGCAAGCGGCGGCTTGCCGAGATGCGGCGCGATCAGCTCCGGCATCACCTGCGCCCGCCAGGCGGAAAATAGCGGCAGCGATATCGTGTTGATGACGCCGGTCAGACCGACAGCGAGCAGCCAGACCAGTGTCACCGCACCGATCAGGTTGTGCAGGTCGAGCCATTTGACCCGTGGAACGCCGGTACGCCGCACCGCGCCGAATGCGAGTCGACGCATGAACGGCGCGTAGAGCACGACGCCGGAGACGAGCGACGCGACGAACAGCAGGCCCATGACGCCAAGAAAAAGCTCACCCGGCAGTCCCAGCAGCATGTCGCGGTGGAAGATGCGGATGATGCGCATCAGGCCGCTTTGCTGCGCATCTTCCCCGATCAGTTCGGCGGTCCGGGAATCGAACGACAGTTTCAAAAAGCGCTTTCCGGGGGGAGATTCCGGCGTTTCCGACAGGAAGACATTGACGACATTGGCGCGGTCATCGTCCCAGCCGAGCACCTGGATGTAGCGCTGCGGATAGCGCGCCTCGGCCACCTCGATCAGCCGGCTGAGAGGAGCCTGTGGTGTATCCGCGGGAAGCTCGCGGGCCGCGGCTTCGGACTTGAAGAGATCGTCGATCTCGTCATGGAAGATCAGCGGCAGCCCCGTGACGCACAGCATCAACAGAAACAGCGTGCAGATCAGGCTCGTCCATTTGTGAACGCGCGACCACCATTTGACGGATCGTGCTGTCATCTCCTCACCAGCGGTAGGTCAGCGTCCCCAACACCGTGCGTCCCAGCGCCCAGCGGCAACCGCCGCCCGTGCAGAGTGAGACGTACGTTCGGTCGAACACATTGTTGACGTTCAGCGCCGCGCTCAGTCCCTTCCATTCCCTGTATCGTATTCCGAAATCGTAGGAGAGAGCCGCATCGAAGACGGTGCTGGCCGGGACCACGCTGGCCGGCACGGAGACGCCGGGTACGATGGTGGGAACGGTGAGATTGTTGGCGTTGGTCGAAAACACATCGCCAACATAGCGCACGCCACCGCCGAAGCCAAAGCCGGTGGCAAGCCCCTCTTGCACGACATAGTTGGCCCAGAGCGAGGCCGTGTGCATCGGGGTGTTGGCGAGCCGCTTGCCGAAATTGACGTCTTGGACGCCAGTGATACGGTTGTCGAGATAGGAGTATTGCCCGCGCAGGCTCAGGCCGGGCAGGGGGCTTCCGACCACGGACCCCTCGAAGCCGCGCGAAGTGACCTCGCCGACCTGGGCCTGGGTATTGGCGGGAATGCCTGGGCCGGAAATCACGCTTGTCACGTTCTGCTGCTTGAGGTCGTAGATTGCAGCAGTAAACATCAGATTGTAGCCAATCGGCTGGTACTTTACGCCGGCCTCGGTTTGCTCGCCGGTGGTTGGCTTGAACGGCTGGCCACTGAGCAACGTGCCGACGCTGGTCGGCTGGAACGAGGTCGAGTAGCTGACGTACGGCGCGACGCCGGTGTCGAAATTGTAGATCGCGCCAATGCGGCCGGTCGGTTTCTGGTCGTCGTTCAGGACGCGCAAGCCAGTGTTCTGGGCCAGCGTGTTGCCCTCGGCCCAGTCGTAGCGGACGCCGCCGAGCACGGTAAGGCGCCCGAGCTTCGCCTCGTCCTGAACGTAGAATCCGCGTTGCTGCAGGTGCTGGTCCAGATTCTGGAATATTCCGGTCGGGACCGCGATGTTCTGGGTGTAGTTAGGCGCCAGTATGTCGAGCGTGTTGGTGGGGAGGCCGGCAAAGCGGGCGAAATTGTTGAAGTCGAACCGTTGATAGTCGAATCCCGCGAGCACCGTGTGCTGTAGCGGCCCCATGTTGAACTTGGCCTGGAGCTGGTTGTCGGCCGCGAACGTGTTGAGGTTCTCGTTGGTCGAGAAGTAGCTTCGGGTGATGGTGCGGCCGTCGGTCAGTCGAAGGGTGGGGCCGGCGCCGGTCGTCGTGAACGGGCCCGGCTGCACCTCGACGTAGTTGAGCTCGTTGTGCAGGTAGCGGACGTTCTGACGCACGGTGAAGACGTCGTCGAAGCGGTGCTCGAACTCGTAGCCGAGCGTTGCCTGCTTGTATTTCAGGCTCTCAAAGTTGAGGTCGCCGGCAAAGAAATTCCTCGGAATTTGGCCGAAGGTGCCGGGCACCAGCGTGCCCTGGATCGGCAACAGGGCAAACGCGCCGCCCTTCGGGTCCTGCCGGTAGCTGGTCAGGAAAGTAATGGTGGTGTCGATATCCGGCCGCCAGGTCCAGGCCGGCGCAATCGAGAACCTTTGCTCGCCGATATTGTCGACCTGGGTATTGGCGTTGAGGCCAATTCCGGTGACGCGGTAGAGCAGGGTCTTGTCCTTGTCGACGGGGCCGCCGACATCGAACGCGCCCTGGATGCGGTCGAACGATCCGCCCTGCACCGATACTTCGCCGAACGGATTTTCGGTCGGGCGCTTGCTGACGAGGTTGAGGATGCCGCCGGGCGAGGCCGCGCCGTACAAGATCGACGCCGGTCCGGTGATGATCTCGGCGCGCTCGAGAAGATAGGGATCGACACGCGGCGCGCCGAACGGCCCACCCTGCAGCCGCAGCCCGTCCAGATACGTTTCGACGGCGAAACCGCGGGCGCTGACATTCTGGAAGCGGAAGTCGGTATCGTTGCTGAAATAGATGCCGGGTGCGTAGCGCAGGAGATCGCGGATACTTTGTGCGCGCCGCACGTCCATTTCCTCGCGGGTGATCACGGCGATCGAACCCGGCGTCGACATGATCGGCGCATCCGTCTTGGTGGCGCCGGAGGCGCGGCTGGCGACGAACCCGTTGGTGCCGGCGTTAACGCGCGCCGCCGTCCCTACCAGCGCTGGAGGCGCGGATTGCTGTGCAGAACGGTTGGCTTGTTGAGTGGACCGCTGGTTCGCATCGCGTCGCGCAGACGTGTTGCGCCGTGGCTGGACCGGACGTTGGACGCGTTGCGCCGGCGCGTCGACGGTCACGGGCGGCAAGGCCGATCCGCCGGTCTGGCCAGCGTTCTGCGCTTCCGATGGCGAGGCGGTGATCAGCAAGCAACCCAATGCGAGCGCGCTCGTTGTGCCTTTAAAAGTACTTCGTTGCGAGAAATAAATAGCACAACCGCGCAGGTTGTGTGTTGCGTGGTACATGTTAGCGCCCCATCCGGCGAACGCCGCGCCGGCGGGATCATCCTCTTGACCTCACGCGACATTCGCACCCACACGCGTCTTAGGTGTCGGCATTGTTAGCGTCGAGTTGGTCATATTTTGAATCTCTCAAAGCTGGAGAGCTGGAACGATTCTTAGAAGATTTCCAGTACTGTCCTTAACTGATCGGTAATGCTTTTGAATTCGTTCGCGCACGCGACATGCGCGACATGGTCGCTCGGTGTTCAGTCGCGCAAATATGCTGCGCACTGTGATTAAACGATCACATGGATTGCTACGATCGCGAGTATCGCCAAGCGCGATTCAACTGTCTGGTTGGAAATAGTCGGCAAATATCGCGAGCGAGACGAATCGTGTTTGCGCGAAAGGGCGGCTATTGCTGGCTCTGCCACTGCCCCGGACGTCCAGCCTGTTCGACTTTGACCGCGACCGTCAGTGTCTCGGCACCTCCGCCATAGCGGGTGCCGCGCACCGGCGCGGCGCCGAGGTAATCGAGCCCGATCGCGACACGGGCGTGCGCATCGGTGGTGCAGATGCCGTTGGCGGCATCGAAGCCGACCCAGCCCAAATCGGGCACGTAGGCTTCCGTCCAGGCGTGGCCGGCCTGCTGCTGGGTGGTGCCGTCGGAGCGCAGGAAGTGCCCGGAGACAAACCGCGCCGGAATCCCGCCGGAGCGCGCGCAGGCGATGAAGATGTGGGCGTAGTCCTGGCAGACGCCGCGCTTGAGCGCGAACGCTTCCGCCGCCGACGTACCTGAGTTGGTGGGGTCCTCGTCGAACGTCATGTGCTCGTTGATCTGCACCATCAGCGCATGCAGGAAGCCGAGCACGTCGCCGTCTGATTCCGAGCGCATCTCGCGGGCAAACGTCGCCATCGCGGGATTGACTTCGGTCAGCGCTGTCGAGCGCAGGAACAGGCTCGCCGGGAACCGTTCGTCGGTGCCGCGCAGTACGCCGCCGGTGTCGTGGGTCTCGATCAGGCCCTCGACACGGATGGTGAGGTCGGCGATCGGCCCATGCGTCAGCACATGGGTGACGTTGCCGAACGCGTCCTGATGCATGTCGAGCCGGGAATCAGTGGAGACGTCGATCTGCCATTCGGCGACATATTGCCCGTCATGGCTGCCGGGCGTCATGCGCAGGATCTGGATCACGCCGGAGGCGGGAGGCTCGTAGCGATAGCTCGTGGTATGGGCAATTCGCAGGCGCATGGTGGACCGGGGCAGAGCTTGAGTTGATCGTCATGCCCGGGCTTGTCCCGGGCATCCACGTCTTCCTTACTCTCAAAGCAGACGTGGATGGCCGGGATATCTAGCGCGAAGACGCGCTTCGCGCTACTGCCCGGCCATGACGGTGTTTTGTTGCGCGCATCCAGAAATCTCTAAATCAAATACTGCTTCGTGATGATCTCGCCCAGCCGCGCGTTATCCGAGATGAATTCCTG
>Ga0307500_10000494_pt1 | contig 12909 bp, 13 predicted proteins | sample 14_S_MG_FD_201362 | JGI IMG/M metagenome (GOLD analysis project Ga0307500, IMG submission 201362) | Soil microbial communities from Populus trichocarpa stands in riparian zone in the Pacific Northwest, United States - 14_S | ecosystem: Environmental > Terrestrial > Soil > Riparian zone > Trees... | reverse complement strand
ATCTGGCGGAAGCCGTTGTCCCAGATCTTGTCCATCACCACGAGGTTCGCCTTGGTGATCTCGCCGCGGATATGGGCGCCCAGGCCCCCGTCCATGGCCTTCCAAACCGTGTCGTAGTCCGGGAACGCAAAGCCGATGCCGCTGATGGAGGCCGCCGGCACCAGCGTCGCCAAAATCAGCCCCGACAGCGTGAAGAATTCGACGCCGCCCGAACGAATTTGGCTCAACATGTCGGTATCGGAACCGAGCTGGTTGTTCGGGAAAATCTGCAGGTCGAACCGGCCATTGGTCTCAGCCTTGATCGCCGCCGCCATTTCCTTGGCGCGGGCGTTCATGGGATGGCCGTCAGGCAGATTGTTGGCGTACTTGTAGGTAAATTCGGCGGTCTGGGCCCGCGCTACCAGCGGGGCGCCAATGCCGCCCAAAACCGCTGATGCAGCGGATGCCTTCAAAAGCGTGCGTCGTGAAAAACTCATTGGGTTCTCCCTTGAGGGTTATTGTTCTTGCGATGACCCGATGTCGCCAGTCATCCGCGTACTCGCGCGCTTATTGCAGCGTCCGCACGCGACGGCAACAGAAGGCTTGGCGGATCAGGATTGCTTGGGCTGAAAGGAGGCCCGTACCGCCGCCAGGCTGGCTTGGCTTGCCAGAAGATCCGCCTAAATATCTGATCTAATTGTACATATAGATATTCCATAATATACCTTATGCGAATCGTTGATATTGGACTCCCCCAGACGCGAACGAAGGCCGCCAGCAAGCTGGCTAACCGATCCGGGTCAAACTGCTCGAAGAGATCGCCACGCTACTGACACCACGCTGTCAGCATCCGTGAAATAGCCTGCGCCCGTAGCAAACAGGCTGGAGACGTCGTCGTGAACAAGCAAACATTTCGCGTGGAGCCGTTGTCGACGTATATCGAGGCGCGCGGCGTCCCCGTAGCCCCCGTCGTTCGGCACGGCGATCTGGTCTACGTGTCCCAGCACCCGCCTTATGACCCCGTAACGGGAGAAATAAAGCGCGTGTCGGTAGAGAGGCAGACAGAGATCGTTCTTGATCAGATGAAATCGTGCCTGAAAGCGGCCGGAACGTCACTCGAAAAGGTCATCAAGAGTAACGTGTATTGCAATGATCCGGCGCATTTCCAAACGATCAATGCGGTATACGCGCGGTATTTTCCAACGGACCCTCCTGCCCGGAGTTTTATCTTTGTTTCAGGCTGGCATGGTCCATTTGACGTTGAAGTTGATTGTATTGCCGGGGTTTGACGGGCGCCCGTCCGGGCGTGCCGCCGGCAGAGCGCCGATCAGGCCTTCTCCACGTCGCCGCCCGCCTCCAGCCAGCCCTTGAAGCCACCGAGATTGCGTACGTTGGAATACCCCATTTCCTTGAGGGTCTTGCCGACGAGCGCTGAACGGCCACCTGAGGCACAATAGGCAATCACTGTCTTGGCGCGGTCGAAGGCCGCATCGTGCATCGCCGAAGTGGGATCGGCGCGGAACTCGACAAGGCCACGCGGCACGGCAAGGGCGCCGGGCACCTTGCCCGAAGTTGCCACCTCGGCAGGCTCACGAACGTCGAGGAACAACACGTCGTCCCTCCCCAGCAATCCCTTGGCTTCGTCCGGGCTGATGCGCGGCACTTCGGCCTCGGCTTCAGCCAGCATCGTTTGTACCGTTTTCATTTTGTCTCCTCCGTGGACGTGTAGAACTGGTCAATCGACCGCACAATTGCTGCCTGGGTCAACCATTTTGACCTCCCCGGCGTCGCTCGAAAACGCCAGGACCATCACCATTCCTTGTACGTCGGCTCGACGCATCCCCCGCAGACCCAGGGAAAGGTCCAATCAGCCGTACGGTTGGCGCTGTCGGGAATGTACCTGCTCCAGGCATCGGCTCGGACCGGATTGATCGACTGCCAAATGATATTGAAGGTCCCGGAAGAATTTATCTTGCCAATCATGACGGGCTTGGAAAGATGATGATTGGTGTTCATCACAACCTCGAAGCCGCTCGGTGCGTTGATCCTCTGACCGTACGTGGCCTGCCGGACCGCATCTACGTCGGTTGTACCCGCTTGAACGACGGCTTGCGCCCACATCCTGAAGCCAATGAAGGTGGCCTCCATCGGATCATTCGTGGTTTTGTCTCGTTGCTCGTTGAAGTCCGCCCACATTTTCACGAAAGCGTCGTTCTCTGCTGACTTGATCGACTGGAAGTAATTCCAGGCCGCCAGATGCCCGACCGGGGCAATGTCCGCATCCAGCAATTCGCGGTCGCCGATCGAGAACGCCATCACCGGAATTGTGTTGGCGTCTACCTGTTGGGCTGCCAGTTCACGGTAGAGGTACGTGTTTGCGTCTCCGTTAACGGTTGAGATGACTGCGGTCTTCTTTCCTTCCGAACCGAAGGCCTTGATCCGCCGGACGATCTCTCGCCATTCGTAATGACCGAACGGCGTATAGATCGTCATGATGTCATCCGGCGACACGCCATCTGCGGCAAGATACGCGCTCAGGATTCGGTTGATGGTGCGCGGGTAGACGTAGTCGGTACCGAGCAGAATCCATCTGCGAACCTTGCCTCCCTCGTTGCTGCTCAGATATCGAACGGCTGGAATTGCTTGCTGGTTGGGCGCGGCTCCCGTGTAGAAAATGTTACGCGAGCTTTCTTCACCCTCGTACTGCACGGGGTAGAAGAGCAAGCCGTTCAATTCTTCGAAAATCGGGAGCACGGACTTGCGCGAGGCGGAGGTCCAGCACCCGAATACAACGGCGACCTTATCGTTCGAGAGTAGTTGCCTGGCTTTTTCCGCAAAGGCGTTCCAATCGGACGCGGGATCAACAACGACCGGTTCCAGTTTCCGTCCGAGCAGACCGCCCTTCTTGTTTTGGTCCGCTATCAGCATGAGAACGGTGTTCTTGAGTACCGACTCGCTGATTGCCATGGTGCCTGACAAGGAATGGAGAATTCCAATTTTGATGGTGCCCTCGCCTGCGTGAGCCGCTGAGACGGCGAGCATCAGCCACAAGCCGAACAACCTTGCCAAGACACTTGACATCATTGGTTTCATGTCGCGGACCCGACCAGTTCGAAGATGCGCGTTTCCTTCGTCATGCCCTTGGCGATTACCGACTCGAAGGCTCTGAACTGGAAGCCGTGCTGAACCCGCGAATAGACGTCTTCGCTCACAAGAATGGTGGTCCCAAACTGCTTGTTCAGTCCTTCGAGGCGCGCCGCCAGATTTACCGTATTGCCAAGGGCCGTATAGTTCATCCGCTCCGTCGACCCGAGATTGCCGACAACGGCCTCCCCGACATGAATGCCAAATCGCGTGAAGAACGGCTTCAGACCCTCGGTTTCAAACTGAGAGTTGAGCTCTTCACATGCCGCCCTGCCCGCTAGAGCTGCCCGGCAGGCCCGCTCGACGTGGTCGGGCTGTGGATTGGGTGCGTTCCAGAACACCATCACCGCGTCGCCAATGAACTTGTCGACTGTCCCGCCTTCGGCGAGGAACGCCTCCGTAAGCACGGAAAAATATCGCGATGTCTGGTGCATGAGAGTGTCAGGGTCAGCGGATTCTGCGATCGTCGTAAAATCCCGGACGTCGGTGAAAACGACGGTAATCTCCTCTCGAACACCACCAAGCTCGGTTGAGATGGAATCATCAACGATCCGCTGGACGATCTCCTTGGGGACAAAATGCGCGAACGACCAAATGGCGCGCTGCGCGAGCTCCATCGCACTGCCGAGCTCGTGAACTTCCTTAATGCGTGACGTGACTGACGAGGGACCGGGCGCAGCCAGCGTCTGGAGTTTGACTGCTTGGGCAGTAATGTCTCTCAGGGATCGCGACATTCCGCCGCCAAATATCCAAATGACCGGGATAAAAGCAGCGCTGGCGATAACTGCGAGGATTAATCCGGTGAACTGGAGATTCCGTACATTCTGAGCAAAGTCTTCTTGGGCCGCCAGCAACAGTATGTTGGCGTTGTACTGCTCGCCCAGATTGAATTTGGTCACCCTGAACAGAAAGTCCCGCCCGTGATCGTCACGAATACTTCCATCGTAGTGGTCGCGACCATCCGACTTGCGCAAGGCTTCCTGCACGACCCCGGAGTTGATTTCCCTGATGCTTGGCAATTGCGGTTGGGATGGATGCGTCATCGCATCGACAACGAATTGCGCGAAATCGGGGTGGGCTATGAGCCCGCCGGTCGAGTCGAAGATCAAGACACTGCCGTGCGCTCCAGGGCGTTGCGACTGCACGAAGTCGCTGAAGCTGTCGAGCTTGAGATCTGCGGCAAGAACGCCGGACACTTTGCCTCGCAAGGGCGCGCTCACCGTAATCACCGGTGCGCCGATGCTGAATGAGAGATAGGGCGATGAGACCAGCGCTCGGTCGGCTTTCACCGTCTCGCGGTACCAGCTCCGCTTGCGCGCGTCGTATCCGTACTTCCATAGATCAAGCTGCCCGACCTGGTTGCCCTGCTGATCTTCGAAAATTCGTCGCATCGGCAGATCGCCGCCGGGTGTGGGGCGGACCAAATTGATCGCAATGTTAGCGTGACGTGTCGCGCGCAACCTTCCGCGCTGCTCGTCGTTGAGATCGTCAATGCGCCGTACCTGCAACCAGGCGCCGTTTTCGAATCCCGCATAGACACTGTCCATTTGGGGCAGTTCCCGCAGGGCGGCTTTGAATAGCGGGATCGCAGGACCGGTCTCGGTTCGCTCATTTGAATCGGCCACACTGGAACTGGTCGCCAGCACATGTACCAACGACGCCATGGTGGCAATCTCCGTCCGGAGGCGCCCGAGGGCCTTCGCGCTGGTCGCATCCATATAGGCAGACGCGGCTTCGTGCGTGGCCCAACGAAGAGCCAGGATCTGAATTGCGATCAGCAGCACGGCCAGAGCGACGATAAACGCCATCACCGCGAAGGTGAGTGAGGTTCGAAATGTGAACATCCCGCGTGTCCCCCCAATCGTAAAGGACGCAGCCGGCAAGTCTCTTCGCCGTTCGTTCGCGCGACGCTTCTGCGCAAACGCTATATCTGTATCGAAATCAACACTTGGGTTCCCCGGCCAAGTCCCTGCAGGCGATATTTGACCGAACCCTGGAACGGCATCAGGCCAGCGCCTTGCGATAAATCAAGGTGTCGCCCGGCGCGCAACGCGGAGCGCCTAGCGGCGACGTCACGCCATCCTACCTGCCCTTGAACCGCGGCTTGCGCCGCTCCAGGAACGCTTCGACGCCCTCCTTGTGATCCTCGCTCATGCTCGCCAGCGCAAACTGGTCGACGTCCATATGGCTGGCGAGATCGTCGAGCGCGTGCGCCAGGCGATTGACCGTGAGCTTGGTCATCGCGACCGACAGCGGCGGCTGGGCAGCGACCTTGGCGGCAAGCGCCATCGCAGCGTCGAGCGCCTTGCCGGGATCGGCCACCTCCTCCACCAGACGCCATTCGTACGCCTCGGCGGCCGAGATGCGCTGGTCGGCCAAAATGACCGCCTGCTTGGTGCGGGCCGGTCCCATCAGGTGCAGCATTCGCGGCACGCTCTGCCAGCTCATGTTCATGCCGAGCCCGATCTCGGGCACGCGCATATGAGCGTCTCTGGCCATCACGCGAAAATCCAGCGCGACCGCCAGCGCTACGCCGCCGCCGACGCAAAAGCCTTCGATGGCGCCGATCGTGATCTGCTCCATCTCCTGCCAGGCCCGCGTCAGCCGCGGTCCGAGTTTCAGGTGCCGGCGCAGCGTGCCGAGGTCCATGGATTTGCGGGAACGGCCTTCTGGATCCTTCAGGTCGAAGCCCGCGGTGAACGATTTGGCGCCGCCGGTCAGCACCACGACCGACGTCGCGTCGTCATCCTCAAAACTCCGCGCCGCGTCCGTGAGCTGGCGCATCGCCTCCGGCGACATCGCGTTGATCCCGTCGCCGCGGTCGAAACGCACCACCGCGATGCGGCCTTCCGGTCCGAGGCCCTTCTCGATCTTTACAAAATCAGCCAACGCACGGCCTCCCTGCCCTTTGGTTTTCCGAAACCTTAGCGCAGAAATCGGGAAGCGCCGCACGCTTTTGAGGGTAGCTTACAGATGGCCCGTGCGGTGGTGCTCAGGCTTGCCGCCCGGCACCGGAAAACGGATCGTGGTGCCGAGCGTGATCCAGTTGGCGTTCTCGCCCGTGATGTTGCGGCCGTAGATCAGGTCGACCGAAAAAATCTCGCTCGGCCGGTAGCGCACGCCGGTCTGAAACCGCGGCTGGACCACGCTCGGCGTATCCGATTGGCCCGCCTGCCCAAAGCCTTCGATGGTCCATTGCAAGGTTTCCGTGAACTTCCAATCAAAGCTGATACCATAGAGCAGATAGTGCCGATCGACGCTGCGGTCCCACAGCCAGCCGCCGTTGAAGTTGAGGCGCATGTTTTCGTTGAGCCGGAACGTCGCCGGGACCACGGCAAAGGCGCTGCGGTTTTCCCCAGTAAGGGCGTCGAAAGAGCCGCCGGCGTAGATTGAAAAGCCCAGCTTGCCGATCCCAGTCGGCACGATGTTCGTCTTGGCCTTCGGCTGGATCGTGGTGCTCCATTCGCCATCGCTGCGCGCACGGCTGGTGAACATGCTCAACTCAACAGGCTGGAATGGATTGACCACGCAGGATGGATTGGCGACCGCCGTAAAATCGGTGTTGGAAGCCGACGACAGCCAGCTCTCAACCTTGCACGAGCCGGCCTCGCCAATGTCGGCGGCATCGACTGCATAGGCGCCGTTGGCCGCCCGCGCCGCTCCGGCCGGAAGCCAGGCAAAAATAGCCGCCGCGACCGCTATTGCCGTGCACCCTGCCCTGATCCCCATCGGCAAATGCTAGCAGAGTCTCTGCCTCGACATAGCCCGGATTTTGCGCCTATCCTGACGCCATGAGCGAGCATGATCACGATCACCACGGCCACCACCACGATCACGACCATTCCGAGTTGCCGGAGACCGAACTGCGCGTGCGCGCGCTGGAATCGATCCTGACCGAGAAGGGCTATGTCGATCCGGCATCCCTCGATCTCCTGATAGATCTCTACGAGAAGAAAATTGGGCCGCGCAACGGCATCCGTGTCGTCGCCAAGGCCTGGAGCGATCCGGCGTACCATGCCCGGCTGATCAAGGACCCGACCGCGGCGATTGCCGAACTCGACTATTCTGGCCGCCAGGGCGAGCACATGGTCGTCGTGGAGAACACGCCCGACCAGCACAACATGGTCGTGTGCACGCTGTGCTCCTGCTACCCGCATCCGGTGCTGGGGCTGCCACCGGTCTGGTACAAGTCCGCGCCCTATCGCTCGCGCGCCGTGTCCGATCCGCGCGGTGTGCTGAAGGATTTCGGCGTCACGCTGCCGGACACCACCAAAATCCGGGTCTGGGATTCCACGGCCGAGATCCGCTACCTCGTGCTGCCGATGCGGCCCGAGGGCACCGAGGGCTGGAGCGCCGAGCAGCTTGCCGAACTCGTCACCCGCGACAGCATGATCGGCACGGGCCTGCCTAAACAGCCAGGCGAGACCGCCTGATGGACGGCGCGCATGACATGGGCGGCGCCAAGGGCTTTGGCCCTGTCGTGCCCGAACCGAACGAGCCGGTGTTTCACGATGACTGGGAACGCCGCGCGTTTGCGCTGACGGTTGCGATGTCGCGTCCGGGCGGCTGGAACATCGACATGTCGCGGTTTGCCCGCGAGAACCGGCCGCCGGAGGATTATCTCAGCAAGAGCTATTTCCAGATCTGGCTGGCCGGACTTGAAACGCTGATGATCGAGCGTGGGCTGGTGACGCGTGAGGAGATCGAGGCCGGCAAGGTGCTCTCCCCTCCCAAACCCGGCGTGACGCCGATCGCGCCAACCGAGGTTACACCGGCGATCCGGCGCGGCGGCCCGACCGAACGCCAGGCGAAGCAGCCCGCGATGTTTGCGATCGGCGAGACCGTGCGGATGAAGGACATTCACCCGGTGACGCATACCCGGCTGCCGCAATATGTTCGCGGCCATCTCGGCACCATCGAGCTCAATCACGGCTGTCATGTCTTCCCCGACACCAACTCGCTCGGCAAGGGCGAGGACCCGCAATGGCTCTACACCGTGCGTTTCGACGGACCGGAATTGTGGGGCAAGGATGCCGACCCGACGCTCAGCGTGTCCGTCGATGCCTGGGAATCCTATCTGGAGCGGTTGTGATGAATCTGACCCCGCAACAGGCGATGCGCGCAGCCGTTGCCGTTCCCGGCGTGCCCCGCGACGAGGACGGCCCGGTATTTCGCGAGCCGTGGGAGGCGCGCGCCTTCGCCATGGCGCTGGCGCTCCATGAAGCCGGCCTCTTCACCTGGAAGGAGTGGGCGGAAACGCTGGGCGCGCAGATCAAGCGCGCGCAGGCCGCCGGCGATCCCGACACCGGCGAGACCTATTACCGGCACTGGCTCGCCACGCTGGAAACGCTCGTCGCCGCCAAGGGCGTTACGACCTCGGACGCCTTGCATCGCTACCGCGACGCCTGGGATCACGCCGCCGACCGCACGCCGCACGGCGCGCCGATCGAATTGACGCCTGGGGATTTTGGCCGCTAGGCCAGCGCCGCGTATTCCCGCCAGCCCTTCGCCCTCAACGCGCAGGCCGGACATTCGCCGCAGCCACAACCCCAGTCATGCTGCGCGCCGCGCTCGCCGAGGTAACAGGTGTGGGAGTGCTCGCGGATCAGATCGACCAGCCCTGCCCCGCCGAGCTCATGCGCCAGCTTCCACGTCGACGCCTTGTCGAGCCACATCAGCGGCGTATGCAGTTCGAAATTCTTCGCCATGCCGAGATTGAGCGCCGACTGTAGCGCCTTGATGGTCTCGTCGCGGCAATCCGGATAGCCGGAATAATCGGTCTCGCACATGCCGCCGATGATGTGGCGAATGCCGCGCCGGTACGCCAGCGCCGCCGCGAAGGTGAGAAACACCAGATTGCGGCCGGGCACGAACGTATTGGGCAGGCCGTCCGCGCCCATTTCGATCGCGACGTCGCGTGTCAGCGCGGTATCGGAAATCTCGGCCAGCGTCGGGATTTCCAGCGTGTGGCTGTCGCCGAGCCGTGCCGCCCAATCCGGCCGCAGCGATGCGATGCCCGACAGCAGCCGGTCACGGCATTCAAGCTCGATGGCGTGGCGCTGGCCATAGCTGAAGCCGAGCATTTCGACGCGGGCAAAGCGCCGCAAGGCCCAGGCCAGGCAGGTGGTGGAATCCTGCCCGCCGGAAAACAGCACCAGTGCGGTTTCGGACGATGATTGGTCGCTCATGTGGGGCCCATTAGCATTCCCGGGCCGCGAGGCCAATCGGTGGAAACCGGCTCTATTTCGGCTCGTTCCGCTGGGATCGGTCCACTGCTTGCGGCATAAAGCGGCTCGTTCTCCCAAGCGACGGAAATCCCATGACCCCTTCCCGCGATATTGACCGTCTCATTGAGATCATGGCGACGCTGCGCACGCCCGTAACCGGCTGCCCGTGGGACCTCGAGCAGAATTTTGCGACGATCGTGCCCTATACCATCGAAGAGGCCTATGAGGTTGCCGACGCGATCACGCGCGGCGATTTCGACGACCTACGCGAGGAGCTTGGCGATCTCCTGCTGCAGGTGGTCTATCACGCACGCATGGCCGAAGAACAAAACGCTTTCGCCTTTGGTGACGTGGTCGAAGCGATCACGCGCAAGATGATCCGCCGCCATCCGCATGTATTCGCCGACAAGGACGGCAATATCGCCCCCGCCGGCGTCAAGAGCGCCTGGGAGCGTATCAAGGCCGAGGAGAAGGCCGAGCGCGCGGCGCGGCGACCAGCGGAAGAGACGACGCACAAATCGCTGCTGTCGGGCGTCAAGGCCGGCCAGCCGGCGCTGGTGCGGGCGATGGAATTGCAGCGCAAGGCGTCCACGGTCGGCTTCGACTGGAACGATCCCCGCGCGGTGCTAGCCAAGATCCGCGAAGAGGCTGACGAGATCGAAGCAGCGCTGGACAACGGCAACCCTGAAGAGCTCGCTGACGAAACCGGCGACCTCCTGTTCGCGCTGGTCAACCTGGCCCGCCATGTCGGCGCCGATCCGGAAAGCGCGCTGCGCGGCACCAACGCCAAGTTCGAGCGCCGTTTCGCCTATATCGAGCGCGCCCTGTCGGCAAAGGGACGCTCACTCGAGCAAGCAACGCTGCAGGAGATGGACGCGCTGTGGAACGAGGCGAAGGGTGAGCAACCAGCGGCGGCGCCGATCCGGGCAGAACGGACACGTTGAATTCGAATTCACGCCACGTGGGGCACGGCGTCGAACCTGGACACCACGATGTCGCGCTTGGTCTCGTCGACGCGCACGGTCATGTCGAAGCGCCCGTCGTGAAGCTCCTTGTTGAGCACTTCGGCATTGCGATGCAGCCAGCTGATGCCGGCGCCGTCGGAAGCGTCGATCGACAGATCGAGCGTCGTGCGCGTCGCAGCAAGCCTGTCCTCGATCGCGGTCAGCAGCTCGTTCACGCCCTCGCCTGAGACGGCCGAGACCAGAAAACACGGCCGCTCCGGCGGACGGCGTGCGGCGATGTTGCGCAGGTTTTCACGTTCCTCGGAATCGAAGCGGTCGATCTTGTTCCAGACTTCGAGGATGCCCGCACCAGAGTCGGGATCGATGCCGAGCTGACGCAGCACGGTGTCGACATCGCGCTCCTGCGCCTCCGCGTCCTCGTGCGAGATGTCGCGGACGTGGAGAATGATATCGGCCTCCAGCACCTCTTCCAGCGTGGCGCGAAACGCGGCGACGAGCTGCGTCGGCAGGTTGGAAATGAATCCGACGGTGTCCGACAGCATCGCCTTGCCGCCATGCGGCAGGCTCAGCGCACGCAGGGTCGGGTCGAGCGTCGCAAACAGCATGTCGGCCGCCTGCACGTCGGCGCGTGTGAGCCGGTTGAACAGCGTCGACTTGCCGGCGTTGGTGTAACCGACCAGCGCCACCACGCGATACGGCACCCGTTGCCGGCCGGCGCGATGCAGCCGCCGCGTCGCCTGCACCTTCTTGAGCTCGTTTTCCAGCCGCGTGATGCGGTCGCCGATCAGGCGGCGGTCGGCCTCGATCTGGGTCTCACCGGGGCCGCCCATGAATCCGAATCCGCCACGCTGACGTTCCAGATGGGTCCATGACCGTACCAGCCGGCTGCGCTGGTAATTGAGATGCGCAAGCTCGACCTGCAGCGCGCCTTCCTTGGTCTTGGCGCGGCGGCCGAAGATTTCCAGGATCAAGCCGGTGCGATCGAGAACCTTGGTGTTCCACGCCTTCTCGAGGTTGCGCTGCTGGATCGGCGACAGCGCGCAATCCATCACCACGAGTTCGATGTCGTGACCCGCGATCAGGCCGGTGATTTCCTCGACCTTGCCCTTGCCGAGATAGGTCGCAGGCCTGATCTGGCTGATCGGCGCAATCAGCGTGTCGGCGACCGTGAGATCGATGGCGCGCGCCAGGCCCGTCGCTTCCTCGAGCCGGGCCTCGGAATCGCGCACGACATCGTGCGCCTGCGCCTCGGCGTCGCCGCGGCGCATGCGCAAATAGGGGCCGATGACGATCACCCGCCCGCTTTGCTTACCCCCCGCCGACCGCGGACGATCGACGTTCCCTTCACGGTTGAGGGGTTCCAATCAGTTCACTCTCAAGCCGGAGCATCCTCGCCGCCTTCGAACAACTGAATCGGAGCCCCCGGCATGATGGTCGAGATCGCATGCTTGTAGACAAGCTGCGAATGACCGTCGCGCCGAAGCAACAAGCAGAAGTTGTCAAACCAGGTAACAATCCCCTGCAGCTTCACTCCGTTGACCAGAAAGATCGTCAGTGGCGTTTTTGTTTTACGAACGTGATTCAGGAAGGTGTCTTGTAGATTTTGTGCGCGGTCTGCCGCCATTGTTTTTGTCCCGCAGTGTGTTTCTTTTTATTAAGCCGGCTGTTGCTCTCTCATGGAGCCTGCCCCCGACTTGCCAGCGTCCCCTGAGATCCCCCTCCGGTCGGCTCGGCAGTTCGATTAGAGGGCACGCGCGCTTTTAAGGCAAGCCGGTTCGCGTTCCGCCTAGCAGGAACCCGGTGGCCATTCTCCTTAAAAGCGCGGAAAGAGATAAATATTCCAAAGCAAGTGCATGGATCGGCTCAAAGCGAGCGAGATGAGCCGCAGACGCGGCATGGAAGAACAAGCGATTCACTCACGTCTCAACCAACCCCAAGCGCCTTGAGCTTGCGGTGGAGCGCCGAGCGTTCCATGCCGACGAATTCGGCGGTGCGCGAAATGTTGCCCGAGAACCGGCTGATCTGCGCGATCAGGTAGTCCCGCTCGAACACCTCCCGTGCCTCGCGCAGCGGCAGCCCCATGATGTGCTCGCCATTGTTGCTAGTCGGCATCGCCGGTACCATCGAACCAACATCCTGCGGCAGCATGTCGGCCGTGATGATCGCTTCCGGACCGCCTCCCGCCAGAATCATCACGCGCTCGACATTGTTGCGGAGCTGGCGGACGTTGCCGGGCCAGACATGCGACTGCAATACCGCCATCGCATCCTGGCCGATCTGCCGCTTCGGCAAGCCGGTCGCCGCCGATATCTGGTCCATGAAATAGTCGATCAGTTCGGGAATGTCCTCGCGGCGCTCCGACAGCGGGGGGACGCGGATCGGCACCACCGACAGCCGGTGATAGAGATCCTCGCGGAATCGCCCTTCGGCAATCTCTTCCTCCAGGTTGCGCGCGGTCGAGGAGATGATGCGGACATCGACATGAACCTTGGCGGTGCCGCCCGAGCGTTGAAAGGTCTGATCGACCAGCACGCGCAAAATCTTGTTCTGGGTCTCGCGCGGCATGTCGGCGATTTCGTCGATGAACAGCGTGC